>Ga0255338_1005957_pt1 | contig 10751 bp, 5 predicted proteins | sample MeOH1_35cm_T4_19_FD_203715 | JGI IMG/M metagenome (GOLD analysis project Ga0255338, IMG submission 203715) | Sandy soil microbial communities from University of British Columbia, Vancouver, Canada - MeOH1_35cm_T4_195 | ecosystem: Engineered > Artificial ecosystem > Sand microcosm > Unclassified ... | reverse complement strand
GTGCCAGGGATTACATCACGGGCTGCTCCGGGCGCCTTCGAGCAACTCCCCCCCGCCGGGGGAGTCACAAGGGAGCGCTGTCGCGCTCTTTGGTGGAGCCCTGCGGGCTCTGGGGTGGGGCGGCGCTCTTCCGCGGTCTGGCCACCGGTAAAACAAAAAAAGGGGAGGGCAAGGCTCCCGCCGAGCCGCGCATCACGTACGCGGCTCGGCGGGAGCCTCGCCCTCCCGTTTTTGGAACGTTGGACTACTTGTCTAGCGCTGGATGCGCGCGGAGCCGCCCTTAGCGAAGGCGCGGACCTGTTCCACGGTGGCCATGGTGGTGTCGCCGGGGAAGGTGGTGAGCAGCGCGCCGTGCGCCCAGCCCAGCTTCACGGCTTCTTCCGGCGCTTCGCCGGTCAACAGGCCGTAGATGAAGCCGGCCGCGAAGCCGTCACCGCCGCCGACGCGGTCGATGACGTCGAGCTCGGCGGTGGGGGCCTGGTAGGTCTGGCCGTTGATCCAGGCCACGGAGCTCCAGCTATGCCGGTTGGTGGTGTGCACCTCGCGGAGGGTGGTGGCGACCACCTTCACGTGGGGATGGTGCTCCACGACGCGGTCAATCATGCCAAAGAAGGCGGACGGGTCGAGCTTGGAGGTGGTGTGCACTTCCGGACCGGCGTAGCCGAGGCCCTTCTGCAGGTCTTCCTCGTTGCCCACGAGCACGTCCACGTTCTCCACGATGCGGCGCATCGTGGCCACGGCCCGCTCGCCGCCGCCGAAGATCTTCCAGAGCTTCTCGCGGAAGTTCAGGTCGAAGGAGGTGATGGCTCCGGCCGACTTCGCCGCCTGCATCCCTTCGATGATCAACTCCGGGGTGGTCTCCGAGAGGGCCGCGAAGATACCGCCGCTGTGGAACCAGCGCACACCACCGGCGAAGATCTCGTCCCAGTTGAAGTCGCCCGGCTTCAGGCGGGCCGCCGCCTCGTTGCACCGGTTGTAGAACACGACGGGAGCGCGGACGCCGTGGCCCTGGTCGCTGTAGACCGTGGCCATGTTGGGGCCGGTCACACCGTCATGCTCAAAGCGCTTGTAGAACGGCTTGACGCCCATCGCGCGGACGCGCTCGGCGATGAGGTCCCCAATCGGGTAGTCGACCATCGCCGAAGCGATGCCCGTATTCATGCGGAAACAGTCGGCCAGGTTCGCCGCGACGTTGAACTCGCCGCCGCTCACGTGGATGCGGCATTCGTTCGCCTTGCGGAAGGGGATGATCCCCGGATCCAGGCGGTGTACCAGCGCGCCCAGAGACACCAGATCTAGCGCACCTTCAGGGCGGATATTCAATCCATTGCTCATTCCAAAGACTCCTCGGGGAGAAGGATATCCAGAACGAGCGGCAGATGGCGACTCTCTGACAAACTAGGGATCAGGGGAGCGTCAGGCGTCCAGCGTTAGGGGCGGGATGGCGTTGACGGGGGAGGCTCTTTGCGTCCCGGTCGCGGTCCGGACGGTAGGTCAACTTCCGCAAGAACCCGTAGCAAGGACCCTCGTGGCCCGTTCGATCACCGCCATGTCTACCCGTAGCGGTGAGCATGCCTTCCGGGAGAGGGATTAAAGATCGAACGAGGGACAAGTTCTCTGGCTACGGATATCTGGCGGTGCGGTCGTCTTTCCAGGTCCATGCGAAGGGCTTAGGGGCACCCGGCCCACCAGCTACCCCGCACGAACCCGTCAGTCGGTCTCTCGGCCGGAGCGGACCAGGGCGCCGCCGCGGGCCGGCTGGGGCCGGGGAACGCGGCGCAGCCGGAACGCGGCGGGAACGCCCATGTCGCCGTGGGCGGCGCGCCAGCGCGCCAGGCGGCTGAGCCGGCCCACCGCGCGCGTTCCCTGTCCCGGGTGGAAGTCCGCCAGGTGTTGGAGAAAGCAGCGCACTTCCACGGGGGTCACCCGGCCCAGCCATCCCACGCGGATCACCCGCGCGGCGGCTCGCACCGTGACCGGATCAAAGCGTTCGAATCGACGAGGTTGCATGGGTTCGCGTTCCGACTGGTTGAGTGCTTGACTGTCTGCCGCCCCTGGCCCGAGGCGGCGGACGCTTTAGCCCTAAAGGACCGTTTGTTTGTTGGACCCAAGGAACCGCCTCCAGGTTCCCTTACTAAGCACCATTAAGGAGAACCGGACGAAAACGAACTTTCTCTAGGGGTCCTACGTAAGTCTTAACGGCGCCCACCCCACTAAGGTTGTGAAGTATTTCACACCGGCCGGGATATAATTGCGCCCGACGGCCGAGATTCCGAACTCTTCTGTGTCCGGCCCACACCATCGGAGGGGAGCCGCGCTGTAACTCGCGCCGCCAACCCGCCGAAGATAAGAAAGGTCAGCCCAGTCCCGCACTCATCGCGGAGCCACGAGCCGGCACTGGGCCAGAGGGAATTAACTTGGTGGACGATACCAAAGCGGCGCGTACGGCCCGAGCACGTCGAGGCATTGAAGAGGTCTCCGCGAAAAAACTCGCGCGGGGCAAGGCCTTCCTGAAGTGGTTCGGCATCCTCTCGCTGGTGCTGCTCGGGGTCGCGGCCGGCGCGGTGGTTTACCTGAACCAGAAGTTTGCCGGCGGCGGCAATCCCTTCACGGCGCTCATCGACAATAGCCAGGCGGTCATTGAGCCCCGCAAGTTTTTCCCGGGACAGGACCGCATTACGGTGCTTTGCCTGGGGCTGGACCGTAACATCTTCCACAGCAAGAAGGACCCGAAGCTGAACGGGATGCCCTATACCAAGGGCTCCCGCAGCGACGTGATGATGATCGCCAGCCTGGACCTGGTGAACCAGACCGTGAGCATCCTCTCCGTCCCGCGCGATACCCGCGTGCAGCTTCCCGGCAAGCGCTCCTACTCCAAGATCAACCAGGCCCATGCCGACGGGGGCATTCCCTACACCAAGAAAACCGTCGAAGAGTTCCTCGGCGTCCCGATCGACTACCACGTCGTGATCAAGCAAGAAGCGATCCAGAAGTTGGTCGAATCGTTGGGTGGCCTTACCGTCGACGTGCCAATGGACATGGATTACGACGACAATTGGGGCCAGCTTCATATCCACCTGAAGGAAGGCAAGAACCAGCACCTGAACGGGGAGCAGATCGTCGGCTTCATGCGCTATCGCCACGGCGATCCCCAGGGCGACCTCGGCCGCATCAAGCGCCAGCAGCAGGTTATCCAGGTCCTCTCGCAAGAGGCAAAGGATCCGACTAATTTGGCCCATGCCGGGAGCCTGATTTCGACCATCCAGCAGTACATTCAGACGGACCTGACGCCCCAGCAAGAGCTCGCTCTCGCCAGCCTCTTCCATAAGGTGCAGCCCGCGAATATCCAGACCGCGTCACTTCCCACCGACGGCACCGACACGATCGACGGCGTCAACTACGTGATCCCGGACGACTACGGCAAAGAAGCGGCGGTGGATTGGATCCTGCGCGGCAACCGGGACGCGATGAACCGGCTGATCCGCGTGGAGTTGAAGAACACCAGCGGCGACCGCGAGCTGTACGGTAAGGTCTACGACTGCCTCCGCCACTATGGCTTCGACGTGGTGCGCGCCGGCCGCGTGGAAGGGGATCCGAAGACCACCAGCCGCGCGGTCCAGCTCAGCAGCATGAAGGGCGCCGCACGCCGCGTGCTGGAAGTGTTGGGCATCCGCGCGGACGTGGTGAAGGAAGACGGCGACCCGTGGGGGCCGGACGTCACGCTCTACGTGGGTAAGGACCTGGCCGAGAACCAGACCGTCGCGATGACGGAGCTGTGGCCGGAGATCCCGACGCGGCCGGCGCGCTCTCGCCGCACCCGCACCGCCACCCGCACCCGGCGGGACAGCGACTCGGTGCGCATCCGCACCGTAGAGCCGGATGCGGCCTCAGAGGAGAAGCCGGAAGAAAAGCCGGAAGAGACGCATATGGATGTTCCCGGCTCCGCCGATCCGGCGCCCGCTCCGGACCCCGCGAGCCCGGCAACTCCCGCCCCGGCGCCCGCGCCCACCGGCGGTACGAGTACTACGCCGCCGCCTTCTACCAATACCTCGGGCGGCGAATAGCTTGCCGGGAAGCGCAACCAGAGAAACCGCCTCGATCCCCGGATCGAGGCGGTTTTTGCGTGTGAGTTACCGCGTCCGGGGTTTGGCGATCCCCGCGTCGGGCGTGCCATAATGGTCTACCAGGCCATTAGTGCAGGGATTGCCAGTAAATGGGGAAACGTGGCAATGCGGGAAATGGCAGCGCTATGGGTGCGGCTCCCAGTTCCTCGTTTACTCATTTCCTTCCAAACACTACCCTAGCGCTCCCCGATCTCGCCCCGGAGACCTCGCCCGATGTCCGCCCGTCCTCACCCCTTCCTCGCCCTCACGGCACTGGCCGTCGCGGCGCTGTGCGGCGCGGCCGGCAGCCGGGCAGCCTCCCCCACCGAGGGCATGGTGCGGGTGCCAGCCGGCCCGTTCGTGATGGGGAACGAGAAGGGTCTGGCGGACGAGAAGCCGGAGCGGAAGCTGGACCTCCCGGCCTTCTACATAGACCGCACCGAGGTAACCGTCGCCGAGTATGCGCGCTTCGTGGAGGCGACGGGCCATGCCGCCCCGCCGGACTGGCCGGGGGGCAAACCGGATCCGAAGCGCCTGGACTTCCCCGTGGTCAACGTCTCCTGGTATGACGCCAACGCTTACGCCCGCTGGGTGGGAAAGCGGCTCCCCACCGAGGCGGAGTGGGAGAAAGCGGCGCGCGGCACCGACGCCCGGCTGCTCCCGTGGGGCGGCGAGTGGGACGACAAGCGGGCGAACGTAGAGGGTAAGTCCGGCGACCAGAAGCTCAAGCCGGTGGGCAGCTATCCGGACGGCGCGAGCCCTTGTGGGGCGCTGGACATGTCCGGCAACGCGTGGGAGTGGACCGCTGACTGGTACCAGCCGTACGCCGGCAACCCGCTGCCCTCCGTACAGTACGGCGAGAAGTATAAGTCGGTGCGCGGCGAGGGATCGGTAAACTTCTACAACAGCCCGCCGCTGAACACCCACACCGTGACCACCCGCGCCCGCATCCAGCCGTTCGGACGGTACGATACCCTCGGCTTCCGGTGCGTGCTGGACGCCGGCGGACCCCGCGTCCCCGCACCCGAAGTGAAGCCGGTTTCCGAGCGGGAGAAGCCGGCGCCGCCGAAGGTGGAGTCGCCCGCCGAAGTCGCCGCGCGCTACCGGGAGGGCGTCCCGGTGAAGATCTCCGAGAGCCGCGGGGTGGCGCGGAGTGGGGTCGCCACATTCGGGCTGCCGTTCCCGGAGGGGGTGCTGAAAGACGTGGGCAAGCTCCGCACCGGCGGCGCGCTGCAGGCGCGCCCGCTGGCGAAGTGGCGCGACGGCAGCATCCGCTGGGCGCTGCTGGACGTGCCGGCCACCGTGGCGGCGAACGGCGCGGACGAGGTGCGGGTCCGGTGGGACGGCGCCGGGGCGATCCCCGCGCCGAAGCAGCCGGTCACCGTGAAAGAGGACAACGACGGCGTCACGCTGCACACCGGCGTCGCGAAGGTGCGGATCCGCCGCGGCGATACGCGCTGGCTCTCCATCGAGGCGAATGGCCGCTGGATGGAAGGGCCGGACGAGCGGATCTGGATCTCTCCCGGCAAGATCGGGGAAGACGGCCGCGTGGTGGCGCGGACCGCCCCGCGCCTCCTGTTCATGCGCGCGCCCACTACCGTGAAGGTGGAAGACCGCGGGCCGCTGCGGGCGCGCGTACGCGTGGAAGGCTCCATCGTCGACCCCATCGAGCGGACCACGATGCGCTACCGCTGCCGCATCGACACGCGCGCGGGTTCCCCACACGTCAGCCTGATGCACACGTTCACCTACCTGGGCACCGATCCGATCCTGGCGGTGAAGGAGTACTCAATGGAGTTCCTCACCGCGCTGGGCAGCACCGCGATCCAGTCGGACGAGGGGCAGGGGTTCTGGTCCACCGCGGAGTTCGGCGGCGACCGGGGGCCGCACCGCGGCATCGTGCGGCTGGAGCAGCGCTCCGCCGGCGAGTACGTGGTGCAGGGGCGCGCCGGCGGCACCGGGCAGGGGACCCGCGCGCCCGGCTGGGTCTCGCTCGGCACGGACCACCCGTACCTCGTGGCGATGAAGCAGTTCTGGCAGCAGTATCCGAAGTCGCTCTCGCTCACCACCAGCGGCATCGCGGCGGACCTCTGGACCGGCGACACGCCGTTCGACGCGGACCTCGGAATCGCCAAGACGCACGAGTTCATCCTCTCGGTCGCCGCGACCGGGAGGGCCCGTGAGGAGGCGCTGGCCCAGCTCAACGAGCCGCTCTTCGGCATCGCTCCGGCCGACTGGTACTGCGCCACCCGCGGCCTGGGCACCCTCGCGCCGTACAGCCTCTCGAAGTACCCGCAGTACGAGGTGGAGGTAGAAGCCGCGTCCGACCTGATGGCGCGCGAGCGCCCCTACGGCATGCGGCATTGGGGCGACAACTACTTCGGCGGCCCTTACAAAGGCATCAATGCCTACCAGAACCTGGAATACGACGTCTCCTATAACCATCTGATGCAGTTCGCCCGCACCGGCGCGCGGAAGTACCTGGACGCCGCCCTTATCCAGGCCCGCCACCAGGGCGACATCGACATGAAGCACGACGACGGCCCGCAGTGGAAGCACAGCCCGCGCCACACCACCACGGAAGCGGAACTGGGCCACGTCTTCCTCCGCGGCCTCGTCGCCTCCACCTGGCTTACCGGCAACCCGGAGGGGCTGGAGAATGCGAAGATCCTGGGGAACTGGCTCATCAAAGTGGTCACCAACCCGCGCTCCCAGGGCAACGAGCGGCAGATCGGTTGGGGCCTCTACGCCCTCACCGGCATCTACGAAGCCACCTGGGCCCCGCGCTACCTGGAGGCGATGAAGGCGAACGTGGACCGCCTCCTGGCCGGTCAGGACAATCTGGGGCGGTTCGATATCCGCTGGGACAACCGCATCAGCTTCTTCTACGGCATCACGCTCTCCGGCTTCGTGAAGTACTACGAGGTCACGGGCGACGAGCGGATCGTGGAGAGCGCGCGGCGGATCGTGACGCGGCTGCACGGCTTCTACCCGGAGTACGGTGGGCGCACGCTGGAGGGCCTCGCCTGGCTCTACACCCGCACCGGCGACCCGGAGGTGCGCATGACCTGCCAGCGCACCTGGGAGAGCACGCTCGCGTGGAAGCCGGTGGATATCGCGGCGATGAACATCTTCACCACGCGCTTCCTCCCCAGCGTGGAGACCCTGGGCCTCGCCTGCCCGAAAGAGTGGCAGATCCCGGAGACCGGTCCCGTGGAAGACGGCCTGCGCCGCCAGCACTTCCGTGCGGCGAGCGGGACGCTGGCGCTCCAGGCCGAAGACCCGAAGGCGGCGGTCGATCTGGTGTTGCTCCGGCAGATGGGCCTTTCCCCTGCCACCGTGCGTATTACCGATCTCGCCGGAAAGCTGATCGCCAACCAGTCGCTGCCCGCCACCGGCGAGCCGCTCCATTATGCCAGGCTGCGGCTGCCGCCCGGCGGCACGTTCCGCGTGGAACTGAAGAGCGAGAGCAGCCGCGCCTGGGACCTGATCACCGCACAGCGCACGCGCCGGGTGTTCCACACGCCGGACTGGAAGAACCTGGAGGCGCTCACCCCTCGCCTTTACTTTCGCCTGCAGCCGGGCGCGAAGGACGTGGCCCTCACGCTGGAAGCGGAGGGCGAAGGCTTCAAAGGCGCCGTGCTCTACGATCCCCAGGGGAACGTGGCCGGCGCGGCGGAAAACTTCGTGGACTACGGCGACACGAAACACCACCAGTACGCGCTGCGGGTGCCGGTACCCGCCAAACAGGCAGCGGGGCTCTGGTCGCTGGATCTGCAGCAGGTGTCCGTAAGCAAGGCGGAAGGGATCGTGCCGTACGTGAGCACGAACCCGGCGGGGTATTTTGTGCCTGGCGGGATGTAGGGCCTCTCTCCGGCCTTCGGCCACCTCTCTCCATCTTAGGATGGAGAAAGGCTAATGGCGCGGAGTGAGTGCGGGTTGGCGGGTGCCGCAACGGGTGCGTAGCGGTTCCCGTAGTGAAGAGGCGCCGTCACCCACCCGGTAGTAGCGGATGCACCCTCCCGAACGTGATCCCCGCCGCCGTAACCCGTCATCCTGAACGGAGCGGAGCGGAGTGAAGGATCTCGCACTCGTGAGGAGGCGTCACCCGAAAGCAGCCTCGTGCGAGGCCGAGATCCTTCGCTGCGCTCGAGGATGACGGGGTACGGGAGCGGCGACCACGCACCCGGCCAGGGTATCGCGCCACCACCTCCGTGCGAGTGCCGCTCCCGGTTGACGAAGTATGGCGGCGGCTGACTACGTGCGAGAAGAAGTCCCACTCCTCGCTGTCTGTGGGACTCCCTCTCGTGCTCGGCGGTGTTTGTCAGAGCCCGCCCTGGAATGCTACTTGGCGCGGTAACCCTTCCAGATCCATTCAAAGGCCTGGGGGAGGGTCTGGCGCACCACGCGACCGTCGACGTGGCCGGACTCGCGGGCGAAGACGTACTGGTAGTGGTAGCCCTTGTCCTTGAGGACGGCGGCCATCCGCTGGTTGGCCATCACCCAGTTGTGCAGGGTGGGCTCGTCGTCTTTGTACCGGTTGTCCATCTCGCCCACGTGCATCCAGATGCGCAGCGGCTTCTTCTTGCTCTTGGGGATCAGGTTCTCGTGGTACTCCCAGGCGCCGTGCGGGGATTCCGGGTTGAGCGGCGACTGCTGGTTCACGTAGGTGCCGGAGTAGGAGAGCACGCGGTGATACAGCTCCGGGTGGAACCAGGCCATCGTGAACGCACAGGCCGCGCCGGAGCTGCCGCCCATGGTCATGCGGCCGTCCGGGTCCTTGGTGAGCGTCACGTGGTAGTCTGCGGAGACCTTCGGCAGCACTTCCGCCTCGATGAACTCGGCGTACTTGCCGGAGACCGTGTCGTACTCCAGGCCGCGCTCGCTGCCCTGGGCGTCGCCGCCGCCGGAGTCGATCATGATCCCGATCATCACCGGGAGGCGCTTGGCAGCGATCATGTTGTCCAGCATCGTGGGGAGCTGTCCCTGGCCCATGCTGTCCTGCGACACGAAGAACGGGGCGGGCTTACCGGCCTCGTACTGGCTGGGGACGTAGACGGTGACGCGGCGCTGGTACGGAACCACCTGCCCGGGCATGTTCTTGGCGATGCCGGAGTAGAACTTGCTGTCCGTGGAGTTCATCGTGAAGCGGTAGACCATGCCCTTGGGCACGCCTTCCTGCGCCTTCAGCTCGGGAGCGTCCATGTACGGCGGCGTGAGCAGGTAGTCGCCCTCGTCGGCGGTGGCGGTGTACGGCTTGAACTTGGTGAAGTCGATGGGCGGAGCTTCGGCAACGGCGACGCTCGCCAGGGTGACCGCCAGGCAAAACGTTGCGATGGGGGATGCGGAACTTGATTTCATCTGACCCTCCAGGGCATTCGTTCATTGGCTCCCGGCGGACTCCCTCTGTCTTCACTCGCCGCCGGCGCGCACGTAAGCAGCGCAAGGAGAGGCAAGATAGTTCCCTTTTCACGACGGCAAACCGCGCACCGTTTGCCGTGCGGCCGCGTTCAGTGTATTGAAGAGTAATCGTTACTCGATAAGGAGAAGCTAACTGAATGCGATTAACACCACTGGGGAAGCTGCTGATCTTGATCCTGGTTGCCGGCGGAGCGGTCGGTGCGTGGCGATTATTCTAGGGTCAGCGGGGCGGTAACACCGGCGGAGCCGCGAACGGCGGCGGGGGCGCGGGCACTCAATCCACTTCGGCGCGGGCCGGGGCGGGCGGAGGGGTCGAGATCCCGTTCATCATCACCGCGGCGAAGAAGGACTGGGTGCAGGAGCAGGTGGACCGGTTCAACCGGGACCACGGCGGCAAGTGGAAGATCGTCCCGATCCCCACCCCCTCCCGCGAAGCGATGCACGCGATCCTGCACGACGAAACGAGGCCGGTGCTCTGGAGCCCCGGCAGCCCGATCTGGCCGAACCGCCTCGCCGAGGCGTGGGGTAAGGGACACTCCGGCCAGGTGCTGGACCCCACGGACCCGAATGGCTACCGGGTCTTCCTGCGGTCGCCGCTGGTCATCCTCACCACCCGGGAGAAGGCGGCGTTTCTCCGACCCCTGCTGGGCAGCCCCCGGCCGTGGGCGGCACTCCATCGACTGAGCACCGGCAAGCAGCGCGTGCCGTGGGGACGCCTCCGTTTCTCCCACGCCGATCCCCTCACCTCCAGCAGCGGGATGCTCACGCTGGGCCTCATCCTCACGGAATACGGGCAGGAGACCGGAAAGTCCGGCTCGTTCGAGAAGCTCGCCAGTGATGCCGGCTTCGTGCGCTACCTGAAGGAGCTGGAGCGCGGGCTGATCTACGACGATGCCGCGGAGAAGGGCACCACCGCCCTCACCAAGGCGTTCGTCAAGAACCCCGCCGCTTACGACTTCATCACCGCCTACGAGAGCGCGGCCCTCGAAGCGGCGGCGGAGAATCCCCGTCTCGCGGTGATCTACCCCACGCCGACCACGGTGTCCGAGCACGCGGTGAGCTTGCTCACCGCCAGTTGGGTGACGCCCCAGCAGCGGGAGGGCGCGATCCAGTTCCTCAACTTTCTCGGCAGTAAGGACGCGCTGACTGCCGGGATGAAGTACCACTTCCGTCCCGCCCAGTCCGCCGGCGCCCTCTCCCTCTCCAGCGAGCTTTCCCGCTACGAAG
>Ga0255338_1005955_pt1 | contig 10755 bp, 10 predicted proteins | sample MeOH1_35cm_T4_19_FD_203715 | JGI IMG/M metagenome (GOLD analysis project Ga0255338, IMG submission 203715) | Sandy soil microbial communities from University of British Columbia, Vancouver, Canada - MeOH1_35cm_T4_195 | ecosystem: Engineered > Artificial ecosystem > Sand microcosm > Unclassified ... | reverse complement strand
TTCTGATTTCCTTTGAAGTCGATCACCGGCACCAGGCGTGCGCGATCGACATCGGATATGGCGAATTCCAGCAGTGCCGTGCCATTCTGGCCTTCGAACTCGAGGCCGACCTGCTCCGCCCCCGGCTCACCGGTGGGCGTCTGCAGGATGCCGACGAAATTCTTCTGGCCATTGACCGGCAGGCGCAGCGTGACCCTGGCTTCCTGGCCCGCGAAGCGGACGTAGTCAGCCAGTTTCTTCAGCGGCCGGTCCAGCCCCGGCGAGGACACTTCGAGGCGCTCGTAGTCGATATTCTCGACGGTCAGCACGTGGGTAAGCTGGCGGCTTACCTTCTCGCAGTCCTCGATGACGATCCCGGTTTCAGGCTGATCGATATAGACGCGCATCAGTCCGCCCGGAGCGCGCTCGAGCTCAACCAGCTCGTACCCCATGCCGTTAAGGGTGGTTTCGATCAAATCTGCCAGATGCACTGTATTCCCGAATAATGGCCATCAATACCGTGGCAGACCCAGCCCACCGGCACGGCCGCCTTTGTTGGCGGCTTGCAGCCTGCTTGCCTGCCAGCCATCCCGACCGGCGCGCCGTGAAACACGGCAAGCACACGAAACGGGCGAAGCAAAAAAAAATGGGCGCAATGCCCATCATTCGCCCACCCTTTTTGCAGGATGACTTTTGAATAGACTTGGATTATACGCTGTCGCGATGCAAAAGGCAAAGGCGCCAGAACTTGGCTTGCCAGGAGCGCGGCCCGGGCCGCGCTTTTCCTTGCGTGGCCGGCCCCGCGCGCACTGCCTTCCCTCGCTTTAGCGATTGCCGTCGCGGCCACCGCCGCCGCGAGGGCGGCGATTGCCACTGGGCTTGCCAGCCTGCGGCATCACATTGCCGTTGGCTTCACCACCGCCGCGGCGCTGGGAACGGCCTTGGCCGCCACCCATGCCACCCATGCCACCCATACCGCCCATCGGGCCCATGGGTCCGTTCGTGCCTCGGCTGCCCCGGCCACCGCCGCGCCCCGGACCACCAGGACCACGCGGGGAACCCGCCGCGCCACCGCCAAACTTCGTGGTATGCGAGGTGAGCAGCGTCGGGCCGCCGATATAACCCATCGAGGTCTGCATCGGATCTGGCTGACCCCGGCCTGCGCCACTACCGCGCGGGCCATTGTTCCTGTTGACGCGCGGCAGGCCATCCATGCCGGTCGGCATCGGCATGCCGGCAATGGCTGCCTCGGTGCGCTGCTGGCGGCCGCCCACCTTTGTGCCACCTCTGGGGCCGCCATCACCCTTGCCGGGCGCCTTCAGGCCGATGGACGCCATCAGCGCGCGCACGTCATCCGCGGCGAGTTCTTGCCAGCGGCCGCGCTTAAGGCCGCGGGGCAGCAGGAACTGACCGTACCGGGTGCGAATCAGGCGCGACACGGTCAGGCCGACGGCCTCGAACATGCGGCGCACTTCGCGATTGCGGCCTTCGGTCAGCGCGACGTGATACCAGTGGTTGATGCCCTCGCCACCGCCGTCGGCGATGCGCAGGAAATTGGCTTCACCATCGTCAAGCTTGATGCCATGCAGCAGGCGCTGGCGATCCGCCTCCGCCAGCTCGCCCAGCGTGCGGACCGCATACTCGCGCTCCACGCCGTAGCGCGGATGCATGAACTTGTTGGCGATATCGCCCGAGGAGGTAAAGATCAGCAGCCCTTCGGTGTTGAAGTCCAGGCGGCCCACGGCCACCCATTTCCCTGCCTTGATGCGCGGCAGGCTGTCGAACACGGTCGGACGGCCTTCCGGATCCGACTGGCTGACGATCTCGCCCGCCGGCTTGTGGTAAAGCAGCACGCGCGGCGGCTTGGTCGACACACGGCGATGGATCAGCTTGCCGTTGACGCGGACCTGGTCGGCCGGCAGGATGCGCTGTCCAATATGGGCCGGCAGGCCATTGACGGAAACGCGCCCCTGCAGGATCAGCTCCTCCATCTCGCGGCGCGAACCCAGGCCGCCCTCGGCGAGCACTTTGTGCAGCTTGGGCGCATCGTCATCGGCCGAGAGCTCGCGCACCGGCTTTACCTTGGCACGCACACCGCTGGTGTCTTCCTGGTCGTACTGCCCGGAGATGACAAAACGAAACAGGTCTTCGCCGCTTGCGGCTGCAGCCGCGGGGGCCTTCTCGGGCACGCCCGGAGCCTGGCGCTGCGTGCCGCCCCTGCCTTTGTTTCCCTTGCCTGCCTGGCGCGGGCCACCCTGCTGCCCCTCGGCACTGCCGCGCCTGGCCGCGCCCTGCGGCTGCTGGCCTTGCTGCGGCTTGCGCTTGCGCGCGCCGTTGGGGTTGGCGCGGGCACCGTCGCGCTGGCGCTCGCCAGCGGCTTCGCCGCCGGCTTCGCTCGCGCCTTCGGCAATGTCGCCGCCGGACGCGCGGCGGCCTCGCGGCGCCGGGCGTTCGCCCTGCTGCTCGCCGGCCTGCACGGACTCGCCTTCGGCGGGCTTGCGCTTGCCGCGCGTACGCCCCTTTCTCACGCCATCGCCACGCGCGGATTGCGCGTCCGGTGCGGCTCCCGCGTCCGGACCGCCAGCGAAGGCAAGTGCATCGCCTTCCGCGGCGCGCCCGCCGTCGCGGTCCTGCGTAGCCTGGCGGCGCGTGGCCACCAGATTGCGCAGGCCACGGCGGAGGCCCTTGCGGCGCGGCGCGCCTTCGGCGCCATTGCCGGCATCGCCGGCCGGCGTATCCGCCTGGCGGACGTCTTGATCAACAGAATCGGACAAGGTATTCACATTCGGATGTTGCATGGTGTTCAGTTGGACACGCGCTCGTCGTGCTCGCTGGGGTGCGCCGGATTCGTCTTGGACGCCCCCGGGACTTCGGACTCCTGCTCGCCGGAGGCCACTTGCTCGTGGTAACCGTTGGCGGGTGCTTCCGTTTGCTCATTTGCTTCGCCGTCGTCGACGGCATCCTCCACGGCTGCGCCGTCAAGCCGCGCCCCCATGGGCCCGGCGGACACCAGTCCGCTCTCCGGCTCATCATCCGGCTCGGACACCGCGGGTACTTCAGCCTCGGGCACGGCTTGCGCTTGCACCGAGGCTTCCTTCTTTTCAAATGCTTCCACCAGTTCGGCGATGCCATCCGTGGCACCGGCATCGAGGACACCAGGGACGGAGCGGGTCAATTCGCCAGCATCGGACACATCGGCGACGGCAACGGCAGCGCCAGCGCCGCCCGCAGCCTCCTCGCCGGCCTCGCTTTCACCCCCGCCGGCCTCCGCGAACGCTTCTTCGTCGCTTCCGGCCGGCAAAGCGGGCACAGTGCCCAGTGCCTCGAAATCTATGGGCTCCTGGTTCAGCAGCGCGGCTTGCGTCTGCGCCTGGACATCCTCCAGCGGCGGCAACTCGTCTAGCGTGCGCAGGCCAAGATCATCAAGGAAGTTCTTGGTGGTGGCGTACAAGGCCGGCCGGCCCGGCACGTCGCGGTAGCCGATCACCTCGATCCAGCTACGGTCCTCGAGCTTCTTCACGACTTCGGTGCTCACCGCAACACCGCGGATTTCCTCGATATCGCCCCGGGTGACCGGCTGCCGGTAGGCGATGATCGCCAGCGTCTCCATGACCGCGCGGGAATATTTCGGCGGCTTTTCAGGATTCAGCCGGTCCAGGTATTCGCGCATGACGGGGCGGCTCTGAAAGCGCCAGCCGCTGGCCAGCGCCACGAGTTCCACGCCGCGCTGCTCCCAGTCGCGGCGCAACTCTTCCAGCAGCACCCGAATGGTGTCGGCACCGACGTCGTCGGCAAAAAGCCGGCGCAAGTCATTGACGCGCAAGGGTTCCTGCGCACAGATCAGCGCGGTCTCGAGGACGATCTTCGCCTCTTGGGTATTCATGTGATTGCGTGCAGCCTGTCTTTGCACCTGCGCCCCGGACAAACCCGGACGCACTGGAGATTGCGGGTTCAGCGGTTGGAATTGCCACCGCCATCTGACCGCGCAGCCAACCGCAATGCTTGATGCATGCAGTCGTGCGCTTTCTTTTTTGCATCGGGTGCCGGACCTGCCCGGCAGGAGATCGCCCGGCCACCGGCTATACCTGCCGGTCGACGGAGCCCTTGCGTCGCGCCTTCCCCCTGATGTGGCGGACCTGTCCGGCACGACGTCCGTCGCTCCGGGTGCAAGAAAAATACGGATATCGGGCCTGCTTGGCCTATTTCACCCCGCCCTGCCGTGGCTGGTCTTTTGAACCAAATAATCTTTTGAACCGGACGGCGGATTGGGAACGGTCCCTGGCGGTAATACGTGCTCGAGGGTTCCTGGCATGCATCCCCGAGTGCGAATGCTACCTGACGATGCCACGATGAAATACGCTGCGCGATATCGCTGTTCTTGCGATTGTATGGCATTCCCTGGCAAACCTGCAACCGATTCACACAGGCATCCGCCCGACAAAGTGCGCAATGCGCCATGAAGCGGCGTATCAGAAGACCAGACAGAAGCCGTGCGCAGCCAGCGTCTCTGGCAAAAGCAGCGCGCGCGCCACCCCGACGACACCAAAGGCAGTCACTGCCAAACCGGCAACGGTACGTACCGCCGGGCGGCGCGACCACTGCCTGAGGTAGCCGGACAGGCCCGAGATAACCAGCAGGTTTGGCAAAGTGCCCAGCCCGAACACGGCCATCACCAGCGCTCCCGAAGGGGCGTTCCCGGCCAGCAACGCCATCGCCAGGCCGCCATAGACCATGCCGCATGGTACCAGCCCCCAGGCCAGCCCCATGCCGTAGCGGCGCAGCAGCCGCCCCTGTGGCAGGCCCAAGGGCGCCAGGCGCACGCCCGCGGCGGCAAGAAAACGGAGCAAGCCGCCAGCGCCGCGCGCGGCAAACCGCTCCAGCCAGCCAGCCCCCACGACGCGCCCACGCAACATCCATAATCCCGACATGACCAGCATCATGCTGCCGATCCCGAACAGCCAGCGCTGCAGCGGCAGGTACTGGGCCTTCCAGACACCGGCGCCCAGGGTACCCAGCAAAGCGCCCAACAGCGCATACATGCTCAGCCGCCCGGCATGCATCACCAGGAGTTCGAGCAGCCAGTGGCCCGGCCGGCGCAGGATGATGGCCGGCACACGGGCCGTGCCGCCCTGCTCGGCGGCAAGTGCAATACCGCCGCACATGGCCGCGCAATGCACACCGCCCAGCAAAGCCAGGGTAAAAACGCTGAAGAGCACGCCTACGGTCAACTTCTCCTCCCAATCACATCCCCTGGCGCGGTAAAATGCGCCCTACGCGCCCCCGCGACTTCAAGAGGCGCTATCAACATGAAGCCCAGCGCCCGCGCACATCCGCGCAATCGCAAATCATGACGACGGGCACGGCAGGCGGCGCCACGCAGATGGCAGGCCCCGCCAGACCCGCGCCAGGCTAATGTGGATAGCGCTTCCAACCGACAGCTCTCAACGTCAAGCTTTCAACTCAATGCGCCTGCCACACGCGCTTGAGTGATTGCGCTAAACCGACAGGCCCCAATTGCTAACATCCATTCCCATTACCGAGATGTCGCCCCGCTGCTCCACTTGCTCGCTGGGACAGCTCTGCCTGCCCGTCGGCATGTCGCAGCAGGACCTCGAAAAAATGGATTCGCTGGTGCAGGAGCGCGTGCGCGTACGCAAGGGCGAGACCCTGTACCGCCTCGGCGATCCGCTCACCGCCGTCTATGCGATCCGCTTCGGCACGCTCAAAACCCACCTGACGATGGAAGATGGCCGCTCGCAGATCACGGGCTTCCACCTCCCCGGCGAAGTCGTCGGGCTCGACGGCCTTGGCGAAATGCAGCACGCATCCGACGCCACCGCCCTTGAGGATACCGAAGTTTGCGTGGTGCGCTTCGGCGACCTCCAGTCGCTGTCCGGTGCGCTCCCGTCGTTGCAACATCAGTTCATGCGGCTGATGAGCAAGGAAATCTCGCAGGACCAGGTGATGCTGATCACGCTGGGCTCGATGCGCGCCGAAGAGCGGCTTGCCGCCTTCCTGATCAACCTTTCGGAGCGCCTCTCCGCGCGCGGCTATTCGGCCTCCGAGTTCGTGCTGCGCATGAGCCGCGAGGAGATCGGCAGCTACCTCGGGCTCAAGCTCGAAACCGTCAGCCGCCTGTTCTCCCGTTTTGCGGAAGCCGGGCTGATCCAGATCCGCCAGCGGCACGTCAAGCTGGTTGACATGACAGGCATCAAGCAGATCATCAACAAGTCCTGCTAGTCCGGCGGGCATCGACCGGCCGCGCGGAGTTTCCCGGCTCCCGCGGCATTGGCAGCCGCCTTGCCTTCCTTGCGCGGTGCCAATGCCACGCCGCGCCGGCCCGGCCACGACACTCCTGCTCCGCCGCCCCCTGCCCCGCAGCGCAAAGACGCGCATCGCGCTCACTCCAGTTCGTCTGTCTCCGCCAGCCGCGTGGGCATGGTGTAAAGCGTCAGGGCGCTCGACAACGAACAAAGCACCCACGCGACCAGGAAGCCCACGGTGTAAACCGCCTCCCGCGACGCCTCGACCGGCTGTCCGAAGAAGCGCAGATCGCCGGGATCGACCATTGAAAACACCAGGGCGGTCGTCAGCCCGGCTACCAGGAAGCCGGGCCATAGCACCCACATCAGCCAGCGCAGTCTCATGGTCACCTCGCCTGCGCCGTGGCCGGCTCAGCCTGCCGCCCGATACCCGTCTTCTCGACCACCAACCCGTGCCGCGATACGCCATCGACAACGGGCGGGTCCGGGTGCGTCATGGCCAGCCAGATCGTGACCCCGCAGGCCACCATCGCCAGCAAGGGCCCGCTCATCAGCAGCCATGGCCAGGGCTCCTTCCACCAGGGATTGCTTTGCTGCATCATCAAGCCTCCTCCAGATTTCTCGGTTCAAAGATTGCGCGGCACGATGAAGCTGGTGCCCTGGCTGATTTCCGCGCCGCCCCCACTGTCATCTCCTGTCGCAGTGACTGTCACCTGGATCTTGTGGGTGCCCTGGCCAGCGGCTTCGATCGGCACGCGCACGCGAATCGGAATCAGGCGGTTTGAGGTGGGCTCGAGATCGCCGGCAGCGTGATCGTATTCCACGGCCAGGCCCTTCAGGTCATCACTGTCCGCGCGAATGGCCACATGCATCGGCGCCTCGGTCGTGTTGATCAGTTGCAGGCGATAGACGTTCTCGATCCAGCGTCCCTCCACTTCCCTGCCCAGCGCGCCGCGGTCGCGGATGATATCGACCTTGAGCGGCGTGCGCATGGCCAGCGACACCGTGAAGCCGGCAACCAGGACCAGCCAGATCACGGAGTACACCACCGTGCGCGGCCGGAACAGACGCTTGCGCGCCTCTGCCTCCGGCAGCACGCTGCGCATGGCGTTCTCCGACGTGTAGCGGATCAGCCCGCGCGGATACGCCATCTTGTCCATGACCTGATTGCAGGCGTCGATGCAGGCGCCGCAACCGATGCAATCGTACTGCAGGCCGTCGCGAATATCGATGCCGGTGGGACAGACCTGCACGCAGATGCTGCAGTTCACGCAATCGCCCAGGCCGGCGGCCTGGTGGTCCACCTTGCGCGAGCGGCTGCCGCGCGGCTCGCCGCGGCCCACGTCATACGTCACCACATACGTGTCGCGATCGACCATCACGCTCTGGAAGCGTGCATAAGGACACATGTACTTGCACACCTGCTCGCGCATGAAGCCGGCGTTGCCCCAGGTGGCGAAGGCGTAGAACAGCATCCAGAACGTTTGCCACGGCCCCAGCGACAGGCTGAGCACGTGGCCGCCCAACTCGCGAATGGGCGAAAAGTACCCTACGAAGGTAAAGCCGGTCCATAGCGCGATCACGATCCAGAGCGTGTGCTTGGTGGCCTTGAGCCGCAGCTTGCGCGCGCTCCACGGATCGCCATCCAGGCGGATGCGGGCAAAGCGATCGCCTTCCACATGCCGCTCGATCCACATGAAGATTTCTGTGTACACCGTCTGCGGACAGGCATAGCCGCAGAACAGGCGACCCGCGATCGCCGTGAACAGGAACAGCGAGAGCGCAGAAATCACCAGCAGCACGGACAGGTAGATCACATCCTGCGGCCAGAGCACCAGGCCGAAGATGTAGAACTTGCGCGCGCCGAGATCGAACAGCATGGCCTGGCGGCCGTTCCATTGCAGCCAGGGCATGCCATAGAAGAACAGCTGGGTCAGGACCACCATCCAGACCCGCCAGCTCGAGAACGCCCCTGTGACCGAGCGCGGATAGATCTTGCGGCGGACTTCGTACAGGGTTTCATCCGAGGTTTCCCCATCCCCCGTGGCGGATGCGGGCGCCCGCAGAGGCCCCCAGGCGGCTCCGTGCTTTCTCAGCGGTTCCGGTTCCGGGGCATTCATGGGCGATCACCCCCAGCGGCACGCAGGCTCCCTACGCAGGCGTCGCGGTTCATTGCCCGCTCCCTGCGGGGGCTGCCCCATTGTTCGACAGTCCCCAGACATAGGCCGTCAGCATGCGGATGCGCTCCGGCGTCAGGATTTCCTCGTGTGCCGGCATGTGGTTGTTGTGACCCTTCAGGATGGCGTCGACGATGTTTGCCTCCGAACTGCCATACAGCCAGACCTTATCCGACAGGTTGGGCGCACCGAGCGCCTGGTTGCCCTTGCCGGAAGAACCATGGCAGGCCGCGCACGTGGACTTGAATGTGCTTTCGCCACGCGAGGCGCGAATCGGATCGGAAGACAAGCCTGACAGCGAACGAACGTATTGCGCCACGTCGCCGGCCAGTTTGCCGTCGATGGTCGAAGCGAATGACGGCATCACGCCGTTACGCCCCTTCGTAATGGTCTGGGTGATGGTGGCGGGATCGCCGCCATACAGCCAGTCGTTGTCGGTCAGGTTGGGAAAGCCGCGGCTGCCGCGCGCGTCGGAGCCATGGCATTGCGCGCAGTAGTTGAGAAACAGGCGCTGCCCGATCTCGCGCGCAGCCGGATCCGCGGCCACCTGCTTGACGTCCATCTGCATGTACTTGCCATAGACATCGTTCTGCACCTGCTCAGCCGCCTTGCGATGCGCCTCCAGCTCGACCCGGCTGGAGGTCTTGAGCACGCCGGCGTAGGAACCCAGTCCCGGGTACAGCACCAGGTAGACCAGCCCGAAGAGGCAAGCCAGCAGGAACATCCACATCCACCAGCGTGGCAGCGGATTGTTCAGCTCGCGCAGGTCGCCGTCCCACACGTGGCCGGTGTCTTCGGTAGCGCCGGCCACCTTGACCACCTTGCGTTGGGAGAACAGCAGCCATATGCACCAGACGATGCCTACCAACGCAATGGCGGCGATGTAGTAACTCCAGAAATCCGTGAAGAAGTCGCTCATGACTCAGTGTTCCTGCTTGGTGTTGTTTGCGCCGCCGGCACGATGGCGGCCGTCGTGGTTCGCGGCCAGCGGCTCGTCGGGCAGGGCGAATGGCAGCATGGCCGACTCCTGGTTGGCTGCCTTGCGGCCGGACGACCAGGCCCACCAGCAGATCGCGAGAAACGCCACCATCGAGATCACGGTGGAAAACGCAGTGATCATTGCCATGGCTTACTCCTTGGCCGGCGCGGCTGCGGGCTGAGCCGCGGCTGCGGTGTCCACACGCACATTGCGCTTGCTGATGCCAAGCTCCTGCAGGTAGGCGACCATCGCGTCCTCTTCGGTCTTGCCTGCCAGCGTGGCGGGCGCCTGTTCGATCTCGGCGTCGGTATAGGGCACACCCAGCCGCCTCAGCGCACGCATGCGGTCGCGGATATCGTTGGCCTGCAGCGGAGCCTTCTCCAGCCACGGGTAGGACGGCATCACCGACTCGGGCACCACGTCGCGCGGATTGCGCAGGTGGATGCGCTGCCAGTCATCGGAATAGCGGCCGCCCACGCGCGCCAGGTCGGGACCGGTACGCTTGGAGCCCCACAGGAAGGGATGGTCATAGACCGATTCGCCGGCCGTCGAGTAGTGGCCATAGCGTTCGACATCGCCCTGCAGCGTACGCACCTGCTGCGAATGGCAGCCCACGCAACCCTCGCGGATATAGATATCGCGGCCCATCAGGCGCAGCGGCGAATACGGCTTGATCCCCTTGTCGGGCTCGGTAGTGGAGTGCTGGAAGAACAGCGGCACAATCTGGACGAGCCCGGCGATGCTGACCACCAGGATGGTGCAGATGATCAGCCAGCCGATGTTCTTCTCCAGGGTCTCGTGCGTAAAGAAGCTTCGTTTTTCAGACATCGTTTCTATCCTGGAATGATCAATGGGCGGAGGCACCAACGCTGGTCGGGATCGGCGCATCCACCGCGGGCTTGCCGATGATGGTCCGCGCCACGTTGTACGCCATCAGCAACATGCCGGAAAGGAAACACAGGCCACCCAGCAAGCGGATCAGGTAGAACGGGTACTTGGCCTTGACCGCTTCCACGAAGGCGTAGGTGAGCGTGCCATCGGGCTGCGTGGCCCGCCACATCAGGCCTTCCATCACACCTGCGATCCACATGGAGGCGATGTACAGGACCACACCGATGGTGGCGATCCAGAAGTGCAGTTCGATCAGCCGCACGCTGTACATCTCCTTCTCGCCAAACAGACGCGGGATCAGGTAATAGAGCGAGCCGATCGAAATCATCGCGACCCAGCCCAGTGCACCGGAGTGCACGTGGCCGATGGTCCAGTCCGTGTAGTGCGACAGCGCGTTGACGGTCTTGATCGACATCATCGAGCCCTCGAAGGTCGCCATGCCGTAGAAGGACAGCGCCACCACCAG
>Ga0255338_1005954_pt1 | contig 10755 bp, 11 predicted proteins | sample MeOH1_35cm_T4_19_FD_203715 | JGI IMG/M metagenome (GOLD analysis project Ga0255338, IMG submission 203715) | Sandy soil microbial communities from University of British Columbia, Vancouver, Canada - MeOH1_35cm_T4_195 | ecosystem: Engineered > Artificial ecosystem > Sand microcosm > Unclassified ... | reverse complement strand
GATCACGCTCTGGGTGCGGCTGGAGAACAAGGATGAACAGCGGCTCGTGTGGGACGGGCAGGACCGCTGGATCACCTACGAATTCGATTCCCCCGTCGCGGCGGCGATGCTGGATCCCGATGGCAACTACCCCATGCTCAAGGACCGGCTCCACGCCAGCTACACCCCGAAGCCCATCAAGCGGGGCTTCTACTACTGGTCGCAGATGGTCTGGGGGACCGTGGCGGGCTGGCTGCAGGGATGCGGGATCGGCTGAAGCCGCACTTCTTCCCGCCTAGGGCCTTCGCGGCGCCGCATCCCCCATGCGGACGGCCTTGATGTTCCCCTGGCTGTCCAGCTCGATGAGGATGGGGAACCAGGCCATGCCCAGATCCTCGAAGGCGGCCCGGCTGGGGACGTAGCGGGCGGTCCGTCCCGCGGCCTGGAGGCGGGCGGACAGGGCCTGGGCCTCGGTCCGCAGGCCCTGGGGAAGGCTCGCGCTACGGTCATCCCGCCCCGCGTCGAGACTGGGGATGATCCAGGCCACATCCGCCGGGAGGTCCGGCAGGGGGTCCTCGCTGGCGGGCAGGATCCACAGCCTGCGGGCGCCCAGCTCATCCAGCCGGAGATCCTGGTAATCCTGCCCCGGCAGAGCCCAGAGGCGCAGGACCGGCGAGGGCCCGCCCAGCAGGCCGAAGAGCCGCTGGAACTGGGACACGACCGGCTCCGCCGCCTCATCCGCCCGGGCCTTGAGCGCCGCGAACCGCGCCTCGTCCTGGTCCGCCAGGGCCCAGCACAGGGCGTGGCGGAGGGCGTAGCCGCGGGTGAGGCCCGGCCCCTTCGCGAGCAGGCGATCCTCCCAGGCCCGTCGCACGGCGGGCGTGAAGTGTCCCTGGCGGACCTGGGTCTTCCCCCAGCGCCACAGGGCCAGGGCGGTGCCCGGCTGGCGCAGGGGCAGGGCGGCGAGGCGCGAGGGCAGGTGGCTCCGGGGCGCCTTCATCAGGGCCCGCAGGGCTTCCGCCTCCTGGTGGGCGGCCCCCGGCGGAAAGGGATTGGCCGGCAGCTCCCGCTGCGGATCGAAGGAGGCCGCGGTCTGGAGCCACCGATGGGCCATGGCACCGGGGCCTTTCGGTGCCTCGGGCAGGGGCCGGCCCCAGTCGTAGGCCTCCAGCAGCCGGTCCTGCAACTCGGCGGCCGTGGGTGGCGCGGGCCGGACTTCGGCGGGTGGCGTGGGCGGTGGCGCGGTCAGTAGCGGCATGGAGCTTCCTTAGTGGCAGAATGGTCCTCCGCATCATACGGGAGTCGCCTTGAGTCCAGCCCCTTCCAACCTCACGCCCCGGGAACGCCTCGTGGTGGCCCTGGACCTGCCGACGGCCCAGGAGGCCCTGGCCATGGCCGGGCGCCTGGCGGGCCGGGTGGGCATGCTGAAAGTGGGGTTGGAGCTGTTCTGCGCCGAGGGGCCCGCCTTCGTGAGGGAGCTACAGAAGCAGGTGCCGGTGTTCCTGGATCTGAAGCTCCACGACATCCCCACCACCGTGCGCCGGGCCCTGGAATCGCTGCTGAAGCTGGACCCCCGCCTCATCAACGTCCACGCGCAGGGCGGGCCGGCCATGCTGGAGGCGGCGGTGGAGGCCGTGCATGCCCACCGCGCCGCAGGGGGCCAGACCGAGCTGCTGGCCGTGACCGTGCTCACCAGCCTGGACCGGGAGGCTCTGGCGGCCCTGGGGCACGCGGGACGGGCTGAAGACCTGGCCCTGGCCTACGCGAAGCTGGCTCACCACGCGGGCTGCGACGGTGTGGTCTGCTCGGCCTGGGAGGCCGCGGCCATCCGGGAAGCCTGCGGCGAGGACTTCCACCGCCTCACCCCGGGCATCCGGCCCACCGGAGCCGCCACCCAGGACCAGGCCCGCGTCATGACGCCGACCCAGGCCCTGAAGCAGGGCTCCACCTGGCTGGTGGTGGGGCGGCCCATCACCCACGCGGCGGATCCCGCCGCCGCGGCGGAAGCCATCGTGGCCGAGATGGAAGCCCGATGACGGTCGGTTCGCCCCTCGTCTTCCGGCCTTCCTTCGCCCAGCGGGCCATGGCCGTCCTGCTCTTCGCCGGGTCCTGGCTGGTGGGGGTCCGCGCCCTGGCGCAGATCCTCGAACGGCTACCCGTCCTGCGGGCCTCCCTGAAGGTGGCCGAAGCCGCCAGCGAGCCCACCTGGTCCTTCTGGATCGCCCTGGTGGCGGCCATCGGCGCCGTGGTGGTGGGAAGCCTGCTCCTTCTGGCCACCCTCCTGGGCCTGCTCCTGGTGGAAGGCTCCCAGGTGCTGGTGGACGAGCTGGGCCTCGCCGTGGAGCACAATGCCCTGCCCACGCCCCTGGCCCGCAAGCTGGGCGCCGGGCGCCTGCCCTGGAAGCGGATTACGCATCTCGAACACTCGGGCCCCTTCTTCGTACTGCGGGGCGGCGGTGAGCCGGAGCACCACGGTCCCGAAGATCCAACCCTCCGCTTCCTCATGGTGGAGGAGCTGGAGCGGCTGGTGCTCACCATCCTGGAGCGCAGTCCGAACCTGAAGCATGAGGAGTGAGCCAGGCTACATCTTCGGCCGGCTGAGGTAGGCCTCCGCGCCTTTCATCTCGGCCGTGGGGCCGTGGGCGGGCTTCCTGGTTCGCAGCTTGCTCTGCTTCATACCCCAGAGGGCGGCCAATTCAGTGGCCTCGGGGTTCCCTGGGGCCAGGGCCAGCACTTCGATGAGGTCGGTGCGGGCCTGATCGACCTGGCCGAGCTTCTCCCGCAACAGGGCCCGCTTCATGAAGCCCCACGGGTTGGCCGGCTCCTTGGCGATGATCTCGGCGTATTCGGCTTCGGCCTCGATCCAGCGCCCCTGCTCCTCGGCGGCCTCACCACAGAGCAGGTTGGTGACGGCGCAGAAGCCCAGCCACGCTTTCTGCTCGGCGAACTCGGCGGGCGTGAAGCTGGATTTGGCCTTGGCCCGCTGGGCCTCGCGGTCCAGGTGGCGCAGGGCTTTTTCGGTATGGCCGTCCACCCGGGCGAAGATCTCGGCATCGCCGCTGGCCCGGTAGAAGTCCTTCTGGATGCGGCCCTCGGCGCGGTACTGATCGAACATGCGGGTGCCCGGGTACAGGGCCAGGGGGCTGATCTGGCAGTCCTGGGGCCGGGTATCGCGGATGAAGGTCGCGGTCTCCTCCACATCCGCCCAGGTCTCGCCGGGGATGCCTGTGATGAGGTAGATGCCCAGGTTCATGCCCACCTTGCGGACCAGGCCAAGGGCGCGGCGGGCGTGGCGCAGGTTGGTGCCCTTGTCCAGCAGGACCAGCACCCGCTCGCTGCCGTGCTCCACGCCGAACTGCATGAACTCGCAGCCGGCCCGCTTCATGGCCACCAGGCGGTCCTCGTCCACCAGGTTCACCCGGCTCTGGCAGTTCCACAGGGGATGGAGGCCGCTCTCCTGGATGCCCTTCATCAGGGTCAGCACCCGGTCCCGGTTGGCCGTGAAGGTGTCGTCGCGGAAGCTGAAGTAGGTGAGGCCGTGCCCCTCGCGGAGCAGGCGCATCTCCCGCAGTACCGAGGGCGCGCTGCGGAAGCGGATGGAGGTGCCCCAGAACTCGGGCGTGTTGCAGAAGTTGCAGGTGGCCGGGCAGCCTCGGCTGGTGCTCAGGTAGGCAAGCTGACCCACGTCGTTGAGAAAGTCCGCCTCCAAGTGCTCGGCGGGGATGCCCACGGCGTCCAGGTCCTCCAGGGGCGCCTGGGGCAGGGTGCGGCCGTCGCGGAGGATGAGGCCCGGCGTCCGCTGCCACAGGTCCGAGCCGGGCGCCGTCTGCAGGCGTTCCGCGATGCCCAGCAGCACGGCCTCGCCCTCGCCCTGCACGATGGCATCCAGGGCCGGGCAGTCCTCGAAGACTTCCTCCGCCAGATGGGTGGGGTGGGGGCCGCCCGCCAGCAGGATCGCACCGGGGCAGGCCTCCCGGGCCCAGGCCAGGAGCTCGTAGGAGCGCTTGCGGTTGAAGGTGAACATGGACACGCCCACGACCTGGGGGTTCTGGGCCTTCAGGTAGGCCAGGACCTCCTTCCGCCCCTTGCCGCTCAGGTTCGCCACGCGGCAGGGGAAGTCCCGGGACTTGAGCATGGCCTGCAGGTAGCCCAGCCCGATGGGCAGGAAAGTCATCCACTCGTCCCCGAAGCCGCTGCGGGGGGCGCTGTAGGTGAGCAGGGTGCGGGGAGGGGTCATGGGCTCCGATGGCGTGACTTTCCAGTGTACGGAAAGGGATTCCCGAGGGAAGCGGACATTCCCGGTACGGATGTCAAGCCTCGTCCAGAAACCCCGGAACCGCTAGAATCAAGGCTTCCGGAGCCTCCATGTCCGTTGCCCACGAACCGGCTGTCACTGAATCCCTGGCTCTGGAGCTGGGTCTCTCGAAGGATGAGTGGCAGGTCCTCCTGCGCCTCCTGGACGGACGGATGCCCACCTACCCGGAGCTGGGTGTGTTCAGCGCCATGTGGAGCGAGCACTGCTCGTACAAGTCCAGCCGCATCCACCTGAAGAACCTGCCCACCGAAGGCCCCCGCGTCATCCAGGGCCCCGGGGAGAACGCCGGCGTGGTGGACCTCGGCGACGGCTGGGCCGTGGCCTTCAAGATGGAAAGCCACAACCACCCCAGCTTCATCGAGCCCTACCAGGGCGCCGCCACGGGTGTGGGCGGCATTCTCCGGGACGTGTTCACCATGGGCGCCCGGCCCCTGGCCAACCTGAACAGTCTGCGCTTCGGCGAGCTCGACGCACCGCGCATGAAGGGCCTCGTGAAGGGGGTCGCCGCGGGCATCGCGGGCTACGGCAACTGCATGGGCATCCCCATGCTGGGCGGCGACTGCGCCTTCGACGCCAGCTACAACGGCAACATCCTCGTGAACGCCTTCACCCTGGGTGTGCTGCGCAGCGACAAGATCTTCAAGGGCTTCGCCTCCGGCATCGGCAACAAGATGATGTACATCGGCTCGAAGACCGGCCGCGACGGCATCCACGGCGCCAGCATGGCCTCGGCGGAGTTCGGCGAGGGCAGCGAGGAGAAGCGCCCCACGGTGCAGGTGGGCGATCCCTTCACGGAGAAGCTGCTGCTGGAAGCCTGCCTGGAGATCTTCCAGACGGACTGGGTCATCGGCATCCAGGACATGGGCGCCGCGGGCCTCACCTCCAGCAGCTTCGAGATGGCCAGCCGCGCAGGCACGGGCCTGGAGATCCGCCTGGACCAGGTGCCCATGCGCGAAGAGGGCATGACGCCCTTCGAGCTCATGCTGAGCGAAAGCCAGGAGCGCATGCTGCTGGTGGCGCGGCCCGGCTGCGAAGAGAAGATCATCGCCGTGCTCCACAAGTGGGGCCTGGACGCCTGCGTGGTGGGCGAAGTGACCGACAGCGGCCGCTTCATCGGCAGCTGGCACGGTGAGCCTGTCATCAACCTGCCCATCCAGCCCCTGGTGGACGCGGCGCCGAAGTACGACCGGCCCCGCCAGCGCCCGGGCTACCTGGAGGCGGTGGCCGCCGCGCCGCTGCCTGCGGACCTCAAGCCCGCCGAGGTGGAGCGCACCCTGCGCCAGCTCGTCCAGCAGCCCACGGTGGCCAGCAAGCGGTGGATCTTCGAGCAGTACGACGGCACCGTGCGCAGCAACACGCTGCTGGGCATGGGCCGGGGCGACGCGGGCATCATCCGGGTGAAGGATGAAGCCGGGCAGGACACGGGCAAGGCCGTGGCCATGAGCAGCGACTGCAACAGCCGCTTCTGCTACCTGGATCCCTTCTGGGGCGCGGCCCACGCGGTGGCCGAGGCCTGCCGCAACCTGGCCTGCGTGGGCGCGGAGCCCATCGGCCTCACGGACTGCCTCAACTACGGCAACCCCGAGAAGCCCGAGAACATGTGGACCTTCGAGCAGGGCTGCCTGGGCATCCGCCAGGCCTGCCTGGCCCTCGACGTGCCCATCGTCAGCGGCAACGTCAGCCTCTACAACGACACCGAAGGCCAGAGCATCTTCCCCACGCCCATGATCGCCGCCGTGGGTCTGGTGGAGGACTGCGCGGGCCAAGTGGCCATCGACGCGCCGGACGCCACCGCGCTGTCCAAGGTGGGCAACCGCATCTGCGGCTCGGCCTTCCGCGCCGCGCACGACGGCATCTTCCTGCTGGGTGAGACCCGCGACGAACTGGGCGGCAGCGAGTACCTGAAGCTGCGCACGGGCAAGGTGCAGGGCGCCTGCCCCGAACTGCGCCTGGACGAGGAGCTGCGCCTCCAGGCCTGCGTGCGCGAGGGCATCCGCCTGGGCCTCATCCGCAGCGCCCACGACACCAGCGAGGGCGGCCTGCTCGTCACCGCGCTGGAGAGCGCCTTCGGTGCCAGGGACGGCGAAGGCATGGGCTGCCAGCTCATGCTGACCAGGGGCGCCCTGCGCCTGGACAGCCTGCTGTTCGGTGAAACGGCGGGTCGGATCGTGGTGAGCGTGAGTCCCGAGGCCGAAGGCAGCCTCGCCACCCTCTGCGCCACCCACCGCGTGCCCTGCGCCAAGATCGGCGCCACGGGCGGCTCCCGGATCACCCTGGCCGTGGATGGTCAGCCCCTGCTGGATGCGGACGCCGCCGACCTGAAGGAGCTGCACACCGGGGCCCTGGAGCGCGCGCTGGGTTGACAGGCGGGATCCACCGGGGAACCCTGAGGCATTCCCCGAGGGTTCCATGCGCCTGCCGGTTCTCCTGCTCCTGGCCTCATCGCTCGTCGCCACCGGCGTCCCGCCGAAAACCGTGAAGGCGCGGCCCTCGGCCGCGGGGGCCGAGGCTTCCCGATTGGAGTCGGAAGCGAAGCGCGCCAGGGCTTCCGCGGACCGGCTGAAGTCCGGCGCGGCCCGGGCGGAAGCGCAGGCGAAGACCGCCACCGCCAAGGCCAAGGAGGCGGAGGCCCGCGCGGCGAACCTTCAGATCCGGGCCTCGGAAGCCCGGGCCAAGGCCGCGGAGGCCGAGGCGAAGGCTGCCGCCGAGAAGGCCACCGAGGCCCGCGTGAAGGCCCGTGAGGCCCAGCAGCGGGTGGCCAGCCTCAAGGGGGCCAAGGCGAAGCCGGCCAAGCCCACCGCCAAACCCGAGGAGGCTCCCGCGACCAAGGCCGAACCCGCTCCCAAGGCCGAGCCGAAGCCTGAACCGGAATCCGTCCCCAAATAGGGGTCTTCCGGGAGCTCAGATCCCCATGGCGGCTGGAGCCTTCAGCTTGGCCAGGAGGCCGTGCATCAGGTTCTGATCCACCTTCAGGCCGGCCTTGAAGGCGGCGTGGTCGGTGTGGTTGATCTCCCGCTGGATGTCTTCGAGGCTGCGATCCAGGAGCCGCAGGAGGAGATCGGTTTCCTTGGCGTCCAGGTAGAGTTCCATGGGTCCCTCCCACCACGCAACCGCCGTACCAGGCCGGCCACGTTCACAGCCAATATCAGGTCCCGGCGGCCTTCACGCCAGGGTGGCCGCCCGGGAGGCTAACTTCTCCCGCCCAGGAGCCTCGCCGGCAGCAGGAACAACCCCTTCACGATCCCGAACACACCCTCCACCGCGAAACCCAGGAGCCGGAAGGGCAGGAGCAGCAGCCAGACCAGCGGGTAGAGGATCAGCGCCAGGATCGCCACCGGCCAACAGACCAGCAGCAGGATGAGCCAGAGCAGGAACGCGGCCATGGAAGCCTCCGACTGGCCAGGATCGGGCCGCCGTGCCTCTGGTGCAGGTGCTGATCGGCGAATGCGCCGCGAGGATCGGCGACCGGCAGGAGGTAAGATCCTTCCACACACTTCCAGGGAATCACCATGCCGCATCGAGACGATCCCATGACCCTCGACCGCCGCGCCTTCCTGGGCGCGGGGCTGGCTACGGGGGCGGCGGCGCTGGTGGGGGGCGATCTGAAGGCGGCGCCCGCGGCCAAGGGGCTGGTGCTGGAGGAGGCCACGGTGGATGGTCTGCAGGCCGGCATGGCGGCGGGTCGCTGGACGGCAGTCGAGCTGGTGAAGCGATACCAGGCGCGCATCCGGGCCCTGGACCAGGCGGGGCCGAAGCTGAATGCCGTGATCGAGCTGAACCCCGACGCCCTGGCCGCCGCAAAGACCCTCGATACGGAGCGGAAGGCCGGGAAGGTGCGCGGGCCCCTCCACGGCATCCCGGTGCTCATCAAGGACAACATCGATACTTCGGACCGCATGAAGACCACGGCGGGTTCCCTGGCCCTGGCCGAGGCCCCGGTGCCGGAGGAGGACGCTTTCGTGGTGAAACGGTTGCGCGAGGCCGGGGCGGTGATCCTGGGCAAGACGAACCTCAGCGAATGGGCCAACTTCCGTTCCACCCGCAGCAGCAGCGGCTGGAGTGGCCGCGGCGGGCAGACCCGCAATCCCTACGCCCTGGACCGCAGCCCCAGCGGCTCCAGCTCCGGTTCGGGAGCCGCCGCTGCCGCCAGCCTGTGCGCCGTGGCGGTGGGCACCGAGACCGACGGTTCCATCGTGAGCCCCAGCAACGCCAACGGCCTGGTGGGCCTGAAGCCCACGGTGGGCCTGGTGAGCCGCAGCGGCATCATCCCCATCTCCAGCACCCAGGATACGGCCGGGCCCATGGCGCGAACCGTGCGCGACGCGGCCCTCCTGTTGAATGTCCTCGCGGGTGCCGACCCGAAAGACGCCGCCACCGGGGATCCCGCTGCCCGCCGCGAAAAGGACTACACCCGGTTCCTCGCCGCCGAAGGCCTCAAGGGGGCGCGGCTGGCGGTGGTGAAGAACTTCCTGGGCGTCCATGCCCACGTGGATGCCGTCATCCAGCCGGCCCTGGATCTGCTGAAGGCCCACGGCGCCGTGCTGGTGGAGGTGGAGCTGAAGTCCACCGCCTACGACGAAGCCGAATTCGAGGTGCTGCTCTACGAGTTCAAGGCGGGCCTCAATGCCTACCTGGGAAGCCGGGGCGGCGCCGTGGCGGATCTCACGGGCCTCATGGCCTTCGACGAGCGCGAGAAGGCGCGGGAGATGCCCTTTTTCGGCCAGGAGATCGTCGCGCAGGCCCAGGCCAAGGGACCGCTCACGGACGCCGCCTACCGGAAGGCCCTCGAGACCTGCGCCCAGGCCCGGAAAGACATCCTGGGCCTGCTGGAGAAGCACGCGGCCCAGGCCCTGGTGGCGCCCACGGGCGGCCCGGCCTGGCTCATCGACCACCTCAACGGCGACAGCTCGAGCCTCAGCTTCTCCAGCCCCGCCGCCGTGGCGGGCTGCCCGCACATCACCGTGCCGGCGGGGTTCGCCTCGGGCCTGCCCGTGGGGCTCTCCTTCGTGGGCGCCCCCTGGCAGGAGGGCACCCTCCTCAAGCTGGCCTACGCCTACGAACAGGCCTCCAAGGCCCGCCGCCCGCCCCGCTTCGCCCCTTCCTGCCGCGTCTCTCGTTGACAGTGAGACGGCCCGGGGATCACTCTTGCTTCACCTTCCAAGGAGAATTCATGAATCGCACGCTGCTCGCCCTCCTTCTGGCCGCCTCCATGGTGGCCGTGGCCCAGGAACCCAAAGCCACGCCTGCCGCTCCCAAGACCGCCGCCGAACTGAAAGCCGAGAAGAAGGCCGAGAAGAAGGCGGAGAAGAAGGCCAAGAAGGCCGAGGACAAGAAGCAGGCCGCCGAAGCCAAGGCTGCCGCCGCCAAGCCGGCCCCCGCGCCTGCCGCCAAGCCGGCCCCAGCCGCCCCCGCCGCTAAGCCGGCCCCTGCTCCCGCCGCCAAGCCCGCTCCCGCGCCGACCCCTGCCGCCGCCGCGAAGCCCGCCCCCATGGCCGCGCCCGCCGCTGCGGCCGCCACTGCGAAGGCCGCCACCCCCAAGGCCGCGGCGACCTCCTCCGCCATCATCGCCAACAAGGATTCGAAGATCTACCACCGCGCCGACTGCAAGCTCGCCTCGAAGATGAAGGAAACCAACAAGACCTCCTTCGCCTCCGCCGCCGAGGCCGACAAGGCGGGCTACAAGGCCTGCAAGGTGTGCAAACCCTAAGTAGATGGTCCTCAGTCCTCAGTGGAGGTTCCGATGAGAGTGGTTCTGTCTTTGATGCTGGGTGCTTCGCTGGCGCTCGTGGCGCAGGTCCCCGGCAAGGATGATCTGAAGGGCGCCGCGAATGCGGCGGTGGACAAGGGCCAGGCCAAGGTGGACACCAAGGCTGATGAGGCCAAGGCCAAGGCTGACAAAAAGGCTGCGGATGCCAAGGCCAAGGCGGATGCCAAGGTCGGTGCGGTTCCCGTAGCCGGGGACCACATGAAGGCCGCCACCGCCAAGGGCGAGGGCGCCGCCAAGGGCGAGGGCGCCGCCAAGGCCGGCACCGACAAAGCCAAGGCCAAGTCCAAGAAGGGCGCCACCAAGGGCGCCCAGAAAGCCAAGACCGTGACTGAAAAGGTTGCCAAGTAGCCTTTTGGCCAAGCCCAGAAAAAGGGCGCCAACCGGCGCCCTTTTTCTGGGAAGGGGAAGGGCCTACTTCTTCGGGAACTGCCGATCGTAGGCTTCCTGCGCGTACTCGCTGGGGGGGACACCGAAGCGGCGCTTGAAGGCGCGGGTGAAGGCGCTGGCATCGTAGAAGCCCAGGATCTTCGCCACGTCGCTGGGCCGCTCGCCGTTGGCCAGCAGGGTGACGGCGCGCTGGAGGCGGCGCTCGATGAGGTACTGGTGGGGCGTGGTGCTGGTGGCCTCGCGGAAGAGGCGGATGAAGTGGTCCGGCGTGCAGCGGGCCATGGTGGCCAGCTCGGGCACGCTGTTC
>Ga0255338_1005953_pt1 | contig 10755 bp, 11 predicted proteins | sample MeOH1_35cm_T4_19_FD_203715 | JGI IMG/M metagenome (GOLD analysis project Ga0255338, IMG submission 203715) | Sandy soil microbial communities from University of British Columbia, Vancouver, Canada - MeOH1_35cm_T4_195 | ecosystem: Engineered > Artificial ecosystem > Sand microcosm > Unclassified ... | reverse complement strand
TTGAAAAGCTACCTGTCGGGATTACGAATCCGACGCTACACCGGGCCTACACCGCCCCATCACAAGGAGAAAACCCACCGACATAAAATTCCAATGCAGATCTGTCCGATGAAACGGGGCAACCCCACCCCTCACCTTCAGTCAAGCGGCAACGACAAAACAGATCGGGGTCTGTATCCACAATCGATGCCCGAATTCTTGTGCTAGCCTCGCGCCGTCGCCGCCATAGCACTACAGGAAATCGATTTGCACCAGCGTGTGGCAGTAGTCGTAGGTGGCCGCACCATGCGTGCCATCTGTCGGCCCTCCGAAGCCAGGCGTTAGCCGTAGGTCCCTGAGTACCTGGACCGTAAGCCCGAGCGTCATGTGCGGACGCCAACCGTTCGCGGGTTTCGCAACACGAAGGATGTAATAGCCTTTACAGGCCTCGACCGAAAAGGCATCGGCTCCCGGCGGTGCGGAAACTTGATCGACCTGGACAATATCGAATTGGCCCGTACCGGTGATTTCGGTGTGCTCGACGTTCCGGAACGCTCCGAGGTCGACCGCCCGAAAGCTTTTGATCCCAAGGCCCGACACACCCAGTCCCCGCACGTCAGTTACGGAAACCTTGAGGTAAATCGCTTGCTCCATGGCGCCAGCCTGGAGGCCATGCTTGTCCAGAACCGCTTCGACGCGACTCACCATGACGCCCTCCTTTCCCTTCCAGTGCGGCCTCTAAAGGCCACTACTAGCAGATTCCCGCGACATTTCAAGGACATTGCGGATGCCGTAAACTCGTTGCTGACTTCGGCAGTCAGCCAAAGCAGCCCAGGTAGTACTGCTGGGCACGCAGCGCGTCGACACCCTTGCGGTAGCGATCGGCGCGGCTCCAGTACTCAGTCTCATTCATTGCGCGCTCAGTCGCGCGCACCCGGTAGTCGAGAATCAGGCACTGGTTCAGGAAGAGGTTCTGGGTCCGCAAGTTCCATTCCTCGTCCCGCACCCGTTGCGCCCTGACCTGCTCCGCTGTCTGCGCGCGGATACTCAAGTAGGCCTGATTTGCCCGAAGGGTTTTCGTAACGTTGGGCACCGTGAGCAAGTGGCCCTGCATGGTGCCGGTGACATTCATGTAGCCGGCCGGGCAGGACGCCGACGTGTAGAGGACTTCGCCTGCACTCCGGCATTTGGTGACGCCCTGCGCCAGGCCGCTGGCGGCCAGCAGCGCCATCATCACGGCAAGTTGTCTGGACATGGCAGTGACCTCGTCAAATCACGATGGAATCAATGTAGTCCAGATCAGCGCCGATGCCAGCCGCTCGTGCAGCGCCTTGTTTTGTACAAGGTGGCGGCTCGTCAGCGATGCCGCCTGCCACTGGTCGCAACCGTTGCTTTGACCACCCGGCAATGCCATTTACCGTCCATTTGTTTCAAAAAGCGCACAAAACGCCAGGCGGGCTACGACTAAAGCACAAGGACAGCGCCTGGCAATGCCGTGCGAAGCTCTGCTCTTGGCCCACGCCCTGGCGGGGGGCGATGCGCTGCTCGGTTATCTGGAGCGGTTTGCGCGCCGGATCATCGACAAATGAGCGGTGCTGGGTTCTGTCGCGATCAGAGCGCGAGGCAGCCAGGAACCCTGGAGAATCGCGCAGTTGATGCTGCCAGGGAATAGAATTGCTGCGCTGCGGACGCTGCTCGCATTGATGCACTGCGTTTGCCCCTTGGCAACCATATGCATGATTTCGATGCTGCCCGGGAGGATGTTTGCGCAGCGAAGGGCTTTGAACCCGAGCGTCGGTCTGGTAATTCGACCCGCCGGGACGGCCAACATGCATCACCACAATTCAACGCACTGAACGCCCGAACCCGCTCGAAGATTGAAGCGTAGGACGCGCCAATCCAAATCCTGGGCGACTTCGGGCGTTGAAGCAGAGGGAGCTCAGTTCCAAATGGGATTTTCCTTCTGCATCTGTTCCTTGGTCTTTGCTTCCCAATAAGCACCGATCTGACGCTCTGTTACGTAACCCCGCTTCCTGGCATCGATCTGGTCAAAGCGCTTGTAAACCTCCGGCATACCCGCCTTGGCTTCTTCCCGGCTTAGCTTGCCGTCATGGTTGACGTCGGCCGCCTTGAAACGCTCGGCAATAATGGCCTTGGCTTCGGCTGTGGTCGGCGGCGCATTTGGAATCTGGGTCGATTCTGTTCCTTGTTGGGCTTTCGATTCTTGCGTCTGCTGGGCGCTCGCACCCGTAAAGACGAGCGCCATCACAACTGTTAAACCAAGTGCAGGCAATTTGCGCATGATCATTTCCCTCTCCTCCAGCATTTGTGGTTTCGCATTGCCTTCTCCTGAAAAAAACCTGGGCAAATGGAAATCGCCCGCAAGCCAATGCTCACAGGGATTCTAGGCACACAAGGCCCGCTTACCAACACCTTTGTGTAACATGCGGCCGGCAATGGGAGTGCTTCAAGACCAGACCGTCAATTTCGACGCATGAAGATTGCCGGAATTGGCGTATTCAGGTCCCAGTCGACCCCGGTCATGAGCCCTGATTCGGTCTGGTTGCGCGTGAATACAAGTGAATTATTAGCCGCAATTCACTTTTGTGTTCGGTGCGTGACGCTGTCACGAAACACCCCGCCATCAATTGCACCAGCCTCAAAAACATGCCGCCGAGGCGGTACTGAGAGTATGAGCGGCGGCGGCTCGCACGCGAGTGTTTTCGCAGGTCTGCCAGCGCACCGCTGCGCGAATACGTCTTTAGGCCTCTGCCTATTGGTCATCGTATCTAGCTCTACGATTCGTTGGCCAACCTCAGGAGGGGACGTTTGCTTGCTTTTGGATCATGACGGACTCCTTTATCGAGAAATGTTAGGAGTCCGGTCGATGGGGGCTTCAACGTCAGCTTGAGTCCGTCTCTAGAAAATGCTGGGCTCCGCATACAGCATATGATGTCAATTCCCCCCCAAAGGCTTTAGGTCGGCTTGCGCAGGAATCCCTGGTTGCCACCGTTACGATTGGGCGCGAAGCCATTGGCCTGAAGCGTCTCTTCCGCCGTGTCGTAGAAGACCCCAATCTGCATGATCTCTCGTGCCTGTTTCGCTGTCGCTATGGGGCGGCCAAATTCGCCGGCGATACGCACCAATTGCTTGATCTGCTCGACGGAGGTGCTCTTCCCCGTGCGGGTCTGGTTCCAGAGTACATCCTCGATGCCGCACCGCACATGCAGGCCCAAAGCCATGCCGATCATATTCACGGGCAGCACATTTAGCACCGAACTCTCCACCGTGATCACTGCTCCGTCGGGCGCAGCACGCAGGAAGTTGGCCAGGTTGTAAATGTTCGCTTGATCCATGCCGCCGCTGATAGCCACCCAGTTCATCACCAGTGGCCCCTTGTAGACGCCGCGGCGAATCATCCGCTCAATCGTTTCAAAGCTGTTGATGTTGTAGCACTGAAACTCACTTTGGATTCCGGCGGCTGTCAGGCGTCGGATGTGCTCCTCGACCCAGCTGGGGTTCGAGGGCACGATCATGTCCTTGTAGGTTGCATAGAGGTGCGGGAATCCCCGCGAAACCCCCTTGAAGTCATCCAGACCAGCATGCTCAGTCACATTCATCTGCGTGGTGTTGACGGTCACCGTCACCTGGTCGGGCTTCGGATCGAGTTCGGCCAGCATATGCCGCGTGTCGTCGGAGAGCCATTTGGCCGCAGATCCATCGTCCTCGGGTGCAAAGCTGATCGAGCCACCCACCTGGATGACCATCTCGGGTACGGCCTTGCGCACCCCGGCGATCAGCTCATTGAACATGGACAGGCGCTTGCTGCCCTTGCCATCGGGTTCGCGCACATGCAGATGGAGCACGGTGGCACCGGCTTCATAGCAATCCACCGCCTTCTGGATCTGCTCCTCCATGGTGACAGGGATATCTTCCGGGAAGTCCGAGGGAATCCAGCCCGGCGCATAGGGAGCGGCTGTGATGATCAGAGGCTGCTGGTTCTCGGGATACAGGTGGCCGTCAAGGAAGTTCATGATGATGGATATCCAGGTTGAAATGTGAATATTGAGAATGTCGAACTAGATGAGAGAGCTTTAGAACCCCATTTGCAGCACCGTTTTCGGCACGGCGGTGCGCAGGCGATCCAGCATTCGTTGAACATGAACACGCGCCTTGAGCCCTTGCCGCCGGCTTCGCGCACCTGCATGTGCAAAACGATGGCGCCCGCGTTGTAGCAGTCCGCTGGATCTCCGGGCAACCATTGCGGTCCGTAGAGCGCGGTCTGAATGATCAGCGGCTGTGATCTTCATGCCGCAAAGAGTCGTCGATGAAGTGCATGCAAGTCTCCTTAAAGCGGTTGATGTTCAAGTGTCAGCGACAACGAGTGAATCATCTGGCCTCGCGCCACTTCCCGCTTTACTTTGGATGCCTCGAACTAAGCTTTTCATGACAACAACGCGTCCCTGTCCGTTGAGCCACCTTCAGGACATCAAGACACATACGTCCGTCAACCTGGAAGACGACGTACGCGAGCAAAACGGAAGGGAGCCACCTTTCCTCCCCGACACGCGATGTCCGACGTACTGTGCGCGCAAGCTTGTCTGCATGATGCGCATGATGCTGGTGCACGGCGTCAGGCTTCGCTTTGACACCGGTCTTGCCATTGGAGTGCGAGCCGGTCGTTTGGCGAGACACACGGATGCGATCTCATCGGGAACAGCAACGCCGCGAGGTACGAAGAGACGACGCTGTTTGAGTTCTCGCAGTCTGGGACGCGGGTCGAACCCAAGTAGGCTGATCGGTATAGCCATGAGTGTCGACCGTGGCCTCGATTCGTTCCTGCCGCACGACAGCCTCGATCCCCCGCCGGCCAGCCTTTCGTTGAGCGCAAACGGCCGGGAAATTCTCCGGCCTCGGCCCTGGCCCCGCGCATAGGGCATCGGCGCGAGTTGCTCGCGCGCGTGTTCCAGTTTTACAGCAGCTCGATCTTCGCGATTGCCGCCAGCCGCTTCCAGCGCGCTATCTCGTCCTTCTGGTAGTCGCGCAGTTCTGCCGGCGTGGACAGTATCAGCGAGGTGGACTGGCGCTGGTAATACTCTTTGACATCGTCGGCAGCACCGGCCTTGGCGAACAGTTCGCCAAGGCGTTGTGCGATGGGTGCAGGGGTCTTGGCGGACACCGCCGCCGCCACCCAGTTATAGGCCAGGAAATCCGGCACGCCGGCTTCGGGCGCGCTCGGCACCCCAGGCAGCAACGGTGAGCGCTGGGGCGCGGTGTAGGCCAGTGCGCGCACCTTGCCGCCCTTGACCAGTTCGATCGCACCGCTGGCGTCCACCACGGCGAAGTCCACGTTGGCGGCCATCACGCCGTTGATCGCGTCGCCCGCGCCCTTGTAGGGGACGCCCGTGGTCTTCATGCGGCTTTGCTCATTCAACCATTCGCTGTACAGCGTGTATGACACAGAGCCAGTACCGTAGTTAAGTGCACCGGGGCGCTTGCGCGCATCTTCCACCAGCGCGTTGAGCGTGTGGTAAGGAGAACTGGCGGGCACGATGATCAGGCATGGCCCCCGCGACAGCAGCGTGATGGGCCGGAAATCGGTCAGCGGATCGTAAGGCAGCTTGCGGAAGGTAGCGGCGTTGGTGGATAGCGTGGAGTTGCTGCCGATAAACACCGTGTATCCGTCCGCCGGCGCGCTGAGCACCGTCTGCACACCAATAAAACCGTTGCCGCCCGGCTTGTTCTCCACCACGACGCCCTGCCCCGTCAGCTCGCCGATCTTCTTGGCGAACATGCGGGCGGTCATGTCGGTACCGCTGCCGGACGGGAACGGCACGATAAAGCGGATCGGCCGGTTGGGAAATGCCTGCGGCTGCGCCAACGCGGCGAACGGTACGCCCGCCAGGCTCGCTGCGACGGCGGTGCCGGTCAGGATAGCGAAGCTGCGCCGGGAACAGTTCACGGTTCGGGTCATATTGTCTCCTTGGTTTTCCGCCCGGCAGTGGGTTCCGCCAGTGCGGGTGCGTCAGTGGTTCGGTGATGCCGTGAGTGGTCTTTGCGACGGGCTACCGCTTGAGGCCGAGCAGATCTCGCGCGATGACCCATCGGTGTACTTCGGACGGCCCTTCGTAGATGCGCATCAGCCGCGTCTCATTGGCCATCTGCTGCAGCGGCATTTCCTTGGTCATGCCCATCGCCCCGAAGGCCTGCATGGCGTGGTCGATCACGTCCCAGGCCATCTCCGTGGCGAACACCTTGATCATGGAGACCTGGGTGCGCGCTTCCTCGCCGGCGTCGATGCGCGCCGCGGCCTCATAGGTCATCAGGCGGCAGGCGTGGATGCGGGTAGCGGCATCGGCCACCCACCACTGGATGGCCTGCCGGTCCGCCAGCGCGGCGCCGAAGGTACGGCGCTGCGGCGCGTACTCGCACAGCATGTCGAGCGCACGCTGGGCGCGGCCGATGCACCAGGCCGCCATCTGCACGCGCCGGCTGGACAGCCGCGCCTGCATCGGCGCAAAGCCCTGTCCTTCTGCACCGAGAAGCTGCGTGTGCGCAACACGGCAGTCCTCGAGCACCACCTCGTAGGTGGAGGCGCCGCCGATCATGGGGATGCGCCGTTCCACCTTGAAACCGGGCGTGCCGCGGTCTACCAGGAACGCGGAGATGCCCCCGCGCGCGCCGCGCGCCTTGTCGGTCACCGCCATCACGATGGTCCAGTCGGCGCGAGCGGCCCGGCTGATCCAGATCTTGCGGCCGTTGAGCACCCAGTCGTCGCCGTCGCGTTCGGCGCGGGTGGTCATCATGGCCGGGTCGCCGCCGGCACCTGGCTCGGAAATGGCAATCGCCGAGACGGTTTCGCCGCGCGCGTACGGTTCCAGGTAGCGCGCACGCTGGGCGGCGTCGGCAGTCTTGAGCAGCATGCGCAGATTCGGCGAATCGGGCGGCAGGTCGTAAGGCGTGATGGTCTTTCCCAGCTCCTCGTTGACGCCGACCATGGCCACCACCGGCAGGTCGGCGCCGCCCATCTCAGCCGGCGCGTCCAGGCCCCACAGGCCCAGTTCGTGCGACAGTCCGTCCAGCTTGTCCTGCTCCTGCGGCAGCAGCGTGAGCTGGCCGCCCTCTGCCTCGCGGGCCAGTACGCCCGCTTCGAGCGGGATCAACTGCTCGCGCACAAAGCGGGCCACCAGATCCTTGAGCATCTGGTGCTCTTCTTCCAGTGCGAAGTTCATGCAATGTCTCCTTAATGGTTCGCGTGCCGCGTCAGCCGGCATTCAGGTCGCCCGTTACCTGGGCTATGTCTTCAGGGGCTAGCCCGGCTTCGCGCAATACCTCATCGGTGTGCTCGCCTAGCGTGGGCGCGTGGCGGCGCAGCGACAGCGGCGTGGCGGAGAAGCGCGCCGTGGGCCGCATCTCGCGTAACGGGCCCTCGGTGGGATGCTCCGTCTGCTGGAACAGCCCGACCGCTTCCAGGTGCGGATGCGCCAGCAATTCGTCCGGCGTGTAGATCGGGGTGGCTGGGATATCCAGCGTTTCGAAAAGCGTCATCCACTCTGCCGTCGTGCGGGCCGGCGTGATTTCCGCGAGATGCTGGTACAGCGCGCGGATATGGGCGTTGCGCTGCGCGCGGCTGGCTATGTTGTATTTATCGGCCAAGTCGTCGCGGCCCACTGCGTGGAAAAAGGCCTTCCAGTGGCGGTCCGTGTACGGCAGCACGCAAATCCATCCGTCGGCAGTCTGCGCCGGCCGCCTTCCGCCTCCCAGCAGGCGCGCATAGCCGGCTTCGCCGGTGGCGGGCTCGAAAGTCAACCCCGCCAGGTGCTCGGCCATCACGAAGCTGGCCATGGTTTCCAGCATCGGTACCTCCACCGCTTGCCCGCTACCGTGGCGCTCGCGGTGCAGCAGCGCGGCCATCACCGCGTTGGCCAGCGCCATCCCGGTGGTCTTGTCGGCAATCAGGCTGGGCACGTACTCGGGCCGGTTGCCAGCGGCGGAGCCCAGCGACACCAGCCCGCAAGCGGCCTGGATGATGTCGTCGAAGGCCGGTTTGTTGCGGTGCGGGCCGTCCTGGCCGAAGCCCGTGGCCACGCAATAGACGATGCGCGGGTTCAACGCCGCCACTGCGGCATAGCCGAAGCCCAGCCGCTCGATGGCAGCCACGCGCATATTGTGGATCAGCACGTCGGCGCCGGCGATCAGGCGGCGCAGCGCGGCCGCACCCGCGGGCGTCTTCAGGTCCAGCACCACCGAGCGCTTGTTGCGGTTGAGCGCCAGGTAGATTGAACTCATGCCGGCGTTGCGCGATACGCCATTGGCGCGCATGAGGTCACCTTCCGGTCCTTCGATCTTGATGACGTCCGCGCCCAGGTCGGCCAGAGATTGCGTGGCCAGCGGGCCCAGCACCACCGACGTCAGGTCGAGTATGCGAATACCCTCGAGCGGACCGGCGCAGACGGAATTCTGCTGTTGCATACGGACCCCTCAGCGGCGCTGGAAGACTGGCGCGCGGCGCTCGGCCATTGCCGCCACGCCTTCGCGGAAATCCGCGGTGGCGAACTGCACACGCTGGATGGCAAGCTCACGCTGGTTAGCCTCCACAATGCGGTCGGCCAGGCCCAGGCGCAGCGTCTCGCGCGTGCTTTCCACGGCCAGTGGCGCCGAGGCCGCTATGTCGTGCGCGAGCGCCAGCGCGCGGGTACGCACCTCGGCCTGCGCCACGAGTTCGTCGGCCAGACCGATGCGCATTGCTTCTTCGCCGTCGACACGCCTGCCCGTGTACAACAGCAGTGCAGCCTGCTGCTCGCCGACCAGGCGCGGTAGCGTCACGCTCATGCCAAAGCCGGGATGGAAGCCGAGCCGGTTGAAGTTGGCGCTGAAGCGTGCTTCGCGGCATGTGACACGGAAATCCGCCACCAGCGCCAGGCCCAGCCCCGCTCCGATCGCCGCACCCTCCACCGCCGCCACAATGGGCTTGCGGTTACGGTACAGCTTCATGGCCTGTGCGTAGAAGGCCGATGGATCGCGCGAGACGCTGCCCTGGCCGGCGCCGCTGAAATCGGCCCCGGCGCAGAAGGCGCCCACGCCGGATGACAGCACCACGGCGCGGCAGCTGTCGTCCGCGTCGAGTTGGAGTAGCGCTTCGGCCAACTGGCGCATGACATCGGCGTCGACAAAGTTATGGGGCGGGCGGGAGATCTCGATTTGCGCAACATGCTGGTCGCGTGTCAGGACGATTTCGGGGGTGGATGCCGAGGTCATGGCGAAGGGCTCCGGAAAGTGAGAAGGCACCCAGTATTCGCCGATGCGCGTTGCCGCGCTACACTACTATTTCGAATAGTGAAATTAAATCGCGGCACGCCGAAGCTGGACTGGCGGGGCTGCCGACAACCACATGCCCGATTCTCTCTCCCAGCCGGACTCCGGGGCCAAATCGCCTTCGACCCGTGCGCTCACCCACAGTACTGGCCGCTTCACGCGCCAGACCGAAGGCAGCCAGTCGCTCGAACGTGGCCTGATGTTGCTGCGCGCGTTCCGCGTCGGCTCTTCCAGCCTGACCAATGCGGAGCTGGCTGCGCGCACCGGACTGCCGCGCCCCACCGTCAGCCGCCTCACACACTCGCTGGTGGACAGCGGCTTCCTGCGCTACGACTCCACCGAGCGCGCCTACCGGCTGGCGGCCGTGGTGGTAAGCCTGGCAGACGCCTTCCACCACGCCACCGCGGTGCCCGATATCGCGCTGCCGCTGATGCGCAAGATCGCCGAGACGGAAAAGGTCAATGTCGGCCTGGCCGTGCCCGACCAGACCACCATGGTCTACCTGGCCGCGGTGCGCCACAGCCGCGACAGCGTATCGCGCACCCGGCGCGTGGCGCCCGGCACGCGGGTTCCAATGGAACTGACCTCGATCGGCATGGCGTGGCTGGCCGCGGCGCCGGCCGGCGTGCGCGACCATTGCCTCGCACGGATCGCGGAAAAGGCCGGCGACGAATGGCCGGCCCTGCACAAGGAACTGTCGCGCGGCATTGCCCAGGCCCAGGCGCAAGGCTATTGCACCGCCAACTACCAGCCGGGTCACCTGACCGCCGTGGGCGCGGCGTTCCGCGGGCCGGACCACCAATGGTACGGACTCAATATCAGCTTCCCGCACAAGCCCAGCGAAAAGCCGCGCGATGTGGCGCGCTATGCGCCGCTGCTGCTCGGTCTGATCGAGAAGATCAGCGTGTCATGCGGGGTGGAGGACGGCGCGGAGTCAGCATGACGGCCGGCGGCTAGCGCGGGGCCGGCATGGCGCAGCGAGGTGCGAATCCGAACTGCGCGATGGTTTCCGGTTTGGCCTGCAGTTTGCCAGGCAGCAGATCGGACGATCGCGAACATAAGCGGCCCGCAAGGCACCCTTACAAACCGACGTGATGGACCCACCCGGCAGGGCCAGCGGCCTGGTTGCGCTGAATCTCCACCAGCCGCTCCCTTAGCACCTTGACGGTGTTGCCGGCCGTGCCGTTCCCGATCGCAAAGCGTGTCCGCGAAGACCGCACTTCGCCGATGGCCACCAGCGTCGCCGCCGTTCCGCAAACAAAGGCCTCGGCCAGGCGTCCGCTTTGGGCATCCGCCTCCCACTCGGGGAATGAATACCGGCGCTCTTCCACTGTCATGCCCATCTCCCTGGCCAGTTCGATCACCGAAGCCCGGGTGATGCCTGGAAGAATCGAGCCGCTAAGGGGCGGCGTGACCAGGGTGCCGTCGTCCATCACGAAGAAGATGTTCATGCCACCGAGT
>Ga0255338_1005952_pt1 | contig 10757 bp, 7 predicted proteins | sample MeOH1_35cm_T4_19_FD_203715 | JGI IMG/M metagenome (GOLD analysis project Ga0255338, IMG submission 203715) | Sandy soil microbial communities from University of British Columbia, Vancouver, Canada - MeOH1_35cm_T4_195 | ecosystem: Engineered > Artificial ecosystem > Sand microcosm > Unclassified ... | reverse complement strand
TTGCCACCATCTGATGCGCCGCCATCAAGGCCCCGATCAGGTTGGTCCCGCTCGACCCGCCCACACGCCGCCCCAAGCGCTGCGCCAGATAATGCATGGCCGCCAGTGACAGATCGTCCGGCACCTTGACCATCGCATCGATCACCTTCGGCAGGAACGATGCCTCGACCCGTGGCCGACCGATGCCTTCGATCCGCGAACCGTGATCCAGGCGCAGGCTGGCATCGCCGGTCAGGTAGTAATCGAAAAACACCGAACGCTCGGCATCGGCACACAGCACCCGGGTGCAATGCTGGCGATAACGCACATAACGGCCGAGGGTCGCGGTGGTACCGCCGGTGCCGGGGCTGGAAATCAGCCAGCTCGGCTCGGGGTGCTGCTCGAAGCGCATCTGATGGAAGATCGATTCGGCAATGTTGTTGTTCGCCCGCCAGTCGGTGGCGCGCTCGGCGTAGGTGAACTGATCGATGAAGTGCCCGTCGTGCTCGCGCGCCAGGCGCTCGGACTCGGCGTAGATCTGCGTCGGATCGTCCACCAGATGGCTCTTGCCGCCATAGAAAGCGATCTGCGCGATCTTCTCTTTCGAGGTGGTCGCCGGCATCACCGCAATAAACGGCAGGCCGAGCAAACGGGCGAAGTACGCCTCGGAAATCGCCGTCGAACCGCTGGACGCTTCGATCACCGGCGCGCCGGGTTTGAGCCAGCCGTTACACAACGCATAGAGGAACAACGAACGCGCCAGACGATGTTTCAGGCTGCCGGTGGGATGGCTCGACTCATCTTTGAAATACAACTCGATGCCCGGCAAACCCGGCAGGGGTAGCGGGATGAGGTGGGTGTCGGCGCTGCGCTGGAAGTCGGCTTCGATGATGCGGATGGCTTCGCGGGCCCACTGTCGATTGTCGCTCATGGTGGTTTTCTCGTTGAGTCGGCCTTGTCGCAAGGCTCAGCCCTGAAGCTTAGGAAAAATCCGACATCGCGCACAGATACAGCTGAGCTTCAATACGTCCGGCAACTGCTAGGCTCAGGTCCGTGCCCACCTTTCGGCTGTAACGGCATATAACAAAAAAGAATATAACTTTTGTTTTAACAACCAACGGTACGGGTTAGGGTGTGCCACCTTTTTGATAATTCGATGGAGAGCGACCTTGCCTCTGCGTAGCACTTTCACGCGTTTCTTTCAGTTGGAAGCTGCCAGCGGTCTGTTGTTGATCGCCGCTGCAGCCCTGGCCCTGATCATTAACAACTCATCGTTGTCGTGGCTCTACAACGGTCTGCTGGACACCCCCGTGGTCGCCCAGATCGGCGCGCTTAAAATCGCCAAGCCGCTGCTGCTGTGGATCAACGACGGGCTGATGGCGCTGTTCTTCCTGCTGATCGGCCTGGAAGTGAAGCGCGAAGTCCTCGATGGTCAGCTGTCGAAACCGTCGCAGATCGTACTGCCGGGCGCGGCCGCGATTGGCGGCATGGTCGTGCCGGCGCTGCTCTACTGGTTTCTGAACCGCGATAACCCGGCAGCCCTGGCTGGCTGGGCCATTCCGATGGCCACCGACATCGCCTTCGCCCTCGGTGTCCTTGCCCTGCTGGGCAAGCGTGTGCCGGTGTCGCTGAAGCTGTTCCTGATGACCCTGGCGATCATCGACGACCTTGGTGCCATCATCGTCATCGCGATCTTCTATTCCGGCACCCTGTCGACCCTGTCCCTGGCGCTCGCGGCGGCCTGCATCGTGGCGCTGATCGCGATGAACCGGCTTGGCGTGGTCAAGCTTGGGCCGTACATGATCATCGGTTTGATCCTCTGGGTGTGCGTGCTCAAGAGTGGCGTCCATGCAACGCTGGCCGGCGTAACCCTGGCCTTTTGCATCCCGCTGCGCACGAAAAACGCCGAGCCTTCGCCGCTGCTGACCCTGGAACATGCCCTGCACCCGTGGGTGGCTTACGGCATCCTGCCGCTGTTCGCCTTCGCCAACGCCGGCCTGTCCCTGAGCGGCGTGACCGTCGAAAGCTTCACCCACCACGTGCCAATGGGCATCGCCGTCGGCCTGCTGCTGGGCAAGACCCTCGGCGTGTTCGGCCTGACCTGGCTGGCGGTGAAAATCGGCATCGCCGCCCTGCCCCAAGGCGCCAATTGGGGCCAGGTGCTGGGCGTGGCGATACTCTGCGGGATCGGCTTCACCATGAGCCTGTTTGTCGGCTCCCTGGCGTTTGTGCCAGGCGCCAGTGAGTACGCCGGGATGGACCGGATGGGGATTCTGACCGGTTCGATATTGGCGGCGTTGATCGGTTATGCGGTGACGGCGGCGGCGAGTCGCAAGAACGCCGCGCTGCAATCCTGATCGATAGAGACAACGCCCAGCGTCATTCAAGACGCGTCCTGCAGCCACGATCAGCCTCGTTCGTTAACGTCGCGCAGCCCGTTTTTTCAGGGTTGTCGACGTACGAACGCAAGGGATGATCACGCTGGTTGGCCTTGTCGCGTTGGTCACATCCTCGAATATCGGCGACAGCTCGCTTTAGCTCCGAGCTCTGAAACAGGCGCGTACTCGCGTGCGCTTGCGGGTTAAGCAACAGGCTGATGGCAGCCTGAGGGGCACATCCTCGGCATTCGCGCACTGAACGCCCCAGACACAAAAAACCCCGACCAGTCACCTGATCGGGGTTTTCTTTGGAACCACTTCCGCTTAGTGCGAAACGCGGCTCGTACCATCTACAGTAGCAATCCGCACGCGCTCACCCACGCGGAACACTTCATTTTCCTGAACCTGCTGAACATAGGCGCGCATGCTGCCGTCGTCTTCACGTACGGTGATTTCGACGCCTTGGGTGCGGGTCAGGCCTTCTTCGGTGGCAGAACCGAGCAGGCCGCCGGCGACGGCGCCGATGACAGCAGCAACGATGCTGCCTTTACCGCCGCCGATGGCGCTGCCGCCGACACCGCCGACCACTGCACCCGCAGCGCCGCCAATCGGGGTCTTGGTGCCTTCGATTTTCACCGGACGCAGGGATTCGATGGTGCCCATGCGAACGGTCTGCACACGACGCGCTTCGTCACGGGAATAGGAGTCACCGGTCAAGCTCGATTGGCAGCCAGTGAGCAACATTGCCATCGTGGAAAAGGAAGCAACCAGCAGAACAGACTTACGCATAGCATCAACTCCAAAGGACAGGTGTTCATTAAACTCCGCAGCTTGACGCCTGTCACGACGTGGCCCGGATAAAATTGGTTTGATTCAGGCCAGGTACAGGCGCCTCCACGAACTCAGCACACAGTAGCGGCAAATGGCGGAAGCTGCGCCGCTGAACCAGGAATTGTCATGGATTACTTCATCATTGTCGTCACCACTGTCGCCGGTCTGTACTTCCATGGGTGGTTGTACTTACGGATCAAACGCTGGATGGACCGCGACCTGGCGTTAGCCTTGGCTGGAGACGACGAGCATAAGAAAGTCTTTATGCTCCAGCAACTGGCGAACGCGCAAGCGCAGAAGATCAAGCGTCGGGACCTGCCTCAGTGGCTGGAGGCTGCTGCGGCAGGCTATCCCGGTCGGTAGACTGCTTAGGGTGCCAGACGTTCAAGGATCCAGTCGGCGCCCTGTAAGCGGTAGTTGAGGCGATCGTGCAGACGGCTCGAACGGCCCTGCCAGAATTCGATGCGCTCAGGCAACAGGCGATAGCCGCCCCAGTGCTCGGGGCAATGAGGCTGTGTATCGCTGAAACGTTGCTCGGTGTTCTTGAGCAGCGCTTCCAGTTCGGCGCGATCGGCGATCACGCGGCTTTGCGGTGACGCCCAGGCACCGAGGCGGCTGCCCAGTGGACGGACCTGAAAATAGGCATCGGACTCTTCAGGCGTGACCTTCACCACCCGACCTTCGATGCGCACCTGGCGCTCCAGGGCCGGCCAGAAAAAGGTCATGGCCGCGAACGGATTCGCGGCCAGGTGCTGGCCCTTGGCGCTGTCGTAGTTGGTGAAGAACGTGAAGCCGTGTTCGTCCAGGCCTTTGAGCAGCAGAATGCGGCAATGCGGCCGACCGTCCTGGTCGACGGTGGCCAGGGTCATGGCGTTGGCTTCCACCGGCGCCTGTTCGGTTTTCACCGCGTCAGCGAACCACTGATGGAAAAGCGCGAACGGCTCGGCCGGGGCTTGTGCCTCGGTCAGGCCATCTCGGGTGTAGTCGCGACGCATATCAGCCAGGCCCTGGGTCATGGCGCATTCCTTTTGGTTAACGAATCACTTTTTCACAGCATCGGCGGCAACGACTTTCTTTTCAGTTGCAGCAGCTTTGGCCGGCGCGGTCTTTTTAGCCGGCGTTGCAGTCTTGGCCGGTGCCTTTTTGGCGGCGGCTTTCTTGGCCGGCGCTTTTTTCGCGGCAGGCACAGCGGCTTTCTTCGCGGCAGGAGCAGGCGTGACGGGCTTGACCACTGGCTTGACGTCCTGGGCTGCAACCAATTTTACCGGCGCCGGGGCTGGCATGTTGTATTTGCTCAACAGCGCGACCATGGTGTTTTGCGGAGTCACCAACAGTTCCACACGACGGTTCAAGGCACGGCCTTCATTGCTGTCGTTCGCTGCTCGCGGGGCTTCGCCGCCCATGCCGCGCAACATCAGGCGATCACGCTGCAAGCCGCTGAGACGGAAGATCGCCGCCACGGCTTGTGCCCGTTCCTGACTCAATTTTACGTTGGCCGGTGCGGCACCCGAGGTATCGCTGTGACCGAGTACCAGCACGGCAGTCTTCGGATCGACTTCGAGGATTTTCGCCACGCGAGTGAACGGACCCAAGGTGACCGGCAGCAACATGGCCGGACGGTCGGGGTTGAACGAGCCTTCTACCGGCGCAGTCACCACCAGCACGTTTTCACGGCGTTCGAGTTGCAGGTTGCTGTCCTTGATCGCCTCGCGCAAGCGCGGTTCGTAGTCATCGAGCCAGGCCTGGGTCACTTTCGGATCAGGCATCGGCACAACTTTAGCGGTGCTCTGCTCCTTGCCGCCAAACGGCCACCACCATTTGCCACCCGCATCGGCCTCAGCCTTGGCCACTTCGACCGGCTTGGCTTCAGGTTTTACCTCTGGTTTTTTATCGGTCGCTTCATCGGAGCCGAACGGCCAGTACCAATGGCTGGAGCTTTCAGCCTTTACCACCGGGGCCGCAGCGACTGGTTTCACAGGTGCCGGAGCCGGAGCCGGCTGTTTCGCCGCGACTTTATCGGAGGACCCGAACGGCCACCAGCTGCTGCCATCCGAATCATTTTGTGGAGTCTGCGCACAACCGGTAACAGCAACACACAGGGCCAAAGCGAGGGTGGTTTTATTGAGTGACATTGGATATCCACAAAAATGAAATCATAAAAAATCAGGCCGGCATGACCCGGATAAACAGACGCTTGGAAAACATAAAGGCCTTCGGGTTCCGGCCCTGGAACCGTTGAGCGCGTTTTACAGACAAGTGGCCAGTACCCGCGCAAGGTTTTGCGCACGCGGATCCATCAAGACGTAAGGCCCCAGTGTATTTGTCACAAAACCGAAGGCAACATCGTGCTCCGGATCAGCAAAACCGATGGAACCGCCAGCGCCCGGATGGCCGAACGCTCGTGGACCAAGGCCGTAAGTGGCGTTGGGGACGTCCGGTTGATCGAGCATGCAACCCAGACCGAAACGGGTCCGGGTCAGTAACGTCTTGTCTTCGCCGAGGCTGTGTTCGCGGGTCAGCTCATCGAGCATCTCGCTTTCCAGCAGGCTGCCGTCGAGCAGACCGGCGTAGAACCCGGCCAGGCTGCGGGCATTGCCGTGGCCATTGGCCGCCGGTTGCTGCATGCGCCGCCACTCGGGTTTGTTGGTGCTGGTCAGGACCGACGGCGGGTTGGTAAACGCTCGTGTGGTCATGGCCGTCGGTTCGCGCATCGTCACTTGCAGCAAGCGTTGGGCCGCGGCATCGCCGACGTTGCCCTTGCCACGGGCGATGTGCGCCACGCGATGGAATTCTTCATCCGCCAGACCGACGTGGAAATCCAGCCCCAGCGGTTTGGCGACTCGGGCCACGATCGACTCGCCCGGCCCACGTCCGTCGGCCCGACGCAGCAACTCGCCGACCAGCCAGCCATAGGTGATCGCGGCATAACCATGACCGGTGCCCGGCGTCCACCACGGCGCTTCGGCCGCCAGGGCGTCGACCATGGTGTGCCACTCGTAAAGCGCCTCGGGAGCCAGCAACTCGCGCAGCGCCGGCAGACCGGCCTGGTGGCAGAGCAATTGACGCAGGGTGACGGATTCCTTGTCGGCGGCGGCGAATTCGGGCCAGTAGCGGGCAACCGGGGCGTCCAGTTGCAGCTTGCCTTCGGCCACCAGTTGCAGGGCCGTGACGGCGGTGAAGGTCTTGGTGCAGGAGAACAGGTTGGCAATGGTGTCGCTGTGCCAGGCCTCATGGCCATCCTTGTCGGCGGTACCGGACCAGAGGTCGACGACAGTTTCGCCACCCACCTGGATGCACAGCGCTGCGCCACGTTCCTGGGGATCGTCGAACAACGCGGCGAACGCCTCACGCACCGCTTCGAACCTGAGTTCGTAATGACCCTGAATCTGCACCCGCTACTCCCTCGGACAAACGTTCTACAAAGTGGCCGGCATTGTTCCAGCCATTGACGGTTTTGGGAACAGGGTTGGGCCGGGCGGTCGGATTGACCGTGGAATCGAGCCTAGGATTCAGGGTGTTTTTGAGGACGCCATCGCTGGCAAGCCAGCTCCCACAGGATCTGCATTGCCGCAAAGTTGGCGGACAACCGGTAACTTGTGGGAGCTGGCTTGCCAGCGATGAACGATAACGCGGTGTTTCAGGTATTAATGACCATTCCCCGAATGCCCACCCGCCTGCCCGGTGCCCTTCCCCGGGCCTTTGCCGGCTTCAGCTTTTCGCCCGCCCACGGCATCGTGACTGGCTTTATCCGCTTCAGCCTTGGTCTTCTCGGCCTCTTTACTCAACTGATCAACGGCCGCCAGGTTGCTTTTGCGCACGCTGTCGACAAAGCCCTGAAACGGCAGATCGGTAATGCCGACCAACCCAAAGTGCCCGTTTTCACCATCCAGCAGACGGCCGGTCACCGGTTGATCGAGGTACTGGAACCAGTGCACGCCCACAATCGACGGTTCACTGAGCGCCTGCTTCAGGAAGCTGGCGTACGCCGGGCCGCGGTCTTCTTCCTTGGCCAGTTGCGTCACGCCGCCCCAGAACGGGCCACGGTCGACCGAGCCGAAGTTGAATTCGGTAATCAGCACCGGCTTGTCCAGGCTGCGCAATTTTACGAAGTCGTAACCGTCCTGTGGCTGCAGGGTGTACATGTTGAAGCTCAACACATCGCAATACTGCGCGCAGGATTCCACCGCTTCCGGGGTGCTGATGGCAAAGCGACCGCCCAGCAACAGCTGGTTCGGCGCGTGCCACTTGAGCGAGTCGGAAATGGTTTTGAAGTACGTGTCAGCGAAGACCTTCTGGAAGTATTTGAAGTCGGCTTCGATTTCCGGGTGTTCGGCGCTTGGCAGCGGCGGTACGAAGCCAGGGTCTTCCATCAACTCCCACGCCGGCAGGTCGATGCCCCAGGCTTTGGAAAGGCCTGCCTGATTGCGGTATTTGTCGCGCAGTTGCTTGAGGAACGCGCGTTTGGCCGGCACGTCGGTGGTCATTTTCAAGGTGCCGTAGGCCAGCGCGTAGCGGGCTTTCGGGTCGTCACCGGGACCGGCCCAGGCCAGTTCATTGTCGGCGAAGTAACCGATCAGCCACGGATCGTCGCGATGATCGCGGGCGGCGATGGCCACGGCACGCTCGGTGGCCATGGCGAAACGCGGATCAAACGGGTCGGGCATTCCGCCCCACCAGTCGGTGCCCGTGCTGATGCTGGCGTAATCGCCGACGATCGACAGCGGCAAGGTGTAGGGCACGCGATCAGCGTTGGCCAGTGCCGGGGCGCTCCAGTTGCCGACGGTGTTGAAACCCCAGGCTTGCAGGCGATCCAGGGTGTGGCTGGCCCATCGTTGCTCATCAATCACTGCTGTGCAGGGCTCGGCGGGTTTCTGCTCAGCCGCTTTCGCGACGGTTGCTTCCTCTGCGCCAGTCTTGGCGGCTTCGGCGACACCGGATTCGGCCGTGACAGGCACGACGGGTTGCTCAGCAGCTTTTTCGACCGTTGCCTCAACCGCATCGGCCTTGGCCGCTTCGGCGACACCGGCCTTGGTGTCGCTGCCCAGTGCGCAAGGGGCGCCATACAAACGCTGCAGGTTGGCCCCATAGAAGTCGTACCAGCGACCGGCGTTATAGGCACGGCCCTGATCGACGCCATTGCCGCCACGGTTGTCGCCTTCGCCAAAGTGACTGGCCAGCGGCTCGTCGGGTTTTGGCAGCGACTCGAACATCCACTCGCGGCCGGCGATGTAAGTCTGATTGACGTCCGGGGTAACGGTGTTGACCCCGAGCGAATAAAACGGATGCCCTTCCGGGGTCACGAGGTACCAGCGACCGTCACGTTTCTCGGTGCGAAAAAAGCCGCTGGCCTTGAACGAGGGGCCTTTTATCCAGCCACCGAACTTGTCCAGCGACGACTTCTCGCGCTCGGCCAGCCAGGTTTTGGTTTGTTGCTGTTCCTTGGCGGCGGCGCTTTTGAGTTGCTCGTCGCTGCTGACCTTTTCCGGCCATTTGGCTCGAGTCGATTGCCCGAACGCGTCCACCAGCCCGCCATAAACGGCTTGGGTCACGCCCTCGCTGTCCTGCACGCCAAAGCGTTCCAGCAGGATGCTTTGGGCGACTTTCGGCTGATCCATGGACAAGGTCACCGACACCACCTGAGTACGATCCAGTTCACCGGCGCTGCTGGCCAACAGGATGCGTTGACCGTCGACGGTCATCGGCATCGGCGGCCCGGCCTTCATGCCCTGGCTCAGCGGCGAAGTGGCGACCAATGGCACCAGCAGGGTCTGCGCAGGACCGGCCGGCAGGTCGACGCGACTGATCAGCGTCTTGCCATCGTTGCTCTGGATTTTCACGTAGAGAGTCACGGCCCAGTTCATCGCGCTCTGGATCCGCAGGCTCATCATGCCCGACTGCGACCAGTCCCAGGCTCCGGTCTGTGGAGTCAAACGCAGGGTTGGCTGTGCCACGGGGTTGAACGTCACCCGACGGAGCACTTCGCCTTCGGCCGTTTGCTCCGCATTGGATTGCGGCAGGCTGGCGTCCTGAGTCGCCACCTGGACCACGTCGGCGGGGCGCACAAAGTTGAACAGCGTCTGCTGGCCTGCGGGAGCGGCCAACAAGGGCGTTGCGAACAGCAGGGCAAATACGGCGGGCAAGGAACGGCGAATCATGAGAACGAAATTCTCCCTAACGACCTCAATGGGCCAATGGAAAAGCGATGGCAGAGAGATAGACAACGCGGCGAGCGGATTTGCCCACCGCTGTATCAGGAAATTTCTCGTCGGAATGGCGGCAACGCATTGAGGATCGCTTTGCCATAGCGCTGGGTGACCAGGCGACGGTCGAGCAAGGTGATGGTGCCGCGGTCTTCTTCGGTACGCAGCAAGCGACCGCAGGCCTGGACCAGTTTCAGCGAAGCGTCCGGCACGGAGATTTCCATGAACGGATTGCCGCCACGGGCTTCGATCCATTCGGCCAGTGCCGCTTCGACCGGATCATCGGGCACCGAGAACGGAATCTTCGCGATGACCACGTGCTCGCAGTACGCACCCGGCAAATCGACCCCTTCAGCGAAGCTCGCCAGGCCGAACAACACGCTGGAATCACCGCCATCGACCCGCGCCTTGTGCTTGTTCAGGGTTTCCTGTTTCGACAGGTTGCCTTGAATGAACACTTGCTTGCGCCAGTCGCGGTCAAGACCGTCGAACACGTCCTGCATCTGTTTGCGCGAGGAGAACAGCACCAGCGTGCCGCGCGAACCTTCAACCAGTTGCGGCAGGTCTCGGATGATCGCTGCCGTGTGGGCCGGCGCATCACGCGGGTCGGCTTTCAGGTCCGGCACTCGCAGCACACCGGCGTCGGCGTGATGGAACGGGCTCGGGACCACGGCGGTCACGGCTTTTTTCGGCAGGCCGGCACGCATGCGGAAACGGTCGAAGGTGCCCAGCGCCGTCAGCGTCGCCGAGGTCACCAGTGCGCCATAAGCGACGTTCCACAAATTACGACGGAGCATTTCCGCCGCGAGGATCGGGCTGGCGTTGACCTCGATGTCAAACAGCGAACCGCTTTCGGCCAGGGTCAGCCAACGGGCCATGGGCGGGTTGTCTTCCGGGTCTTCAGCGGTAAACGCGACCCACAATTCCCAGTTGCCCGACGAGCGCGACAACAGGCTGCCGAACAACGGATACCACTCTTCGGCCTGGTTGCTGGCGATGCCGATGTTGACCTCGCCGTCCATGCCTTCCTTGAGCAGTTCGGTGAGCCGGGTGAACAGGTCGGTGAGACGGGCGAAGCCTTTCTTCAGCTCGACGCCCATTTCGCGCATGTGCTCGGGAATCACCCCGCCGACGAAACGGTGACGCGGCCGTTCACGGCCCTCGACGTCTTCGCCGGGTTTGAAATCGGCGACCTGTTCGCAGGCAGAGAACATGAACTGTTGCTGGGTCTTGATCTCACGGGCCAGCTCCGGCACCTGTTCGATCAACTTGCCCAGATCGCCCGGCAGCGGGTGCTGGGCGAGCAATTTGGTGAGGTTCTTGGCGGTGGTTTCCAGCCAGTCGGCGGTGGAACGCAGGCGCGTGTAGT
>Ga0255338_1005951_pt1 | contig 10758 bp, 12 predicted proteins | sample MeOH1_35cm_T4_19_FD_203715 | JGI IMG/M metagenome (GOLD analysis project Ga0255338, IMG submission 203715) | Sandy soil microbial communities from University of British Columbia, Vancouver, Canada - MeOH1_35cm_T4_195 | ecosystem: Engineered > Artificial ecosystem > Sand microcosm > Unclassified ... | reverse complement strand
ACAACTCCGCGGGATAGCGTTCCTTCGCGCGCAGCAGATCGACTTCGGCGATGGCCGCCCGTACGCGCTGCTGTTTTTCCGCGGCGCCGATATGCGGCTGATGCTTGAAGTCCAGGCCGAAGCCGACGTTCTCTTCAAGCGTCAACCACGGCAGCAGGCAGGGCGACTGGAAGACGAAGCCCAGGCGCGGATGCGGCCCGCGCAGCGGCTCGCCGTTGACGTACACGGTGCCCGCGTCCGGCGTCTGCAGGCCGGCCAGCACGCGCAGCAGCGACGACTTGCCCACGCCGCTGGGTCCGAGCACGGCCAGCACTTCGCCGGCTGCGAGCTGCATCGAAAAATCGCGCAGCACGACGTTGGCCTGCCGCTGCGGCCCTCGATAGCAGAGCTCGATGCAATGCGCGCGCAGCACGATCGGGCGTTCGGATGCGTTCGATGTCGTCATGGCGCGCTCAGTCCGGCACCCGATAGAAATCCGCCTTGGTCACCCCGCAGTCGGGGCAGATCCAGTCCTCGGGGATGGCATCGAACGGCGTGCCGGGCGGTATGCCGTCGTCGGGCATGCCGGCCGCCTCGTCGTAGATGTAGCCGCAGGGTCCGCACATCCATTGCGCCATCAGGCCGCCTCGACCTGCTGCCGTGCACGCTCGAGGTCATGGATTTCCTTGCGCAAATGCTTGAGCGCGGGCGTGACGATGGCGACGAACACGGCTTCGCGCAACCGGCGCTGGGCGGGATGGCGCATGAGATAACCTTTGGCACCGGCATGCAGCACCGCGGAGTTCGCCGCTTTCAGCGCAAGCTCGGAAGTGCGGGCGCGCACCTTGAGTACCGGAAGTACGGATGCATGGCCGGCTTGCGCCTCGCGCGCCAGCGCGCTTGCCTCGGTTTTGAGCTCGGCGAGCTCGGCGGCCAGATCGGCGCCCTGATCGTCGAGAAAGACGTTCACGTGCGCGTGGCTGGCATTGCTTTCGCGGATGGTCTTGAGGCTGCCCTCGATCACACCAAAGCCCATGCCGGCCTGGCCCAGCACGAACCCCGGCTTGATGCGCTGAATGAATGGCGCGAACTCGTGCGGATGCGCGAGCACGTCGCCGGCTTCCACGTGCACGTCCTTGAAGCGCAGATTCAGAGTTTGCGTGCCGTCCATGCCGGAGAAGGCCGGGCAGGGATGCAGGTCGAGGCCGGACGCGCCGCCCTGTACCGCGAACATGACGTAGCCCTCGCCTTCGACCGCAGCCGCCACGACGATGAGATGCCCGGCGCCGACGTTGGACACCCACGGCAACGCGCCGGCGACGACATAGCCGTCGCCGTTGCGGCGTGCGGAGAGATGGATGCGCTCGATGCCGGCGAGGTGCTTGACCGGATTGGACATGCCCGTCCCGGCGAGCAGCTCGCCGCGAACGATGCGCGCGAGGTAGCGCCGGCGCACCGTCTCGTTGGGCGCATGCTGCAGATACCACGCGCACGTCGATTGGCACCACACCAGGAAGGCGGTCGCGCCGCATTCCCTGCCGATCTGCGTCGTGATCTCGATCTGTCGCGACAGATCCAGTCCGAGCCCGCCCCACTCCTGCGGCACGCTCGCGCCATATCCGCCCAGAGCACCCAGCTTGCGCAAGTAGGCCTCGGGATAAAGGCCTTGTTCGTCGATGGCGGCTGCCAGCGGGGCGAGCTCGGCCCTGGCGTGCGCCGCAATCGCGTGCAATAGAGGATCGTCGGTCTGGCTCATCGAAGTTACCCTCTGTGGCGCCGCGGGGGTCGACAACGGCGCTGATGCCGTTGCCGCTCAGCGCTAACGATGGCGGCAGCGGCTACATACCGGTTTCAGGCGAACGGCTGAAGCTCGGGATTGATGGGGGTTTGTGCGAGGTTGTTGGCGTAGTTGCACAAGGTCGCGAGGCTCACGCCCAGCACGACTTCGAGTGCGTTGGCCTGCGTGTAGCCGGCAGCGAGGAACGCCTGCAGCTCGTCGTCCGCGAGCTGGCCTTTCTTGTCGATGACCGCGAGCGTGAACAGCGCGAGCGCGTTCAGCTTCGGATCGCTCAGCGCCTGGGTGTTGCGCAGCGCATCCAGCAGCTCTTCCGGCATCTGAATCTTCTTGCGCGCCAGCGCCGTGTGGCCGGCCACGCAGAAGCCGCAGCCGTTGCGCGTCGCTGCAGTGATCTGCACGACTTCGCGCTCGGCCGCGGAAAGTCCGGTGCGCGCATTGATGGCGCCGACGACTTGATAAGTTTCGAGCGCGGTCGGCGCGTTGGCGAGAACGCCGAGCAGGTTGGGCAGAAAGCCGTTGCTCTTGTGCGCGGCGCTCAATCGTTCCTTCGCTTCCGCAGGCGCGCTTTCTATGGTTTGTATGGCAAGGCGACTCATGATTGTGGTCTTTGTTCCTGTTGATAGCGTCTCGAATTCTATTAAGAACTCGATCGATATAAAAAGAATATAAAGAGATTTTATTATTCCACTTTCATTTTCTGCACTCCGGGTGTGGTCATTCGACATGCCGCTCTTCGGCGCGCGCGTCGACATGGGCAACGAACCGTTTCATGCCTTCGGGATAGTCGTGAGCTGCGACAGAAGAACGACGGCGATAGCGCGATGCTTGCGTCATCGCGCCGTAGACAACGTGCCGGAAGCAGCGGTCGGCGCCGCGACAGCATCACATCATGTCGCCGCTGCGACGCGGGTGGCGCGTGAGGGTGTGCGGCTTAAATCGTGACGGCGTGCTCGACGCCCGGTTTCCACTGCCGGACGATGATGGGCAGCGTCGCCACGCGCAGTTCTTCCCTGATCAACGCCGCGCGGCGCAACGTAGCCAGGACGGGACAGCGCCGGGCGACGACGTCAGCCATGTCGCACGCCGCTTCTGCCGTCAAGCCGTCGCCGTCGACCTGATAAGCCACATGCAGCTCGCTCACCGCTGCGTCGGTCTGCTGCAGATATTCCCCGCGCCAGCTGAAGACCGATCCCGCTTCGATGACGAGCTCGGAGAAGCGGATGCCATGTTGGGCCGCCCACCGCAAGCACCACATCTGCTGGCAGCTCGCGAGGGCCCCCAGCAGGTAATCCATGGGGCGCGGATGCTCGCCGAAGCCGCCGGCATCGCGCGCAGCATCGGTGCGATAGCGGAACGGACCGGCCGTGACTTCGCCTTGCAGATCGCGCACGACGCTAATCCGCACATGAGGGCGCCGCGTCGGCTCCTTGGAGCCTTCTTCGAGCGCGCGCACCGTCGCCGCTACCGCGCTTCCCAGCCGTTCGTAATCCACATCCATAGATCATGCCTCCGCAGTTAATCGACGCGCGCCCCGGATACCTGCACCACCTTGGCCCACTTGGCGATCTCTGCCTTGATATACCGGCCGAATTCATCCGCAGTGCTGCCTATCGGCTCGGATCCTTCTCTCAGCAAGCGATTCGTCACCTCGGCCGATTGAACGATCTTGACCACCTCGCCGTTGAGCCGCGTCACGATTTCCTTCGGCGTGCCCGCTGGCGCGAGAACGCCGTACCACTGGCGAGCCTCGAAGCCGGGAACGCCGGACTCCGCGACCGTGGGCAACGTAGGGATAGCCGGCGAGCGTTTCGCGCCGGTCACCGCAAGACCTCTGACCCGGTTCGCCTTCATGTGGGCCAGCAGCGTCAGCGCAGGCGCGAGCATGATCGCGGCCTCACCGCTCAGGAGGGCCACCACGGCAGGCGACGTCCCCTTGTACGGAACATGCACGATGTCGATGCCCGCCATGGTCTTCAGCAATTCCCCGGCGAGATGCGAAGTGGTCCCGTTTCCGGCAGAAGCGTAGTTGAGCCCGCCCGGCTTCGTCTTCGCCAGGTGTATCAGCTCTTTCACCGATTTCGCCGGCACCACCGCATGCACGGCCAGGATGTTGGGCGTTGCGGCAATCAGCGAGATGGGCGCGAAATCCTTCACCGGATCGAAAGGCAATTTGCGGTACAGGCTCACGTTGATGGCGAGAGCCGCGGCGCCCATGACGAGGGTGTAGCCGTTGGGCTCGCTCCTGGCGGCGACCTCGGTGCCGATGTTGCCGCCGGCCCCGCCGCGATTGTCGATGACGACGGGCTGACCCAGCTTCTCGGAAAGTCGCGGTGCCACGGCGCGCGCAATGAGATCGACGCCGCCGCCGGCGGCATACGGCACGATGAAGCGGATCGGCTGAGTCGGATAGCCCTGGCCGATTGCCTCGCCCATGTTCGACACCAGCGCGGCACACGCGGCGACAGTGAAGGAAACGTAAAAGGTCTTGTCCATGCGCACCCTCCTCGAGGTGTTTTTCAGCAAGAAAACGCGGAACGCCCCGTATGGCGCTACGAGGCCGGATCGAACCCGGCGCGTGCGAATCCGGATTTCGCCGGCGCCGTCGTGAGGTAATCCACGAAGCGCCCGGCGGCCTCGCCCGAGACCGCATCGGTCGTAACCGCAGCGGCATACGTGGTGTAGTGCTGCAAACTCGCGGGCAGCAGGCCGACGAGCTTGATGCCGCGGCACGCCCGTATCACGCTCGCCTGCGTCGCCCCCATTTGCGCCTCGCCTCGCTCCACGAGCTCCGCAACGGCCAGACCGACCGGAGCGAGTATGGTTTTTGCGCCCATCTCCTGCGTAATGCCCAGACGGTCCAGCACCTGCGCGAAATGTATGCCGCTGGAATCGCCCTTCGCGGGATCTCCGTACGCCAAAGACCTTGCAGCGAGCAGCGCCGTGCGCAGCGCATCGGGCGTGGACACGTCCGGCGACGGCGCGTCGTTGTGCACCGCTATGCCGACACCGACGCGGCCGAGGTCGACGATCGAGCCCGGCAGCACTTTGCCGCGCTGCGCCGCCTGCTCGAGCGGCGGCCGGGCCAGCACCAGGACATCCGCCGGCTCCCCTGCCTCGATTCTGTCGAGGAGACCGCCGACCGTCCCGAAAGTGAATTGCAGGCCGTGCCCGGTCTCTCGCTCGAACGACTGCGCGAAATCCGCGATCGCAGACTTGACCGCTCCCGCGCAGAAGACTTTCAACAGGGTGTCCATGTCAGACGACAATGGAATCGCGCTTCGCGGCAACCGCGGTTGCCGCCCCAACGGCTTGCGCTATCGCTCGGCCGACATCGGCCGTATGTGCCGTACCTCCGATGTCCCGCGTGCGCGGACCTTCGAGGACGACGTGCTCGATCGCTTGAACGATGGCAGCGGCGGCCGCCTGTTCCCCGAGGTGCTCGAGCATCATCGCACCCGACCAGATCTGGCCGATAGGATTCGCGATAGCTAGGCCGTAGATGTCGGGTGCCGAGCCGTGCACGGGCTCGAACATCGACGGGAAATCGCGTTCCGGATTGAGATTGGCCGACGGTGCGATGCCTATCGTGCCGGTGACCGCCGGACCGAGATCCGAGAGTATGTCGCCGAACAGGTTCGAGCCGACCACGACGTCGAACCGGTCCGGATGCAGCACGAAATGGGCACTCAGGATGTCGATGTGGTACTGGTCGGTTTTCACGTCCGGATACTGCGCCGCCATCGCCTGCACCCGCTGGTCCCAGTAGGGCATGGTGATGGAGATGCCGTTCGACTTGGTGGCCGAAGTGAGATGCCTCCTGGGCCGGCGCTGCGCAAGCTCGAAAGCGTAGCGCAGTATCCGGTCGACCCCGCGCCGCGTGAACGTGCTCTGCTGCACGGCTTCCTCGTTCTCCGTGCCTGCGTGATTGAGGCCGCCGATGGAGGAATACTCGCCTTCGGTGTTTTCCCGCACGACGAGGAAGTCGATGTCGCCGGGACGGCGGCCGGCGAGCGGGGACTCGATGCCGCGCATCAGGCGCACCGGCCGCAGGTTCGCATACTGCTGGAACTCCTTGCGTATCGGGATCAGCAGGCCCCACAGCGAGACATGATCCGGCACGCCCGGGAAGCCGACCGCGCCGAGATAGATTGCGTCGTGATGCCGGATCCGCTCGAGGCCGTCTTCCGGCATCATGCGGCCGGTCCTGGTGTACTCCTCACAGCTCCAGGGATAGTGGTCCCACTGGAACGCGAAGCCGAATCTGCCGCCTGCCGCATCGAGCACGCGTATGCCTTCCGGCATCACTTCCTTGCCGATGCCGTCGCCCGGGATCACCGCTATCTTGTAAGTTTTCATCGAGGACTACTCCGATTTCACGCCGGTGGCCTTGACCACTTTCGCCCACTTCGCCACTTCCGAGCCGAGCGCAGCGGAAAGCTGCTGCGGCGTCTGCGTCATGGGCGTTCCGCCCTGCTTCGCCATCTGCTCCTTCACGTCGGGCAGACTGACGATTTTTGCGAGCTCGTCGTTCAGCCTCCTGATGACCGGCGTCGGTGTGCCCGAAGGCGCGAAAATGCCGAACGAGCCGAGCACCTCGTATCCCCTCACGCCGGCTTCTGCGACCGTCGGGACGTCCGGAATCAGCGGTGAGCGCGTCGCGCTCGTCACGCCGAGCGCACGCAACGAGCCGTGCTGGATGCGCGGCAGGGCCGCGGACAGAAAATCGAACATGAGCTGAACGCGTCCGCCGAGCAGGTCGGCCATCGCGGGCGCAGCGCCCTTGTACGGGACGTGCAGCATGTCGACCTGCGCCATCATCCTGAAGAGCTCGCCCGCGAACTGCACCGTGGTGCCCGGTCCCGCGGAACCGAAGGCGAGCTTCCCCGGTTGCGCCTTCGCGAGCGCGATCAGTTCGTTCACGCTTTTGGCCGGCACCGATCGATGCACGACCAGCACGTTCGGCACTGCACCGACCACGCCCACGGGCGCGAAATCCTTCAGGAGGTTGTAGCGGAGGTTGTTGTAGAACGAGGCGCTGATGGCGAGGCTGCTCACGGCGCTGATCAGCAGCGCGTACCCGTCGGCAGGCGACTTCGCCACCAGCTCGGCCGCGATGTTGCCGCCGGCGCCGGGCCGGTTGTCCACGACGAGCGGCTGCTCCAGCCGCTCGCTCAGCTTCGTTCCGATCGTGCGGCCCATGATGTCGACCGCACCGCCCGGAGGAAAACCGACGACGAGACGCACCGGCCTGACCGGATAGTCCTGCGCAGGCGCACCGCTCGAGAGCAGGCCCAGAGCGAAGACCGCAAACGTGACACGAAAGCTCGATCTCACGGATGTCATTTAGCCTCCTGCGATTGCGCGGGCTGGCACGGGATGTAGTCGTAGGTTCCGATCCCTTGCACGAGCAGGAATCGACACACACCGGGCCCGCGGTTATAAGGTCTGTGCGCCGTGCCAGCCTCGACCTTGGCCGATTCGCACGGATTCAGCGCGAGCGCCGGAAGCCGCTGCCCGGACTGCGCCTCGGCGAGCTCTATTTCCAGGTGGCCTTCGAGGCAGTAGAAGACATCGAACATCTGCGTGTGCCGGTGCCACGGAATTTCCTCGCCGACCACGAGGGTGAACTCCTTTACGTGCACGTCGGATCCGAGAGCGACGATCCTCCGGGAGGAAACGACGTACTTCGCGTGCTGCTCTTCCCTGCCGATGCGGCTCGATGCAAAGTTCACGCTCCTGATCCTCTTCTAGTGCGCCCCCGATCACATGCTCGGAGGACGCGTCGGCTTGCAGGCAGGCCCTGCTTCAGTCTCATGCGTGCCGCGGCAATCGATCCGCAGCGCGGCGTTCCTCGTAGGCTTTCACATGCGTATACGCAAGACGGTGCAAGGTATCGTCGAGCCCGGCCGCCCGTGCCTCGGCCAGCATGAAGCCGAGTATATGTTCGGCTTCGATGGGGCCGCCTTTTTCGAGATCGCGCAGCATCGACGCCTCGTAACGGGAGTCGCGCTGCTCGAACAGGGTGTAGTACGTGCGCGCGAAGGCCTCATCGGGTGCGTGCCCGGCACATCCCGCGATGCGCGCATTCGCGTCGAAGAACATCTTGAGCAGCGCCGACCCCTCGGGCGTGCGTATGATTTCGCCGAGGTTCGCGCGCATGAGACACGTCATTCCCGCGACGGTCGAGAGATGCACCAGCTTGAGCCACAGCTCGCGCATGATATTGCGCGAGAGCTTGACGTCGACGCCCGTCTTCTCCAGGAGCGCTTTCAGCTCCAGCGCCCGCGGAGATTCGAGACCGCCCTGCTCGCCGAACGTGATCGTTTGCCAGTCGTTGAGTTGGCGAACCACGTGCTCCGGCGTGAGCGTCACCTGGATTTTCACGGTTCCGCCGAGCACCTTGTCGCGGCCGAACCGCTCGTTGAGCATGCCGATATGGGCGATGCCGTTGAGCAACGGGAGTATGGCGGTCGAGCGCGACACCGCAGGGCTGATCGTTTCGATCGCCGATGCGAGGTCATAGGCCTTGCAGGTAAGGAGGACGAGGTCGTAGTCGGCCGCGATCTCCGATTGCAGCTTCGCGTCGACCTGGAGCGTCGCATCGCCGTACTGGCTTTCGATGCGCAGCCCGTTGTCACGCAACTGCCTGCGGCGATTCTCGCGCACCAGGAACGTGACGTCCGCGCCCGCCTGAAGCAGGCGCCCGCCGAAGTAGCCGCCGATGCCGCCGGCGCCCAGAACGAGTATTTTCATTTCGGTTTGGCTCCTGCTCTGCTCGATGAGGCCCGTCCGGCAGAGTCCGCCATGCTCGACGGCGGCGCATCCGATGCTGCGCCGTCTCGGGCGGTGGGGGAGGCGGTGGTGAACACGACCGGAACCTTCGGCGTTTCATCGACAAAGAGAGAGAACACATCAGGCCTCGCGTAGTGGCCGACGACGTCGAAATCGAATTTGCCCTGCGCGATCTGATTCATGTTCAGGTCGGCGACGAGTATCGCTTCACTCTCGTAGTTCGGGCCGGCCAGAATTTCGCCCAACGGATTGATGATGACGCTGCCGCCGCGCGACATCACCCTGTCGGGCTCGGCGCCGCCGTCGCCCGCATAGCTCGCGGGATAATCGGAGCGGCGTGCGAACTGATTGCAGGAGAGCACGAAACAACGCCCTTCGACGGCGATGTGACGCATGGTCGCCAGCCAGGTGTCGCGGCCGTCTGCGGTCGGCGCGCAGTAGATCTGGATGCCTTTGGCATAATGGGCGGCGCGCATCAGCGGCATGTAGTTTTCCCAGCAGATCACGGCGCCGACTTTGCCCAGGGGCGTGTCGTAGACCGGCATGGTCGAGCCATCGCCGAAACCCCAGATCAGGCGCTCCGATCCGGTCGGCATGAGCTTGCGATGCTTGCCCATGTACGCGCCGTCCGGAGAGAAGAAGACGACCGTGCAATACAGCGTGCCGCCGGCGCGCTCGATGATCCCGACGACCAGGTAGATCTTGTTGCTCGCCGCTATGGCGCCGAGCCGGCGCGTCGCAGCGCTGGGGACTTCGATCGCGTTTTCCCAGTAGAGACGATAGTCGTCGCGGCCTTCGGGCGTGCGATGACCCACGGTGGCGCCGAACGAGAGCTCGCGCGGATAGCATCCGATGAACGCTTCCGGAAAGAGGACGAGGCGCGCACCCTTGGTCGCCGCCTCCGTGGACAGACGCTCGACTTTCGAGAGCGTCTTGTCCGCGTCGAACGCGACCGGCGCTGCCTGAACGACGGCTACCCTGGGTTGTTCGTTTTGCATCATAAATTTCGCGGGCCTGCACTTGTATAAGTTCAACTGTATACAATATACATAGCAGGCAGATCACGGTCAAGTAAAATAGGCGGGTAGGCTTACACGGGGAATAAAGGCTATGGAGCTCGAGGGTTATGTAGCGCGGTCGCTGCAACAGTCGCAGACGATGGCAGACGCCATCGCGGCCGCCCTGCGTCAGGCCATACTCGAAGGCGCGCTGGCGGACGGCGAGCTCTTGAGGCAGGCCGATCTGGCCGCGAAATTCCGGGTCAGTCGCATTCCCATCCGCGAGGCGCTGCTCAAGCTGGAGCGCGAAGGGCTGGTCGAAACGCGCCCCCGCCGCGGCACGATCGTGACCGCGCTCGATGCAAACGCTTTCCAGGAAATACTCGAGATGCGCTGCGCCCTCGAGTCGCTTGCGCTGAAGCTTGCGATCCCCCGCACCCGGGACAGTGACATCGATGCGGCAAGCCAGGTCCTGCTACAGACCGAGGCGGCCTTGCATGCGCCAGCGCTGGCCGACGACCGTTCGAAGGAATTCGAAACGCGGTGGGGGGAGGTCAATTGGCAGTTTCACCGGATGCTCTACCAGCCGGCTGCCAGGCCGCGGTTGCTCGACACCATCGAGAACCTGCATGTGCTGTTCGCGCGTCACCTCAGGGCGCGGCTCGAGATCATTGCGCCGGCACGCGCGGCGGTCGATCCGGGCGAAGCCGAGAGAAACCGGTCCGAATGGTCGAGCGTGGTGCAGGAACATCGAGACCTGCTCGACGCATGCAGAATGCGCGACGTGGCGCGCGCCCAAGCCATACTCGAGCGTCATATTCAGGTTCACGGCGAAGAACTGGTGCGCCGGTTGACGAGTCAACGGTAGCGTTGGCGCTCACTCACGTCCGTGCGCATTCGCGACGCCGCAAGAATGCTCTATCGGATCTACGTTATGCCGCGAATGGCCCTCGCCCTTCGTAGAGGGAGTCGGGTGATGAAGATAGAGCGTGTCACGGCTTTGGAAAAGCTCGATGAGCGCCGGTCCGACGTCGTGCAAACCGCTGGCACGACCGTGCATCACTCCGCCTTGATCCCCGCCGCCTTGATCACCTTGGCCCACTTCGCGATCTCGGTCTTCAGGAAGGCTGTCAGTTCCGCCGGCGTGCTGGTCGTCGGCTCCGCGCCTTCCCCTGCGAGACGCTCCTTCAT
>Ga0255338_1005950_pt1 | contig 10759 bp, 6 predicted proteins | sample MeOH1_35cm_T4_19_FD_203715 | JGI IMG/M metagenome (GOLD analysis project Ga0255338, IMG submission 203715) | Sandy soil microbial communities from University of British Columbia, Vancouver, Canada - MeOH1_35cm_T4_195 | ecosystem: Engineered > Artificial ecosystem > Sand microcosm > Unclassified ... | reverse complement strand
AGAAGCTCGCGGCGAGCCTGGTCAAACCGTCCGAGATCAAAGACGCGGACGTCGAGGCGCGCTACAACGAGCGGAAGCAGAGCTTTGTCCAGCCGGACATGGTCCGCGTCTCCCATATCCTGGTCAAAAAGACGGCCGACGGCGATCCGGACAAAGAGAAAGCCCAGCGCGCTAAAGCGGATGACCTCCTCAAGAAGATCGTGGCCGCGGAGGGCAAGAACTTCGAAGACCTCGCCCGCGAAAGCTCGGACGATGCCGCCACGAGCATCCGCGGCGGGCGCGTGCCGGTGGATCTCGCCCGCGGCGCCCATCCGTTCGGCGGCGCGTTCGATGCGACGGTGTATGCCGCGCCGGTGGGCCTCATCAAGCAGGTAATCCCCGGCCCGGACGGCTACCACATCGTCCGGGTAGACAGCAAGAAGGAAGGGCGCGTCCTCCAGCTTGCAGACGTCAAGGAGCAGTTAGTCGCCTCGATGCTGGCGGAGCAGCGGGAGCGCATCCTTGCGGAGTTGCTGCTCAAGCTGCGCGGCTCTGCCAAGGTAGATAGCGGTAAGTTTTAGCGTATCCTGGCCGTCATGGCGGTAGATTAGGGGAGAGGCGTCCGACCCCGGGGGCGCCCATCCGCCATGATGACTCTTTTGCCAATTACTCGATCGGCGTCGTCTCGTGTTCCCAGGGCGCGAGTTCTCGCGCATTGCTTCCACTTCCTGGCTGTCCTCGCGCTGGCCGGGTTGCTCGGTGGTTGCAGTACCACCGTCGTCCGCCGCGGCGTGGAGCGCCGTGTGGAGCGGCGCCTCGCCACCCTCCTCGGCCCCGCCGAGCGATACCGGGTCCGCATCCTGGATACCACGGACGCGGAGCTGGTGACGGGCCGCGCGCGCCGGGTCGAAGTGCGCGCTCGCCGCGTCTACGCCCGCAGCGAGCTCCTGATCGAGTCCCTCCTCCTCACCCTGGACGACCTGCGCTACGAGGGCGGAGACCCCGACCTGGTGAGCGTGCGCCGGAGCGACCTCCAGGTAGAAGTCACGGAGGACGCGCTAAACAGCTATCTCCGGGCCAGTCACGCGCGATATGATCCCGTGGTGCACTTCCGGGCGGACGAAGTGGAGGTCACGGTCACTTATCCCTTCCTGGGCACGCCCACCGTGATCCACGCCACCGGCCGGTTCGTGATCCGCGAAGGACGGCAGCTCCTGTTCGACGCGGACAAGGCGGACGTCTCGTTCATCAATCAGCCGGGATTCGGGGAGAAGTTCGTGGAAGACCGCATCAATCCACTCTTCGACCTCCGCCGCATCGAGTTCCCTGCCCGGATGGAGAGCGTTCAGATTCTCCCCGGCCGCCTGCGCGCCTACGGTACGGCTGCGATTACCACCCAGATTAACAACTGATGAAACGTCCCAACCGAGCCGCCCGAGCCGCCGTGGAGGTCACCATGCCCCCGCTCGGCGCTGCCGTCGCTAGCCGCAGCCGGCTGGTGTGGGAGGCGGGAGCGGACAGCTACCTCTTCGAATCGGATGTGGCGCAGTATCGCGTGGCAATTGGCCCCGCGGACGAACAGAGCGGCCTGCTCTACGTGGAGGGCCGCCTCAGCGACGGCGATCGCCCGTGGCAGCCCTTGCTGCGCGGAGCCGGTATGCTCCTGCGGGAGGAGGAGGGGGGCATCCTGCCGGCCGCCGCCACCCACCAGCGCGCGGAGCTGATCGACCTCCAGCATTACGCTCGCGGCAAGGTACTGACCCTCCGTTACACGGAGCTGCTGGAGAAGCGCGCTTTAAGCCGTAGCCTCGAGATTCGGCAGAACGGCCGCTCTCTGGAGATCGCCCTCGACGCACCGGGCGGTAAGCCGCTGGAGGGCTACTGCGGGTTCTCCACCGGCAGCGTGGGCCCGGACGACGCGCGGCCGATCCCGGTGCCCGGCCTCCCGGAGCCGCTGCTGCTCTGCGGAGAGGACGGGTTCCTTGCCGTCTACCCGGAGCGCTACCTGGGTGGGGCCAGCTCCTATCCACCCGGTGCCGCGTTCTACCGCAGCACCGTCGATGGCGTCTCCGCTCCCGTTCGCGAGACGTTCTACCTCACGCTCAGTCCCGATCCGCTCGACCCGCTCCCCGCCCTGCGCCGGCCCGCGGCGCCGCATCGCGGCATGCTGCAGTCGCGCATCGCCCTCGATTTCTTCAGCGAAGCCTCTTACGAGGAGGATGAGCACATCCTGGGGCTGCTGCACCATTACGGGCTCCACGATATCCTGCTCATCTACCGCAATTGGCAGCAGTTCGGCTACGAGCAGCGCGACCCGCTGCTCTACCCGGCCAACCCCGCGCGGGGCAGCAACGACGCCTTCCGGCAGATGCTCGCCCAGGCGGACGCGAACGGCTGGCTGGTGGCGCTGCGCGAGGAGTACTCCACCCTTGCCACCGATAGCCCGTACTGGTCGGACGCAGTACTGGCACGCTGGGCGGACGGTCAGCCGCGGATCGGTAGGGGAGGCAGCCACGCCATCGCCGCGGATCGCATGCTGGAGTTCGCGCGGCTGGAAGCCACCAAGATCCAGCGGAACTACCCGGCCAGCGCCGCCTTTGTCGATGGTCACACGGCCTGGAATCCCGAAGGCTGCTATCGCCAGGTCGACTCCTCCCGCGGTGCCACGAGCGAAGCGTCCGCGGTCCGCCACCTGGAGGAGCTGCTCGACTTCCTGCGAGAGATCCATAGCGGTCCGGTAGTCGGCGCCTCTGGCTCGGGGTCCGCACGGTTCGATACCTTTGCGGAAGGCATGGCAGAAGCCGTGATCCGTGGCGTCGAGGGTGGCCAGCGGGGTGCGGTGCTGGCGGACTACGAGCTGCGCGAGGTGCGCCCCAGGCTCCTGGGATTCGGCGCCGGCACCTATCGCCAGTTCTGCCGGCTGCCGTCCGGAGAGCCGGTCGATATCAGCCGCGTGGACACAGACGCCTACCGCGCCACCGAGATCGCTCTCGGGCATGCGGGCTACGTCGGAAACTATCGCGTCAAGCCGGGCCCCCGCGGCCCCGCGTTTCCCGGCGGCGCCTCGGTGGCCGCGGTCCGCGAGTACTACCTGCTCCGCTCCCTTCAAGAGCTCGCCTTCGCCGCGCTCGTCCGCTCGATCCGCTACCGCAGCGGCGAGGAGTTCCTGGACCTCCGTGAAGCCTTGCTGCGCGGCCTGGACCTCGCCGGCGCCCAGCTCCGCATCGAGTATGGTGGCGGGCTCACGGTGTGGGTCAATCGGAGCGACCAGGAGCGCTGGCGGCTGCAGGCGAACGACGCGCAGTGGGAGTTGCCGCCCAACGGCTTCCTCGCCTCGGCGCCGTCTCAGGAGTTCCTCGCCTATTCAGCGATCGTCTCCGGGCAGCGGACCGACTTCTGCCGCTCCGCCGGCTACACGTTCCTGGACACGCGCAGCGCCAACCCGCGCACCGTGGAAGCTATCACCACGGACGGCAGCGTCGCGCTCCTGGCCTCCGCCGTGCCGGGCCGTCGAGACGTGGTGCTGGTGGGAGCGCGCCAGCTCAAGCTCGGTCCGGAGGAGTACCACCTCTCCGAGCGGGGCGATGTCCGTTTCCGGCATTTGAGCCCGGATGAGCTCGAGGTCATCGTGATGGACACCGAGACGGGAAAGCCGCTGCACGTCTCCTGGCCGGCCTACAGCAGCGCGTGGAAGGCCGCAAATCTCGACGTGCTCGAACGGGTGGGGGACCAATGGCACGCCAGCCGTTGCCCGATTAGCCAGGTACGCACCGGCCTGCAGCTTGCGCGCGCCCTCCCTGGCTCAAGCTATCGCATCCGCATTTCCGCGCGGCAATAGGGGAACTCATGACGAAGCTTCCTCACCTCGCCGCCGTCCTGCTCGTGCTGGCGACGGCAGCGAACGGCGCGGGCGCCCCGAAGGAGCGGACGCTCACGCCCCGCGAGGCGGACGAGCTCCTGCGCCGGCCCGCCGCCTCGGACGCCGACTCGACCCGGATACTCGCGCGAGCCGAGGCCGCCTATCGCAAGCTTCAGAGCTTGCGTACCGTGAGCCGCGACGGAGGGATCGTCTCGCTCGTCCTCGTCCAACGCCCCCGGTACTACCACCTGACCCAGAAGTTGGAGTCTGGCGAACTGATCGCCTTCGCCCTCTCCGACGGGAAGCGCTACTACGAGTATCAGGAGCGCAAACACCAGTATCTGGAGCGCGGCTCTGAAATCCTGGACCGCCTGGCCCTCCCGGTCAACGTGCGTCTCTTCTTCCCCGGGCAGCACAGCAGCAGCCTGCTCTCCGGGCTGGATGGCAAACCCACGGTGCGCGAGTACGCCTATAGCTACCAGGGCAAGTCAAGCGTGAACGGGAAGTCCGCCGAGCGGGTCGATGTCACCTTGATGCTCCACACCCCGGATGGCGCATGGCACAGCTTCGTTAGCCAGCGCTACTTCGATCCGAAGAGCGGCCTCCTGCTCCGCGTCGTCAACGGCGACCGGAAGATGGATATCGAGAACCTTCCCAACGTTAAAATCTCACCCACCCAATTCCACTGGACACCCCCGCCCAACGCCGTGAAGGGCCTCGGCTAACCGATCGACAACGTCCGCAGCGCTCATCGCCCCAGCAACCCAATGCCGCCCATCAGTGGAGTTATTGCGAACGCCGCACTTGTGCCCGTATGGGCGAAGCGGAGTGCGGCAATCCCCTCCGGACCCAGGAAACCTCCCGCCTACCGCCCCACTCAAGCCACCGTGCGTCCCCCGAGAGCCCATGAGGGCGCCTCTAATGTAGCCAGCGGGGTTCCACCCCTGGCGGCACACGGCGAGCAGTGCCCTTCCCCTACACGTCCAACCCCACGGACCGCATCAACTCGATCGCGTTGCTCTTCGTCACCACCCCCGGCTGCAGGTGGTAATCGAACGCAATCCGCCCCTCCGCAATCGTGTCCTGGAAGTGGCCGTTCGCGGCATGCAGTACCGGATCGTCGACAATGCGCGCCAGGGCGAGGTCATGCGTGGTGACCAGCCCCAACGCCCCGCTGCGAACGAGGGTACGAATGACCGCTTCCGCGCCGATCCGGCGGTCGTGCGAGTTGGTCCCGTGGAGGATCTCGTCCAGCAGGAAGAGGAGGGGCAGCTCGCCGTGGGAGAGGTCCACCACCTGGCGGAGGCGGAGGATCTCCGCGTAAAAGTGGGAGATGCCCTGCTGGAGGGAGTCCTGCACCCGGATCGAAGCACCCAGGTTCAGCGGCGAAACGGTGAGCCGCCGCGCTCGCACCGGCGCCCCGGCCAGAGCGAGCACGGTGTTGATGCCCACGGAGCGGAGAAACGTGCTCTTCCCGGACATGTTCGAGCCGCTGATCATCAGCAGCCGGTGCTCCGCATCCAGCCGGAGGTCGTTGCGCACGTTGCCGGCAGCCGGAAGCAGCGGATGTCCGATACCCACCCCGTCGAAAACGGGACCCGCCACCTCGATCGCCGGAAACGGGTCGGCCGGGTGCTCATAGGCGTATCCCGCCAGCGCGGAGAGCGCTTCGAACTCGCCGACCGCGGTGATCCAGCGCGCGAGGAGGGGACCGCACTCCGCCCGCCACGCCTCGATGGCGAAAGCGAGCTGTGTGGACCACAGCAGGATCAATCCCAGCCCCGTGAGCGCGAACACCCCATTCCGCTGCGCCTGCAGCACGCTCACCAGCCACCGCAGCCGCGCCAGCCGTTCGGAGGGGCGCACCGTCGAACCCGCCAATCCCGCCGCCAGTTCCTGCAGCAGTGGCGATTCGTAGCGCTCCTGCTCCAACCGGTGCAGGAAACTGGCGAAGAGCGCGAGGTCGCGTGCGGGACGGTCCACGTCCCGCACCACCTTCCGCACCCGAGCACCGAACGGAGCCACCACGACCTGTCCGATGGCCAGCATCACCAGCAGTGGCCTCGATCCGGCGTCCGATAACCACGCAATCGCCGCTGCAGCGGTCGCGACGGAAATCACCGCCGCTACCACCCGGATCGTCTTTACTCGCAGTACCACGGGCGCCGAGCCCCAGGCATCCACGGCGTCCACGTCCACCGAACCACGTACCGCCTCCCCCAGCAGCGCCAGGTCCTCGCGGAGATCGATCCGCGACCTCAGCTCTTCTACCGCCTCCTGGCGGGCCGCGATGACGTCAGGAGTAGCCGGAGCGCACAGCCAACCCGCCAGCGTCTCCTCGCCGGCGCGGGTGCGGGCGGTACACAACAGCTCGAACAGCGACCCGGAGCCGAACAGGTCGAGGTCGTTTGCGTACGGGTGAGCTGCTTCCTGGAAGCGCTCCCCGGTTACCCCGGTGCCTGCCCAGCGATCCTCCAGCCGCGCCAGCCCCTGCTCGTAGAACCGCACGCTCCGGCGCGCCCGGTTCCGCCGCTGGATGAGCTGGTCGTGGAAGATGACCAGAACCGCAAACGCCACCAGTGGTACGATGAGCAGCCACGCACTGAACAGGCCGCGGCCGAAGGCGAGGAAAGCCATCAGGCCACCGACCCCGAACAACACCAGGCGGAGGTCCGCCACGCGCCGTTCCCGCTGCGCCAATTCAGCAACTGCGGCCCGGCGCAGCGCTAATCGGCGAGAGTACTCGGCATGGGGATCGGAAAGAGACGTGGGCGTATTGAGCTGCAAGTGGACCTCCGCAGAGATTATCTCGCATTCCGAAGGCAAGCCCTCCAGGTCGCTGGAGTTCCACCCGGGGGATAACCATCACGAGCGGGCCCAACCCCCCGCATGAACCACTCTCAGGCGTAAATGTCACCCCGAGCGAAACGAGGAATCTCGGCACCCGCTACCGGATGACCTGAACACGAGCAGGATTGCCACGCTTCGCGCGCAATGACTCGACTTACCCACTACCTCCAGCCCAACCGCGCTACGATTACCTGAGCGCTCAATCGATAGCGCTGGGATAGGTGAATGGGCAGACTACGAGACCGGGACGAGATCCGGCGGCGACTGGAGCGCGATCGGCCCTGGTCCGTTTACGCCCTGGGAGACCTGGCCCCCGGTTACTGGGAGCACAGCGAGTGGTACGCGGCGGACGGCCATCCGGACGCCCTCGCCCTGATCTATCGCGCCGGGGACTTGCCGATCTTGTTCACCCTGGGGGAACCGGATGCGATTGCTTTCGTACTTCAGGAATTACCTCCGGAGCCGCGCGTCTCGCTCTCGATCCGCGTCGAACACCTTCCCGCCATCGAAGACCGCTGGCGCGTCCTCTACACGAATGCCATGTGGCGGATGCTCCTCGACCCCACGGCCCCAACTCCCATACCAGCACACCCGGTAATGCCGGTGCGCCCGCAAGATGAGCCGGCACTCCGAGAATTGTTTCAAGACGGCCGCGCCTCGGGCGAAGAACCCGACTTTTTTCTCCCGGAGATGCTCACAGACGGCGCCTACTTTGCGGTCAGTGAAGCGGGACGCTTGCTCGCGGCGGCCGGCACGCACCTGATTGCGCCTGGAGAGGGCATCGCCACCCTCGGCAACGTCTACGTCCGCCGCGACCGCCGCGGCTCCGGCCTCGCCCGCAACGTCGTCGGTGCGGTAGTCGTCGAGTTGCGCCGCCGCGAAATCACCACCCTCGCGCTGAATGTCCGCCAAACAAACGCCGCCGCCCTCCGCGTCTACGCGCGCCTCGGCTTCCGCGCCTACTGCCCCTTCCTCGAAGGCCTCGCCGAGCTGCGATGAACGATGTGGAGTGCGGTGGCTCGCCACCGCTTTCCCATCACGCAAAACCCTCCGCACACAGACTGCCCTCCCGGCACTTCAGCGTACCTTCAGAGCGCGCAGGTCGAACCACAACCATACGCGAACAATTGTCACAACGGTCAATGTTCGGCATACCCATTTGAGCCGTGCATTGAGTGCTAACGAAGGCGGAGTGCTGGAGCAGGGGAGAGGCAAGCCGCAGGCTCGCAGAATCCCCAATACTCCACTACTCCAGCACTCCATTACTCCAGTAGCGTTAGCCGTCACTGCACGGCTCGATGGGTACCCTCATGCGCGGTGGCGGGTTCCTGATCCTGTTGGGACTGGTTGTATCGATCTGGTGCGCTAGCCTCTGGTGGTCCTGGTCGCGCGCCTCCCACTGGCCGGCGGTTCCGGGTACCTTGCTCTCCGCCGAGTTGCACACTGTGCATCACTCACGCACGGGAACGAACCAACACGACTCCACCAGCTACTCCACGGACGTGCGCTACCGCTACACCGTCAACGGGCGCGGTTACCTGGGAGCCCGCTATTCCGTAGCGGACTGGGACCACCACCTGGCCGGCGCGCTCGCGAACGTAAACCGCGTGCAGCAACAGCAGCGTGAGCAGGGCGCAGTCGACGTGCACTACAACCCCCGCCGCCCCGGCGACAGCGCTCTGGACGTCCGAGTCAGCCCCATGGCCTTCCTCGGCCTGAACGCGGGTCTGGTCCTCCTATCACTCGGTCTGGCCGCCGCGTTTCCCGGCCCGGGCGCCTCCACCTACGGAAAGATCACCACGGGCACGTTCCTCTCGGCAGCGCTCCTCGGAATACCCTTCAGCTTCTTCGGCTGGCCCGTAAACGGCTTCCTGATTGCCACATGGGTCGTTTGCCTCATCGTGCCGTTCACCGGCCTCGCTGCCCCGAAGCCCTTCCGCGGAGCGGGACGGCCTCGCTAATGGAACTCCTGCCTCTGGAGTGCGGTGGCTCGCCACCGCTTCCCCCTTGCACCCGATTCCCCAGCCGCTTTCCTACGTGTAGAGCGGCGGATTATCCCCGCATCGCTCAAAAGCAGCAACGCCATGCCCTTAGCCTTTCTCCGTCAACGAGATGGAGCGGGTGCCCTTTGGGCGGGGGGGCGAAGCCCGGAGAGAGGCCCGGCCCCCAGGCTGTCCTCGACCCCAAGAAAGCAGTGCAGAGCAGAGTCATTTCGAGGAGCGAAGCGACGCGGCAATCCCCCTCGTGACCAGGCAACTCAGAAACCCTCCGTCGCAGTGCTAACACGCCGCCCCCGAAAGCCCACCGGGCGTCTGTGATGTAGCCAGGGGATTAACCCCCAGGCGGCCTTCCGTAGCCTGGCATAGCTCTACCAGGCGATTTCCCACCGGCTACTGGACGACAGCCAACCAACCCCTTAAACTACGAACTTATGCACCCATTCGGAATCAATCTCCATCGTCTCACTGTTCCCTCCATCTCGTATCTTCCATCTCCTGCCCCCCATTTTTCTAAGGGGTGCCAAAACCTGCCAAACACTGCCAGGCCAGGCACAAACCGCCCGCCCCAAATGGCAGTTCCCAGGCCCCCCAAAGACCGGTTTCGACAAGAAGACAGCACGCCAACGGCAGAAAAACATGCAAACACTGCCAACCACTCCCAGGCTAATCCGCCGGATTCAACCTGCGACCCCACCGCTTGCAGGCCGACTATTCGAGTGACTCGCATTGCACCCGCCGCAGGTCGCCGGTATCCTGACTCCACGGAGCCGAAACCCGGTAGGGGAGTGGCCGCAATTGCCCCACACTCCTACAACGGCGCAGCCCGAACCGGAAGCACGGAACAATTGAAATTTGAAGTTTTCAATTGCCCGCTTCGACCAGAGACCCTCCATGCCCAAGACTTCCGCCCCCACCCGCACACGACGCGTTCGCTCGTCGCAACCTGAGGAGCCGCGCCGGACGCGCTCCCAGGAGAGCGCCGCGCCCGCGCGTACCGGCGGACGTACGCCGGAGCGGCTCTGGGCAGATCTCACGGCCATCGCACTCTGCCTGCTCGGTGGGCTGCTCACCCTGGCGCTGCTGCGGCCGGGCAGCGCGGGAATGGTGGGGTCGTTCCTGTTCGAATTCATCCGGCTCTGGATGGGCTCCGTGGTCCACGTCGCACCGCTCCTATTCTTCGGAGCCGGGGCTGCACTGGCGTTCGATCATCGCCGCATCAACACTTCGCAGATGCTGTTCGGCATCGCGGGGATGCTCATTGTCCTCTTCGGCTGCGTCCACCTGGTGGCTACGCCGCGCGGCGAAGAGTTCACCAGCACCACGGCGCGCTTCTTCGCCCTGCTCCCCGGCCATGCCGACACGCTGCCCGTCAAGGCTCCGGATGGCGGCCTCTTTGGCGCGCTGATCATGGGCGCACTCTATCCGCTGGGCAAATCCGGCTCCTACCTCACCCTCGGTGCGGTGGGGATCGCGGCCCTGCTCCTCATCTCCGAGTTGACGCTGCGCGGCATCATGGAGCGGGCGCATGAGCGCTCACGCATCGCCGCGGAGAAGGCGAAGAAGGCCGCCGCCGCCCGTAAGGAGCGGCAACTGGAGCGGCAGCTCGACCGCAACATGCAGCAGTCGGCCCTGCCCGCCCCGCGTAAGAAGGGCCTCTTCCTGGACCTCGACCCCGAGCCGGAGGAGAAGCCGGCTCCGGTGCGCCGCACCGAGCCCGCGGTCGTAGAGAAGCAGGTCGCCGCGGAGAAGCCGCCCCGGCGTGGGCTCTTCAGCCGCCGCGCCAAGGACGAAGAGCCCGAGGAAGACGAGGTCACGACCCCGGTTCCGGAGGTCGCACGGGAAAAGGCGACGCCGCGTGCGGCGCGCGAAACCGATCCGGTGGAGACCGCCCTGGTACCGGTCGAAGAGCCGGCGCCCACAGTAGTCGATAAGCGGATGCCGCCCATCACGCGCGGCGGCAAGCCCTCGCGGCCCGGTCGCGCCAGCCGCGCGCCGATGACCGGCGAAGGCTACGTCATGCCGCCGCTGGACCTCCTTGAGCTGCCGGTGCCGCGGCCGAAGCGCGTGGCGC
>Ga0255338_1005949_pt1 | contig 10763 bp, 2 predicted proteins | sample MeOH1_35cm_T4_19_FD_203715 | JGI IMG/M metagenome (GOLD analysis project Ga0255338, IMG submission 203715) | Sandy soil microbial communities from University of British Columbia, Vancouver, Canada - MeOH1_35cm_T4_195 | ecosystem: Engineered > Artificial ecosystem > Sand microcosm > Unclassified ... | reverse complement strand
CCGTCACGGCGGGCGTCGTGCGCGGGCTCGAGGTCGGCTGGCGCCAGACGGCGACCGGCCTCGTGTTCCAGGTCGGTCCGGGCCAGGCGCTCGCGGCGTCGGGCCTCGACCTCGTCGTCGACCGTGCCGTCGAAGTGCCACTCGCGGCGTTGAAACTCTACGATCCGGCCGCCCGCGCGGTGTCCGACCAGCCCATCGGCCGGATGCCCGCGCCGCCGGCCGCGGCCTTCGCGGCCGTGCTGCTGCTCCAGCCCGGCTACGCCGAGGACGCCGACCTGCCGCTGGCCGCCCGGACGGAGCCGAACGATGCCGACTTCACGCCCTGCGCCCGCGCGCCGGCGGACGAGATCTACCTGCGCACGACCTCGACCGACGCCGCGCGGCTCGTGCTGTATCCACTGCCCTGGGACGAGCCCGCCGGCGCACGGTGGCAGAACCGCGCCGCGTGGTCGGTCTTCAACCGCGAGGCGGCCGGCGAAACCATGCCCTGGCTCGAACTCGGCGTGCCGCTTGCCCTCGTCGGCTTCGACGCGGGGCTGGCCCCGGCCTGGCTCGACCGCCACGCCGTCGTGCGCCCGGCCGGCCGGCCGCGGCAGCGCGTGCTGATCCGCCCGACCTTCGATGCGCGCGTCTGGACCGCCCGGCTCGACCAGTTCTGCGCCCAGCTCAGCGGGCTGGCCACGCCCGAGCCCGCGGCGGCAGTCGCCCGGTTTCTGCCGCCCGTGGGGCTGCTGCCCCGCACCTATCTCACGCTCGCGAAACAACCCGCGAGCCCGCCGCAGCCGGCCGCCTGGGTGCCGACGCAGCGCTTCTTCCCGGACGGCTACACGATCGACGTGAGTGCCGTGCCGCTCGAGCAGCTCGACGCCCTGATCGCCGACACGGTGCGGCTTCAACCGTTCGAGGTCGCACGCGCCGACGCCGTACGGCTGCTGCTGCCCGTGGCGCAGCAATGGTTCGACCCGGCGCTGCTGCAGATCGAGACCATCGACCCGCGCTTCGCTGCGCACATCGCCGACTACCGGCAGACCCGGGGCGAATGGCTCGCGCGACGGTACGACCTCGCGCAGCGCCGCTTCACGCTGGAGCTGGCCACGCACGGCCAGACGACGGCGGGGCCGCGCCAGCCGTCCGACCCGGACCCGCAGCGCCTGGAAAACCCCGAAGCACCGCTCGCCCCGCCTCCGGGCGCCGCGACGCAGTTCGGCGTGACCCGTGCCGGAACGGCGACCGCGCCGACCTACACTAGCGACATCCTCGACGGCCTACGGCGCAGCGCGGCGGGTTTCCTGAAGAAGTTCACGGCGGAGGACATCGCCGAATTCACTGCGCTCTTCACCGCGTGCGGCATCACCCGCACCGAATCGGTGGCCGCCTTCGCCCCGGGCAAGCCGCCGGAGTGGCTCGCGAAGCTCGAGCTGACGGGGGCGGACAAAACCCTGAACGACGCCGAAAAGGCCGAACTCCGGCGCGAGCTGCTGGCGTACCTGCGCAAACAGACGGAGGTCCAGGAGACCGAGGAGAAGAAGCTGCGCAGCTCGACTCTGCAGGAGCTCATCGACTACTTCGACGCCCGCGCCGCGGAAGCCGACGAACTCGTCGATGCCGGGTTCCTGAAGATGCGCACGGATGTCTTCCGGCTCGGGAGCCTGCTGAGCAACAGCTCGCTCGCGAGCAAGTTCACCGCCTCGGCCAGCCTCGCGAACATCATCGAGCGCAAGCCGCCGAAGTCCGATGCCGCGGGCGTCAACGCCTTCGCCAGCCAGCTGCTGGCCAACTTCGCTCCGTCCGCGGTCGGCGCGACCGCCACCGCGGCGCCGGCCAGGGCCCCGGCGACCGTGGCCTCACCCACGGCGCCGTTGCGGGCCCCGACGGCGCTGAACGCCACCAACATCCGGTCGACGAGCTTCGTGGCCAACGAGTACGTCGAGACGGTCGGCAAGACCAGCGTCCAGATCGAGAGCAACAAGACCGCGCTGACGTCGGTGAACGACAAGCTGCTGGGCGCGAACTCGCCGCTGACCGCGGACGAGAAGGCGGCGTACACGCTGCTGCGCGACACCGCGCAGAACCTCACGTCGGCCACCGCAGTCGGCCAGCTGCAGCAGGTCGTGGAGGTGGCGAAGTTCGCCGACAACTACGTCGCGAACTTCGACCTGCTCTCGCAGAAGCAGCTTCGCGCCATCCCGCTCGAGCGGCTGCAACCCGCGCTCGCGCCGGCGATCCGCCGGGAGATTCACGACGGGCGGCTGGAGATCTTCGAACGGCTCACGCGGCTCGACCTGTCGCTCGCGGACCTCACGACCGATTTCGTCGACGCCCCCGGCACGCCCGTGCGGCCGGCCGCGCCCACGGTCGTGACCCGCATCCGGTTCCAGACCCTGATCAGTCGCCGCCATCTGGATACGCTGGCCACGATCACGCAGACGGCGCCGGCGGCGGCCGAGATCAACGACGCGGACGAGTCGCGGCATTTCGCCACCGGGGTGAACTACGCCGACATGGCGATGGCCGCGTTGCGCGCGGTCGAGAACCGCATCCGGGAGTACCGCATCTTCGTCGGGCAGTGCCGCCAGGCGCTGCAGCAGTCGCTCGAACTGATCCGGCAGCTCGGCCTCGCGCTCGCCCCCGTCGAGGTGGCGCTCGACGAGGCGCGGCAGGACGTCGCGGTCGCGCTCGCCCTCGCGGCGGAGGAGCAGGCCCGGCTCGACGCGATCAACGCCCGGCGCGAGAAGGTGCTGCAGGATCACGTTGAGTTTCTCGTCTACCACCGGCCGCGCGCCGTGCCGTTGCACGTGGCCGTGCCGTTGCGGCGGCTGGAGCCGGCGCTGACCGGCGAGCCCGTGATCGAGTGTCTGAGCCGGAATCCGACACCGCCGGCCGATCTCGCCGCGCTGCGCGACGCGTTCCGCGCGTCGCCCGCCCGCTGGTTCCGCCACGCGGGGAAGTGGCTCGACCAGGTCGACCGCTGGGAACACCTGCGCACCCTGCTGGAGCGCGCGTCCCGGCTGCCGCTCGCCGCGCCGGAACCGGCGCCCGCGATCTCGGCGGGCCGCTTCACCGCGGCCATCGGCAAGGTCGTGCAGGCGCGGCAGGCCGTGGCGCGGAAGTCCCTCGTCGCACCCGCCGTCGAATCCGCGGCCCTCGTCGCGTTGAGCTGGCTCGACCTGCGGCAGCGCGTCGAACGCGAGCTGACGCTCGGCCAGCTGATCACCGCCGGTCCGGCGCCGCTCGCCCGCGCGGCGGCGGAGGAACTCGAGCACCTGTTCGTCGTCGCGACCTGCCTGCACGAAAACTTCAGCCGCGTGCCGGGCCTCGTGCGGCTCGAGTGGGCCGAGCGTTTCGGGCAGTTCGACCGGGTGAACGTCGACTTCCGCGACCTGAGCCGGCTGCCGGGCTGGCCGGGCCTCGACTTCACGCTGCGCCGCGAGATGCAGCGGCACGCCGACTGGATCTTCGGCCGGATCGACGCGACGCAGGCCGACGCCGTCGATCTGATCAACGACCTCCTGCGCGTCGCCCTGCTGCTCGCGAGCCATGCGCCCGTCGACCAGTTGATCGTCGGTCATCCGATCGAACCCGAGTTCACGCCGCGCCCGGGCGCGTTGCTCAAGCTCAAGGTCGATCCCGCGCGCATCCGCCGCGGCATGGAGGTGTTTCACCGCGTGTCCGACACCGTTGGCCTGCGCGCGATCGTCGAGGACATCTCCGCGTCGCACGTGGCCGCGCGCATCATCGAGGTGCCGGCGACCGCGAACGGCGCACTCAAGCTCACGCCGGAGAGCACGCTTTACTTCCGGGAGGTGGCGCGATGAAGGGCGCGCCGCCGCGTTGACACCCTGATGCACCGCCACGTCCGCAAACTCCGCCTCACCTGCGGCCACGAAGACGATGCGCGGCACGGCCGCGTGTTGCTGGACGATGCGTTGCGCACCGCGAGCCTCGGCGACGAGACGCGCCTCATTTTGGTCCGGCGGCTCGATCTCGGCCACCTGTCGCTGCGGGCCTCGTCGACGCACTGGAGCCGGCGCGTCGAGGAGGCGTTTCGCCATGCGCGGCCGGTGGCGGTGCGTTTCGACAGCAACGAGGCGGCGCAGGCCAATGCGGTCTTCTTTGCGAACCAGCACGAGCCCTGGCTCACGCTGGCCGAGCGCGTGGCCACCGGCCAGCGGTGCCACGAATGGTTCTGGCGGGCCGCCGTGCCCCAGTGGACGCCGTCGCTGCCCGTGGAGGAGACGTTGCGCCGGGGTTTCCGCGCGCTGGCCGCCCAGGGCGGGCTCGCGCTGACGCTCGTGCTCGGCCTGCGCCTGCACGCCCAGGGCGTGCTGCCGGCCCTCCTGCGCAGCCTGCAACCGGACGACGTCGCCGGGTTGCGGGCCGATCTCGGCGCGCCCGCGGGAGAGAGCGGCGCCGCCGGTGCGAGGCCGGAGCCGCCGGCGGCCGGTGCGCCGCCGATCGCCGAAGCCGACTTCGCCCAGCGGTGGGGCTCGCACGATCTGCGCACGCGCTGGCTCGCCGCCGTGGTCGTCGCCCGCGCGACCGCGCCCGGCGGCACCGCGAGCCTGGCGCCCACGCTGGCCTCGGCCGTCCTGCCCGGACTTGTTCAACAGGTGGTGCTGCAGTGGACGGAGAGGACTCCTCCCGGTGCGCCGGGCTCCGCGGCCCCGCCGCCCGCGCCCCAGTTCCGCCTGATCGGACCGGACGAGTTGGCGCGGCCGCCCCAAGCCGTGCCGGCGCCCGATCACGCCTTTACCGCAGCCGGCGGGCTCTTTTTCGTGCTGCCCCTGCTCGCGCGCGCCGGCTTCACGCGTCACCTCCACACCCTCACCGGCGCCGCGCGCGCCGCGCTGCCATGGCAGGTGCTGCGGCTCTGCCTGCGGCACGCCCGCACGCCGGCCGCCGATCCGCTGTCGCTCGCCCTCGAGGGTACGCCGCCACCCCTCGAGCCGATCGGCCGCTGGTTGCTCGCCGCGCACCGGCACGCCGTCGCCTCCACCGGACTGACGTTGCGTCAGGTGATCGCCCGGCCGGCGCTCGTCACGCTCTCGCCGACGCACGTGGATGTGCTGTTTCGCCCGGCCGACGCCGACATCCGCATCCGCAGCGCCGGCCTCGATTTCGATCCCGGCTGGGTGCCCTGGCTGAGCCGGGTGATCGCGTTCCATTTCACGCGTGAATCCTGACGAGGCGGCGCCCGGGTCAAAGCAGCGATGAAGACAAATCACTTTCACAGGAGCTCACCGAGTTTCCAGAGGAGTTCTCTTGCTCCGCAGTCTTCGCCGTCTCCTGCGGGATTCGGGATTGGGTCGTGCGAGTCAGCCTTCTGTCCTCCCGTTCTGGCCTGTCGAGGCACTGGCCCGCGGTAAAGCGGCCCGCCCCCGTGTCCACCAAACCCAACCTCACTCAACTCGCCCTCGCCGCCGTCGCCCACCGCGCCGGTGCGGCACCGGAGCCAGCGCCGCCTGAGGCGGTGTTTCTCGCGGCGCAGGCGCACGGGCTTCCCGCGGACAACGCGGCGCTCGCGGCGCTCGTGCGCGAGGTGCTGCGCAAGCCGGCCGCCGCCGATGCGCCGCTCGCGGGACTTGCGCGGGCGTGGCAACTCTCGCTCGCCGAGACGCTGTCGCTCGCGCTCGCCGCCGCGGTCGAGCAGGACCTGATGGTGGGCCGCGCCCTCGCGTACGTGCAGGCGCCGGTCGGCGGATCGCGGCCCACGCTGGGCCTGCTCGCGGCGGCGTTTGGTCCTCTCGACGGCGCGCAGGCCGCGGGTCCGGCGCGGCTCGCGCACCAGCCGGCGTTTCTCAGCGGCGCGCTTCAGCTGGCGGGCGACGCCGCCTCGCTCCCCGAACGGGCGGTGACCGTGCCGCTCGCGCTCTGCCTCGCGTTCAGCAACGAGGAGACCGCCTGGCCCGGTGGCACGATCGACGACACGGACGCCCAGGTGCCGCTGCCCGAGTCCGTGCGCGAACAGTGCCGCCGCCACGCCGCCGCCCTCGGCCGGGAGAACGCGCCGGCGCTCGTCCTCCGCGCGGCCGCGGCCGAGGAGCCCCGGGCCGCCGCAGCGCTCATCGCGCGGGCCCTGCGCAAGCGACCGTTTCTCATCGAGCAGGTAAACCCGGCCGGACTCGCGGCGTGGCTGCACTTGCGCGACCTCGTGCCCGTGTTCGTCGCGGATGTCGCGCCCGGCGAGACGAAAGTGGTGTCTCCACTTTCCCATTACAGCGGTCCCGTGCTCGTCGCCGCGGGCCCCGATGGCGCCGTCGAGGTGCCCGGACGCGAGGTCACGTCGTGGACGCTGCCGCTGCCCACGCTCGAGGAACGCACGACGCTCTGGCGCACGGCGCTGGCGGCGGGCGACGCGGCCGACGCCCTCGCCCGCAGCCACCGGCTGGGCCCCGCGCGCATCGCGCAACTCGGGCGGCTGGCCCGGCATCAGGCGCGGCTCGAAGGCCGCACAACGCCCGATGCCGGGACCGTACGCACGGTGTCCCGCTCCGGCGGCGGCGCGGGACTCGACTCGCTCGCGCAGCTCGTGTCCGAGCCGATTCCCGATGCCGCGCTCGTGCTCGGCCCGGAGCTGCGCCGCGAACTCGAGGGCCTGCTGGCCCGCTGCCATCATCGCGACGGTCTGACCACCCGGCTCGGCGCCGCCGCCGCGGCGCGCTACACGGCGGGCGTGCGCGCGCTGTTCGTCGGTCCCTCGGGCACCGGCAAGACCCTGGCCGCCGGCTGGCTCGCGACGCGGCTCGGGCTGCCGCTCTACCGCGTCGATCTCTCCAGCATCAACAGCAAGTACATCGGCGAAACGGAGAAGAACCTCGCCCGGCTGCTCGCGCGGGCCGAGCGCACCGAGGCGGTGCTGCTGTTCGACGAGGCCGATTCGCTCTTCGGCAAACGGACGGAGGTGCGCGAATCGAACGACCGCTTCGCCAACACGCAGACGAACTACCTGCTGCAACGCATCGAGACCTTCGACAGCATTGCGATTCTCACCAGCAACAGCCGCGGCCGTTTCGACACCGCGTTCTCGCGCCGGCTCGATGTCATCATCGAGTTCCCCGCGCCCGGTCCCGCCGAGCGCCGCGCGCTCTGGCAGGCGCACCTCGGTGAAGGCCACGCGCTGTCGCTGCAGGAACTCAACCTTGTCGCCGGCCAGTGCGACTTCGCGGGCGGCCAGATCCGCAACGTCGTGCTCTCCGCCGCGGTCGCCGCACGCGGCAACGGCCAGGTGATCGACTTCGGCAAACTGCTGCAGGCGCTGCAGGCCGAGTACCGGAAGGCGGGCCGGCCGGTGCCGGCGGCGCTGGGGGTGGGACGGACATGAGTATTCGTTTTTCTGATATTCCACCGCGCTCCCAGAGGGAATCCACTGCCTGACCATGCCGGCACGCAGCTTCAGTCCGATGCTCAAGCGCCGCACCGCGCCGGCGGCCGCGGCGCCGGCCACGCGCACGCCACCGCGGGCGGCGGCGCCGGCGGCCGGCGTGCCGCGCTTCGCGGCGACTCCGGAGACACGTTCGCGCCATGCCCCGCCGCGTCTCACGGCGGTGCGGCCCGCGGCAGCAATCCCCCGGCCGGTCCTGCGCCGTCAGGCCAGCTGGGAATCCGAGGCGCACGATCTCGCCGCGCAGGTGACGGGGTCGCAAACCGCCGCGGAGAACGACGTCGCCCACCGGCGGCTGCGCCGGCTCCCGGGACTCGGTCCAAGTCCACCACCCGCCGAGGGAAGTTCGAGCAGTCCACTGCCGGCCTCCCTGCGCGACCGTCTCGAGGCCGCCACCGGTTTCGACTTGGGTGACGTGGTGTTGAGGCGCGGACCAGGCGTGGACCGACTGGTGGAAGATTACTCTGCCGTCGCCATCACGACTGGAGGCGTGATTTTTCTACACTCGACCGTGTCGTCGGCCGACACTGGAGTGCTGGCCCACGAGGTCGCGCATGTGATCCAGCAACGCGGGCCCGGCGAGGGCTCGGCCCGGGACGAGGAGCGGATGTTCACCGCCGCGGATCCGCGCAGTGCGCAGCCCCTCAGTCTGAGCGACATTGGCGGGGCGTTGCGGAGCGCAGGACGCTGGGTCGGCCGTCAGGCCAAGCGCGGTTTCTGGTGGGCCGTGCGACAGATTTCGCCGCAGCTCGAGACCGCCCTGCGCAATCTGGGGAGCGGCGGTCTGTGGGGCCTGCTGACGAGCTGGCTGCAGCGCGGTGTCGATCTCCTGCTCGCCCCGGTTCGCGGCGTGCTCGGTTTTCTCAGTTCGGCCGTGGAGGGGGTCCGGGAATTCGGGACGCTGCTGTTCGACACGCTGGCGCTCCTGCCCGAGCTGGTCCAGCGCGGCAGCCGCACGCTGCTGCGCGGCCTGCGCCGACTCGGGCGCACGCTGCGACGGATGACCGGCGGCATCTGGTCGCGGCTGCTGTCGGTGTTGGGGGCGTTTGGTCGCGCGCTGGCGTGGATCGCCGGCAAGGTCGGCCAGGCCTTCGATTTCATTTTCGACCTGCTCGGCAGTGCGGCGCGCGCCGTCTGGAATGCGATCAAGTGGCTCGCCGGAAAGATCGCCTGGGTCTTCGACCGGGTCGCGGGCTGGGTCTGGCGCCAGATCCGCGACCTGCTGGGTTTCGAGGGCGGAAGCGGCGACGGCGGCGGAGTCATGGCGTGGTTCCAGCGCAAGATCCAGGCGGCGGTCGACTTCGTGGAGTCGATCGTCAGCTCGGTCGCCGGAACCGTGCGCTGGCTCGCGGACCTCGGCCCCCTGCAGGTCCTGGCCGATCTCATCGGGCAGGCGCTGGCGCTGGGCGACGCGCTGGCGGGCGCCGCCGAGGCCAGCGAATCGCCCGACGGCCCGGCGGAGAATCAGGACCTGCTCCGCGACGTCGTCCTGCCGGCCATCCAACGCGGGATAGCGGGCCTCCGCGGCGGGTTGCAGGCGGGGTCGGCCGGGGTGCAGTCGATCGTGACGGGATTCGCGGACGGATTCGCCGCGGTGATTCGCGCCGTCGGCCGCATTCCGGTGCTGAACCTGATCGACGGCGTGTTCACGGCGCTCGGCGACCGCGTGAGCGAACTGGGTGCGCTCGCGGCCGGGGCGGTGCAGCGGGTCTTCGGCCTGGTCGACACCGGACTCGAGCTCGTCGCGACGTGGGTGGAGCCGTTCCTCGCCACACTCGTGCAGCTGGCGTCGGTCGTGTTCAACGCCGCCGTCCACCTGCCGGGTCTCGTCTTTGGCACCTTCTGGCGGCTGATCCCCGCCTGGATCCGGAATCCGATCCGCGACTTCATCATCGACCACGTGCTGAAGCGGATTCCGCTGCTCGGCACGCTCATCACGCGCTTGCCGGATCTCTGGCAACGCGCCGGCGCGATCTTCCGCCGTTTCGTGAGCCGGGTGTTCCGCGAAGGCGATCTGGTGGGAGCGGCGTGGGGGTTCTTCACCGACCTGATCGCGCTCGCGGGAATTCCGACGCGGATGATCGCGGAAATCATCCGCCACGCCCTCAGGACGATCGGCGCGATCCTGCGGCACCCGTTCGCCTTCCTGATCAATCTGGTGGGTGCAATCGGCCGCGGGCTGGGGCGTTTCATCGAACGGCTCTGGGATCATCTTAGAGACAGCCTGGCCGACTGGATCTTCGGGCAGCTGAAAACCAGCCGCATCGTGCTGCCGCGCGAGTTCAGCCTGCCCGGGCTCTTCAGCGTCGTCGTGCAGGTCCTGCGCCTCACCACCGACCATGTCGTCGAGGCGATCCGCCGCCGGCTGGGAGACCGCGCGGCCCAGGCCGTCCGTCTGGCGCTCGCCGCCGGCTCGACCGCCGTCGGGTGGATCCGGATCCTGGCGGAAAAGGGGCCGGCCGGACTGTGGACGGAACTGCAGGCGCACCTCGGAAATCTCTGGGATCTCGTGATCGGCCGGATGCGGGCTTTTGTCCTCGAACGGATCATCGCCGAGGGCACGCGCTGGCTGCTGACGCTGCTGGACGTCACCGGCATCATGCCCGCGATCAAGACCGGCATCGCGATCTATCACGCCATCGAAAGCTTCGTGGAGAACGCGCGGCGCATCTTCGATCTCATTCACTCGGGCTTCACCGCGATCGCCGAGATCGCAGCGGGCAACCTGCAGCGCGCCGCCGACCTGATCGAAAACGCCTGCCGCAATCTGCTCACGGTGGCGATCGGGTTCCTGGCGAACCAGGTCGGACTTGGCCGGCTGGCGGACCGCATCATGGAGGTGATCGAGCAGGTGCGCGGAGTCGTGCTGAACGCGCTCGAGAAACTCATCGGCGCAACGCTGTCGGGCGTCGACTGGGCGGTGGCGAAGGGCCGGGCGGCGGCCAGCGCGCTGCGCACCTGGTGGAAGGCCCGGAAGACGTTCTCGGTCGAGGGTGCGGAACACGCCGTCTACCTCGATGGCGGGGAGGCGGGGGCGAAACTCATGGTCGCGTCGACGCCGTCGACGTTCGCGGCGTACATTTCCGGCCTCAAGGTCGACCCGCAGAAGGCCGGGGCCCACGCCACCGCCTTGCAGCTCGCACAGCGGATCGACCGCGCGGTGCAGGCCGCCGCAAAGGACAAGGCCGCCCGCGGCCAGTCTCCGGTCGATCACGCCGGGATCATCGACGCCCTGCTCGGGGAGCTGTCCGAGGTCACCCGCACGCTGATGACTCGTTCCGCGTGGGGCCGGAGTTCACCGACCGTATACGGCCCGATCGTCAACACCTTCGGTTCCTCGGCCTCGATCGAACGCCTCACGCCCGATCACGATGCGGGCAGT
>Ga0255338_1005946_pt1 | contig 10768 bp, 9 predicted proteins | sample MeOH1_35cm_T4_19_FD_203715 | JGI IMG/M metagenome (GOLD analysis project Ga0255338, IMG submission 203715) | Sandy soil microbial communities from University of British Columbia, Vancouver, Canada - MeOH1_35cm_T4_195 | ecosystem: Engineered > Artificial ecosystem > Sand microcosm > Unclassified ... | reverse complement strand
CGAAGGCGAAGTGCGACTGGATCGTCACGTACTCCTGGAAGGCACCGTCCGTGCCCGGCACCGCGTAGAACCGCATCTCGGGGTCGAGGTTGTACGAGCCGCGCAGCGTCTCGGTCGACGTCGTCGAGGGGTGCTGCGGTTCGATCGTGACCCGGTGGCCGATCCGCGCCGGGTCCACCGCGCTGCCGACGGCCACGATCGTGCCACCCGATTCGTGGCCGAGCACCAGGGGCTCCGTGACCAGCCAGTCGCCTAGCCTCCCCTCCTTGAAGAAGTGCACGTCCGAACCACACACACCCACAGCGGTCACCCGGATGAGGACCTCGTCGGCGGCAGGTGCAGGGACCGGCCTCTCCTCGATCTCGATCTTCCCGGCGCCGCGCAGGACGGCCGCCCGCATCGTCGTCGGAACTGGCGTGGCCATACGAACTCCTCTTCGTCGTGGTGAGGACTGGACGTCAGGCAACGCCCAGGTCGTCCGCCGACGCGGTCGGCGCGACGATCACGTCGACGCCCTCGCCTCGCAGGCGGGTGACGACGTCCGGCGAGGTGCCGGAGTCGACGATGACGTGGTCGAACTCGGTCAGGTGGACCATGCCGTAGAGCGCACGCCTCTCGAACTTGGTGTGGTCGGCGAGCAGGATCCGTGTCGCGGCCGACTCGAACATCGCACGCTTCGTCTCGACCGTTTCCTGCTGCTGGTGGAAGCACCAACCGTCGACGATGGCTGCAGTCGACATGACGAGGATGTCGGTGCGCAGCCGCCGAATCTCCTCGGTGGTGATCCGGCCCATGAACGACTTGCACCAGTTGTAGTAGGTGCCCCCCAGGCCGACGAGCGAGATCCCGCGGACCTCGTTCAGCTCGTTGATGAGCGTCAGGACGTTCGTGATGATCGTCAGCGGCGTCTTCTCGCTGAGCCACCGGGCCATGTAGCGGACCGTCGTCGAGTCGTCGAGGAAGACGGCCTGTCCCGGCTCGATGTAGTCCATGGCCGCACGAGCGAGCGCCTGCTTCTCCGCCTGCTGACGGCCGATGCGGTACATGTCGCTGGACTCGATGAGGCTTGTCGAGACCGCGGTCGCCATTCCGCGCGACTTGCGCAGGACGCCCTGGGACTCGAGCTCATCGAGGTCGCGATGCACGGTCATCAGAGACACGCCGAATCGCTCGGCCAAATCCTCGATCCGCACCGTCCCCTCTTTGAGGACGGTCTCGGAGACAGCGTGGCGGCGGGACGCCTGCCGCGACTGCCGCGACTCGGCTGCCTTCTCGAGTTGGCTCATCGTGCTCCCGTCCTCGGCCTTCATCCGGCTGCGCCGCCTTCAGGCGACGCGACCACCGGACCTTGCCATCGCTTCGTCAAGGATGAGGGCGAACATCGCCGGGTCATGGGCGAATCGGCCCAGAAACAGGCCATCGACCGCCGATCCCAGCGCGCCCAGCAGACCCGGACCGGCGCTGCCGCCGTAGACCACTCGCGCCTCGCGTGTCGGCTCGTGCTCGTCCAGCCACTCACGGATCGCGCGGCACATGGCGACGATGTGCTCGGTCGTGGCGGGCTCGTCCTCACCGATAGCCCAGACAGGCTCGTAGGCGACGACAAGGGGTGCGCCGGCGTACTCCTCTGCGACCCTCGCAAAACTGCCGGCGAGCTGCGCCCGGCACTCGTCGGCCGCCGAACCCGGGACGTCCTGCTCGACCTCACCGACGCAGAGGATGGGAACGAGCCCGTTGCGGAACGCCGCCGCCAACTTGTCTCCCACGACCGCATCGTCCTCGCCGAACAGCCGACGGCGCTCGGCATGGCCCACCTCGACGTAGGAGCAGCCGACCTGGGCAAGCGACCGCCCCGACACCTCTCCGGTAAATGCGCCGGCGTCCTCCGCGGCGAGGTTCTGGGCGCCGAGCCGTGCGCCGGACCCGGAAGCGACCGACGCCAGCTCCGAGAGGGACGGGAAGCTGGGCAGCAGCACGACCTCGACGGCATCGACGTCGGCGCTGCGCGACGCGAGCAGAGTTGCGACGCGGCGCCCCCAGTCGAGTGTCGTCTCATGGTCGAAGTACATCTTGAGACTCACTCCGAGAAACGTCGCCGCGAGCGAACGCTCCGTCATGACACCTGCCGGACCGCTCATGTCGGCCGCTCAAACACTCTGCTCGTGGCGGGTGATCAGCTCCACCTTCGCCGCCGATGCCGACGCGGCGTCGAACCGATAGGTCAACCACTCGCGCACCAGACGCCGGGCGAGCTCCAGCCCGATGACGCGTTGCCCGAGGGTCAGCACCTGCGCGTCGTTGGAAAGGACCAGCCGCTCCACCGAGTAGCTGTCATGGGCGGTGCCGGCCCGGACGCCAGACACCTTGTTGGCGGCGATCGCGACGCCGAGCCCCGTACCGCATATGAGAAGCGCCCGGTCCGCGTCCCCCGCGGCTACCTTCTGCGCCGCGGCGATGGCGATCACCGGATAGGCGGTGTGACCGTCGCCGTCGACGCCGACGTCCTCGACGCTCTCCACCAGCTCGCTAGCGAGCAGGTCGGCCTTGAGGGCCTCCTTGTAGGCGTACCCGGCGTCGTCGCTCCCGACGACGATGCGCCATGCGGTGCCGGCCATCACTCATCACTCCCCAGGGCCTGGCTCACGGCCTCGACCATCAAGGCCATCGAGATGGCGCCAGGGTCGGGCGTTCCGAGACTCTTGTCGGCGTGCGGCCTCGCCCGCCCGATGCGAGGAACCAGATCGGCGGTGCGCTCAGCGCTCAACCGCGCGGCGACCGTGGCCTCGCGCCATCCTTCCCGGAGCGATGCGCCACGGGCTGCGGCCTCGGCCAGCGACTCCGCGAACGGCCACAGCGTGTCGAGCATCGTCTTGTCGCCGAGCTGTGCCTTGCCGAAACCGGCCACGGCGTCGCGGGCTGCCGTGACCCCGGCTGCCAACGATCTGACGCCGATCGCGTTCTCGTCGCCCAGTCCGGTTCCGACACTGCGAAGGATGAGGCCCCACAATGCGCCCGACGTGCCGCCGGCGCGGTCGGCCCAGGCGTCGCCCGCGCGCGTCAGGACGGTGCCGGCGCCGGCACCCGCAGCGACCGCGTCACGGGCGGCCCGGGCAGCCGCGGTCGCGCCGCGTTGCATACCGATCCCGTGGTCTCCGTCGCCCGCGACGGCGTCGAGCTTCCCGAGGTCGTCGACCGCGGTGTCGATCGCGGCGGCGGCGGCCTCGAGAGCCGCTAGCACCGTGACCGCGTCAGTGCGGGACACTTCGCTCGCGGGGGCCACGGCGTCCGCGAGCGCTGCAGCGATGTGCGCCGCGTCGCGACGCCTCCGCGGTGCCACGGAGCCCTTGCGGTAGGCGGGGGCGTCGACCGGAGCGAGCCATGCCTGCTCCAGCTCGTCGTCGAGCCAGAAGAGCGTCAACGACACTCCCGCCATCTCGAAGCTCGTGCACAGCTCGCCGACGTCGGGCTGGACCACCTCGAGTCCCGCTTCCCGCAGCAGCCTGTCGACCGTGCGGTGCAGGACGAACAACTCTTCGTACTTCACCGACCCGAGCCCGTTGGTCAGGACGGCCACCCGCGCGCCGGAAACACTGGTCACGTCGGGCGGCACCTCCGCGAGCAGGCCGGCGACCAGCATCGCCGCGATCTCGTCGGCGGAGCCGAGGTCAGCTTCACGTAGGCCCGGCTCTCCGTGGATACCCATCCCCACGCCCATCCGCCCGGGGGGCACGGTGAACAACGGCTCGGCGGCGCCGGGCAAGGTGCAGCCAGAGAACGCAACCCCGAACGAGCGAGTCCGGCGGTTTGCCCTGTCGGCGAACGCCCACACCTCGTCGAGCGACCAGCCCTGCTCGATCCCCCACGCCGCCGCCTTGAAGACGCACAGGTCTCCGGCAATACCGCGCCGCTTGAAGGCCTCGGCGACCGGGGCGCTGCTGATGTCGTCGGTGACTGTCACCGTCCGGCAGTCGATGCCCTCGGCCCGCAACCGCTCCTGCGCCTGGTCGAAGTTGAGGACGTCTCCGGCGTAGTTGCCGTAGGACAAGAGCACGCCGCCACCGGCGTGAGCGGCCTTGGCGACCGAGTACACCTGCTGCGCCGACGGCGATGCGAAGACGTTGCCCATCGCCGCACCGTGTGCCAGACCCGGGCCGACCAGTCCGGCGAAGGCCGGATAGTGCCCGCTGCCGCCTCCGATCACCAGCGCGACCTGACCGGCCGGGACGGTTGTGGCTCGCACCACGCCGCCGGGGACGGCGGCCACGCGGTCGGGGTACGCCGCGACAAAGCCCTCGATGAGTTCGTCTGCGAAGGCGGTCGGGTCATTGACGAGATAGGTCATGGCGATGGTCTTCCACGGTCTTGTCGGAGGTGAGAAGAGACTGCGGGTCCCGCCCGCCCCTCGAGGGGCTCGGGGCGGGCGGGACCTCCGGTGGGACGGGACTAGCCGTCGAGCGAGAACAGCGTGTAGCTGCCGATGTTCTCCGGGGTGATCAGCTGGCAGTCCATCGCCTGCTTCTCGGTCCCCGCACCCGTCTCGCCGTTCTTCAGGTAGTTGTCGAGCTGCTTGGCGAGCTCACGGGTCTCCGCCACGATCGGCTGGAGCACGGTCCCGACGAGCTTGCCCGCCTTGATGGCTTCGACCGCGTCGGGCGAGCCGTCGAAGCCCATGACCAGGATGTCCTTACCGGGGACCTTCCCAGCCGCCTCGATCGCGGCGATGGCACCGAGCGCCATCTCGTCGTTGCCCGACAGGACGCCGGTCAGGTCGGGGTGGGCCTGGAGCAGGACCTCCATCTTCTGGAAGCCCTCGTCACGGTTCCAGTTGGCCGTCTCGGTCTGGAGGAGCTCCATGTCGGGGTACTGCGCGACAACCTCGTGGTAGGCGTTCGAGCGCACGGGGGCGTTGTTGTCGGTCGGGTTTCCGAAGAGCTCGACGAACTTGCCCTTGCCGCCCATCTGCTCGACGAAGTACTGCGCACCGATCTCCGCGCCCTGGGCGTTGTTCGCGACGATCTGCGACTTCGCGATGCCCTCCTTGTTGATCTCGGCGTTGATGAGGAACACCGGGATGCCCGCGTCCGTGGCCTTCTGCACCACGCCGATCGACTCGTCTGCGCCGGCCGGGTCGAGCACGATCGCAACCGCCTTCTGCGAGATGGCGTTGTCGATCAGTTCCGCCTGCTGCTGCGGGTCGTTGTTGTGGGCGAACACCGACGTGGTGTAGCCGAGAGCCTCGAGCTCCTTCTTGGCGGTGTCGGCCTCGGCGTCCCAGTACGGGTTTGCGAGCACCGTGGTGATGATCGGAACGTACCCACCGGCCGTGTCGGCAGGGGGCGCCTCCTCCGCAGTGGTCTCGCTCGCCTCGGACGAGGTCGCCTCCGACTCGGGAGTCGTCGCCGACCCGCTCGGGGCACCCGACGAGCACGCAGCCATGAACAGTGCCACGGATCCTGCAACGATGCAGGCCAGCAGCTTGCGTCGCATGTCCTATTCCTCTCTTGTGGTGGTGTGGTGCTGTCAGCCAGCCAACCGGCTCTCGGCCGGTGCACTGGCGCCGGGAACGGCGTCGCCGCCGCCACCGGGGTCTTGCTTCTTCGGCTTCGTTGTCGAGGCCGAGGCTGGCGTGGGGCGCTTGATTCCCTGCTGGAACTGGTCGAGGGCGACCGCCGAGATGATGACGAGGCCCTTGATGACCATCTGCCAGAAGGTGGAGACACCGACGCTGACCAGACCGTCGGAGAGGAAGCCGATGACGAATGCGCCGATGAGGGTGCCACGCACGCTTCCGCGGCCGCCGGAGAGCGCCGCACCGCCGATGACGACCGCGGCGATGGCGTTGAGTTCATAGCTCTCACCGGTCTGCGGCGTCGCTGCCGTCAACTCGGAGGCGAGGACGAGACCGACGATCGACGCGGTGAAGCCCGACAGGACATACACCCAACGCTGGACCCTGCGCACCGGGACACCCGACAGCTCGGCAGCCCGCGGGTTCCCGCCGACCGCATAGACCCAGCGGCCAAAGGGCGTGCGTGAGAGCAGCAGGAAGGCCAAGAACGCGACAACCACCATCACCCAGACACCCATCGGAACGCCGGCGATGCGTCCGAGACCCACACGAGAGAAGCCGGTGTTGCCCAGCTCGAGCTCGCCCTGCAGCCGTGGAAATGTCTTGCCGTCAGCGATGAGCATCGCCGAGCCTCGAGCGACGTACATCATTCCGAGCGTCGCGACGAACGGCGCCACTTTGAAGCGTGTGACGAGCACCCCGTTGATCAGACCCACGAGCGTGCCGATGGCAATCGCGATGACGATGACGACCCAGACCTTCGGGTACACGACCACGTCCCAGAGCGACAGGTTCCAGCCCTGGAGCAGGGCGCCGGCCACGACCCCGGAGAGCCCGACGATCGAGCCGACGGACAGGTCGATGCCGCCGGTGAGGATCACCATGAGCATGCCCAGCGCGATGATCGCGTTGACCGCAACGTGCCTGGTCATGACGATGATGTTGTCCGCGCTCAGGTACGTCGGGGATAGCACCGCGAACAGAGCGATGATGACGACGAGCGCGACGAGCGCACGTCCCTCCAGCATCAGCGCAGCAATATCGATCTTCCGCCGCGAGACCGTCGCCCCGGCCGTCGTCTCCGGACCGTGTGCCATCACAGGGTCTCTCCGTCCTCTTCCAGCTCGCTGACCACGGCGGTGTTCTCGCCGGATGCCGCCATGACCGCGACGCGTGTTGCGGTTCGTGTGTCGAACTCGCGCACGATCCGGCCGCGGGCCATGACGATGATTCGATGGGACGAGGTGAGTGCCTCGCCGATCTCGCTCGTGACGAAGAGGACGCCCAAGCCGCGGCGCGCCTGTGCCGCCAGGAGCTCGAAGATCTCGCTCTTCGCCCCGACGTCGATGCCTCGCGTGGGCTCGTCGAGCACCATGACGCGCGGCTCTGTCAGCAGGGCCTTCGAGATGACGACCTTTTGCTGGTTGCCCCCGGACAACGACCCGATCAGGTCCTTGGACGAGCCCATCTTGATACGCGTGTCGAGGGCGCTGCGCTCCACGCGGGCCTTCTCGGTCCCGAAGTGGAGCACGCCACGTCGCGTGAAGGCGCCGATCGACGCGAGAACCATGTTGCGCCCGATGGAGAGAAGTTGGATCAGCCCGTCGCGCTGCCGATCCTCGGGCACGAGGCAGAGCCCACGCGCGATCCGCTCCTGGATGGACGCGCCCACGAGGTTCTCGCCCTCAAGCCAGACTTCGCCGGACGAGATCGGCATCCGACCCGCCACCGCCTCCATCATCTCGGTGCGACCGGCACCCATCAGGCCGTAGATGCACACCAACTCGCCGGCGCGGACATCGATGCTCACGCCGTCGACGACGTTGCGGCCTGTCGTCATCGGGTCGGGCACCACCAGGTCGCGGATCGAGAGCAGCACGTCGCCGAACTCCTCGGGCCGCTCCGTCGCCAGCGGCGTACCGACCGCGTGGCCCACCATCTTCTGGACCACCCAGGGCAGGTCGATCTCCTCGACCGGCGCCTGCGCCACCAACTCGCCGTCTCGGAACACCACCGCGTAGTCGGTGACGTGCAGAGCCTCTTCGAGGTGGTGGGAGATGTAGACGATCGCGACGCCCTTGGACGTCAGCTCGTCGATGATCCGGAACAGGACTTCGACCTCGGGAGCGGACAGCGCGGAGGTCGGTTCGTCCATGATGAGAATCTGCGCGTCCGAGAGCAGAGCTCCGGCGATCTCCACGATCTGCTGCTGACCCAGCCGGAGCTCCGAGACCAACGTGTTCGGGTGGATGTTCTCCTCGAGGCGCGACATCAGGTCGCGAATCACGGCGGACTCGGCGGCGTAGTCGACGGCGCCTGCTCTGGTTCGCAACTCGCGGCCAAGGAAGATGTTGTCGCGGACGGAAAGGTTCGGCGCCAGGTTGAGTTCCTGGTGGATGATCGCGATGCCTGCCTCGAGCGCCTCCTGGGTCGAGTCGAACGACACTTCCTGGCCGTGGAGCTCGAGGATGCCGCTCGTCGGCTTCTCGACGCCGGAGATGATCTTCATCAACGTCGACTTGCCGGCGCCGTTCTCACCGAACAGCGTGGTCACCTTGCCGCGCCGCACGTCGAAGTCGACGCCCTTGAGGGCCTTGACGCCGCCGTAGTGCTTGGCGATGCCGTGGGCGGTGAGCACGACGTCCGAGTCCGTCTCAACGGCCGCGGTGCTCATCAACCCTCCGTCTCGAGTTTCACAGGGGTGACGAGCCACTGGGACTTCCACCGGTCGCCGGCGAAGACTCCGACCACGGAGATCTTCTTCCCCTTGAGGGTGGTGGCGTCGATGCCGGCGAGCACGTTCTCGCGCACCTTCGCGTTGAGCTGCACCGCGACGGACTGGAACTCCGTCTGGTTGGTGAACATCCCGAAGGTGATCTGCCCCGTGACGTTGCGCAGCGCAGGCCCGATCACCGGCGGGCCGGTCTGGACCAGCACGGTGATCGAGTCGGGGATGCCGTCGATCTTCACGGGAAGCTGCCCGTTGATCGTGTTGACCTCACCCGCCACACCCGTGAACGAGACTGGGAACGACCACGCCGACTGGGCACCGTCGCGGCCGCCGTGCGCCTCACCGGCCTTGTCGATGTCTGCCTCCATCTCGGCGAGCAGGTCGGTGGCAGGCACAGCCTTCTCCAGGACCGCCGGGACGATGACGGAGTCGTAGTTCTCGTCCGCGTACTGCACCGCGCTGAACTTCTCGCCCACCACTGCGACCGACTCGTCGGTGGACAGGAACTTGGTGTTCAGCACCATCACTGCCGCGAGGACCACGACGGCCGCCGCCGTCAGGATGCCCGTGAGGCGTCGGTGACCCGCGCCGCGTCGCTGCCGCATCGTCTGCTCTTCTCCCGTGCCTGGAACTCAGCCGTGAAAGACGCGGGACTCGGTGTCGTTCGGCCGGATCTGGAGCTTGCGGCCAGTCCCGTCGCGGAACATCTGTAGCGCCTGCGCGTAGTCGTCCAACGTGAAGGAGTGGGAGATCATCGGCGCGGGGTTGATGGCTCGGGCCTCGAACATCTCGACGGCCCGCCCGAAGGAGTTCAGGACGGCCATGGTGCCGGTGATCGTGATCTCGTCCCGGTAGACACGGAACGGTGAGTAATCGGCGAACGCCTCGGACGGCGCGACACCGAAGTTCTGGAACGTCCCACCGGCCTTCACCCGCGGCAGCCCGTCCTCGATCGCCCGGATGTTGCCCGTGCAGTCGATGACCACGTCCCACTTGTCGCGGTCAGCCTCGTCCGCGCTCGACAGCACATGCTCGATCCCGAGCTCGCGCGCCGTCTCGAGCCGGTTGGTGTTGATGTCGACGATCGTCACGCTCGCCGCACCGGCGCGGGGCGCCAGCTGCGCCATGATGAGGCCCATCGTTCCCGAGCCGTAGACCAGGTAGTGCTCGCCCATCTTGCGTGGGAGCAGGTCGTAGCCGCGGATGGCGCAGGCGAGCGGCTCGATCAGAGCGGCCTGGTACAGATCGGTGTCGGCGCGAAGCTTGTAGACGTTGGCGACCGGGGCTGCGAAGAACTCCTGGCATGCGCCGTCGGACGCCACGACTCCGAGGCCGTTCCAGGCGCGGCACAGGTTGTTCTTGCCGTTGAGGCAGTACTCGCACTCGCCGCACGTGGTGCTCGGATTGACGGCGACATGGTCGCCCGGGGCGACGGATGTCACCTGCGAGCCGACAGCGACGACCGTACCGGTCGCCTCGTGGCCGGGGACCAGGGGGTAGACCGTGCCTTCGAACTCACCGTCGAACACGTGGATGTCGGTACCGCACATCCCGACGGCCGCCGGCGCGATGAGCACGTCCTTGGGACCCACGGTCGGCTCCGGCCGCTCCACGAGAGCCAGAGAACCCTTCTTCTCGAAGATAACAGCACGCATCGCCTTCGACGCTCCCTTGATCACACCGACTCCACCCGGCGCGCGGCCAGGCGAACCTGTCTTCAGTGGCATTCGACACAGTCCTACGCTGCATGTTCGCAGCAATCCACCAGCCCCACGCGCCAACTCCCGGCCGCGGTTACGCATCGAAAGATATCGGAACTGGTGTTAGTCCGCATGTCTTGTTCTGTGAAACCCGACAGTAGAACCTCGCAGACGTCGCGTCAAGTTACACACGCCCCGTGTGATCGTCACGGATCGATAACACAAGTGCTTAGCCGGCGAGCGACCACCAGTGCCCCCGTCTCCGTCACATGGCCTGTCGCATCGAGCGCTACCAACGGTGAGGTCCCCCGCCCGTCAGGGCGAGGATCGGCGCCCTGCAGGCTGGGGCTTGCTCGTGTGATCGTCGAGGATGGTTGGCCGGTACGCCGGGCCGCCGAGGGGTTTCAGCGCTCCTCGGCCACCGCTTCCCTGTGGGCGCGGCGCCAACTGCGCCGGGCCGGGACCTGGGTAGCCACGATGCGCCCCGAGATCGCTACAGGGCGGGTTGGACACCTCCATGACCTCGAGGTGTTGCGACAACCAGTTGAATCCGCCCTGGGCTCCGTGGTCGGAGATCCTCCCGAAGTGGAACGACTCCGTTCTGCTGTGCTCCCGGCCCGCGTCAGGGGAGGATGTGCCCCGCGGCCCGGAACAGCTCGTACCAGTCCGCGTGCTCGAGCGTGATGTCCGAGCCCCCGGCGGCCGCGGCGACGCGAGCCGGGGTCGTCGTCCCGAGGACCACCTGCTTGAAGGCCGGGTGCCGCAGGA
>Ga0255338_1005945_pt1 | contig 10769 bp, 10 predicted proteins | sample MeOH1_35cm_T4_19_FD_203715 | JGI IMG/M metagenome (GOLD analysis project Ga0255338, IMG submission 203715) | Sandy soil microbial communities from University of British Columbia, Vancouver, Canada - MeOH1_35cm_T4_195 | ecosystem: Engineered > Artificial ecosystem > Sand microcosm > Unclassified ... | reverse complement strand
GACCGCAACTGGCCGGTGCTCGAGGACCCCGGCTGCTACGGCTACTTCCGCGAGGAAGGCGGCGGGCTGATGGTCGGCCTGTTCGAGCCGGTGTGCGCCCCGTGGAAGATCGGCGGCGTGCCCGAAGACTTCAGCTTCGGTGAGATTCCTCCCGACTGGGACCGCATGACGCCGTACCTGCAGAAGGCGATGTCGCGCGTGCCGGTGTCCGAGACCGCGGGCCTCAAGAAATTCTTCTGCGGCCCGGAGAGCTTCACGCCTGATCTCCGCCCGGTGGTCGGCGAAGCGCCCGAGGTGAAGAACTACTTCGTGGCCGCGGGGCTCAACTCCATCGGCATTCTCACCGGCGGCGGCATGGGCCGGGTGATGGCGCACTGGATCATGAACGGCCGGCCCGACGTCGACGTCACCGGCATGAACATCGATCGCCTGCACGGCTACCAGAGCAACCCCGAGTACCGCCGCACCCGCACCGTGGAGTCGCTGGGCATGGTGTACCAGTGCCACTACCCCACGCGCTCCATGACCACCGCGCGCGACGCCAAGCGCTCCGCGATTCACGAGCGGCTCGCCGCCCAGGGCGCGTACTTCAAGGACGTCAGCGGCTGGGAAGGCGCCGACTGGTACGCGGGTAAGGGCAAGACGCCGGACCCCGGTCCGCTCTCCTGGGGCCGGCAGCACTGGTACAAGAACTGGGAAGAGGAGCACCGCGCCACCCGCGAGGGCGTCATCCTCATGGACATGTCGTTCATGTCGAAGTTCCGCGTGGAGGGTAAGGACGCGGGGCGGCTGCTCAACCAGCTCTCTGGCAACAACGTCGACGCGGAGAACGGCCGCATCACCTACACGCAGTGGATGAACGATGGCGGCACGCTGGAGGCCGACCTCACCGTCACGAAGTTCGACGATCGCCACTACTTCGTGGTCGCCTCCGACACGGCGCACCGGCACGTCGAGACGAAGATGAAGCGCCTCTTCGCCGACAACCACGCGTTCTGCTCGGACGTGACCTCGGCGTACGCGCAGATCAACATCCAGGGGCCGCGCTCACGCGAGCTGATGCAGTCGCTCACCACGGTGGATCTCTCCAACGAGGCCTTCCCCTTCCGCGCGGTGACGGAGCTCGACCTCGGCTTCGCGCGCGTCATCTGCGTGCGCATCACGTACCTGGGGGAGCTCGGCTACGAGCTCTACATCCCCTCCGAGCAGGCGATTCACGTCTACGACCGCCTGGTGAAGGCGGGTGAGCCGCTGGGGCTGCGCCACGCCGGCTTGAAGGCGCTCGCCTCACTGCGCATGGAGAAGGGCTACCGCGACTTCGGGCACGACATCGACAACACCGACTCCGTGCTCGAGGCGGGCCTGGGCTTCGCCGTCGACCTGAAGAAGCCCGACGGCTTCATCGGGAAGGAAGCGGTGCTGCGGAAGAAGGCTGAAGGGCCGCTCAAGCGCCGCATCGTGCAGGTGCTGTGCAAGGACCCCGAGCCGCTGATGTTCCACGCGGAGCCGGTGTGGCGAAACGGCAAGGCGGTCGGCTACGTGCGCGCGGCGAGCTACGGCTTCACCGTCGGCGGCGCGGTCGGGCTGGCGATGATCGAAGGCGGCAGCGACGTGGTCGACCAGAAGTACCTCGACGCCGGCACCTGGGAGCTGGAGATCAACGGCAAGCGTTACCCCGCGCTGGCGTCGATGAAGCCGCTCTACGATCCCGAGATGAAGAAGGTGAAGGCCTGAATCTCTCCCTCTCCCTGCGCAGCGGGGAGAGGGTCGGGGTGAGGGGCCTACTGTTCAATCGCAGCACGCCAGCGGCAACGTGGAGCCGCAGTTCGGCGCGCCGCTGATGTTGCTGACGGTGATGCCGGTGGGCAGGGCGAGGCGTCGTTGCGCTGCCTCCCCCCCGGCGCTACGAGCTTCCGCAACGAAGTTGCCACGCCCTGGAGAACACATGGCCCGGAAACCTGCTGCGAAGAGAGCAACCAAGGGAGGCGTGCCCGGCACGTACAAGGACTTCATCGCCAGGTACCCCGAGCTGGGCCGCGCGCATGAGCGCGTGGCGAAGGCCGCCGACGCAGCAGGGCCACTCGACGCGAAGCTGCTCGCGCTGATCAAGATCGGCATCTGCATCGGGGCCGGGCTCGAGTCGGCGTTGCGCAGCCACGTCCGTCGCGCCCTGCAGCACGGCGCGACTCACCTGGAAGTCGAGCAGGCCATCTTGCTGGGCATGAACACCGTCGGCTTCCCGCGCACGGTCGCCGCCTGGAGCTGGGCGCAGGAACAGTTCAGACGGGGCGTGTAGGCCTTCGCCGCAGTCCTACTTGCAGGCCGCCACGTCGGGGTTCCCCGAGGCCAGCGACGCCGTCCCGGCCTTGCACGCCGTGTCGCACGCGTCGGCCACCGCCTGGGTGCTCTGCCAACAGCTGCCCGAAGCACCGTAGGAGGTCTCGAGCGCCGCCCCGGCGCTCGCGCTCACCGCGGTCTGGCAGGTGAGGTACTTCTTGCAGCCATCGGTCTGGGCAGGACCACAGGCAGCGAGCGAAACGGCCACGGCGACCAGCGCGAACAGCTTCTTCATGAGGGCTTCTCCTTGAATGGAACTGCGTGAGCACGGCGAGGCCCTCATTACCGCGCTTCAACTCCAGGCTCGCACCTTCGGCCCTGGCCAGCACAAGCTGAGGTCACTCGTCCGGTTACAGCCGCTACGCCGGCCCAGGCGGCGAGCACCAACACGAGGAGACGGAGGCGGAGGCGCACCTCTGGGAGGCGGCCGACCCGACCGGGGTTCTGCTCAAGAAGACCCGCGTTGAGCGCAGTCAACGAGGGCGGTCGTCACCGCGACGTCCACAGGAAATAGAGGCCGCCCAGAATGAGCGCGGCGCCCGAGCCCTGCCTGAGCCAGCGCGCGCCGCGCTCCCGCCCGTTCCACGCCAGCAGCCGCTCCACCAGCTTCGTCGAGCCACCCGCCAGCGCGATGATGCCTGCGTGGCCCAGCGCGTACACCAGCACCAGCCCCACCCCCAGCGCCCCCGTGCCCGAGCGGAAGGCGAGTCCCAGCAGGGGCGCGGCGAAGGCGAAGGTGCAAGGCCCCAGCGCCACTCCGAAGACGAGCCCCAGCACGAGCGCGCCCAGGGGGCCCTTTCGGGTCGAGGCGCTGGGCCCTGAGAGGCCCGCGGGCAGGGGCACCACGTCCAGCAGGTTGAGGCCCATCACGATGAAGAGCGCCGCCACCAGAAAGTTGCCCACCGCGCCGACGTCGCCCGCCACGCGCCCCGCCAGCGCCGTCAAGAGGCCGATGGCCGCGATGCTGACCAGCGTCCCCAACGCGAAGAGCGACGAGAGCGCGAAGGCCCGGCGGAACGGCGGAGGCGCCCCGGCTCCGTTCACGTAGGCGACCACCAGCGGAATGCTGGTGAGGTGGCAGGGGCTGAGCACCACGCTCAAGATGCCCCAGGTGAAGGCCGCGCCCAGCGCGAGCAACGGCGCGCCGACGAAGGCTTCCCCGAAGGCGGTGAGGAGCGCGGTCAGCATCTCACTTGAACGAGAGGCCCAGCTGCTGCCACTGCCCGAGAATGTCCTCGCGCGAAGCGAAGCCCTGGTGCCGCGCCAGCTCGTGCCCGTCGGCGGAGAGGTAGACCTGCGTCGGCATGATCTCCACCCGCCAGGCCTCGCCCGCCTCGTGGTTGCGGGTGATGTCGATGAACTCCACGTCGAGCTGGCCGGCGAAGTCGGTGCGCAGGCCGTCGAGCACCGGCACCATCGCCTTGCAGGGAATGCAGGTCGTCGCGCCGAGGTCGAGGAGCTTGGGGCGCGCAGCGGTCGCCACTGCCGCAGCCACGGGCGCGGGGGAACTCGCCGCGGGGCGGAACGCCAACACCAGCACCACCGCACCCACGACCGCGGCGCCGATGAGGAGCTTGCGGCTCAAGCTCCGGCTCCCTTCAGCCAGCTGGCGACCAGGTCCCGCGAGGGGACGCTGCCCACGTGCACGACCTGGCCGTCCACCACCACGCCGGGCGTCGACAACACCCGAAAGGCCATGATGTCGCGCAGGTCCTCGACCTTCTGCAGGTCGACCTGCACGCCCTGCTCCGCGGCGACCTCCTCGATGACCTTCATCGTCAGCTTGCACTTGGAGCAGCCGGTCCCGAGCACCTTGATCTCTTTCATCGGTCGTTCTCCTACAGGGCAGCGTTGAAGACGTAGCCGACCAGCAAGATGCCCATGCCGACGACGCCGACGAAGACGGCGATCAACCGCGCCTTCAGCACCTTGCGCAGGATGATCAACTCCGGCAGCGACAGCGCGATGACGCTCATCATGAAGGCGAGCACCGTGCCCAGCGCCGCGCCCTTCGACAGCAGCGCCTCGACGATGGGAATGATGCCGGCCGCGTTCGAGTACATCGGGATGCCGATCAGCACGGCCGCGGGCACCGACCACCAGGCGTCCTTGCCCATCAGGCTGGCCATGAAGTCCTGCGGCACGTAGCCGTGAATGGCCGCGCCCACCGCGATGCCCCCCAGGATGTACGGCCACACCTTCCCGACGATCTCGCGCACCGAGGCAAAGCCCGCCTCGAGGCGATCGCCCAGCGTCAACGCGTCCTCCCCCGCGGCCGCCTCGACGCGAGGCATCTCGCGCACCCAGTCTTCCAACTGGTGCTCGAGCCTGAGCCGGCCGATGACCCAGCCCGCGACGATGGCCACCGAGAGGCCCAGGCCCAGGTAGAGCCCGGCCACCTTCCACCCGAACATGCCCAGGAGCAGCGAGAGCGCGACCTCGTTCACCATCGGCGCCGAGATGAGAAAGGAGAAGGTGACGCCCAGCGGAACACCCGCCTGCACGAAGCCGATGAAGAGGGGTACGGCCGAGCACGAGCAGAAGGGCGTCACGATGCCCAGGCTCGCGGCCAGGAGGTTGCCCAGGCCCTCGGCCTTTCCGGCGAGCAGCGCCCGCGTGCGCTCGGCGGTGAAGTACGAGTTGATCATCCCCATCCCCATCACCATCACCACGCCCGTCAGCAGCAGCAGCACCTTGGGCGTGTCGTAGAGGAAGAACTCGACCGCGTCGGCGAGGTGCGACTTCGGCGTGAGCGGGAGCAGGCCCACCAGCCAGCGCGAGAGGGGCGCGAGCGCCTCGTAGACCAGGAACCAGACAATGGCCGCCGCGACCAGGAACACCCGCGGATGACGGGCCGGCCACTGGCGCCAGTCGCGCCCGCCACCTTCGTGCGTCTCGACCGCCGCGTGACTCATGAACGTCTCGTCTCGATTTCTCATCGTCGTTTAACGATGAGAGAACACCCGGTCAATCGCGGGTTCGGTCACAGACGAGGCGCAGCCGTTGCGTCGACGGCCCCGCCGGGGCGCGCGACCCATCGACCCTTCACGATTTCGTGGTTCCCGGGCCCTGGTGCTTCATGGGCATAAGCAGCCTGAATCGGCCCGGTGCTGGACTGTGTTCAGTTGATGCCTGGCGCGCACCTGCCGTTGGTGCACACGCTCGACGCGCACTGGCCCGGCGTCGTGCAGTTCGCACCCTCCGGCAACCCGCAGATGCCCGCGGTGCAGAGCCCATTCGCGCAGTCCGCGTTCACCGTGCACGCCGAGCCGTTGGGCAGCTGCGCGCCACCGTCACGCCGATCGACCTCGGTCAAGGTGTCGTCGCGGCAGCCGTACACGATGCTCACCCGCGCCGATGGATCCGTCGCCACCAGGCTGCACAGCCCGCCGTAGAACGTGATGCGCACCGTCGCCGGCGAGTAGTCCCACCCGTTCGCGTGCGCCACGTCGCGGTTCTGCAGCACCCCGTTCACGTAGACGAACACCTTGGACGGATCAGGCGGCGCCGTCTGCAGCCGGTACTCGCAGCCCAGCGCGCCCTGGGCGATGAGGTTGAAGGCCGCCAGCAGGCCCGGCGCGTCGTCGGCCTGGTAATACTTCGGCGTGCCCGGCCGCGGCGTGCCGCCCGCGGTGGCGATGTCGGCCAGGTTCATCGCATCGACCTGTCCGCCGAAGCCGATGACGAAGGTCTTGATGCCCTTCTGCGCCAGGTTGTCCGCCGCCGCCTGTACGCCGTTGCCGTTGCAGGTCTCCGTGCCGTCGGTCACCAACATCACGTAGTTCGCGCGCATCGGGTCGACCAGCTCGGGCACCATGCCCGCCGAGGTGAGCACCCCGCCGATGGGCGTGCTGCCGCCGGGGGCGTTCATGTCGAGCGCGCTGGCGATCGCCGCCGCCTTGCGGTCACCCACCGTCACCGCCGTGGGCGCGGGCACGCAGCGCAGCGCCGTGGTCCCGCCCGCGGGGAAGAGGCCCAGGCCGAACTGAATCTGCGCCTCGTACTGCGAGGTCACCTGCTTGATGGCCGTGGTGGCGATGCTCCACTTGCTCATGCCGCCGGTGACGATGGGGTCGTTCATCGACCCCGACTTGTCGAACGCGATGTACATGTTCGAGTTCACCTTCACCGCCTGGAACAGCTCGCCGCCGCAGGTGGCCGGCCCGCCGTCGGGGTTGGCGGGCACGCACTCGCCGTTGGTGCCGCAGGCCGAGCCGGGGTTGCAGCCCGCAGTGCGGCAGTCGCTCACGCAGCGCCCCAGCGAGTCACACAGCTGGCCCGCGGCGCAGTCTTCCTTCACCCCACAGCCCGTCGCCGGCACGCAGCCGCCGGTGGCCGAACACTTCTCGCCCGCCGCGCAGTCGGCCGCGGTGGTGCACTTCGCGGTGCAGGTGCCGCTCTGCAGGCAGACCGCGGTGCTCCCGCAGCTCCCCGCGCCCTGGCAGCTCTGCGCGCAGGTGCCGGCGCTGGTGCAGGCCTGGCCCGAGAGGCAGTCGGAGTCCGCCCCGCAGCCCGTCTTCGGCACGCAGCCGTGCGAGGCCGAACACTTCTCGCTGCTGGCGCAGTTGGTGTCGCTCTGGCACTTGGTGGCGCACGTCTTGGTGTCGAGACAGGCCAGCGTCGGTGAACAATCGGCGCTTGATTGACAAGGCGCACCGATCGCTCCGGGACAATTGCAGGCGCCGAACACCAGGGCCGAACAGCTGACGAAGAAGACCAACCACCGGGATGTGTGCGTCATGCGTGCTCCTGTCACTCTGGAAAGCGCTCCGCCCCTTCAGCGCCAGGGGCGACTCTCTCACGGCTGGGGCGGTCACGCTGCATCTCGCCCGGCATGTCGGGAATCGCGGCACACGCGCGCCTCGTCGTTATCACTGCGCCATGGTTCGCCTTCCGCTCGCGTTGTGTCTGCTCGGCCTGTCAGTGCAAGCCGCGCCCTGGTCGCTCGACGTCGCAGGCACCGAGCTCGCCGTGAAGACGTGGAAGACGGGGGCGGGCGCGTCGCTCGCGCACGATCACGTGGTGCGCGCCACGAAGCTCTCCGGTGGCGCCTCGCTCGATGAAGCGGGCACTCCGGAGTCCCTCAAGCTGGACCTGGTCGTCGACGTCGCCGCGCTCGTGCCCGACGAGCCGGAGGACCGGCGCAAGTACCACCTGCCGAACACCCCGGTGCCGGAGAACGATCGCAAGAAGGTGAAGGAGAACATGCTCTCCGACGAGCAGCTCGACGTCGCGAAGTTCAAGGTCATCTCGTTCGCGGTGAGCAAGGTGTACCGGGAAGAGAGCGGGGCGCTGCAGTGCCTGGGGAAGCTGACGCTCCACGGGGTGACGAAGGAGCTGCTGTTTCCCATCACGGTGAAGAGCACCGACACCCGCGTGGAGGGCGACGCGCAGGTGAAGTTCAAGACCAGCGACTTCGGGGTCAAGCCGTACAGCGCGGCGCTGGGGCTGATCAGGAACAGGGACGAGGTGGAGCTCGTCGTTCACGTGGTGCTCTCTCGCTGAGGCTGAAGCCCCTCACCCTGACCCTCTACGCGCCGTTCTTTCCCCCGCCCTGCAGCGCGTTCACCACCGCCACCACCTGCGCCACCACGCCGGCGAGCGACTGACCGTCGGTGCTTCCGCTCCCGCCGATGGTGACGGAGCGCAGCTCGTTGGGCTTGGGCATCTTCTCCATCACCTGCGGCAGCGACGAGATGATGCGCGCCTGCAGGTTCGACGGGCTGATGCGGTTCTGCACCTCTTCCCGCGCGCTCAAGGTGGCGAGCTCGAGGGCGGCGCGCTTGTTGGCGGTCTCCGCGCGCAGCAGCTCGAGCGCGGTCTCCGCGTCGGCCTGCAGCTTCTCCAGCGCGTGCTTGGTGGACAGCTTCAGGGTGGCGGCCTCGGCCTCGGCGGTGACGCGCGCCATCTCCAGCGCCACCTTCTTGAGCGCGGTGGCCTGCTGCGCCTGCGCCAGGGCGAGCGCGTCGGCCTGGTCCTGCTGGGAGCGCCGCAGCTTCTCCGCCTGCTCGCGGTCGTGCGTCTCGGCCTCGTTCTTCGCGCGCAGGGCCGACAGCTCGCGCTCGGTCTCCATCTGGGTGGTCTCGCGCACCTTCTGCGAGATGGCCTCGCGCGCGCTGATCACCTCTTCCGACTCGAGCTCCGCCAGCCGCGCCACCTTCGCCCGCTGCGCGCGGAAGGGCTTCTGCAGGTTCTCCCAGAGGCGCGAGCTGCTGACGACCGCCTCCTTGATCTGCACGGTGACGATGCGCAGCCCCAGGCCCTTGTCGGACGAGCCTTCGCCCTCGGCCACGTGACGCAGGCGCGCGGTGAGCTCCTCGATGATGGGCTGCTTGTCGGAGAGCACGTCGTCGATGGACATGGTGGCCACCTTGTCCTTGATGGCGGCCTCGGCCTGCTCGCGCAGCTGCAGGTTCACCAGGCGCATCGGGTCCTCCGCGTCGCCGAAGTCGAGCTTCTTATAGGCGGTGCCGAAGTCCTGGATGATCCACTGCACGTAGCCCTGCACCAGCAGCCCCTGCAGCTCCTTGCAGATGCAGTGCGCGTTGATCACGATGGTCTGCATCGCGCCCGGCACCGCCAGGTAGGTGTCGAGGTACGGGTTGAAGCGGAAGCTCACCCCCAGGCCCAGGTGGAGCGGCTCCGCGGCGCCCCGGCGGGTGTGCACCACGTAGGCGTTGGGCGGGACGATGACCGTCTTCCACATGCCGAAGCCGGTGACGCGCACCTCCACCGCGTTCGAGGCCGCCTGACCGCCGCCACCCTGCGCGCGAATGGCCCCTTCGATCTCCGCCAGCTGCACCTCGCCCGTCTCGCTGCGGCGCGCCATGCGCATCGCGGCCTGCGGAGCGGCCTGGTTCATCGCGGGCGCGCGCTTGGCCTTGAGATCGACCTCGAGGCGCTGCTGCTGGGCGACGACTTGATCCAGGTACGAATTACGCGGCGCCTCGCTGCTCATGGAGTGTCCCTTCGGGAAGGTGGAGAGGCACCTTCGAAGGACGGAACACGCCGCAGATCAAGGAAGAACCACGCCCGGTGACACCTGTTGTTTCGTCACCGTCTCCAGGCGCCCGGTGGCCTTGCCCTTCTCCAGCAGCGACTTGAAGCGCACCAGGTCGTCGTCGAGCTGGCGCTTCGGGTTCGCGCCCAGCGCGGTGACCAGCGCGTGGCCCAGCGCACCGCCGGGCGGGTTGTACGAGAGGCGCAGGCTCAGGCGGGTGCCGCCGCGATCCGGGGCGAAACGAATGGTGCCCGTGTTGCCGATGAGCGAGCCCTCGACGCTCCTCCAGCCGATGAGCTGGTTCTGCGCGTACTGGGTCACCTGCGCGCTCCAGGAGACCGGCACGCCCATCGGGCCGTCGACGGTCCAGTGCCAGCGGTCGCCGCTGAGCACCACCTCGCGCACGTGGCTCATGAAGCGCGGGAAGTTGTCGAAGTGCTCGAAGAAGGCGAACACCTCCGCGATCGGGGCGTCCACGTGGAGGTCCTTCTGCAGGTCGATCGCCCGTGGCCCGGCGCCGATGCCCACGAGGCGGCGGGTGGGGAGATTGGTCACGCTGCGCAGGAGCAGGCCCAGCCCCGCGAGACCTGCGCCGGCGCCGACCGCGTCGCGGCGCATCAAGGCCCAGCTGATCAGCCCGGCGCCCGTCGCGCCCACCAACGCCCGCGTGCCGGGAGCCCACTCCTGCGGCGACTCGGGGTGGTGCGCGTGGCCCTGCAGCGCGGGAATGTGCGCGGGGGAGTCGTGGAGCTCCAGGTGGCTGTCCACCTCGTGCACGCCGCTCACCCGCGAGAGCGCGCGCACCACCGTCTTCACTTCGCTCCTCAAGATGGGGCCGCGCAGCTCCACCCGCCCATCCCTGCAGATGGTGGCGATGGCGCCGGGGTGGGAGCAGACGCGCCCGAGCCGCGCGCGCACCCGTCGGGTGAGGACTGCGTCGGAGACAGGCTCGCGGTTGAGGCGGCCGCGCACCTGGGCGAGGAGGCCGCGACCGCGGTGCTCCAGGTCGAGCCGGCTCGACTCGAGGCTCTCCGAGAGCTCCCTGGCGAGATGGGCAGCGCCCTGCTTGAGGCCCGCCCGCCGCCGCGCGCCGCGTTGCGGGTCGAACGACCAGGCCAGCGCCGCGCCGAGCGCCAGCCCGCCCAGTCCAATGCCCATCGACGATCGTCGCTTCATGGCCGTCCCCCTGTCGCGTTCGAGGGGAGAAGAGCAATCGATGTGCCCAGGGGCGGCCCTCGACCTCGCTCGGGCTGAACGGCTTGGTCCGGTTCCGTTCACGAGGATTGATCGAAACAGGGAGCCCGACCCGTTCGCCCCGAGCAGGGTTCCGGTTTCACCTGCCATTACGGCCGAAGGAACAGGAGTCCTTGAGCCGGGCTATGAGTCGGCCTGCGTGAAAGCAGTCAAGACCGACGCATTACTGGTGCGGATT
>Ga0255338_1005944_pt1 | contig 10770 bp, 6 predicted proteins | sample MeOH1_35cm_T4_19_FD_203715 | JGI IMG/M metagenome (GOLD analysis project Ga0255338, IMG submission 203715) | Sandy soil microbial communities from University of British Columbia, Vancouver, Canada - MeOH1_35cm_T4_195 | ecosystem: Engineered > Artificial ecosystem > Sand microcosm > Unclassified ... | reverse complement strand
TACCGCGCCGGCGGCAAAGAAGGCGCCAGCGAAAAAGCGCGCCGGCAAGCGAAAGTAAGCGCTTCAGCGAACAATACGCTAGTGCTGGCAGGCAGCCGGATCTCCTCTTTACCTACGCGGGGAACCGGCTGTCTTGCTGTCGCGAGGGAGCTAGCCGCGTAAACAGGCGGCTTCCCGCGGGGTCACAGCACCCGAATTACGGTGGCTTCGCCCAATTCGATCGTGTCGCCGGCGCTCAGGCGCATCGGGGTGGCCGGCAGCAGCCAGCGGCCATTGAGGCTGGTGCCGTTCGCGCTGTCCAGGTCCTCCACGAAGAAGCCGCCTTCTCCGGGAAAGATCCGCGCGTGACGGCGAGAAACCGCGTCGTCGAGCCGAAGATCGATCTCCGGGGAACGGCGCGACGCGGGGTCCGGCCGGCCGAGCAGCGCTTCAGATGCCACTTCGATGATCCGGGTGCTTCCTTTGGACGCCACTTCCAAGCGGAGCAGGTCGGCCGCCGCCGCCGCTTCAGGCGTCGGGGCGGTGCCGGGTTGATAGTGGTAGACCGGAAACGAGAGCGCCAGTCGGTATTCGGCCGGCGCCGGCACCCAGTGCTGTTGGGTCGCCAATCCGAAATAGGTGCTTTCACTGATGAGCGCCGAGTTTTCGGGAGCCAGCTTCTGGAGGTGCCCCGCGGCGTCCAGGGTTCGGCTCATTACCTCCCCCAGCGGCGTTTCTTCCGCGCGAAGGAGTGGGCCATGGTGCACTCCGATCCGAACCTTCATCACTTCCCAACCGGACCCTCCGGAAGCGTTCAACTCAGCCAGGCCATCCAGGATCGCGGCGGCACAGGCCGCGCCGTCAGCGGGTCGGAGAAAGAGTGCCAGGAGACCGTCGCCGGACCACGCAGACTCCAGGCAGCCCTGGGCTTCCAGATGCGTCCGCACGAAGGCACGGAAGTGTGCGAACTGATCCTGTACCAACTGGGTTAGCCCGGGGTGCTTCATCCGCGCCGAATTGACCACGTCCAGGCAGAGCGCCGTACGATCCTCGCGGGTCGCCGCAGTCGACCCTCGCGGCCCCGTGGAACCGCCTGAGGCGGTAGACGCGACCGACGTTGTGACTTCCGGCACTGCCGCCGTGAGCACCTGGACTGCGGCGGGCGACAACGCGGCGTCCAACGCCCGGTGAAAGCTTTCCGCGTCCGCAAAGCGCTGATCCGGGTCCTTGGCCAGCGCCTTTCCGGCCGCATCCCGCAGCCACTCCGGCAACTGCGGAGCCAGCGGCGGCGGACCCCGGTGGACGTGCCCCTCGAACACCTCTTCCGTGGTTGGCCCGGGAAACGGCAGGCGGCCAGTCAAGAGCTGATGCAGGATCACGCCGAGCGCGTACACATCGACGCGCCCGTCTACCCGCCGGCCCAGGATCTGCTCGGGCGCCATGTAGTACGGCGTGCCCACGCGGATTCCGGGCAGGGTCATCCCAGGAGCATCGCGCAGGCGGGCGACGCCGAAGTCCATCAGCGTGACGTGGCCGTCCGCGCTCACCATCACGTTGGCCGGCTTCACGTCCCGATGGACCACGCCGTGGCTATGCGCAAAGGTCAGCGCCCGGGCGATCTGCCGGACGTATTCCAGCCCCTGCTCGATCGGCACCGGCTGGCCCATCACCTCTTCGAGGGTGCGGCCTTCCAGGTGCGCCATCGCCAGGAAGAAGTGGCCCTCCGCCTCGCCGGCATCGTAGACGCGGAGGATGTTGGGATGCTCCAGCAGGGCCATCACCCGGCCCTCATCGCGGAAACGCTGCACGAACTCCGGCGTCGCCGTCCAGAGCGGGTGGAGTACTTTCAGCGCCACCAGCCGGCCCAGGTGCACGTGCCGGGCGCGGTACACGACCCCAAGGCCGCCGCGACCGATCTCGTCCAGGATTTCATAGGAGCCGATGGTGGATCCGGGACCGCGAAGGACATCAGTCATAACGAGGAGTGCCAGGTCCTGCTTTCGACGACCACGGGAGCATCACATTCATTATGGCCAATTCGCCGCCAACCGCAGGGCGGTCCTTCCTCTACGGCGTACCGCTGCGCCGTGACCCCGCGATGCCGCCCGTTGGTAGACGGGCGCCTCCCGGACGAGGTTCCGTTCACCGGTAACATGCGGCGTTCCCGCTCACCGCATCGCACAGTTCGCGATAGATTGGCTGGTCGGTACCGCTAGGCGGAAGACCGCCAGGGGACGAGCCCCCTGGCAACATTAGAGTCGCCCAGGTGGGCTCTCGGGGGAACGGAGGGTTGGTCTCTCGTGGCGGGAGGCTCTGCGTTGGCTGGACGTGGAGGGGATGCGCTCGCTTTGTTTACGTTTTACAGCAGTGGCCGGTACCCGTAGTTCGAGTGTGCTATACGTCGGGCTCGTCCGGCCGCCGCGGGTCCAGGTGCGCTTTGTTACTGATCCGGAAGGCGTTGTTCTGCGGAGCATAGCCAAGGATTTCCCGCGCGTTGCCGATATCGAGCCGCTTGAATTGGTTGTCCGAGACCCCTTGGACCAGCAGGTAGCGGACGTCGTCGGGTGCTTCGATGCAGCGGTGAAGGAGCTGGCAGAGATCGCGATCGCTGATCCAGAGGGCAAGGAGGCGAGGGTCGCTGGACTTCGCGACTTTGTCCGGCGTGCCGAACGCGCCAATGCGGACCGGGATGCAGCTCAAGCCCTCGCGCTCGGCGTAGTAGGCACAGAGCGCCTCGCCAAAGCATTTGGTTACGCCATACAGGTCGCCGGGGCGGACCGGGTCGTTGGGGTGGACCTGGTAATCGAGCGGGTACGCGTTGACCGCGTGGATGCTGCTGGCGAAGACGAGGCGCCGGCAGCCTTGCTCCACGGCCGCGTGGAACAGGTTGTACGTCATCTGGATGTTCAGGGGCAGCAGGGTCTCGTAGAACGTGGCGCTCGGGCTCGGGTCCGCCGCCAGGTGGACGATGGTGTCGATTCCCTGGCAGGCCAGGCGTGCCGCTTCCAGGCCTACCAGGTCCGCAACCCGGCTCTCATGAGAGCCGGGAGCATCGACCGGTTTGCGATCTACCAGACGTAGTTCGTACCGGTCTCCGTAGTATTTCCGGAAGGCGGTGCCGATACGGCCCGCCGCCCCGGTGATCAGGACTCGACGTTTCACGCTTTCACCCTCCAGGTCGAACGCTGCCGGCCATCGCTACGCCAACCCGTCGATCCCCGCTTCGAATTCGGAGATGTTGCCGCGAATCACGTCGAGGCTCGTCCGCCAGAACTCCACGCTCCGCGTGTCAATTCCGAACTCCGCGGCCAACGTGGCGGCATCCGCAAGACCGGTCGACGAGAGCAGCCGATCGTAACCGGTGCGGAACGGTTCGGGGTCCTGCTGATATCGGGCGTAGAGACCCAGGCCGAAGAGCAGGCCGAAGGTGTAGGGATAGTTGTAGAAGGTCGGCCCGTAGTAGTGGCCTTTGACCGCCCACATGTACGGGTGAAGAAGGTCCGCGTCCAGCCCGTCACCGTAAGTCGCCCGCTGGGCATCGAGCATGACCTCCGAGAACTCACGCGCAGTCAACTCGCGCTGCTGCCGGCGCGCGAAGACCTCCTGCTCGAACAGGAACCGCGAGTGGATGTCGACCACCACCATCAGGTCCCGCTGGAGCGAGACTTCCAGGAGTCCCACGCGCTCCTCACCCTGGGCGTGCTTCAGCACGGCGTCGAACACCAGCGTCTCACAGAAGATGCTGGCGGTTTCCGCCAATGTGCTGGGAGTGCGCGCCTGAAGTGTGGCCCGTTCGGCGAGGTTGAGATTGTGGTAGGCGTGCCCCAACTCATGTGCCAGCGTGCTTACGCTGTTGAACGAGCCATCGTAGTTCATCAGCACGCGCGATTCGCCGGGACGCACCCGGGTGCAGTACGCGCCGCCTTCCTTGCCGGGCCGGGGCTCGGCATCGATCCAGCGCTCGCGGAACGTGCGCGCCGCGAACTCCGCCATCCGCGGGGAGTACGCGCCAAACTGCGCTTCGATGAACCGCTCCGCATCCGGCCAACTATAGACCGTGGTGAGGCCGCCCATCGGCGCGCTCACGTCGTACCAGGCCAACCGATCGATCCCGAGCGCCCGGGCCTTGGCATGCATGTAGCGGCGAAAATCCGGGAACGACTCCACGCACGCGGCCTGCATCGCGTCCAACGTGGCGCGGTCGATGCTGTTCTGCCGCAGCGTCGGCTCCACGTCGTCCGTGTAGCCGCGACGGCGGCGGAGCGTTCCCTGGTAGCCCTTGACGCCGTTGAGCGCCGCAGCCATGGGGACAGAGACGCGCTCCCACGCTTGGAGCTCGGCTTCGAACGCGGCGCGGCGAACGGCGCGGTCTGGATCGTTGGCCAGGGCGCGGACCGAGCTCATCGGAAGGCGCTGCTCCCCGGCCGGAAGCGCGACGGTGACTTCCAGCAGCGCGGACACGTCGCTGTGCAGGCGTACCCAACCGCTCAGGCCGGTCGGCTGGAGGTCGGAGGCCAGCGCCTCCTCCGCTTCGGACATCTGGTGCCGGGCGGTCTGCTCCGCCTGGCGCAGCATCCACTCGTGACCGCGCGCGACCTCGGAGGCGCCCAGCAAGGCCTGCAGGTCCGTCGATCCGACCCAGGCGACGTAGCGGGTCCACAGCTTGTCCAGGGTGACGAACGCGACCCGCAACTCCGATTGGAGCGACTGTGCCAGTTCGTCGTTGGCGTCGGTGGTGACGAAGCAGTTGATGTAGCTTCCCACCACGCGCACGTCGGAGTAGAACGCGTTGAGCCGTCCGGTGAGTCGCTCGAAGGAGGCGACGAGCGCGGCATTAACCCCGCTCTCCTCTCGCCGGCGCACATCGCTCGCATTGAACTCGACGAGCAATTCCCCGATCTCCGCCTTCACCGCGGCAAATGCCTGCGTGAACTCGGGCGATTCAAGCGAAGGGAAAACCGCGGTCATGTCCCAGCGCGGCAACAGGCTTTCGGGGGATCCAGCAGTTAGGTCAGTCATCCGGTTGGCTCAACGTTGCTTGGGCGCGGCGGTGCGCCGAAAAGTTCTAATCGGTGGCGCGGACGCGAGCCGCAATGTCCGTTCGACAGTGCTGCCCTTCGAAATGGATCTCGGCGACGCCCGCGTAGGCGCGGTCAATCGCCTCTGCGAACGAGGCGCCGGTGGCGCTTACCGCCAGCACCCGGCCGCCAGCCGTTACCACCTCCCCCGCTTTAGACGCGGTGCCGGCGTGGAACACCACTACTCCGGGCAAGGCGCCCGCCGCTTCCAAGCCGCCGATCGGCTTTCCGGTTTCGTAGCTCCCCGGATAGCCTCCGCTGGCCAGTACCACGGTGACCGCACAGCCGGGTTTCCACGCGACCTCTGCGCCCGCCACGCGCCCCTCCGCGCAGGCCTGTAGCAACTCCAGCAGGTCGCTCTCCAGCAATGGCAGTACGACTTCCGTCTCCGGGTCCCCAAACCGGCAATTGAACTCGATGACTTTGAGCCCGGTGGCGGTCTTCATGAGACCGGCATAGAGGCATCCCTGGAACGGCGCGCCATCCTCCGCCAGACCGCGGAGGGTCGGCCGGACCACGCGCTCCATCGCCTCGGCTATCAAATCAGCCGAGAGCACGGGCGCGGGGGCGTAGGAGCCCATGCCACCGGTATTCGGGCCGGCGTCGCCATCGGCCACCCGCTTATAGTCCTGGGCGGGCACCAGCGGGATCGCGTCTCGCCCGTCGGTCAGCACGAAGAGGCTCGCCTCCTCGCCCACGAGCAGCTCTTCGATCACCACCTCGTCACCGGCCGCGCCGAGGGTGCCTTCCTCCATCAGCTCACGCACCGCGTCCCGCGCGGCATCCAGCGTGTCGCAGACAATCGCGCCTTTCCCCGCGGCGAGGCCACTGGCCTTTACCACGGCACCCACCGCGCCCGCCGCGGCCAATCGGTCCAGGTAGGCCAAGGCTTCTGGGGAGGTCGTGAACGTGGCGTATTCGGGTTGTGGAACGCCCATGCGGGTCATCACGTCCCGGGCGTAGGCCTTGCTGCTCTCGATGCGCGCCGCAGCGGCCGTGGGGCCGAACGTGGCGATCCCCGCCGCCGCGAGGCGGTCCGCCAGCCCCGCCGCGAGCGGCACTTCCGGCCCGACGACCACAAATCCAACCTTTTGCGCGGCGGCGAACTCCACCAGGCCGTCGAGGTTTCCTACCGCGATCGACACACACTCGGCTACCGAGGCGATCCCCGGGTTTCCCGGCGCCGCGAACAGCTTCCCGATCCGCGCCGACTGACTCAACTTCCACGCGAGGGCGTGCTCCCGCGCACCGCTGCCCACCACCAAAACGTCTACGCCCATCCCGTGTCTCCCTGCCGATCACACGCCGGCCGCCGACCCCACCATTTCGAAGGCCGCTCAGTGTTATCACACGGGTGGAGGCTACAAGCCGGCCTCCATCGCGAGGCACGCCGCGCCGACGATCCCCACCTCGGATCCCAGCGCGGCGGGGAGGATCGGCACGTCCCGCCGCAGGCTCGGCATGCACCGCGTCCGCACCACGTCTCTTACCGCCGGCAGAAGCAGGTCCTGGGCGCCGGTGGCCACGCCGCCGCCCAGTACTACGACATCCGGATCCAGAATGTTGATCACGTTGGAGATGCCCACTCCGAGGTACAGCGCCGTCTCCTGCCAGACCTCGGCCGCCCAGGCGGCGCCAATCCGCGCCTGTTCGGCCACCCACAAGGTATCGATTGGTTCCGGGGGCAGTGGCTGACCGTGAGCTGCGAGCACCGTCCGGGCGCGGCGCACGATCCCGCGACCGGACGCCAGGGCCTCCAGGCACCCCTGGCCGCCGCAATCGCACGACGGGCCGCCGATGGGCAGGATGACCTGGTGGCCGAGTTCCGCCGAGGTGCCGTGGCTGCCGCGAAGCACGCGCCCATCCAGCACGATGCCTCCGCCGATTCCAGTGCTGATGGTGAAGTAGACTACTTGCCGGAAGCCGGCGCCCGCACCGAAGCGGCTCTCCGCGAGGGCGGCGCCGTTCGCGTCATTATCACCCGCGGCCGAACATCCGAAGGCCCGCTCCAGCGCCGGTGCCAGCGGCACGCCCTCGATCTCCGGGATCGTCGGCGCGGCGAGGAGCCGGAGGGTTTCGCGGTCGGTCGGCCCGGGCAGCGCCACGCCTACACCGCGAAGCTCGGAGCCGGGAGACAGCACGCCCCGCGCCAGCTGGATGATCTTTGCGAGGGGGTCGCCGCCCTCCCGTAGCTCGGCAGTGAGCGCCTGTGCGCGCGCGCGCACCCGCCCTTCCTGGTCCACCACCCCGACGGCGACTTTGGTACCGCCCAGATCCAGACCGAGATAATGCCCAACGCCCATCAGGCGCCTGCCTTTCCGTACCGCTTGACGCGCACGTACACCACCTCGGCATCTCCGGTAAACGCCAGCTTCCAGGCCGGTGCGGTTTTTAGGGCGAGCGCCAGGAAGCCCACCTTATTGGTCAAGATCACGTCCACTTGCCGCCGGTCCAGCACACCCATCCAGCCCTCGGCCGCCGTGTGGATCTTCATCTCGTCATCGAACGCTTTGGTCGGGTAGTAGACTTCCGCCCGGCCATCAATGAATACGGGGCGATCCGGGTAGAGCGTCCAGATGAGGTAGCCGCCCCAGGCGTAGTCGTTATACAGCTTGCCGGGCCACATCCCCTCCTTCAGCAGCGGCACGGCGGCCCTAGGGAACTCGTGCATGCGGGCGGCGTAGTCGAACCACTTTCCCGGGGACTTGCGCGGCACCTGTGTGTAGAGCAGTACCCCCAGGGCGCCCACCAGGCCCAACGAGGCGCCGATGCGCAGCGCGGGCAGCCGCTGAAGGGGGGCGAGCCACGAACTCGCTGCCGCTTCGTTCCAGAGCGCCGCGAGCCCGGCGGCCAGCACGGGAGCTGCGACCAGGGCGAACAGCACGGTGTTCCGCTGGGAGCTCAGCGCCGCGTGCGCGGTCGCCGCGAGCAGCAGCACCTCCCCCAGCCGGCGCTCGGACGACCTCCGGCGCACGAGGGCCTGGGAGGCCAGCGTCCCGAGCAGCAGCACCTCGAAGGGGCGCATCTTGTCCAGGTGGAAGTCTGGCGAGAACCACTCCGAGATGTAGTTCATCACCTCCGGATGACCGAGCACCTGGAAGGGATAGGCGTAGACGTGGAAGCCGTTCGGATTAAGCGCGACCGTGAGGCACGATGCGGCTAGCGACAACGCCAGGCGGCCGAGCCCAGGCGCCGGATCGCGCCAGACGGCGAAGGCAAACGCCTGACCCGTGATCCAGATTACGAGCAGGACGAGCCCCACTACCACACCGCCGTGAAAGTTGGCCCAGAGCGCGAATGCGGCCGGAAGCAGCCACGGCAGCTTCTGCCAGCGCCCTTCGTGGTAGCCGTCCAGCGCGAGCAACAACCCGGCGATGAGCACGAAGGAGATCATCTGGGGTCGGAGATCCGCGAAGTTCTGCAGTACGCAGGCGGCGGCGAGCGCGGCGGCGATGCCGAAAACGGTGCTGCCGGTGCGCATCCGGCCCCGGAGGTGCACGAGGTAGCAGGTAACTACCGCCAAACCGCACTTGAATCCCAACAACACCCAGGACGGGAGGTGCTCGTATAGTAGATAGAAGAGCACCTCGGTGAGCCACTCGTGCAGCATCCACGGCTGCCCGGGCGCGGTCCAGCTGAACGGATCGCGATATGGAATCCGGCCGGTGCGCAGGATCACCTCCCCGGCCCGAAGCTGCCACCAGAAGTCCGTGATCGCAATCGGCAGCATGCAGATGAAAAAGACTGCGGCGAGCGCGAGCACGAGGGCGAGACGCTGAAGCCCGCGCACCACGCGATCGTCGGAGTGGGGGGCGGTTACTGGCGAAGAGGGCAGGACCGCAGGCACGGTACGGGAGGTCATCTTGGTTCGTAGGCACCGGGAGTGAGGGACCCCTCCCGTTTAGCGCCGGCCGCACGGATTCCTTGCGCGGATCGCAGCCCGCAGCGGTGACATAGGTACGACGCCGCGAACTGCCGACATCCTAACCCGGCGGAGCCGGAACCGTTGGGCTCAAGACTCGAGCACCCCAATCCGCTACATCGATACCCCATCACTCCGGCTACACCGACGCATTTTCATCCACTCGCAAGCTATGACTCCGCCACGCACCCTCACCTTTCTCACCAGCAGCGCGCTACTGGCCGTATCCCTGGCCACCGGGGCGAACGCTCAGGCAGCGGGGACAACTCGTCCGGCATCCAAGAAGAACACCCGCGCGGCGGAAGTCCTCGATGTCGAGAAGCTCCGCGCGGTGCGGGCGCCCAAGAACCCGAACCAGATCATCACCTGCGACGCGCTGGTAGTCGGCGGCGGCCTGGGCGGCGTGGCGGCGGCGGAGGCCCTCGCCCGGCAAGGACTGACGGTGGTGCTTTCGGAGCCCACGTCCATGCTGGGCGGGCAGCTCACTTCCCAGGGCGTCTCCTGTCCGGATGAGAACAGCTACATCGAGAAGGAGCCCGGCTGCGGTACCCGCACCTACCGGGAGCTGCGCGAGCTGCTCCGCGCGCGCTACAAGGCGGTGCCCGGCCTGAAGCCGGGACGGGAGGCGAACCCCGGAGGCGGCTGGGTCAGCCGCCTGTGTGCCGAGCCCCTGATGTGGAAACAGGCGATCGACGATCAGCTTCAGCCACTCCGCAGCGCCGCCGGGATCCGCGACGTGCTTCTGCGCCACCAATTGGTGGAGATCAATCGCTTCCCGCACAACGGCCGCTATCACTATGCCGACCTCGTGGACCTGGACAGCGGCCGGATTACGCGCGTGGCGGCAAAGTATCTGCTGGACGCCACGGAAACCGGTGAAGGACTCGAATTGGGCGGAGCGCCCTGGACCGTCGGCGCGGAAGCGCGCGACGAATACCACGAGCCGAACGCGCCGGAGACAGCCAAGCCGAACTGGATCCAGAGTATCACCTACTGCTTCGCCGTCCGCTGGCAGCCGGACGGCCCGCGCCAGATCGTCGAGAAGCCGGCCGAGTATGACTACTTCAAATCGCTCGGCGAGTACACGCTGGGCTACGACTACTCCGACGCTCGCGGACGGGTTTACTACCAGGTCTTCGGAAAGGTGCCCGGGGCCGGAGGCCCGTTCTGGACCTACCGCCGCATTGCCGCCGCCGCAAGCTTTCAGGGCAACCCGGACTACGCACAGGACCTCGCGCTAATCAACTGGCGCGGCAACGACTTCCACGAAGAAAACCCGATCGGTAAGCCGGTGGCGGAGCAGATCCGCATCCTCCGGCGAGCCAAAGCCTTCGCGCAGGGCTTCCTTTACTGGCTGCAGACGGAGTGCCCGCGGGACGATGGCGGCACCGGCTACCCGGAGATGCAGCTCGATCTGAAGGCGATGGGGAGCGAAGACGGCTTCGCGCTCCAGCCGTACGTCCGCGAATCCCGTCGCTTGAAGGCGGAGTTCATGCTCAACCAGCAGCACCTCGCGCCCGACCCGAATGACCCGAGCAAGAAGTGGGCTACGGAGTTCCCGGACTCCGTGGGCATCGCGCTGTACGCAATGGACATCCATCCCACGAAGGGCGAGCAGCCCTTCCTATCGCGCGCCCTCCCCTACCAGATCCCGCTCGGCTCCTTCATCCCGAAAGAAGGCCCAGCGAATCTGCTGCCGGCGGCCAAGAACTTCGGCGCGAGCCGGCTGGCGCTGGCTTCAGCGCGGATGCACCCCACCGAATGGCTGGCCGGTGAAGTGGCCGGACACCT
>Ga0255338_1005943_pt1 | contig 10772 bp, 7 predicted proteins | sample MeOH1_35cm_T4_19_FD_203715 | JGI IMG/M metagenome (GOLD analysis project Ga0255338, IMG submission 203715) | Sandy soil microbial communities from University of British Columbia, Vancouver, Canada - MeOH1_35cm_T4_195 | ecosystem: Engineered > Artificial ecosystem > Sand microcosm > Unclassified ... | reverse complement strand
AGCAGGATCGCTTCGAGGAATTTTTTCGGAATTCTCTCTTTTTCAGCAATGTAAGAGATTAAAACCGGTCCTTTTCCGTATTGTTCCGCCAGAACTTTGAGGGCCTTCAGGGCGTATTTAGCTTTTTTCGAAATCATTGTTGATCAAATGTACTTTTGGGTCAGCAAGCGTAAAGATGAAACATAATTTGGTGAAACAATAATTCCCGATCAGTTTCTGGGTGGTTTTCCACCGTTAAGCAGCCCCTGCATCCTTTCCAGCGTCTTTTTCTCGCCGCACAGTGAAAGAAATGCTTCCCTTTCGAGATCGATCAGGTATTGTTCCGAAACGAGCTGCGGGTAGCTCAAATCACCTCCATTGATCACGTAGGCCAGTTTGCCCGCAATTTTAGCATCGTGATCGGTAATATAGTTGGCAAGGCGCATTTGGGTAATGCCGGCCAGGAACAATGCGATACCCGTTTTACCTTGTACCTTAATATCGTTGCGCGGCTTTGGCTGGGTGTAACCGTTTTCAGCCAGGTCTACCGCCGCCTGTTTGGCTTCCGCGATCAATCGCGAACGGTTCAGTACGATCTGGTCTTTTTCCTGCAGGTAATTCATGGCCTTCGCCTCATACGCGGACGTGGATACCTTCGCCTGCGCGATGTTCATAAATGCATTCTGCAGAATGTTTAACTCCGGATCGCCGGCCTGGTACATATCGGAGCAGCGTAGGGCCATTTCTTTGGTACCACCGCCTGCGGGGATCAATCCCACCCCGAATTCTACCAATCCGATATAAGTTTCCGCGTGCGCCACCACCTTATCCGCATGCAGAGTGAGCTCGCAGCCGCCGCCGAGTGCGAGCGTGTGAGGGGCCACCACCACCGGTATCGACGAGTAGCGCGCCCGCATCATGGTTTGCTGGAATTGTGAAATCACCAGATTGATCTCATCGAACTCCTGCTCGATCGCGTACATAAACAACATGGCGAGGTTCGCACCGGCGGAAAACGCTTCCACCGCTTCATTGCCAATCACCAGTCCGCGAAAATCCTTCTCGGCAATGCTGATACCTTTCTGAATGCCTTCGATCACTTCCGAACCCATCGTATTCATTTTGGATTTGAATTCGAGGTTCAGGATGCCGTCGCCAATGTCGTAGAGGTTTGCGCCGGCGTTTTTCCATACAATATTGTTGGATAAATTGCTGAGCAGAATGAAGCTGTCCTGTCCCGGAATTCTTTTGTAAGATTTGGACGGAATATCATAGTACAGCTTCTTGCCATTCTCCACTGTATAGAATGACTCGTTGCCGACAGCCAGCATTTCGTAAACCCATTCAGCCGGTTTCAGATCCAGCGATTCCATGATCGCCAGCATGTTTTTAACACCAATGGCATCCCAGGTTTCGAAAAGGCCATATTGCCAGCCGAAACCGGCCGTAATGGCCTGATCGATCCGGAATATCTCGTCGGAAATTTCAGGAATGCGGTATGTGGCGTACCGGAATACGTCCGCGAATGTTTTTCTGTAAAAATCGCCTGCCTTGTCCTTGCCTGCTACCAGCGCGTCAAAACGTTTGTAAACATCGCTGATGGCCTTGGTACCTTCCAGCGTTTCGAATTTCACCTTGCCGGACGGCACATATTCCAGCGTTTTGAAATCCAGCGCCAGGATTACGGATTTGCCTTTCTCGTCTTTGACCTTTTTATAAAAGCCCTGGCCCGTTTTATCGCCCAGCCATTTGTTATCAAACAGCTTCTGCATGATTTCAGGCAGCACAAAGGCATCACGCGACTCGTCTTTGCCTTCGCCGGAAGCATGCAGGTTATTCGCGACATGTACGGTAGTATCAAGTCCTACCACATCCGAAAGCCGGTAAGTACCCGATTTCGGGCGTCCGGCGACCGGGCCGGTCAGTTTATCTACTTCGTCCACCGTCAGGCCCATTTCTTCGGCCACACGGATGGTTTGTATCAATGCGTAAATACCCAACCGATTGGCAATAAAGCCCGGCGTGTCCTTACAGAGCACTGTGGTTTTACCTAAAAACAATTCGCCGTAATGCATCAGGAAATCGACCACGCCCTGATCGGTATCGGCAGTCGGAATAATTTCCAGCAGACGCAGGTAACGCGGCGGGTTGAAAAAGTGAGTTCCTGCGAAATTTTTCCTGAAATCTTCGCTCCGGCCTTCGGCCATTAAATGAATCGGGATACCCGAAGTGTTGGAGGTAACCAGCGTGCCTTCCTTGCGGAGCGCGTCCACTTTTTCGTAAAGGCTTCTTTTGATGTCCAGCCGTTCCACAACTACCTCGATGACCCAGTCGTAATTTTTGATATCGGCCAGGTTATCGTCGAAGTTGCCGAGCTTTACCCGCGAAGCGAATGCCGGGCTGTACAACGACGCCGGTGTGGCTTTGAGCGTCGCCTGGAACGAGTCATTCACAATCCGGTTGCGAAACGCGGGATGATCGGTGGTAATGCCTTTCGCCTTTTCGGCATCGTTAAGGTCTTTCGGTACAATGTCCAGCAGGAGCACTTCTACACCTATATTGGCAAAATGGCACGCAATGCGCGAGCCCATGATGCCTGAACCAAGAACAGCTACTTTACGAATGGAACGATTCATTTTTACTAAGGTTGGTTTTCAGGATTTGATTGATGATTATTCCAGGTCTTCGGCGACTTCGCCGGCTTTCAGCTTCTGGTTTTCTTCCTCCACCAATCGGTTTATATCTTTGATGACATCGAAAAACACCACCAGCTTGTCGAGCGGTATCTTGTCGCGGATCATCGTGTTGAAAGAGATCACACCCTCACGTGCAAGCTCACGTTTCTCTTTGCCGAGTTCGGTCAGCACAATGCGGACGAAACGTTTGTCGTCTTTACTCACTTCCCGGCGGATCAGGCCTTTTTCTTCGAGATTTTTAAGCATCCGCACCAGGCTGCGCGGCTCCATACCGAGCAATGGCGCTATTTTCGTGGCCGGAGTACCGTGTTCGATGTCGATATTCAGCAGGACATAGCCGACGGCCATCGTCGTATCAAAACGAGCGGCATAGGCATTGTACATTCTCGAAATGGAATGCCACGCCCACTTGATCTGGAAATCAATTGTTTTCTCCTTACGCATCGTTTCAAAAAGCTATTGGTATCAGAATGCCCTTGTCACAAATGTAAGCAATGTGAGGAGTATTATGCAAGCATACTAATTTGTGGCCAAAAAAAAGCACACCGCCTCGCAATGTGACGGTGTGCTTCTGCTATTTTTCGGAGATGAGCTTGTCCATTAAGGTGTTGAAATCGGCCACGAACTCGTCGTAATAATGCCCTGTTCCCGGTCCGTTGAAACCAGTGTGGATCTCCCGGACTTTCCCGTGTTTGTCGATAAAAATGGTGGTCGGGTAGGACATGACCTTGTTGAGCATAGGCAATGCCTTTGCGGTAGATGCATCGGAGCTGGTACCGGCGAGTACTACCGGATACTCAATGCCGAAACGGCTTACCATCTTGTCTATTTTAGGATTCGCGATCTCGGGTTTGTCGTTGCGCTCGAATGAAAGGCCGACGATCTCTACGCCGCGTTCCTTATTCTTTTTGTACCACGGAGCCAGGTAATTGGTTTCGTCCATACAGTTGGGGCACCACGAGCCCATGATCTGGATGATAACAGGCTTCCCTGCAAAACGCGGGTCTTTCAATGTCCATGTCTTGCCTTTGGTATCCTGCAATGAGAACTCGACGCTTTCAAAACCCGGTTTGAGGAAGGTCATCTTGGTTGCGTCCGGCAGTTTGGCTTGCGGATCTGCTTTGGCGGTCCAGGTTTTAAATGCTTTTACGCCCGACCACTGGTTGCCTTTCAGGGAACCATCCGGCTGGAAGCCCGCTTTGAAAAGCATCGCGAAAGAGCCGTCAAATGTGGATAAATAGAGGCTGTCGCCGTTCACGCTGCCTGTCAGGAAGCGGTAATCGCCGGTTGGTGTCAGAAATGAGCCGGTTACGTCGGTGCCTTGCTGTGTGAAATTCCCGACTGCAATGGTTTCGTCGCCGGTTGCGGGGTTTTTAAAGGTAGTGGCCCATTTGCCGCCGACATTGCGCGTGCTTTTTGCTTCGCCTTTTTTGAAAAACTTATAATTTTCTCCCTGTTCTGCTTCAAAAGGCAATGAGCCGGCCACTACGCCGTTGGCATAGCGGTAATAAGTGCCTTTCAACTCGTCACCACTGGATTTGGCGATGATCTTGGCATCGAACATCATCATCGGGATCACGAGCGAATCGTTCTGGAAATAGCTGCTGTCCATTTTGAGCTTTTCCGTTCCGTTAATGATATGCACGGTAAGCGTTTTACCGTCGGGGTTTTGTGAAATATCGAGTATCAGGGGCAGCTTCTGCTTGTCGCGGCTTAATGTCGCTCGCCAGATGCCTGACTTTACAGGTGTGTCGGAGAATGCTTGGAAACTGGTGGACAGGATAAAAAAAGAAAGTAATCCAAACGATAACAGGAGTCTCATATTCAATTTACTGGTGTTTAATACGATGTGTGGTGCCGAAATTAATTCCCCGCGCGGGCGTGATTCCTACGCTTGAAAATTACTAAGTTTGTAACTGCCGCTTAGCCGGAAATAGTTCCTCAGTACATTGCTTTTAACAAATGGATTCGCCTAGTACCTACCACGTTCCCGTCATGCTGTCCGAGTGTCTGGAAGGCCTTCAAATACAGCCTGATGGCATTTATGTTGACGTTACTTTCGGTGGCGGCGGGCATTCCAGGGCCATTCTGGACAAGCTCACGACCGGTCGGCTGCTGGTTTTCGATCAGGATCCGGATGCGGTTGCCAACGCGCTGGAATTCAAGGATGATGAACGATTTACATTCATCCCGGCCAATTTCAGGCACCTCAAACGGTATCTGAAACTCAATAAAGCGCCCCAGGTGAACGGTATCCTGGCCGATCTGGGCGTTTCGTCGCACCAGATCAACACGCCCGAGCGGGGGTTTTCTACCCGTTTTGACGCCGACCTGGACATGCGCATGAACCCGAATAGTGAAAAAACAGCCCGTGAGGTGCTCAAAACACGTTCGGCAGGGGAATTGCAACGTATTCTGGGCATGTATGGAGAAGTTACCAATGCCCGCACCGCGGCGGAAGCGATCATCGCCGCCCGATACAATACGCCCATCGAAACCGTTAATGACCTGAAAGGCATTCTCATGCGCTACGCGCCCAAGCACCGCGAAAACAAGTATTTCGCACAAGTGTTCCAGGCGCTGCGGATCGAGGTGAACGATGAATTGGCGGTGCTGGAAGAGTTCCTCACGCAGGTACCCGAAGTGCTGGCGCCCGAAGGGAGGCTGGTAGTGATGTCGTACCATTCGCTGGAAGACAGGCTGGTGAAGAATTACATTCAGAAAGGAAAGTTTTACGGAGAAGTCGAAAAGGACTTTTATGGGAACGAAATAAAGCCGCTGAAAAGCGTGACACGCAAGCCCATCGAAGCAACTGCGGAAGAAGTAGCGGTAAACCCGCGCGCCCGGAGTGCCAAGTTGCGCGTGGCCGAAAAGGCGTGATGGTGCCGGTGTGTGGTCAGGTGTTGTTAGAAGTAGTCAGATATAGTCACTTGTAGTCAGGTATGGTCATCGATTCTTTAGAAGAGAATATGAATTTAAATGACTACCCTTGACAATTCCTGACCCATAAATGACCACCCCCTGACCGAAAATGACCACCTCCGGAGTAAATGCAATCCGACCACATACTAACGTAACGTTGAACAGAGCATGGCTGAAAATAAAAAACGTCTCAAGCCGATACCTCCAAAGCCGCCCAAGCGGAAGCGGGAGTATTCCCTATTTAACTGGCTGAACAGGTTTTTGCCGCTCGATAAAGTCTTTGGAGAGAAATTGCCGGGGCAGGAAGAGCGTTTGCCGGTCAAATATTTTTACTATTTCGGCTGGGTGATCATATTGCTCGTTGCCTACGAGCGCATCGGATTCCAGTCGGAGGATTATGTGCGGAAAAGCATCAAGCTCAAAAAGGAGGTCGACGACCTGAAAGCGGAATACACGTCCATCCATGCGGAATATGAGCGGGCGGGCAAGCAATCGGTGGTGGTCGAAAAAGTACAGGCCGAAGGACTGGTCGAAAACCTGACCCCACCCAAGAAGATCATTTTAAAAGAAGACGAAGAATAGCCGTTTTTTTCTCAACGCCTTATGAAAAACGAAGTCGAAAGCGGCCAGAACAATAAAAAAGCGCTTATCAACCGGGCCCGTCTGGTTGGCTGGATGCTGTTTTTGCTGGCGATCATGGTTTTCGCTAAGCTGATACGGGTTCAGTATTACGATACTTTCAAGGGAAAAACCTGGGCGGAGTATTCGGAAAAGAACGACCTGAAACTGGATACGATCCCAGCCATGCGCGGGAACATTTATGCGAGCGATAACAGCTTGCTGGCGACCTCATTACCCTATTATTATGTAGGTTTTGATACAAAAGTCGCGGATTCAACCTATTTCTATAACCACATCGACGAGCTCGCATCGCTTCTTGCCAAAAACTTTAAGGAAAACACCGCCGAAGGCTACAAAAGCAAGATCATGCGCTACCGCGTGAGCAAAAGCAAGCGGTACCTGCGCCTGAAAAGCAAGGAGATCACGCATTTGGAGCGAGAACGAATCAAAGAATGGCCGTTTTTTGCCAAAAACCGAAAAGGCGGGGGCGGGAAATTCGAAACGATCTACAAACGCTACAAACCTTTCAGCCCCATGGCCGACCGCACGATCGGCGGCATCGATCCGAAAAGCGGCCGTGGCTACATTGGTCTGGAAGCCAGTTTCGATAAGCAGCTGGAAGGCAGGCCGGGCATCGGCTGGGTGGAGAAGGTGGAAGGCGGGCTGAAAATCCCGGTCGGGGATGCATTAAACGTACAGCCTGCGGCCGGAAGAGATATTTACACGACGCTGGATATGAATTACCAGGAGCGTACCGAGATCGCATTGCGCCGGAAACTGTTGGAGATGGACGCGGATTTCGGCTCCGTGATCATCATGGAAGTGGCTACCGGGGAGATTAAAGCCATGGCGAACCTCACGAAGCGTGGTCCAGGCAAATACGAGGAGGTTTTCAATTACGCGCTGGCAGGCAGTAACGACCCGGGGTCGACATTCAAGCTCGCTACGATGATGGCCCTGCTGGAAGAAACGCATATGGACCCCGACCAGGTGATGGTCAATACCGGCAACGGGGCGATGAAGTTCCGCAACCACGTGATCCGCGACGCGCACCGCGGCGGGTTCGGCACCATTACCGCTTCCCAGGTTTTGGAAAAATCATCCAACATTGGTATCGTGCAGCTCATGCAGCGGTATTTTGCCAATAAGCCCGACAAATACCTGCAATATCTCAAGCAATTTCACCTGAACCAGCCGACGGGCATCCACATGAAGGGCGAAAAGCCGCCATTGATCCGCGACCGGAAATCGAAGCAATGGAGCAGCTACTCGATGTATTTCATGGCGCATGGCTATGAAATGCAGATGACGCCTTTGCAAACACTCGCATTTTATAATGCAGTAGCCAACAATGGCTATTGGGTACGGCCCATGATTGTGCGCGAGATCCGGAATGCGGAGGAAATCGAAGACAAAATTCCTCCCTATGTGGAAGAAAAGCCGATCGCATCGCCAGAAACGATCCGGAAAGTGAAGAAAATGCTCGAAGGTGTGGTGAATGCAGGTTTGGCCAAACATATAAAAAGCGATTTGTACCAGATCGCCGGGAAAACCGGTACCGCCCGGAAACTGATCAACGGAGTGTATACCGAAGGCAAAAACTACACCTCTTTCGCAGGATACTTCCCGGCTGACAAGCCCAAATACAGCTGTATTGTGATCATTGATAACCCGAAAAGCACCGGCGCCGATTACACCCGTTACGCCGGAAGTGTAGCTGCGCCTGTTTTCAAAGAGGTTGCCGATCGCATATATGCCTATGACGTAGCCATTCAAAAACCGGTGAGGGACTCAATTCCTGAAAAATCGGAGGATGTGAAATGGACCGGCGTTACCGAAGATCTGAACGCGATCAGCAAATCACTGAACATGACGCCCGCACCAGGGGAGAGCGGGTATGCTGCGGCCTCGCTTTATAAAAAAGGTAAAACCAAATGGAACCCGCGCGATGTCGAATCACGCGATGTGCCTGACCTGCAAGGGATGTCGATGCGGGATGCCTTGTATTTAATGGAAAACAAGGGTTTCAGGGTAACATTCAAAGGCTCGGGCAAAGTGGTTGAACAATCGTTGCCGCCGGGTACCAATAAATCGGGAAGCAAGACGATCCTGCTTATATTACAATAATCCTTCATGGAAAACGATCCAATTTTGAGCAGCCTGCTCGGCGAAGTTAAAGGGGCCATTATTCATGGTTATGCCGATGTCAAGGTCAAGAATATCATTCTGGATTCCAGAAAAATACTGCCTGGAAGCCTTTTTGTAGCATTGCGTGGAACGCAAGTCGATGGTCATCAATTTATTGAAACCGCTACCGGGCTTGGAGCGACGGCCATTTTGTGCGAAGAGCTGCCCGAAAGCGTAAGAGAAGATGTTACCTACATAGAAGTCGAGGATTCGGCAGCGGCCATGGGTTTAATCGCCGCGGCATTCTACGGGCATCCTTCCAAAAAAGTTAAGCTCGTGGGCGTGACCGGCACCAATGGTAAAACTTCGGTTGCTACATTCCTTTTCCAGCTATTCCGGGCATTAGGCTATCGCTGCGGCTTGCTGTCTACGGTCCAGAATCAGATCGAGGATGAGGTAATCCCTTCGACACACACCACGCCCGACGCAGTGGCGCTAAATGCGTTGCTCGCGCGGATGGCCGCCAGCAATTGCAGCCATGTGTTTATGGAGGTAAGCTCACATTCGGTGGCGCAGCACCGCATTACCGGTCTGCATTTCGCGGGAGGGATTTTTACCAATATTACCCACGATCACCTCGATTTTCACAAAACTTTCGATAACTATATCAAAGCCAAGAAGGGCTTTTTCGATGACTTGCCCAAGTCTGCATTCGCGTTGGTGAATGTCGACGACCGCCGTGGTTCGGTGATGGTACAGAATACCAAAGCGCGCATTGAAACCTATTCGCTGCAAACGCTTGCGACCTTTAAAGGCAAGATTATCTCGGACACGCTCGCGGGCATGCACATGGAGATCAACAATCAGGAAGTATGGTTCCGTGTGATCGGTCGTTTCAATGCTTATAATTTGCTTTCAGTATATGGTGCAGCGGTGCTTTTGGGCGAAAAGGAGGAGGCAGTACTGACCGAACTTTCAAACCTTAAAAGCCCTCCGGGCCGCTTCGAGCAATTCCATTCGGCCGACCACATCGTGGGTATTGTGGATTACGCGCACACGCCCGATGCGCTCGAAAACGTGCTCGAAACGATCACGCATCTGCGGCAGGGCAACGAGCAGGTCGTTACAGTGGTTGGTTGCGGCGGCAACCGCGATGCCGAAAAACGCCCTAAGATGGCCGAAATCGCTTGCCGGTACAGCAACCGCGTGATCCTGACGTCGGACAACCCGCGTTTCGAGGAGCCGATGGACATTCTCGATCAGATGCGTAAAGGCGTACCGCCACTGGATTACAAAAAAACGACCGTGATCGAAGACCGGCACGAAGCAATCCTGAAAGCAGGGATTGAAGCTGCGCCGGGCGATATTATCCTGATTGCGGGCAAAGGACATGAAAATTACCAGGACGTGAAGGGCGTAAAACACCATTTCGACGACAAGGAAGTGCTGATGGAAGTGTTCGCAAAGCGCGCGGGCAATTAAAAGTCAGTATGCTTTTGGCGTAGTCTATTAAAAAGACCAATTTTGCAGCCGTCATCCCAACAAGCTTTTTCATGCTCTATTATCTCTTCGAATATTTAGACAAGCAATTCAACATTCCCGGAGCCGGGGTATTCCAGTATATCTCGTTCAGGGCATTGGGTGCGACGGTTTTGTCACTTTTCATCGCCGCTGCTTACGGAAAGTCTATTATTAACCTGCTTCGGAGAAAGCAAATGGGCGAATCGATCCGTGACCTGGGGCTTGCCGGGCAAATGGAGAAAGCGGGAACGCCTACCATGGGTGGTTTCATTATCCTGGCATCGCTGCTGATCCCGGTGTTGCTGTTCGCGAAATTGAGCAATGTCTACATCGTCTTGCTGATCATTACCGCCGTCTGGACGGGCGGTATCGGGTTTTTGGATGATTATCTGAAGAAGTTCAGGAACAATAAGGACGGTTTGCATGGCCGCTTCAAGATCGTGGGCCAGGTGGGCCTGGGATTGATTGTCGGAATTACCCTTTCTTTTAACAACAATGTGAAAATCAGGGTGTACGACCAGCCGGTGCTGAGCTCGGGCCTGGGCGAGGTACAGCGCTACCGCGACATTATCCACCCGACGGTTACCACCATTCCATTTATCAAGAATAATGAATTTGATTACCGGACATTGCTTTTCGGCTGGTTGCCGGAAGAATATACCTGGGTGATCTACACCATCATCGCGATTTTTATCATTACGGCCATTTCCAACGGGGCTAACATTACCGACGGCATCGACGGCCTTGCTGCGGGTGTCTCGGGCATTATCGCGCTAACGCTCGGTGTGCTGGCCTATTTGTCGGGTAACACCAAGTTTTCGCAATACCTGAACATCATGTACATTCCCAACTCGGGAGAGCTGGTAATATTTTGTGCGGCATTCATAGGGGCCTGTGTCGGGTTTT
>Ga0255338_1005942_pt1 | contig 10772 bp, 6 predicted proteins | sample MeOH1_35cm_T4_19_FD_203715 | JGI IMG/M metagenome (GOLD analysis project Ga0255338, IMG submission 203715) | Sandy soil microbial communities from University of British Columbia, Vancouver, Canada - MeOH1_35cm_T4_195 | ecosystem: Engineered > Artificial ecosystem > Sand microcosm > Unclassified ... | reverse complement strand
CTCGCGTTCGTGACGTACAGGGTCGGCGAGTCGACGGAGACCAGGGCCACACCCTGGGCGCCACCGTCGAGGTCGATCTCCTGGACGATGGAGGCGGCGCCCGGGTTGACGAGCGCGATCCCGCCGGCGTGCGCGACGGCGACCCGCGGCACGGTCTGGACCGTGATCCCGGGCAGGCGCCCCTCGCCGATCGCGTCGTCGACGGCCTTGCGGGTGTCGCCGCTTGCCTCGACGGACGCGAGAATGACCCGCGGCGAGCTCCGGTCGAGGGCCGCGCGGTACGCGGCCGCGTCGCCGCCGAGGAGATCGGCGAGGGTCGTGGCCGCGGCCGCGGGGTCCCTGACCTCATCGGTCTGCGCGACGAGCGCGGGCGCGGTGCCGGCGTCGGCGAACCCGGCAATCGCGTCGAACGGGTCGCGGCCGAGCTCGGTCCCGTGCTCCGGGTCGATCATCACGATCTCGCGGTCGGCGACCGCGACGAGGAGTCCGCTCCCGTCGCTCGAAACGTGAATCCGGGTGATGGGTCCGCCGACCTTCGCGAGCTCCACGCCCTCGGGCGCGAAGCCGGACGTTCCGTCCGCCCGGGCTGTGTCGAGCGCGCGCAACTCGATCGTCTCGAGGTTGCCGGTATCCGTCCCGACGTAGAGCCGGTGGTTGGCCCTGTCGACGGCGAGCGACGACGCGCCCGCGAGCGGCGTGGTCGCGACGAGCGCGCGGGTCTCCAGGTCGTACGCCCGGACCTCCGATCCCGTCGCGGCGTAGAGGCGGTCGCCCGCCCGCGCGCGGGGCTGTTCGGAGTCGTCCCAGCGGGGCTCGATGACCGCGGCCTTGATCGGGACGCCGAGCTCGGCCGTGCCCGTCACGCGGTCGTCGCCGAAGGCCATGATCCCCGCTGCCATCGCGTACTTCGCGAGGTGCGGATGGGTCCACTCGTAGATGTCGTGGTCGTCGCCGTAGCGCCACTTCTGGAGGAACTCGGTCGCCGTCCGGGCGTGGTAGACCTCGTCGAAGTGCATTCGGAACGGCTCGTCGAGGCGCCAGACGCGGAGGACGCTGGCAGCGACGACGAGTACGACGAGGAGCCACAGGTCGAGCCGGTCGAGCCGCCCACCGCCCTCGCGACGGAGCGCTGCGGTCCGGTCGGGCCGGACGGGGCGGTCGTTGATCCGGCTCCGCAGCCAGCCCGTGACCCCGACCTCGGCGAACGAGGGCCGCTCGCGCCAGATCGGAAGCACGTACCGCGGGCGCGCCGGCGCGGCGGCCGGAGCGGTGACTGCGCCAGGCGTGGCCGCCGTTGCCGCCGTTGCCGCGGACGCCTCCGAAGACGCGGAGACGCCACCCGCCCCCCCGACGACGGCCGACGAACGTGGTGCGCCCGCCTCGATCACGAGATCCGGCGCCGTTGCGACGTCGACGTCGGGGATTGGCCCGGGGAGCGCCCGCGACGCCTCGACCTCGGCCGCGAGCCGTTCGCGGGCATCCGCCCGGAGCTGCGTCACCGCCCAGGCGAACCCGGCGAGATGGATCGCTGCGGCGATCGCGATCCCCCAGTACGACGCGAGCCCGTGACCGATGCCGAGCCAGTCCGAGATCTGCGGGTTGTCCGGGTAGAACGTCGTCAGGACGACGTACATGTTGGCGAGCGTGGCCGCGGCCAGCGCGACGTAGGCGATCCGCCAGCGGAACGAGACCGCGGCGAGGATCGCGCCGACGGCGTAGACCGGGAAGAGGTAGCGCTCGTGGACGCGGGTCGGGACGACGAAGAAGGCGATTGCCATCACCGCGACACCGACGAGGATCGTGAGCCGGTCCGGCCGCCGCGCGACGACGAGCGTGATCGCACCGACGGCGAGCAGGAGCAGCGCCGTCCCGACGACGACCGCAGGCACGGCGCCGAACAGGAATGGCGCGCCGCAGCCCTGCTGGCTCGCGCTCGAGGTGACGAGGAGATCGCAGACCCACGTGTGGTTCCGGGCCATCCCATCGCCGTCGAGCTCGAGGAGCGCCCACGGGTTGAACGCGTTCACGGTCAGGTACGGGTAGCCGCCGGCGGCTGATGCGACCTGGCCAACGAGGGCGAAGATCGAGAGCTTGAAGGGCAGCGACAGGGCGACGGCGGTGAGCAGCCCGGCGAGACCCGTCGTGACGATCCGGATCGGGCCGCGGACGCGTCGCTCCCACCCGGTGGTCGTGCGTCCCGCGTCGGGACCGCTCGGCTCCCCGGGCGCTGCCTCGGCGCCGTATCCACCGGCGGGCGCGAGGGCGCGTCGGATCGCGACCGCGGCGACGATCGGGACGAGGATCCCGAGCTGCGGCTTGATGACCGCGGCGGCGACCGTCAGGATCGCGGCCCGCTCCGGCCGATCCCGCCACAGCTCGCGGACCGCGAGGAGCAGGACCAGCACCCCGACCGAGTCGACCTGGCCCCAGACGACGCTGTCGAACCAGAAGATTGGGTTCGCGACGATGATCGCGGCGCCGAAGAGCGCCGCCCGCCGGCCGCCGCCCAGCTCGCGGACCATCGACCACACCAACCAGGCGATCCCGAGGTCGGCGAGGATCGCCGGCAGCTTCAGGTCGAGATCGAGGAGTCCAGGAAGGACGTCGGACCAGGCGAACCCGATGACCCGGCCGATCCCGCCCAACGCCCACAGGACGTACAGGTAGCCGGGCGTGTAGTCGTGGAAGAACGGCCGGTCGTAGAAGCCCCACGGACCGTTCGTCGCGAGGTCGTTCTCCCAGAAGCGGAAGGCGACGAGGTCGGTCTTGAACCCGGACCCCGGCAGCGTGTATGCAAGAATGAGGCGGAAGGCAAGCCCGAGCGCGAGAACGATGAGGATCGCGCTGACGGCATCTCGCGTCCCCGTCGTCCGTGTCGGCGCCGTCGCGCCCGCTTCGGGCTCACCCGTGGCGGGGCCTGTCACGGACGAGATCGGCCTCCTGCACGAGCGTTGAGGTGGACCGCAGGGTAGCACAGGGTCACCCGCCGGACTCTCCGGCCGACCGTCCGACCGACCGGTGGATCGACCACCCGGTCGAGCTCGCGGTCGGCCTTGGTTTGGTGGTCCTGGCCCTGGGCGCCTACCTGCTGACCGGTGCCGTCCGCTCGTACGACCCCTACTACACCCACTTCCTCTGGCAGGCCGAGGCCTTCCTCCACGGGAGGGCGGCCATCGACTTTCCCGTCACCGCGGTGGCTGGGTCGATCGGCAACGACCTGTTCAACGACGTCATGCCGCTGCCCGGCGGTGGTGCGCTGCTGCCGTTCCCGCCGCTGCCGGCGATCGTCCTCATGCCGTTCGTCGCGATCTGGGGCCTCGCGACGAACGATCAGATCATCGCGGCCGTGCTCGGGGCGATCGACGTCGCGATCGCCTGGTGGATGCTCGGCCGCCTCCGCGTCTCGCTGGGATCGCGAGTCGCGACGACGCTCTTCTTCGCCCTCGGTACGGTCATCTGGTACGCCGCCGAGCTCGGCACGACGTGGTTCTTCGCCCATCTCGTCGCCGTCGCGTTCGCCCTCCTTGCGGTCGGAGTGGCGATCGGGCGCGATCCGGACAGCGTCCGCGACGAGGACGAGCTGCCCGAGGCGGGAGATGAGACCGAAGCGACGACCCGTCGCTCGCCACGACAGTGGCTCGCGGCCGTCGACCGCTGGCAGCTCCTCGCGGGCTTCCTCCTCGGACTCGCCGCGACGGCGCGCCTGCCGGTCGTCCTCGGTGCCCCCTTCTTCGTCCTCGTCGGCGGTGGCGGCAGCTGGGTCCGCCGCGCGGTCTCCGCCGGGATTGGCGCAGCCGTCCCCGTCGGTGCGCTGCTCGTGTACAACCTCGCGGCGAGCGGAGCGCCGATGCACGCCGCCTACGACTACCAGTACCGTCTCGAGGCCACGGGCTACCCGTCCCTCGGCTACCACGATGATTGGGGGATCGAGGATCCGCGCTACCTGCCGCAGAACGTCGGGATCGCCCTGCTCAGCCCACCGGTGCTCTTCCCGGACACCGTCCCGCGGGCCCTCGGCGGCGAGCCCCTGTGCACCGATCCCGACGCGAAGCGTGGCCTCTTCGACGAGACGTGCCCGCTTCTCCTCCCCCCTGACACCGGGATGAGCCTGTTCCTCACCAGTCCGGCCTACCTCCTGGCGATCCCGGCGCTCCGTCTGCTCTACGGGCGGTCGCGCCTGGTCACCGGGGCCGCGCTGGCGGTCCTCGTGATCGCCGTGTTCGACCTGATGCACTTCAGCCAGGGCTGGGTCCAGTTCGGTTGGCGGTTCAGCAACGATTTCGTCCCGTTTGCGCTGCCGCTCGTCGCGCTCGGCATCGAACGCCTCCGTCACCGCCCGGTTGTCGTCGCGGCGTTCGTCGCCGCATCGGTGGCCGTCAACCTCTGGGGCGTCATGTGGGGGACGATGCTCGGATGGTGACCCTGGCTCGCGTGCAGCGCCTCGCCGTGCCCGTCGCGGTCGCCTTCATTGCGCTCGTCCTGCTCCGCCCGACGCTGATGCCGGGCGTCGGGTTCTGGGACACCGCCGAGTTCCAGACGCTCGGGCCCGTGATGGGCACCGGCCATTCCCCGGGCTATCCGACCTACGCGATCCTCGGGTGGATGGCGAACCTCCTGCTCGCCCCGTTCGGCGACCCGGCCTTCCGGATGAACCTGTTGTCGGCGCTGTGCGTCGCCGGAGCGACCGGGCTCAGCGTGGTCCTCGTCCGCCGGCTGACCGGCTCGACCGTCCTCGGCGCGGCGGCCGGGCTCGGCCTCGCGACGGCGCCGCTCGCCTGGCGACTCGGGACGCACGCCGAGGGCCATACCCTCCATCTGTTCTTCGTCGTCCTCCTGTTCGTCCTCCTCGTCTGGTGGCAGCGCGAGCGGCAGGCCGGGGACGGTGACCGGTTCCTCGTGGCGGCGTCCGTCGTCTACGGGATCTCGGCCGCGAACCACTCGCTGACCCTGCTCCTCGCCGCGCCGATCGGCCTCTACGTGCTCGCCGTCGACCCGTGGATCTGGCGTCGGGTCAGGGTCGTCGCACTGTGCGTCGCCGCCGTCCTCGGGACCGCCGCGCTCATCTACCTCGAGCTGCCGTTGCGGGCCGGGCCATTCCGCTCGCCGCTCGTCTACGGGACGCCGCAGACCTGGGATGGCTTCTGGTACGTCGTCGGCGCCGAGCAGTTCCGGGGCGCGATCGTCGATCCGTTCGCTGACCTCGGGACGAAGCTCGCGACGCTCGTCGACCGGACGGTGACCGAGTTCGGGCCGCTTGCCGCGCTGATCCCCGTCGGCTTCCTCGCGACCCTCGTCCGCGAGCCGCGCTACGCGCTCCTGAGCGGGCTGTCGGTCGCGATCACGGTCTTCTTCGCCGCGTCCTACATCAACGCCGACATCACCCGCTACTACCTCGGTCCGGTGTTCATCGCCTGGACCTGGCTGGCGATGCTGGCTGCGGTCGCCGTCGACGAGGTCCGGGCGCTGACCGACCCCGCACCGGCCACCGATTCGATCGCGGGGCCCGTTGCTCTGGGCACTGGCGCCGCGGCCAGGCCGTGGGGAAGGCCACTGGGTCTCGTCGCGGCCGGACTCGCCGCCGTGCTCCTGCTCGTGCCGACCGCCGCGACCTTCCCGGCCCGCGCGGCCAAGATCGACGAGAGTCGTGACACGAGCGCCCAGCGCTGGCTTGACGCCGTCCTCGGTGCGCTGGAGCCCCGGGCGGTCGTCGTCAGCTGGTGGAGCTACTCGACGCCGCTATGGTACGCACAGTACGTGGAGGGCCGGCGCCCGGACATCGCGATCGTCGACGATCGGACGCGCCTCGACGAGAGCCTCGGCGGCGTCGGTGACGTCGTGGATCGGGCGGTTGCGGATGGCCGGCCCGTCTACGTGATCCGCGCCGACGAGTCCGAGATCACCCAGCTCGGCGAGCGGTACCAGATCGAGCCCGTCGCCGGCGCCCACCCGCTGATCCGCATCGCCGTCCGAGCGGCGCGGCCGTAACCAATGGAGGAGCCCGTGACGGAAGAGCAGCGAACGTCGGCGGCGCCGCCCACTCCGGCGGAGCAGCCATCCGACGCTCCGCACCCGGGCCGCGTCCCGCGGCTGTCGTGGTTCTTCCCGGCCCACAACGAGGAGCCGAACCTCCGGCTGCTCGTCGACGAGGCGCTGCGCACGCTCCCGACCCTCGCCGAGACGTGGGAGATCATCGTCGTCGACGACGGGTCGCGCGACGCGACGCCGGCGATTGCCGACGAGCTCGCCGCCGCCCACCCGGACACCGTCCGCGTCGTCCACCACCCGACGAACCTCGGTTACGGAGCCGCGCTCCGGTCGGGCTTCGGCGCCGCCCGTTACGAGCTGGTCGCATTCAGCGATGGCGACCGCCAGTTCCGGGTCGCGGACGTCGGGCGGCTGATCCAGCGCCTCAGCGCGCCCGACCGGCCGGACGTCGTGGTTGGCTACCGGATCAAGCGCGCCGATCCGATCGTCCGGACGGTCTACGCCCGGCTCTACCGGCTCGCCAACCGGATCTTCTTCGGCCTCCGGGTTCGCGACGTCGACTGCGCCTGCAAGCTCTTCCGGCGCGATGCTCTCGATGGCCTTCGGGTCGAGTCAGGCGGCGCGTTCTTCTCGGCCGAGCTTCTCATCAAGCTCCGCGCCAAGGGCCGCCGGGTCGTCGAGGTCGGCGTTCCCCACTACCCGCGGACGGCCGGGTCGGCGACGGGCGCGAAGCCGTCGGTGATCTCTCGCGCGGTGCGCGACTTCTGGAACCTCCGGCTCCGGCTCTGGGCCGCGCGGCGCCAGGCGCTCCGTCGCGGCGAGCCGATCCTCAGGGACGCCTGATCCGGCACCCGTTCGCGTGGTCGGTCTGCCAGGGCTGCGCCAACGCGCCTGCTAGGCGTCGGGCCGAGGATTCCCGGGGCCCTCGCGCCGCTCGCCGCCCCCGCCCCCGCCCAGATCGACGTCGAGCGAGTTGACGAAGTCGCGGAAGACGTCGAGGCGCGGGTCGACGATCTTCTCGCCGGTCGACTCGAGCGATCGGCCGCCGCCCTCGTCGCCTTCTTCCTCGTCGATCCCGCTGTCCGCCCCCAGCCCGGCCTGCTCGAGGACGGCCTCCGCCGCGTAGATCCGGACTCCGGACCGGACCGCGAGCGCGAGCGCGTCGGACGGACGCGAGTCGACCTCGACGGTGCGTCCGTCCTGCTCGAGGTAGAGCCGTGCGTGGTAGGTCTCCTCGGCGAGCGTCGAGATGACGACGCGATCGATCCGGATCCCGAGCTCCTCGAGCGTCGTCGCGAACAGGTCGTGGGTCAGCGGCCGCTCCGGGGTGAGGCCCTGGAGCTTCATCGCGATCGCGCTCGCCTCCCACGGCCCGATCCAGATCGGGAGGTACCGCTCGCGGTCGGTCTCCTTGAGGATGACGACGTGGCGGCTCGAGAGCATGTGGACGCGAACGCTCTCGACGATCATCTCGACCAGCCCGTCCGCCATGGCAGCGATTATCCCACGCTCGCCGAACGGAGCGACCGAGCGCCGATCGCACGCACGGCGAGCGCAACGAGGGCGCCGGCGACGAAGCCGCCGATGTGGGCGAAGAACGCGATGGCCCCGCCCGCCGTCGGGGCGCCGAGCGACGCGACGCCGTCGAACAGCTGGAGGACGAACCAGAACCCGAGGACGAGGAGGGCCGGGATCTCGATCAGCTGGTAGAAGAAGCCGAGCAGGACGAGCGACAGGATTCGGGCCCGCGGGTAGAGGACGAGGTACGCGCCGAGGGTCGCGGCGATCGCCCCCGACGCGCCGATCAGCGGGGCCCGCGACGCGGGATCGATTGCGACCTGGGCGAGTGCCGCCGCGACCCCGCCGAGCAGGTAGAACCCGAGGAACGCGAGCGGTCCGAGCCGGTCCTCGATGTTGTTGCCGAAGATCCACAGATAGAGCAGGTTCCCGGCGAGGTGGATCCAGTCGCCGTGGAGGAACAGGCTCGTCAGGATCGCGACCGTCGGACCGGACACGACCTGGCCGCCGGACAGCGCCGCGCTCAGGTCCGCCGGGACGACGCCGTGGTCGAGGAACAGGCTGTGCAGGCCGTCCTCCCCGGCTCGGGCGAGGACCCCGAGCTCCCAGGCGAACGCCATGATGGACGCACCGATGAGCGTGAGGGTGATGTACGGGGTGCGGCGGGTCGGGTTGGCGTCCCGCAGCGGGATCACGGCTTGGCCGAGCGGCGCGGAGCTCCTGAGCTGGCCGGGCCGGACGCGGCGGGCGCATCGGACGCGGCTGGACCGGCGGACGGCGACGCGGAATCCGGCGGGATCGGCTCGAGGATCGTCCGGTGGACGCCATCCCGCGACAGCCAGTACAGCGTGGCGGGTTCGCCGTTCGCCCCGTCGATGACGAACATCCCGCGCAGGTCGGCCAGGGCCTCGGGATCCCCGGCGATCCGGTACTGCTCGATGTAGTCGCCGCGCGCCTTGTCGAGCGCGACGATCCGGTCGTTCGCGGCGTCATAGGCGTAGAGACGACCCTTCCGCCGGTCCGAGCCCGATGTCACCAGCGTGTAGTTCGGCTTCCCGCGGAGCAGGTCATCGCCCGGGTCCTTCTGCGTCCAGCCGTCGCTGTTGCCCGACACGAACCGGACGAGGCTCCCGCCTTCGGTGACGAAGATGTCGCCGTCGATGTAGAGGCTCGTCATCCGGTCGACCGCCCGCGGCGCCGAGAGCTTGCCGGTCCAGCGGGCGGGGAAGCCGCTCCCGTCCGCGGACGGCGAGTAGCCGAGGATCTGCTTCTCGGAGGGGTCGATGACATAGAAGTTGTAGAGGCCCGCTTCGGGAATCTTGATGAACGTCCCGATCGCGATGACGTCCTTGCCCCATTCCGGGGCGCCATTGACCCGGACCCGGGTAAGCTGGCCGGTGCCCTTCTTCTTGTCGGTCACCCGGAATCGCCACACGACGTTCCGATCGTCGAGCACGAGAAGGTCGAGCCCACCCGCGCTGAGGAGGCGTGGCGCGGCGGCCGTCGCACCCGCTGCCTTCGTTCCCTGGCGGATCACGAGGGTGGCCTTGCCGGTCGAGAGGTTGATCCGCCAGACCGCCTTGTTCGCGCGGTCGAGGACGTAGGGAGCGCCATCGGGCCCAAGGACCAGCGCGCCGAGATCCGCCGGTGTCTTCGCCGCAGGGTCGAACTGGAAGGCGATCTCGTCGCGGACGTCGACGACGTGGTAGAGCCGGTCGAGCCCCGCGACGACCTCCTCGCGGATCGGCCGGATCGCCGAGAGCGGGATCTTTGCCTCCTCGGCCTGGTCGAGCTCCTCGTAGGCGTCGGTCAGGAGCTGGAGCGCCTGGTCCGGGGCGTCCTCGACGAGGTCGACGCCCGGCCCGCTGACCCGCTGGAGGTTGGCCCGGGCGGCGTCGAGGGCGCGCTGGCCGGCAGCGACCGACGAGATCGGCGCACGCGGCGACGCCCCGCCGGCGACGAAGACGGCGAGCCCGAGCCCGAACGCGACGACGATGAACGCGAGGATCGCGACGGCGGCCCGCCGTTGGGTCTCGCGCCGGGCGCTGATCGGGGTCACCCGGCGATACGCCGCTCGGCGCTGCGGGAGCACGTCCTGGAGGCGAAGGATCGCCCGCTCGAACGCGTTGCCGGCGACCTCGCGGGCCTGGCGGGCGCCGGCCTGGACCGCGGCGACGCCGTCGACGACCGGGTCGGCGAGCGGGATTGGCGAGCGGTCCGGGGCGCCGGCAAGCGGCTCGGCCGGCCGGACCGGAACCAGCGTCCGCTGCTTGTGGGTCGAGGCGACCTCGGTCGCCTCGAACGCGATCGCGCCGTCGCTTCCCGAGCCGTCCGCGGCGACGAACCGGTGGTGGAGGTGCTCCATCGCCGATTGCGGATGGAGCGTCACCATCGCGTCCTTCAGCTCCTCAGGGCCGAGCCGCGCGACGACATTCGGTGAGATGAGCACGAGCGAGTCGCCGACCGACACCTCGCCGCGCCACACCTCCGGCTCCAGCTCGCTGGCCGGCAGGCCACGCTCGCGGTGGGGATCGGGAAGCGTCGACAGCCGAGCCTGGCGGATCAGATACGCCTCGGCCGGCCCGACCGTCGCGACGTACAGCTCGTTCCCGCGGACGACCGCCACGCCGATCCCGATCGGGCCCGCCCCGTCGCCGGCGTGCCCCAGCCCGAGCCGATCCCGCTGGTGGGCGAGCCGCTTATTGGCGGTCGCGATCGCCTTGATCAGGCAGACCCGGATCCCCGCCGATTCGTCGTAGTAGTACTCGTTCCGGATCGTCTCGGCCGCGAGCCGGGTCGCTTCACGCGCCCGGTTGCCCGGGACCTTCGAGGTGACGAGCAGGTAGAGATGGCCCTTCGATCGGGCAACCGCACCGACCGTCGGCTCGACGACGACGATCGTGTCCGGCGAGCCGGGAAGGCGGTCCTGCTCGGCCATGAGACCAAGCTTCATCTGGAGCCTGACGGCCATGGAGCCTCTCGTACTGGCACAGCGGCGGCGGAGTCCTGGGCGGCTCGGGCGGGGCGCGGGGGTGGGCGGTGAGGCGGCCCGAATCGACGGACGCGCTCGTCTGGAGGATGGCTGGCAGGTCCGCCGATTATACGGCCGGTCCGTCGCGTCGGACGCGGATTCGGAGCTCGTGCGCGCGGAGTCCGATCGGGGCCGCGGCCAGTGCGGCGAGCAATTCGCGGCTCCGGAGCCGGATTTCCTGGGCGACGATCGGTGCGTCGGCCTCGATGACGAGCGCAAAACCGTCGACGCCGACGAC
>Ga0255338_1005941_pt1 | contig 10772 bp, 7 predicted proteins | sample MeOH1_35cm_T4_19_FD_203715 | JGI IMG/M metagenome (GOLD analysis project Ga0255338, IMG submission 203715) | Sandy soil microbial communities from University of British Columbia, Vancouver, Canada - MeOH1_35cm_T4_195 | ecosystem: Engineered > Artificial ecosystem > Sand microcosm > Unclassified ... | reverse complement strand
TGCGTCATGCAGTTTTCGTAATTGACGAAAAACTCCTCGCGCATGGCAGTGAACTCGGGGTGCTCCGGCGTCAGGCCGAAGGCCACCTCCAGCATGCCGCGCGCGCCGGCGCCAGCCAGGGGCCGGTAAACCTCGGGCGCCAGGGACGGCAAACCGCGGTCGGTCCGCATCTTGTCAGCGGCGGCGCCCAGATCGGGCGCGCTGTCGATCAGCGTGCCATCCAGATCGAACAGGACAGCCTCGATACCGGCAAATACCATCGTCACGCCTCCGCCGCAGGTCTGCGTGTAGCCAGCAGGTAGTTGACGCTGGTGTCGGCACTGAGCCAGTAGCGCCGGGTCAGCGGGTTGTATTCCATGCCACGGGTCTGTCCCAACTCTAGCCCCGCCTGGCGGCAGTAGCGTGCCAGTTCGCTGGGACGGATCATCTTGGCGTACTCGTGGGTGCCGCGCGGCAGCAGCTTGAGCAGGTACTCGGCCCCCAGGATCGCGAACAGGAACGATTTGGGATTGCGGTTGAGGGTGGAGAAAAACACCCAGCCACCCGGTTTGACCAAAGAAGCACAGGCCCGCACCACGGAGGCCGGGTCCGGCACATGTTCCAGCATTTCCATGCAGGTCACCACGTCAAAACTGCCTGGCTGCTCGGCCGCCAACGCCTCGGCGCTGACCTCTTGATACTGGATATTCGGCGTTTGGGCTTCGAGCGCGTGCAACTGGGCCACTTTCAGCGCTTTCGTCGACAGGTCAATACCGGTCACGCGGGCCCCCTTGCGCGCCATGGCGTCGGCCAGAATACCGCCGCCGCAGCCGACATCGAGCACCTGCCGTCCCTGCAAGGGCACTTGGCCATGGATCCAGTCCAGTCGCAACGGGTTGATCTGATGCAGGGGACGGAATTCGCTCTCGGGGTCCCACCAGCGGTGGGCCAACTCGGAAAACTTGGCCAATTCGGCCGGATCGGCATTCAACGTGGAAGTCATATGCCGATTATCCGGCAATCGAAACACCGCCGTCGGCCATTCCAGCGCCAATGAGACGCAATAAAAAACCCCGCCGAGGCGGGGTTTGTTTGTCAAGCAACCGAAAGATTACTTGTTGGGACGGGTACCGACCACTTCGATTTCCACGCGACGGTTCTTGGCGCGGCCTTCCTTGGTCTTGTTGTCAGCAACAGGCTGCTTCTCACCCTTGCCTTCGGTGTAGATGCGGTTCTTCTCGATGCCCTTGGACACGAGGTAAGCCTTGACGGCTTCAGAACGGCGGATCGACAGCTTCTGGTTGTAGGCGTCAGTACCCACCGAGTCGGTGTGGCCGACGGCGATGATCACTTCGAGGTTGATGGCCTTGACCTTCTGGGCCAGGTCGTCCAGCTTGGCCTTGCCTTCGGGCTTGAGGACAGACTTGTCGAAGTCGAAGAAGGCGTCGGCGGCATAGGTCACCTTGGTAGCGGCGACAGCCGGGGCAGCAGCCTTGGGAGCAGCAGCAACCGGAGCGGGAGCAGCCACAGCAGCCTTGGGCGCTTCAACGATGGCACCGTCGCAGCCCTTGACGGCCGTAGCGGGGGTCCAGTTGGCATCGCGCCAGCACAGTTCATTGGAGCCATTCTTCACAGCGATGCCAGAACCGCTGACCCAGTTGTCGGCAGACTGGGCACCAGCGGCGGTAGCGAGGGCTGCCGTTGCAATCAACATTGCCACTTTATTCAGTTTTTTCATGGTTCTCCTTTGGCGGAAAAAGCCGCAGCGAGGCTGCGATTAATGAAGAAAAGATGGCATGCACATGTGACTACCACCCAAACGGTCAATGTCATTGTGCCATATACGGCAAAGGCTTCAATTGACAAAATGGCGACACAGCCGGTTACAAACCAATGAATCTCTACTTTGTTGCTATGAAGCCACAAAGCCTGCGCCTTAAAATGGCAGATTGCCCACGCTACTGACCCGAGCGCCCCATGACCCAGTTCGCCAAAGAAACCCTGCCCATCAGCCTTGAAGAGGAAATGCGGCGCAGCTACCTCGATTACGCCATGAGCGTGATCGTGGGGCGTGCCCTGCCGGATGCGCGGGACGGCCTCAAGCCAGTGCACCGGCGCGTGCTGTTCGCGATGCATGAGCTGAACAACGACTGGAACCGGCCATACAAGAAGTCGGCACGTATCGTCGGTGACGTCATCGGTAAATACCACCCGCACGGCGACCAGTCGGTCTACGACACCATCGTGCGCATGGCGCAGGACTTCTCCATGCGCCACATGCTGGTGGACGGTCAGGGCAACTTTGGCTCCGTGGACGGCGACAACGCCGCCGCCATGCGCTACACCGAAATCCGCCTGGCCAAGATTGCGCATGAAATGCTGGCCGACATCGACAAGGAAACGGTGGACTTCGGCCCCAACTACGACGGTTCTGAAAAAGAGCCGCTGGTCCTGCCCAGCCGCCTGCCCAACCTGCTGGTCAACGGTTCCGGCGGTATTGCCGTCGGCATGGCGACCAACATCCCGCCGCACAACCTCAACGAGGTGGTGGACGCCTGTCTGTACCTGCTGCGCAAACCCGAGGCATCCATCGACGAGTTGATGGAGATCGTGCCGGCGCCGGACTTCCCCACCGCCGGCATCATCTACGGCATGAGCGGCGTCAAGGATGGCTACCGCACCGGCCGTGGCCGCGTGGTCATGCGCGCCAAATGCCATTTCGAGGACATCGACAAGGGCCAGCGCCAGGCCATCATCGTTGATGAGTTGCCCTATCAGGTCAACAAGAAGAGCTTGCTCGAACGCATTGCCGAACTGGTGCACGAGAAGAAGATCGAAGGCATCAGCCACATCCAGGACGAATCCGACAAGTCCGGCATGCGGGTGGTGATCGAACTCAAGCGCGGCGAAGTGCCCGAGGTGGTGCTCAACAACCTGTACAAGCAGACCCAGCTGCAGGACACCTTCGGCATGAACATGGTGGCGCTGATCAACGGTCAGCCCAAGCTGTGCAACCTGAAGGACCTGATCGAGGTCTTCCTCGACCACCGGCGCGAAGTCGTGACGCGGCGCACGGTGTTCAACCTGCGCAAGGCGCGCGAGCGCGGCCACGTGCTCGAAGGCCTGGCCGTGGCACTGGCCAACATCGACGACTTCATCGCCATCATCCGCAACGCCCCCACCCCGCCGGTGGCCAAGGCCGAGTTGATGGCCAAGCCCTGGGACAGCAAGCTGGTGCGCGAGATGCTCACCCGCACCCGTGCCGACGGCGGCGTGGTCAATGCCGACGACTACCGCCCGGATGGCCTGGAAAAAAATTACGGCATGGGCCAGGACGGGTTGTACCGCCTGTCCGACACGCAGGCGCAGGAAATCCTGCAAATGCGACTGCAGCGCCTGACCGGCCTGGAGCAGGACAAGATCGTCGCCGAGTACAAGGAAGTCATGGCCGAGATCGAGGACCTGCTCGACATCCTGGCCAAGCCGGAGCGCGTGTCGGTCATCATCAGCGAGGAACTCGGTGCCATCAAGCAGGAGTTCGGCCAGGGCAAGCTGGGCGTGCGGCGCAGCCTGGTCGAGCACAGCTCCTTCGACCTGAGCACCGAAGACCTGATCACGCCCACCGACATGGTGGTGACGCTCAGCCACAGCGGCTACATCAAGAGCCAGCCCCTGGGCGAATACCGCGCGCAAAAGCGCGGCGGCCGCGGCAAGCAGGCCACCGCCACCAAGGAAGACGACTGGGTCGACCAGCTCTTCATCGCCAACACGCACGATTACATCCTGTGCTTCTCCAACCGCGGCCGCCTGTACTGGCTCAAGGTATGGGAGGTGCCGGCCGGGTCGCGTGGCTCGCGCGGCCGCCCCATCGTCAACATGTTCCCGCTGCAAGAAGGCGAGAAGATCACCGTCGTACTGCCGCTCACCGGCGAGTTCCGCAGCTTCCCGGCCGATCACTACGTGTTCATGGCCACCTCCATGGGAACCGTCAAGAAGACCACGCTCGACGAATTCAGCAACCCGCGCAAGGCCGGCATCATTGCGGTCGACCTCGATGAGGGCGACTACCTGATCGGCGCCGCGCTGACCGACGGCAAGCATGACGTGATGCTGTTCTCCGACGGTGGCAAGGCCGTGCGATTCGACGAGAACGACGTCCGTCCCATGGGTCGCAACGCACGCGGTGTGCGCGGCATGATGCTCGAAGAAGGCCAGGGCGTGATCGCCATGCTGGTGGCCGAAGACGAGCAGCAAAGCGTGCTGACCGCCACCGAGAACGGCTACGGCAAGCGCACCAGCATCACCGAGTACACCCGCCACGGCCGCGGCACCAAGGGCATGATCGCCATCCAGCAGTCCGAGCGCAACGGCAAGGTCGTCGCCGCCACGCTGGTGCACGCCGACGACGAAATCATGCTGATCACCGACCGCGGTGTGCTGGTGCGCACCCGGGTCAGCGAAATCCGAGAACTCGGCCGTGCCACCCAGGGGGTCACCCTGATCGGCCTGGACGAAGGCGCCAAGCTCAGCGGCCTGCAGCGCATCGTCGAAAACGACGCCAACCCGGCCGACAGCGAACCCACCGAGGGAGACGAGGCCTGATGGCGCGCCCCTTCAATTTCTCCGCCGGTCCGGCCACCATTGCGCCCGAGGTGCTGACACTGGCCGCCAGCGAAATGTTGGATTGGCACGGTAGCGGCATGGGCGTCATGGAGATGAGCCACCGCGGCAAGGAGTTCATCAGCATCTACGAGCAGGCGCAGGCCGATCTGCGCGAACTGCTGGCGATTCCGAAGAACTTCCACATTCTGTTCATGCAGGGCGGTGGCTTGGCGGAAAACGCCATCGTGCCGCTGAACCTGTCGCGCGGCGGCACCGTCGACTTTGTCCTGACCGGCAGTTGGAGCCAGAAATCGCAGAAAGAGGCGCGCAAGTACTGCAACGTGAACATTGCCGCCAGCAGCGAAGCCGACGGGCATACCACCCTGCCGGCCCCGGCCCGCTGGCAACTCAGCGCGGATGCGAGCTATGTGCACATCTGCTCGAACGAGACCATTCACGGCGTCGAATTCCACGAATTGCCCGATATGCAGGCGCTGGGCAGCAAGGCGCCGCTGGTGGTCGACTTTTCCTCCCAGGTCGCCTCGCGCCCGGTGGACTGGTCGCGCGTCGGCCTGGCCTTTGGCGGCGCACAGAAGAACATCGGCCCAGCCGGCCTGACGCTGGTCGTAGTGCGCGAGGATCTGCTGGGCCATGCCCTGCCGGCCTGTCCCAGCGCCTTCGACTACCGCATCGTGGCCGAGAACCAGTCCATGTTCAACACACCGCCGACCTTTGCCATCTACATGGCCGGCCTGATCTTCCAGTGGCTCAAACAGCAGGGCGGCGTTGCCGCCATGGAAGCACGCAACATCGCCAAGGCCCAGCTGCTGTACAACGCCATCGACGCCTCGCAGTTCTACGTCAACCGCGTCGCCAAGAACTGCCGCTCGCGCATGAACGTGCCCTTCTTCCTACGCGACGACTCCCGCAACGAAGCCTTCCTGGCCGGGGCGCGCGAACACGGGCTGTTGCAGCTCAAGGGCCACAAGTCGGTAGGCGGCATGCGTGCCAGCCTCTACAACGCCATGCCGCTGGAAGGCGTGCAGGCGCTGGTGGCCTACATGCGAGAATTTGAAAAGAAATCATGATGCCCCCCGAAGCGCCTTCGGCGCCTCCCCCCAAGGGGGCGCACCCAGCGGCCCGGACAAGCCGGTTCCGCGGGTGCCTGCGCAGAGGTCTTGGCACCTCATACGTCTCAGGTAACGAACAGTGCGCGGGAAAATAATTAACATGTCCAAAACCCTGCCTGAACTCCGCGTCGAAATCGACGCCCTGGACCAGGAACTTCTGGCCCTGCTCAACCGCCGCGCTGCCCTGGCGCACGATGTCGGCGAGATCAAGAAGGTCGAGGGCTCGCCGGTGTTCCGGCCCGAGCGCGAGGCCCAGGTCATTGCCGGCCTGCAGACCCACAACCCCGGCCCTCTCAAGCGCGAGAGCGTGGCCAGCATCTGGCGCGAGATCATGTCAGCCTGCCGCGCCCTGGAGGCATTGCAGCGCGTGGCCTACCTCGGTCCGGCCGGCACCTACAGCGAAGAGGCCGCCCTGCAGTTTTTCGGCTCCAGCATCGAGCGCATGCCTTGCGGCAGCATCGACGAAGTGTTTCGCGCCACGGCCGCCGGCAGCGCCCAATATGGCGTGGTCCCGATGGAGAACTCGACCGAAGGCATGGTGTCGCGTTCGCTGGACCTGTTCCTCACTTCGCCGCTGCATGTGGTGGGCGAAACCAGCCTGCTGGTGCGCCACAACCTGCTGCGTCTGACGGATTCCATCGAAGGCATCGAAGCCGTCTACGCCCACCCGCAGGCCCTGGCGCAGTGCCAGAACTGGCTCAACACCCACCTGCCGCATGCCGAACGCCACGCCGCCGCCAGCAATGCCGAAGGCGCGCGCTTGGCCGCCAGCAACCCGGCTTGGGCCGGCATTGCCAGTGAGCGCGCCGGCAGCGAATTCGGCCTGCACGTGGTGGCACACGCCATCCAGGACGATGCCTACAACCGCACCCGCTTTGCCGTGGTCTGCCTGCCGCAGACCCTGCCCGCCCCCGAGGCGTCGGGCAAGGACTGCGTAAGTCTGGTCGTCTCGGTCCCCAACCGCCCGGGCGCCGTGCATGACCTGCTGGTCCCGCTCAAAAAGCATGGCGTCTCCATGACGCGCTTCGAGTCGCGCCCGGCGCGCTCCGGCCAGTGGGAGTACTACTTCTACATCGATCTTCAGGGTCACCCGTCCCAGCCCCAAGTTGCCGCGGCACTGCAGGAACTACAGGGCCTGTGCGCCTTCTACAAGGTGCTGGGCACTTATCCGGTGGCTGAATGATGTTCGAGCAACTCGGACTGATTGGCTGCGGCCTGATGGGCGGCTCCTTCGCGTTGGCGCTCAAGCGCGCCGGCTTGGTCAAGCGCGTCGTCGGTTACAGCAAGTCGCCCTCCACCACCGAACGCGCCCGCCAACTCGGCGTCATCGACGTCGAGGCCCCCTCGGCCCTGCTGGCGGTGTCGGGCGCCGACATCGTGCTGATCGCCGTACCGGTGGCTGCTACCGAGGCCACTTTCAAGGCCATCCGCCATCTGGTCACGCCGCAGATGCTGATCATGGATGTCGGCTCGACCAAGCGCGACGTCATCGATGCCGGCCGACGCGCCCTGCGCGACCATATCGGCTCGTTCGTGCCGGCCCACCCGATCGCCGGCAAGGAAGTCTCCGGGGTCGAGCATGCCGACCCCGACCTCTATGCCGGCAAGCAGGTCATCCTGACGCCGATCGACCGCACTCAGCCCGTGCAGTTGCAAAAAGCCGTTGACGTCTGGAACGCGCTGGGTTGCCGCGTACAGCAGATGTCACCCGAGGCGCACGACGCGGCCTTCGCCTCCGTCAGCCACCTGCCGCACCTGCTGGCCTTTGCCCTCATGAATTCGATTGCCGGCCAGCCGCAAGGCAAGGACTTCCTGTCCTTGGCCGGACCAGGCTTTCGCGACTTCTCCCGCATCGCCGCCAGCGACCCGCATGTCTGGCGCGACATCCTGATCTCCAACCGCGAAGAACTGCTGACCCAGTCCAAGATTTTCCAGCGCCATCTGCAGGCGCTGGAGCTCATGATCGCCAATGGCAACGGCGAAGCGCTCGAAGGCCTGATCGATCAGGCCAGCCGTACGCGCGCCGGTTGGATCATGAACAAGTTCCAAAAATAATGTTTGCCACCGAGTTTCTCGATCTGCCGCCGCTGGCCGGCGCCCAGGGCCGGGTGGTCCTGCCCGGCTCCAAGAGCATTTCCAACCGTGTGCTGCTGCTCTCGGCCCTGTGCCGCGGCCGCACCACCTTGCATGACCTGCTGGACTCCGACGACACGCGCGTCATGCTCGCCGCGCTGCGCCAGCTGGGCTGCGGCGTGCAGCAAGATGGCACCACCATCGTCATTGACGGCCTGGACGGCAAGCTCCCCGCCACCGCCCTGAAGTTCTTCATGGGCAATGCCGGCACTGCGATGCGCCCGCTCACCGCGGCACTGGCCGTGTTGGGCGGCGATTTCGAACTCAGCGGCGTGCCACGCATGCACGAGCGCCCCATCGGCGACTTGGTGGACGCGCTGCGTCAGCTTGGCTGCCGTATCGACTATCTCGGTAACGATGGCTACCCGCCGCTGCGCATTGGCCGCCCCGCCCTGAAGCTCGACGCCCCGATCAAGGTTCGCGGCGACGTTTCCAGCCAGTTCCTCACGGCATTGCTGATGGCCTTGCCACTGGCCGCGACAAAAGACGTCGTGATCGAGGTGGTCGGAGAGCTGATCTCCAAGCCCTACATCGAGATCACGCTCAACCTGCTGGCACGCTACGGCATCACGGTACACCGCGAAGGCTGGCAGCGCTTCACCATCCCCGCCGGGGCACGCTACCAGTCCCCGGGTGTGCTGCATGTCGAGGCGGATGCGTCGTCCGCCAGCTACTTCATCGCGCTCGGCGCCATTGCAGCAGATAGCGGCGCACCGGTGCGCATCGAGGGCGTGGGCGAGGACTCGATCCAGGGCGACATTCGCTTCATCGACGCTGCCCGCCTGATGGGCGCACGCGTCATTAGCGGTCCGAACTGGTTGGAAATTTCTCGCGGAAGCTGGCCGCTCAAGGCGATTGAGCTCGACTGCAACCACATTCCCGATGCTGCCATGACGCTGGCCGTGATGGCACTGTACGCCGACGGCACGACCACGCTGCGCAACATCGCCAGCTGGCGCGTCAAGGAGACCGACCGTATCGCCGCCATGGCCACGGAACTGCGCAAGCTCGGCGCCACGGTGGAAGAAGGCGCGGACTTCATCCGCGTTGAGCCCCCGCCGAACGCTGCACAGTGGAAAGCAGCCACGATCCACACCTACGATGACCACCGCGTCGCCATGTGTTTCTCGCTCGCCGCCTTCAATCCGGCGCAGTTGCCGGTACGCGTCCTCGATCCGAAATGCGTGGCCAAGACCTTCCCCGATTACTTCGAGGCCCTGTTCTCGGTCACGGCCGCCGTACCCGGCACCGTGCCGGTGCTGTGCGTCGACGGCCCGACGGCTTCCGGCAAGGGCACCTTGGCCGCTCGTCTGGCCCAGGCGCTGGGCTACCACTATCTCGATTCCGGCGCACTCTACCGAGTGACCGCATTGGCCGCCCTGCGCGCCGGACTGGCGCTGGAGCCTCAGAACGAGGCCGCCATTGCCGCGCTGGCCAAGCGGTTGCCGGTGCGTTTCGTCGGCGAGCAGGTGCTGCTCGATGGCGACGATGTGAGCGACGCCATCCGCAGCGAGGAAGGCGGCATGAACGCCTCCAAAGTCTCGGCCCTGCCGGCGGTGCGCACCGCATTGGTGGCCCTGCAGCACAGTTTCCGCCAGTTGCCGGGCCTGGTGGCCGACGGGCGCGACATGGGCACGGTGATCTTCCCCGACGCCCCGCTCAAGGTATTTTTGACGGCCAGCGCCGAAAAACGTGCCGAACGACGCCATAAGCAGTTGATTTCAAAGGGAAATTCGGCTATATTGTCAGATCTTCGTGCCGATCTGGAGTCGCGCGATGCCCGGGACACCTCCCGAGCAGTCGCGCCACTCAAGCCGGCACAGGACGCCCGGTTGCTGGACAACTCGGATCTTTCGATTGAAAAGTCGCTCGATCTGGTGCTGGACTGGTGGCAGAGCAAACAGCCTTTCAGCAACGTCTGAGCGGCTAACCGGCCCACACGGCTCCCCTCGCGCTCGCTAAGCGCCCGGCCGTGTGGTTCAACAACGTAACCCGCGGATCATCCGCACAAACCGCCGTCGAAAGCTATCCCCCAGCAGCAATGGTGCTGCTGTAACGCCATGGCGCTTTGCCGTGGACGCCCAGACGGTCTAGGAACTTAAATGTCTGAATCTTTTGCCGCCCTTTTTGAAGAGTCCCTGCAACGCACCGAAATGCGCCCGGGCGAAGTCATCACCGCCGAGGTGATCCGCATCGAACACAACTTCGTGGTTGTGAACGCCGGCCTCAAGTCCGAAGCCTACGTGCCGCTGGAAGAATTCAAGAACGACAAGGGCGAGCTCGAAGTCCAAGTGGGTGACTTCGTGTCCGTGGCCATCGGCTCGATCGAAAACGGCTACGGCGACACCATCCTGTCGCGCGACACCGCCAAGCGCCTGGCTTCCTGGATGAGCCTGGAAAAAGCCCTGGAATCCGGCGAATTCGTCACCGGCACCACCAGCGGCAAGGTCAAGGGTGGCCTGACCGTGCTGGTCAACGGCATCCGTGCCTTCCTGCCCGGCTCGCTGGTTGACACCCGTCCGACCAAGGATCTGTCTCCGTACGAGAACAAGACCATGGAGTTCAAGGTCATCAAGCTCGACCGCAAGCGCAACAACGTGGTGCTGAGCCGCCGCGCCGTGGTGGAAGCCTCCATGGGCGAAGAACGCGCCAAGCTGATGCAGACCCTGAAAGAAGGCTCTGTGGTGCAGGGCGTGGTCAAGAACATCACCGAATACGGTGCTTTCGTGGACCTGGGCGGCATCGACGGTCTGCTGCACATCACCGACATGGCATGGCGCCGTGTCCGCCACCCGAGCGAAGTCGTTCAGGCCGGCCAGGAAATCACCGCCAAGATCCTCAAGTTCGACACCGAGAAGAACCGCGTGTCGCTGGGTCTCAAGCAGATGGGCGACGACCCGTGGATGGGCGTGAACCGCCGCTACCCGC
>Ga0255338_1005940_pt1 | contig 10776 bp, 3 predicted proteins | sample MeOH1_35cm_T4_19_FD_203715 | JGI IMG/M metagenome (GOLD analysis project Ga0255338, IMG submission 203715) | Sandy soil microbial communities from University of British Columbia, Vancouver, Canada - MeOH1_35cm_T4_195 | ecosystem: Engineered > Artificial ecosystem > Sand microcosm > Unclassified ... | reverse complement strand
GGACGAGTATCTGTTGAGCGTGTAGAAAAAGAATCGGCAATCGTTTTGGAAAAAGTAGACTATGTTATTCTCACTGCGTTGTACTATCACGAGATGGAAGAAATTATGAAAGCTTTTAAACTAACTAAAAGTCATAGTTATAGTTTTGGTCAAAATGTTGGGTATAAATTTGAGAGCAAAGGAAAAAAAATATTGGCCTTCTCACAGCACCAGATGGGAATGGTGGATAGTGCCATTTTAACGACTCAGGTAATGATGAAGTTTAATCCTGAATATGTCATAATGCCTGGAGTTTGTGGAGGGGATGCAAAAACTAAATTTGGCGATGTCATCATTTCGTCGAAGGTCCACCTATTTCAAACTGGCAAATTGACTAATGAAGGGTTACTGAATGAGTCTGCTGAATCCAAGATTGATGAAAGAACAATTCAAAGAATACAACAAAATGAAAAAGAAATTGTTGCGGAAATATCAAGGGAAATCGCGAAAGACATTAATAAATTAACAGACAAAGAAAAGCATCCGTTTTATACCTTCCAGCAAGAAAAAATAGAAACTTATGTCGAACCAACGGCTTGTTCAACTATGGTGATTGATAAGAAAGGATATTTCGAAAAATTCATCAAAAAAATAAACAGAAAAATGATCGCAGTTGAGATGGAGGGCTTCGGACTGGCAAGGGCAGCAGAGTGCACATCAAATTCGAGCAAAGCTGTAATGATCAAGTGTGTGATGGATAATACTACTGAAAAGGAAGACCTTGCTAAATCGTATGCTGCTTATGTCAGCGCGCAATTTGTCAAAAAAATGATTGATAAAGATGTCCTGATGTAAAATTGATAACTTCGGTTTTGGTTTCTGTAATTGGCAGTTTGATCATAGCACAAATGTCCAATTCGGTTACCACCCCAATTCAATAATCACAACTCCCTGATTCCACAGGGCTTTCATCATAAGGTTCGATTCTCTCCGGGTCCACAGTACAGCCTCGCTTTCGCGTAGCTTATTGTTTCAGGTCCGGACACAATCGACTTCGCTACGCGAATCACTACACCCCAAAATTGTCGACAGGACAATTTCTTGCCTGGTGGTCTCCCCCCCGTCCGCCCAAAAAAACAAGTCCGGTTTTTTAAGGATTTGTCTCTTTTCATTTCCTCTGAAACCTTTGTCAGTATTGAGCTCCGGCCGGAGCATTACGAATGCGTCGGTAATGTTCATTGAAAAACAATCCCACGATGTAATTCAGACTATGCCCTACGTAATATCCTCCAACTGGTCAAACTTCAGATCACTCAAACCTTCTCCCTTTCCTGTTTCCTTGTACCGCGCCATCCACAGGTAAGTGCGGCCATTCGTCCATCGTGTGCGTTGCCAGTTGCGCTGTACGATTACACCTGCGCGTGGCACTTCTTCTTCGTTGATGAAGTACGGCGTCGGAACTTGAGTGAGGATATGTCCGCGTGCTCCGTTGGAGCCGGGCATTTTAGCGCGCTGCAGGTAAGTTTCGCTGTCGCTGCCGGGCATGTGCACAGGTATGAATGGAATCCAGTTACTCGGTACAGTGGTGCCGGCTACGTAACGGATGGTGGCTTCACCCGCAGGAGTGAAAGTATCAGTGGTGGTTTCGCCGATGTCCATTTCATCGCCGTTGATGCCGCCCCTTGCCTGCGATGGAACCGTATGCTCTACCGCCCACACCATGTTGGCCATTTCGTCGCGAAGTAAATTAATTTTTTCCACGGGCTCGCTTTCGAGATACTGCGAAATGGAGGAAGGCAGGTAAAACTTGTTGGTGGATGTTGAGCCTGCGGTGCGATCGGTGTTATGGAACATCACCCAGCGATGCCAATTGGTTTCTGCGCCGCGACCTGCCGGACGTACCAATGTTTCTTGCCCGAACACATCGGTGACAACAATTCCCTTGGTTTCGCAGAGCGAGTTGAACGGCATGGGGAACGGCAGCATGAACCAGTCGTTCGCGTAAATGAGCCCAAACTCTGCGAATGCAAGATGCAGGAGTCCGGTTGCGGATGTATCGATCTTACCGAAATCCGTTTGGTTCTCTTCCATCTGCCAGAAGCGCGGATGAGGCATTCCTTTAAAGCTGATGGGCGAAGGAATGAATGATGCAAGTGTACCTGTTTCAGGAGAGAGTACAGGCGGCACCGATTCACCTTGCTTCATCACACGGCGATCGTTCTGCAAATCGAACGAATACCAATCGAGATGCCCCTGGTAATATTCGTCGGCGGCGAGAATTGTTTGATGCGCCGGTGGTGTAGCGAGAGAGAAACCATACTCGAGTTGTGATGGCTTCCACGCGTCTTCCGCAGCAGATGGAGGTTGACTGTACATGCGGCTGTACCACGCGGTGAGCGAAGTCGCCATTAACCTGAACGCCGTTTTTTCGGTTGCAGAAAATGCGGCTTCACTATCCACCCATTCTTCGAACAGCGTGCTGCCCGGCGTAGATGAATCAGTAATCATCTCGCTGTGCATCTCAAAACCATTCCACCACCGTCCGGAAGCTGCTTCAAACAATTGCGTGCCTGGATAGTCGTTGCGTTCTGGTGTAAACGAAAGCGGATAGCGGTCGATCAGTTTTTGCCGGTGCGTTTTCAATCCTGCATCCATGGTCTTCCATGCAGTGCGCGCAATTTCAACTGCAAGACCAAGATTGGTACGCAGCGTTTCGCGTTCGACACGCGCTTCGATCGGAATGCTCTCGTCGTAATCACGGATTGTATTTTCAGGGAACACCACACGGTCGGCCGCATGCTGCAGTGTCAAAATACGCGCACCTACCGGGGTGGCCGCATCTTCTCCCTGGAATTCTCCGAACTGCCATTGGCGCGTAAGCATCCAGAGCGCATCACGCACTTCGGCTTTCAGGCTGCGGTCAAATTCTGCTGTACGTGGACTCGCCTCCAATCGGTTGAAGGCAGTAATAGCAGGCAGACGGAATTCCGCCATGTATAACGGAGCCAATGCAGCAGTATTGATAATTGCTTCGGACATAACAGATCAGTTTGAATTCAGGTTAGGATTAAGATAGAAGCCAGTGAGCAACGGCGCCATTAACGTGAGGTTCAGGCGCAGGTCAAGCGATACGTTCAGATCATACTGGCTGAATTCTGAAATGATGGAAGGGAGCAGCACGCTCAGCTCCGGATAATCCGTATTAGCGTCGATCAGTTGCGGCTCTACAGCGCGTAATTTTGCGCGACGTAAAGTATCGTTGAGAATATTCACGAGTTCGTCCCAGTTCCAGTGACCTTTAATCTCTGACGGAACTGCAAGGAGCAACGATTGCGGCGGCATTGCGTTTGGCCGGTTGTAATGGAATGTAATGCCGGTATTCTGTTCACGCGCCGGTATAGATTCGTTCCATTCATCCAGCAAAATTCCGGAGCGCAACGAGCCTGCCTGGAATGCACTTTCGCCGTGCACTATCACCGACATTGTGTCGCGGGAAATATTGAACGGTTCTCCTGTGAGCGGATCGTTATCCGGGAATTGCACAGCGAGCCAACTGTCCTTTTCACGATAAGGCAATTGCACCGGACGCAGCGCGAGTGTTTTGTCCTGGAACGTTTCGTACAGCAGGCGTATGTTTTCCCATGCAGCAAGCTTCGGCCGCACATTGGCGCTGCTGCTCATCCACTCGTCGGCAGGCAATGGCATTTGCAAAGTTCCGGTTGCGTGGCTGAGCAATTGCAGTCTGTCCGTATCTGATTTAAGCAGGTCAACTTCGTTCGAAAGTGTGAAAGCGGGAAGTACATTAAATGCAGATCCAAGAATTGCTTTACACGCATCAATGGCACCCGAAATTTTCTGGTCAGCATCTGCAGCCGTAAGTAACGCGACGCTGCTGCTCAATGCAGCGCTTGCCGATGCTTCCACTTCCATAGCTTGCGCGAGTAATCCGGCTTTCGAATCGTCGGACGCATTGCTTTGGAAACGCGGGAAGGAATCGGCAATTCCAAATGCAGAAAGTGCCGAAAGATATTGTTGCAGGGTCACCGCATCAATCGTCGCAAATGTGAATGTGATGGAGGTAAAATCAAGTTCGTTGTTGCGCAGTTCGACCAGTGCGTCGCCGAGATTGAAAACAACCGTTCCTTCTATCGTGGCGGAAATGGGGAGAAGGCGCAGGTTGCCGAGCAATGTACCGAGTGCGGTCTGTAATGTAGCCACACGCGTGCGAAGTTCGTTGTAGTCGTAACCCTCCGTTGGTGTTCCGCTACCCGTTGCAGAAGTAAAATAGTCTTTGTCACTCAATGCGCGCGAGCCGGATACAAGTGTGTGCAACCCACGCAGCATAGGCAGCAATTCGGAGAAGGTGACTTTACCCGGTTCGTTTTTCGGTGCACCGAAGCTGATGCGTACCCGTGATGTTTCATCAAGGCCCCTGTCGCTGCGATAAGCCCATGCAATGCGCGACTCCAGTTCTGAAACACCTGTGCGTCCGCCTGCACCCGTGCTCAGTTCTTTTCCGCACACCAATACAAAATCAATCGGCTGCAGGTCGAGCGCATTTGCAGAAATCACAAGCGGAGTTTCCAATGTACCATCTTCGAGTTCTTCGAAAACAGTGCACTGAATATTTTCCGGTGCCCCCAGCACTTCACCGAGCCAGAAGTTGATGCCCGGCTCCATCAGTGCGCGTGGAGTCATTGTAGCACCAGGCCACGCTGCAGAAGCCGGATCGAGTGGATCAAGGTGCGGGAAATGAAGCGTGACCTTGTTAGTGAATGTAAAGCGGGTACTGCGCGGTGTTTTGATAACGTCGAGATCCGGTGGAATGTAAGCATCCTTCATGCTACCCAATACCGCATTGGTGCGATCAAAATTTCCCTGCACCATCTGGTACGCACTTTCGGCGAGCAGGAGATCGTTCACCGCATCGAGTGTATCGGCGAGCTTGTCTTTTTCCTCGTTCAATACAGTGATCATTGCGGGTGTAAGCGCGGGTGGATCGAGTTTCACTACGCTGCTCCAATTAACAGTTGCGGAGCCAGCCAGTGTTGCACCGTTCACCACGTCATACGCTTCTACCGTTTCTGTTGCTCCGCTGGTTTCCACCTGTTTAGTTTTGATCGGGAATGCAACCCGTATATCGTAGATAAACGAATTGAGCAGGCCAAGTGCAGCATTCGCAGATACGCGATCATGCAATCCTCTTTCGAACTGGTAGCCCAGCAATGCTTCGAGCGTTTGTCCGTTGCGCATTCCCTGGAGAATGAATAAGCTGCGGCGTACACGTTCGGAAGAAAGATTCACTGCCATGACATCGGGTTCGGCTGGTGTAGCGTGACTCATGTAACCACTACGGAGTAATGCCGCCGCTGCTGCATGATTAATGGAGGGAGCATGAACGAACCCGCCATTACCGGAATCTTCGAACAACGGCTTACCTGTTTTGGAAAGCAACTCCGCCGGCACATCGTTGCGGGCAGGCGTGCGGGTAATGGGCCGGATATTTTCCACCCAGCCGAATGCACCGAGGTAAACTCCTTTGTTTGGTTGTGACGTGGTGCCACCGCGCAGGCTTTCGAGACGCTGACTGAAAATACCGGTTTGCCATGCATCTAGGCGATAGGTGCAACTGTCGATGTGCTCGGTGAAACAACGTTCAAGTTGTGCAGTCGGTAATCCGGAGAGCGTGGAAAGTGAGTCGCGCATTTCACCAAGGAAAGCTGTTTCTTCCAGGTCGCTGCCGGCAGTGAGCAGGAAATCTGCCACTGGCATAACGCGCTTCGGGTGGGAAGCGCTTACGTTACCTACAGGTCCACGCAATACTTCCCAACGGGTCAGGTCGCCCGCGGGACGGATGTTGTAAAACGTGCGGACGGTTTCTGTTACCGACGTGTCAACACTGTATCGTTTCATCCATTGCACTGCAGTCTTGTTGAGCTGAAGCAGGAGTGCGTGACGGAGTTGCAGGTACAGCAGCGAAGTCGGTTTCTCAGCGCCGTTGAACGACTGCTGATACAGTTTTGAAATCGTGTCGGCTTCACACAGCCAATCGAGATAATTCTTGTGCTGCGCAGTATCGTACTCCTGCAAGCTATCCGTTTCCGAAAGCGGATCGCTGCTCACGAGATTGGATACATCGAGTGGTGTATGGTAATGCTGGTAGATGAGACGGAACAACTCGGGATGCGCTTCTCCGGTTGCAGGAGTATAGTTGAATTTTGTCTGCAGGAAACTCATCATGTACCACTCGCGCAACGCAGTCATGATCGTATCCGTGAAATATTCACCGTCCCATTCAAACGCGACCAGATTTTTGAGGTAATCGAGACTGTAACCTGTTCGCTGGTTAAATGAAACGGACCCGGCTTGCAGGCCAAGCACATTCATCAGCACATCGGAACTGTCAACGCCGGGTTTACCCGCATACATCAGCTTGGGAAGCATAGAATTCCAGATCGTGTCAAAGTGGTGCAGCACTTTGAGCAGCATCGTGTTGAACGGATCGACGCTCTTGATGTGCGAAGTCTCTTTCCACCTGGAGAAATCGCTTGTAAGCAGAATACCATAGGGCTGGTCACCAATGCGGATGGCAGGCAGCGGTCCCCGCCCGGTTACTTTAGTCACGAAAAAATCGCGGAGTTTATCGCGACTCGCTTCACTCAGTACCGGGCTCATCTGGCTGTCGAAGTAGTAACCAAGTGTAGCAGGATACAAAGCCTTGTTCATCGCCACCGCGTTGGCATAATCAGAAAGGTTAGCGTTGCTCACATATTGAAGCGAATTGTAATTCACGCCTAATGCGTCGGCAAGACGTCGGCCGTCAGCTGAAGAATGCTCGTTGAACAGCGGGATGTCTTCTCCTGTAACTTCCTGCACTGAATCGATGGAGTCATTCACCGAATAACCCGAGCCGGAATCATCCGTGTTGTTCGTGGGTGCACCCTGCTGCAGTAGTGAAAATCCTTTCGGTGAATAATGATGATTGTCGATCAGCTCTTCAACCAACGTTTGTCCTTTAGTAGGGTTGGACGAAGCCATTACACCGAGCACAAGAATTTTGTCAAACCCTTCGCTGCCCTGCTGACTCGTGATCGGAATACGGAAACCCATGCCCGACTCCACGGCGCGCCCGAAATCCGATGCCCAGTCGAAACGTGTACCGAATGTAAGTTGCCCGTCTTTCGTAATGAAGGAATCGTTTGCTTCTTCATCACCTGTGACGAGATCAAGTGGTTCCGGTCCAACGAAAAGTTCATCGGGAATTGTGTTACCGGTAACTTCTTTAACGATCGCATCGCCCACGTAAAGCATAACCACCAGACGGTCGGGCATAACGTGCGCACGTGGTGCACGGGTCCACGCAGCGGGTTTCGTGAGATCGTGCGCAGGAAATGTCAACTGGTCTTCTGTGGCAAGTCCATTCACGGAGGACCAGTTTACCGGGCGTGTGCTACGGGCTACCCACGAGGAACGTGAAGGTCCGAACAGCGATGCAAAATTTTTCCAGGCATCCGTTTTCTGTGTTGCTTTGTCAGCGACTGCATTTTTCACAATGCCGAAAATGATTTTCCAGTACGCTTCACCCGCGTCCACTTCACGCTCAGTCAGTTGTTTTTCGTGTGTATGAACAGCAATATCGTCGGGGTATACGCGCACCCACAACTCATCGTGCGTACCATTCTTGCCGTGTTCTTTTACAAAACGCGTTTCAATCCGCACCGGCAATAACAGGAAGGGTGTGGTATCGTTCATCTGCGCAACTGCCGATCGTGGATCCCTGTTTGTATAAATGCCGTCGATTTTGTTGCCAAGCAGTTTCCCGATGTTGGTCCATTCCTCTTTGGCAGCAGCGTACTGATTTTTCAATTCCGTCACTTTGTTCTGCAATTCATCGAAAGACTGTCCCGAAGATTGGGTAACGGCACGAATTTTTTCTTCCTTCTCAGAGATCGCCACACGCACCTGTGCTTTCTGATCGTTGATGCGTTTCCGGTCTTCAAGCGCTTTTGTATAACCGGCATGCAATTGCTGCAGTTCAGATTGTGCAACAGCGAGTGCACTTTGTGTTTCGCTTAACCGGGCTTTTGCAGTTTCGATTGCCTTGTTCAGCTCTGCAATTTTCTGTTGGTCAGGTGTTGTCGCGTTCAGCACAGCTTCAAGTTGCGTTTCAAGCGCAGCAATGGCCGCCTGCAATCCTTCTACGCGCTTGCGCAGGAAATCCACGCGCTTCTGCACCTCCGTATACTGGCGTATGGTCGCGAGGAGTACGATCTCAGAATTTCCCAGCCCTGTCAGTTGTGCTTCCAGTCCCGCAATCTCAGCGCGAAGTGCAGCAACTGCTGCAGTTTGTTCCGCCGGCGTTGGCTTCTGCCTGCTGATCTGCAACGCCCGCTCAGTCCGGAACAGTTCCGCCTGCAACCCGTACATCGTTTCGCCTTGTTCATTGCGTTGTGTACGCAATGTTTCTATCGCTTGCAGTTGTTCATTGAATGTGCTCATTTCTTCAGTGCGTTAAGGATCGGTTGCGGTTAAAGTGAAGCCAGCATTTCTTTCGCGTGTATGGCCACCATACTTGGTTTCTGGAAAAGAATGTTTGCCATGTTAGCGGAATGCACTCCCCATTCGTCCACTGTTTCTGCTTCGGGGAACGGGATACCGGTTGGTTTGTCATTCAGGCGGATAAATTCCGGATCAGGTGTCGCAAAATTTTTCCAGGAGAGATCGTCCCAGGAAACTCCGTCGCTTCCTTCATCATATTCGATATCCATCCCGAAGCGCGGCTCGCCCGGCACTTCCTGGATCACGAAGAACCAGCCTTCATGATCGTTGGAAGGAAAACCTGTACTTGGATCATCGCCTTTCGCTTCTTCGATGGTGAGATCGAACCCGAAGAATTTGATGTCGGGATAAATTTCCGCTTTGTACAGTGGGAATTTTACCTGCCGGGCAAAAGTTTCGCTGGTAAGATCGAGGTTGACGACCTGCTTGCCATCCTGTTTGATCGCTTTCTGTGCGAAGATCACTGAGTTGGGATATCGCTTCAGAAGATCGCCACGAATGACGAGCACAAGTTGTGAATCGTCTCCTTCCGCATCGCGGTTGTTATGGCTTCCCAATAAACTGGTTTTCTGCCAGGTGTGAATCGGTTTGATGTCCTTGCCGGCTTCAATTATCTCTTCCGGTGTGAGACCTGTATCGGGTTGTACCATACCGCTTACATCCCAGAATTGACGGAAATAACTGCCGCGCTGATCCGTTGGATATTCACGCCACAGCAACTCACGACCCATTTCGTGGTTGAGTCCCACCATGTACGACTCAATGAACTTCTGGTTGGTTTCGAGCAGCGAGATGGTATTTACGGGTATCAGTTTTAAGTTCGGCAACAGCAATTCCGAAGATTTTTCGCTGAGTTTTTTGTACATCGGTTCTTCGAAATCAGGATACGCCATGGCATCCACAATTTCTTCCTGCAGGTTGATCCAGCTGAGGTTCGGGATGTTGACGAGGTAAGAAAGCCGTTTGCCATGCGCAAAACGCGGTGTGATTGCTTTCGTCATTTTCTGCTTTGCGTTTACCAGGTCAAAAGCAGTCTTTGGTTTTATTACAGGTGAGGGTACCATCAGTATTCCGGAAAGTCCCGCTACTGCGGTACGGAAATGTTCCGCCTCCCGGCTTTCTCCATTGGCACCTCCTGGTGTTGCATCCGGCGTGACCGGTTCGTTGGTCATCGCAACATTAAAATCAGGACGCAGCGGAATTTCGCTGATGTGTGAACCGGCTTTCGCAGGGTCAAGAAAGGTCTCTGCTGCTTTTTGTTTTTTACGTGCACGTAGAATTGCCGGAATTGCAACTGCAGTTACCGCTACAGCAGCGAGCGCGGCAATAATCCAGTACGGCGTTAGAATAGCAACGATCAGCAGCAGCACGAGTAAGAGAAGAAGCAGTATCCAACCTGAGCCGGCAAGCCATGCAGAGAATCCTTTTGGCTTTACCGCATCTGAAATTCCTTTCGTTGTAGGTAGTGTTGCAGGCGTGCGTCTTGGAGGAGCTGCCGTAAGTGTGCCTTCATTCAGTCCTGCGACCACTGTACTGTATTGATTTGCATCGAAAGTGAAACGTTGGGCCATCGGACCCATAGGACGCATCATCCGCCGGAAGGAACCGGAAAAAGCAACTGCCGGTAAACGGCTCTCTTTCACCTGGTGGTAAAGTGTGGTGGGACTGCCCATTACTTTAGGGAGCAGCGGTCGCGTGATAGCGAGGAATCGAATCGGCTCAAGCTTGCTGAAGGTCGATTGAAAGCAGGTAGCAGAAACTGCAATTGCTGCACGGGCGTTTCGGAGTTTGCGATTGGCTTCGTTGATCTTTTCTACCTGTTGCCAGGCTTTCTTCATGTACGCTTCCTGGTTCTCCTGGATAACAGTTGTGCCGAAACCGGCAGATGTGCGTGTGCGTGGATCTTTGTTAAGTGCATGCGGCCAACCACTTTTCGTAATGTCCAGCGGAAGCGGATCGGTCTTGTGCTGCTTTGCGTGATTCTTACCGTAGAAGGGCATCGTCACAATCGGATCTTCCGTCATGTTTGCCTCTGTAATTTCGCCCAGATTTATGACTTCTTCCAGTTCCTGCTGAAATTGGTTCGATGCCGGCGGGTCGGGGAAAACAGTAGGCTGCATCGTTGGTGCACGCAACGCACCTTCGAGCCCGATGATCTCAGGACTTGTACCCGGCAATGGACCAGTACCATCGGCTTTCACGAATCCCGGCTCTGAACAATCCATATCGCGTATGCCA
>Ga0255338_1005939_pt1 | contig 10776 bp, 8 predicted proteins | sample MeOH1_35cm_T4_19_FD_203715 | JGI IMG/M metagenome (GOLD analysis project Ga0255338, IMG submission 203715) | Sandy soil microbial communities from University of British Columbia, Vancouver, Canada - MeOH1_35cm_T4_195 | ecosystem: Engineered > Artificial ecosystem > Sand microcosm > Unclassified ... | reverse complement strand
GGGTGCGATTCCTAAAAGGGGCATCAAGCTGCGTACGCGTAGGGCCGCAAGTCTAAATCCGGATGCGTGAGCAACGCCGCCCGCAACTGCAGGAGCGGCTCGGCCGTGGGACTCTTCCAGCGCATGCCCGTACCCCGGAAACGGTCGCTCACCAGATGCTTACACGCGCCTTCGATGGCGCCACTCCCAATCGGCCACCCTTCCCGCAGATATCGAGGGTAGTCCATCCGCTTCCGCTGGTTCTGGAAGTAGCCCAGGTTTACGCGGCGCACCTCCCTGGCTTTCGCCCGCTCCGGGTCCCACGCGGCCAGCCGTTCCAGCAGCCGTCCTGGACCGAGCACCTGCAGGTCTTGCTCCTGCGCTTCCCGCCAGGCGTGCGCCGCCTTTTCTTCCTGCGGATACATCGCCGCGGCGATCTGCCCCAGCCGCTCGGAGACGTGGTAGAAATCGAGGATCTCCACCCGGTGCGGCAGATACCGGGCGTAGCCCTCCCAAATCCAGTCGGCCCCATCGCCCAGCGCGGCGACTCGCGTCGTCGGGGTGGGTCGCCGGGCCTCCACCCGGGCACACACTTCCCGTACCAGCGTGTCTCGGCTCGCCAGCGTGCCGAGATACTCCTTCCGCAACCCGGCACAGGCGGTAGTATTCCGGGCCGCCGTCCAGTCTGGCTCGTAGACCACCCCGCAGCGCGCTTCTTTGCAACCCCCTCGTTGGGGCACCATGACCCCGTCCATCGCTACGGCTACCGGCCGTGCAGCCGGCCCCAACCCCACCGGCGGGGCCGCCGCGAGTTGAGTTCCCAACCGCTGGGCGACGTGTTCCAGCGCCTTCACGTCCAGCACCACCTGCGGCCGGGCTCGGCGCAGCACGCTCGGGAGGTGTGTGTAGGCGTCTCCCGCGCCGAGGGCGGCCACCAGATCCTGCACGCCCGGGGTGGTGTTCCCCGGCCCGATACCCCAGGCCCGATCTTGGGGGCAAAACCCTTGCTGACAGGAGGCACAATGGAAGTACGCCCGCGCGATCTGCACCCGGCCGAAGAGGGTCACCAGTTCTTGGGCACTCTGCTTCCGGTAGCGTGCCAGCCCCCGACAGGCCGGACAGGAGGCTTGGTTACCTGCCCGCTTGCCCGTCTGCTCGCGGAGCATTTCTTCGGTGACCTCGCGGAGCACCTCCTGCTCGATCCGACGCACGCGCTCTTCGATGCCCGTCGCGTCCGTTTCGCCTTCTGGCCACTCCTGGGCCAAACGCTCTCGATAGCGCCGGGCCAACTCATCCAGCTTCCGCTCCCGCTCCGTGGACATGACACCCTCTTGGTGTGCGTAGGGCGAGAGGGGGATTCTCACCGCCCGATCAACACCAGAAGCGAATCACATCGCCCCAACTCTGCCCCCTTTGGGAACTGCACCCCTGGATCCGCACGACACTCTCCTGGATGTGCAGCATCATGGGACTGCTCCAAGCCAGCGGTCCGGGGGCCACGGAACGCTTCGCGGTTCCATGCTCGGTGACCACGGTCAGCTCGAAACCGCGGTCTAGTGTGGCCGTCCCTAAAGATCCCTCCAGTTGGATCAGGGTCTGTGGGAAGGGGTCGTGCTCCACGCGCGAGGCGTAGCTAAGCTCAACCATGCAGGTGGCGCCACTCGCCATCCGGAGCATCACCGTGGCCACGTCCTCGCCGCGAATCCGGGGGTTGATGCGCAGCGTCTGGCAGTACACGCTCTCCACCTCGCCGAACAGGAAGCGCGCTAGATCGAGCAGGTGAACTCCTAGATCAGCGAGGATGAAGCGGGAGTCTTCCGCCAGGTAAGGCTGGTCGCGATAGACGTCGAATGCAGTCCGCCAATAGATTCGCCCGAAGAAGAGCCGGCCCAGGTCCGGCGCAGCGTCGCGAATGGCACGGATGGGCGTCTGCCAGCGGAAGTTCTCGTGCACCATGAAGCGCACTCCCGCGGCCCGACACGCCTCCACCATTGCGCGTGCATCTTCGAGAGCCGGCGCCATGGGCTTCTGGCAGATCACATGGGTGCGGTGGCTCGCCGCTACCTCCACCAATGCTCGATGGGTCGCCGGAGGGGTGACGATATCTACGAAGTCGAGGTTGCCGGCGCGCAGCATCTCCACCGGGTCCACAAACACGGACGGTACTCCCGCCGCAGCGGCGAACGACTCCGCCCGCGTTAGGTCCGGATCGCACACCGCCGCCAGCGTGGCTCCCTTGATGTCCGCCCAGGCGTGCAGGTGATTGCGGGCGAAAAACCCGCAGCCGATCAATCCACCTCGCAGCTCATTCATCGACGCTCTCCAGGTCGAGGGTTGCGAGCGCGTAGGCTTCCAGGCCGAGCTCCACCACCCCATCCACCACGTCAATCCGTGCACCGGGGGCCGAGCGATAAGCTTCCGGATCTTGCATCGCCGACTGGACGTTGCCGAGATCCAAAATGCGGACGGTGGCAGTGGCAGCCGGCAGATCGGTGAGCCGGACCAGTTGCGTCGTGCCCGTGTGATTGGCGACGAGGAGGCGAACCTTCCCCGTCCCAGTCCGAAGCGCGAGGGCTTCCGCGTCTAGGGGACGGCTCGAATAGGTAACCAGCACCTCCGCGCGAGAGCCGGCGATATCGGCTAACACGTGGTAGAGCGGGAAGACTCCGCCCGGAAACGATGCGAACAATTCGGGGAGCGGTGAGCCGGCTTCGGTCTCCATTACGCCGCGCCAGCCCGTAGTTTCGAAGTAGGTCGCGCTGCTCACGCCGGACCGGGCGAGAGCGTGCACACTTCCAAGGGTCCAACCCGCTCCAAAGAGCGACATCTGCCGCGGGTCCACGGCAAACGGTAATTCGCCCGGTGCCTGAAGCGGCTCCGGACCGACGGCCTCGGCGTTAAACCGCGGTCGCAGGGTCACCGGTGAGATGACAACCGGTTTTCCATGCGCAACCCATTTGGCGCTGTGGGCCGCGTGGGCTTGCCCGTCCAGGTTCTCAATTAGCGTGCGATCATCGAAGGCATGGACCTGCGGGTTGACGGCAAATACGGCGAGATCTGCTTGCGCGGCCGACTCCCGGCGGCGATTCAAGTCTGCGAAGCTGTTGTTGGTGCCGCCGCCAAGCGGAGCAAAGACGGGCGATTCGCGCAGGATGCGCCGCGCCAACAGCAGGCAATGCTCCGGAGTCGCTCGTTCGTTTTCATGGAAGAGAAGCCATCGAGCCACAGGTACCCGCAGGTCACCGAGGGCTTTCGTCAGATCGTTGAGCTCCGCCGCTGCCTCGTCCGTCACGAAGATCGCTACCTCCAGCCGGGCGCCTAGCGCGGTCGCCTCGGCAGCCGCCCGGAGGAGCGTCGCACGATAGCTCGACTGCGTGAGATGAAGGTCGACCCGAAGGTGGACCGGCCGCAGCGCTCGCAGCAGTTCTACTTCTCGGCGCGACAGGGGGCCGTCATGGCTCGCTAGCCCCAAACCGATCTGCGGCAGCCGGCCGGCAGCCTGCGGCGTGACCTGGATCGACACCGGCGCTACATCCTCTTCTCCGCCGGGGTCGGATCCGTCAACTGTCACCGTGATGGACTGTTCTACGCGATCACCGGCCCGCAGGTCGTAAGGCTTTGGCAGTGCCAGCGGCCGGGAATAGGTTTTAAACGAGGCGTCGGTCCAATTGCGCTGGTCTTCCATTTCGAAGGTATCGCCTTCGAAACAAATGCGAGCGGTAAGGCCGGGGGCGAGCTCTTGCTGCAAAGCACGCAATTCTTTGAATGGCTGATGCGGCTCAATCAAATCCGGAAAGCGTCCGGACTCTTGCGTGCCATCCACTCGCTCGATCATGCAGTCGGCGGCTGCTCCTTTCGAAAGAGGGTGGAGCAGGCAGAGTCCGGTACGATTGGTCCGAAAGGAGCGCCCCGCCGCACCAGTCAGCGAAAATCGGAGCATCGCAGGGTTGCCGGTGATCTCACCTGACCACCGGAAATCGATATCGCCCGCGCGGCAGTCCACAGTGAACCGCACGTGAAACGAACCCGGCGCCTGCTCCACAATCAGCTCAGAAACGTGGGGATCGATGGTTCCCCACTGCTCGTCGCGTACTGCACCGTAGATGCCGCGCACTACTTCGCGATTGCCGTAGCGAAGGTAGCGGAGGAAGCCGAGGTCCGGCTCAAAGAGGGCGGATAACGGGCCGGCACGGAGTAGAAGTGGGGTAGAGGGGGGCGTGTCGACGCCATGCAGGAGTTGGAGGGGCGTGGGCATAGAGAGCTAACTCGGCAACGCGGGGAGGCGCAGCGACCGCGCCGGAGTCAGCTACGTGACGGCCGAGCAGGTTTCCTGCCCGGCCCGCATCGCCGGGCTTTGGTTAGGGAGTGCGCCGGAGGTACTTAGGCGGCACTTCGTCTACCAGCCAGACCCCGTTCTCCGAGCAGAAGAACTCGAAGCCGTCCCGGTGCATGCCGGCGGAGTCGACCTCGAAGATCACCGGCTTACCGTGGCGCGCTCCCACGCGGATGGCGGTAGGTACGTCCGTAGAGAGGTGAACGTGGTGCCGCCGCATTTTGCGGAGCCCATCCCGTTCGATGACATCGGCCGTCACGTGACCGGTGCCGTGGTAAAGTAGGGGCGGCGGAGCAACCGCCTGTAGCTGGAGGTCCACTTCCACGCTATGGCCCTGATTCGCGCGAATGCGGGTACCCTTCGCGTCGAAGGAGAAGCGCTGCTTGTCGTTTTCCGCCACTACGGCGTCCAAGTCTGCGCGGCTGATGTGAACGCCCTTGCGCTGACAAGCGGCGAGGAGTGCGTCCACCGCAACCCACCCCCCCACATCCAGAGTGAGGCCCAGCCCCCCGGGATCGTGCCGGAGGTGCTTGCTAAGGTACTTACTGGTCTTGATTAACCGTACTCTGTCCATGCCCTTACTTTACAGAAACGCGGTGGTTCGCGAAAGAGCGGATCCTGCTGCCAACAGACGCTCGGTCTATAGAAGACCGGAGGCCTTCGCGGGCCGACATGGTTGTTGAAGGCAGGTGCGGAGAGGATTGTTATGAAAGCCAGACCGAAGATTGGGATCACCAGCGGGCTCACCGGCCCCCATTGGCTTCCGGAAGGGTCGTCGTGGCGTCCCTATGCGGCGGCTGTGGAGGCAGCCGGCGGCGAGGCTATCTACCTGAATCCGAAAACCCGGGGCCGGGAAGCGCACGTGCTGGGATCACTGCATGGCGTGCTCTTCTCCGGCGGCAACGACATCCATCTGGCCCAATACCCCAATCCGCCCGAATTCCCCGGTGAAGAGCCAGAGGTGGTGATGGCCCGGCACCGGATGCGGCCGGAGCCTCAGCGGGACGAGTATGAGCTCCCGCTGCTGCAGGAAGCCCTTCACCAGGATCTCCCCCTCCTCGGGATCTGCCGCGGCTGCCAAGTTTTAAACGTGGGTCTCGGTGGCCGGTTAATCCTGGACATTCCGCAGGAAATCGACACGCGTCTCCGGCACACCTCCCACCCGTCGCCGGACGGTGACAGTTCGCACCACTCATTGGAAGTGCTACCGGACACGCTGCTCGCGGGTGTTCTCCATCCCGAAATTTTCCGAGCGTGCAACAGCCGGCATCACCAAGCCGTAAGACTAGATGAGAGCTTCACCGCACGGGTGTCTGCGGTCTCCCCGGAAGACGGCGTGGTCGAAGCGATCGAGGTACCCGGCCGGCGCTGGGTGGTGGGTGTGCAGTGGCATCCGGAACACGGCGGAGACCACCACGTGCGCGAGCTATATGCGCCCCTGTTCCGCGCTTTCATCCATGCGGCGGGCTCGTAGCGTCGCTTCGATACCCTTCCGCCGTAGTTCGCGACCGGAGGTGAATTGCGTGCTACAATCGAACACTATTACTTGGCAAGTTTCGATTTCGGAGTTAGTTGAATGAACGTTTCCACCGACAAGGTGCTGCGGCTGCGGGAAGGCGACGATGTCGCGGTCGCAATTCGCCCCATTAGGGCGGGCGAGGTGATTGGCGTCAATGGCAGCGAAGTCCAGGCGCAGCAAGATATTCCGGCAGGCCACAAGGTGGCGCTGCGCACCGTGCGCACGGATGAGCCGGTCCACAAGTACGGCCAGATCATCGGCTTTGCAACCAAGACCATCGAGCCGGGCGACCACGTGCACGTGCAGAACGTGGGGGTGAAGCCGCTGGGCCTGGAGTATGAGTACTCCACGGCGGTGCCGAAGGTTGACTTTGTTCCCGAAGGAGAGCGCCGCACCTTCGAGGGCTACCTGCGACCGAACGGCAAAGTCGGCACGCGAAACTACCTCGCCGTGGTCTCCACGGTGAACTGCTCCGCCACCGTGAGCCGCTACATTGCGGACAAGTTCCGCGGTGACGCGCTGAAGCAGTACCCGAACATCGACGGCGTAATCGCGCTCACCCACAAAAGCGGCTGCGGGATGAACATCCGCGGCGAGGACCTCCGCATGCTGGAGGCCACGCTGGCGGGTCACGCTCGCCACGCGAACGTGGCCGGCTACATCGTCTGCGGCCTTGGGTGCGAAGTGAACCAGGCGTCTGCGATGATCTCCAAGACCGGCCTCATCTCGCTGGGGACACCGACGCAGAACCCGACCATCGTCACCATCCAGGAAGAGGGCGGCGTCACCAAGGCGGTCGAGCGCGGTATTCGCGAGATAGCGGCGATGCTGCCGTGGGCGAACAGCTTCACCCGCTCCACGCAGCCCGCCTCCCACCTGTTCGTAGGAACGAACTGCGGCGGCAGCGACGGTAACTCCGGCGTGACTGCGAATCCGGCTGTAGGTTGGATGACGGATGAGATGGTGCGCCATGGTGGCACGTCCGTGCTGGCGGAGACCACCGAAACGTACGGCGCGGAGCACATCCTCACCAAGCGCGCCGTATCGCCGGAGGTGGGCAAGAAGCTGGTGGCCCTGATGCGCTGGTGGGAGAAGTACACTTCCATGCATGGCGCGGAGATTGATAACAACCCGTCGCCCGGCAACAAAGCGGGCGGGCTCACCACCATTTATGAGAAGTCGCTGGGAGCGCTGGCCAAGGGCGGCACGGGACCCCTGGTGGATGTGGTGGGTTTTGCGGAGCCGATCACCAAGCGCGGCTTCGTCTTCATGGACACGCCGGGCCACGACCCGGTCTCCATCACCGGTCTGGTGGCGGGCGGCTGCAACGTGATCGTCTTTACCACGGGCCGCGGCTCGGTATTCGGCTATAAGCCGGTTCCCAGCATCAAGGTGGCTACGAACACCCCGCTGTTCGAGCACATGAATGACGATATGGACATCAACGCCGGCATGATCCTTCAGGGCGCGACGGTGGAAGACGTCGGCCGGACCATCTTCGAAAAGATCATCGCCGTGGCGAGCGGCGAGCGAACGAAGAGCGAGATCCACGGTATCGGCGACGAAGAGTTCAACCCCTGGATGACCGGAGCAGTCCTCTAAACGGTCCCTCCTTGGTCGACGACAGCCCGCTCCGGAATTGCTTCCCGAGCGGGCTGTCGCTGCTTTTGGCGCCTCTTTGGTTCCCTCCGGTAAGAAACCTGAAGCTGTAGTCCAGCGTTAGTCATGCGGATCTCCCGCAACCGCATCGAGTAGCCGGGCAGGACGTCGACCACCGCCGAGATGAGCAACCCACCCGCACCCCCACCCGCAGAGACGCCCCGAGGCACTGCCAGCGATCTCTTCGAGCTGCCCGACGCCGAGGACCCTGCTTCCAAGGTCCCGCCTGAAGCAAATCTTGGCGAGCGGGCGTTGCCGAAGCGTTCCTGGCGAGAAGAGATCCAGGACGTTGACTGGCAGGTAGTTCGCTCGCTCCTGGGACGCGAGGCAATGCTGACGCTGCGCAGCCGCGCCTGGGCACGCCTGCTGGCGTGGTTCACGTTCGGCACTTCCCTGCTGGCGCTGCTGCCGATCCTGTACCGGATGGCTCCCGGACACTGGCACCGGCCAACCAATCAGGCCTGGTTCGGCATCTGGGCGCTTGGCACCGGGCTGGCACTCCTGTCAGCCGTCTCAGGCTGGACACGGCGACGTATCGCACGAGAATTGAGAGCAGGTGCGTTGGAGGAGATCCTGCTCACCGGCAGCGGTCCGGCCGACATCCTACTCGGTAAATCAATCGCAACCGCCTGGATGGCAGGACTGCTAGTGCTCGTGGCCGTGCCGCCGGGAATTCTGGCCGCGGCGATTGGCGGGCGTGATCTGTCGACGCTGCTTCGCGTCTCCGTGACACTGGTATGCTGCGCCTATCTGGGGCTCTGTGTCGGCCTGGAGGCCTCTTTCCGCAGACCGGGCAGCCGCTCGACCTTCGGGCGGATGTGGAACTGGTACTACGTGCTGCTGTTTGTGGGAAACCTCGGACGCATCGCGAACTGGAGCGTCCTGTCGCTGCCTCGCCAGTGGATCGTCCGTTACAACCCGATCTCAACGCTCTTTGCCGCCACGGGACTGCGCCCCGAGCGCTGGCCACTGGGGCTGCTGTTGTTCGGTCTGCTGCTCGTGGTATTGACGTTGATCAACTTCCGATTGCTGCGCAGCGAATGGTCGCAGGCAGTAGACCGGGCGGCAAGCGGCACCTGGTTCCGGCGGTTGTTCCGACCCGCCCGGACCCGACCTTCGGTATCGGAGCTTCCGGAAAGTGCCGTGGCCGTGGCTCCCGGCCAGGTAGCCCAACACGGGTCCAGCGGCCCACCTCCTAAAGTCGTGCCGGCAGACCCAACCCTCATGCTGGACTATGGCCGTAACCCGCTGATTGCGTTCGAACGGCAGTTCGGTCACCACCTGCGGGTTCGGCGTTGGGTCTGGATCGTAGCAGCCTTGGTGGTAGCCGTTTGGCTGTTTTTGCCCGAGCCGGTCATGGGACGGTTCTTGTTTGGATTGCTGCTCTGGTTCACCTGTTTAATCGCAGCTCACAACGGCTGTGCTCCCTTTGCCCAGGAACGGGACCGGCGTGGCTGGGAAGAGCTGGCGTTACTGCCGTTGAGCGAGCGAGAACTGGTGTTAGGCAAGATCACTGCAGGCGTCGGCGCGTGGCTTCCCCCGTTGGCGGCAGCCGCAGTGAGCCTGCTGGTGAGCGCACTTCGAACGCAGGGCGAAGCCAGCAGCTGGTTCGCCTGGGGCGCCGGATCACTCCTGCTGCTTCCTCCGGCATACCTGGCGCTCGGTGCCTTGATCGGACTGGTCAACCACACGTCGGAGGAGGCGCACTGGCGGGTTGCGTTGATCTCCACCGGGCTGCCGGCCCTCTTGTTCACGGGCTCTTCGTTCGGCCTACAGCTCGCCGGAGCCGAGGTGCTCTGCCCGCTTTTCGCCGCCCTTAGCGGCGCCCCTTCCGGGTACGCAGGGGTGGCGGCATGGATGGGGACACTTCTCTATGCGGCGGCGGGTGGAATCGCTGGGTGGCTCGTCTCGACCCGTCTGCGCAGCTGGGCGCTCCACTCCACCGCAGGATAACCGGTGCCGCAGAGGGCCACGAGAGCGATCGCAGTGCAAGCATGCGAGAGTTTGGGCTGCGACCTCGATCGGGTAATACCGGCCGGCTAAATCTCATTTGCTCACAAGGTCATCGTGCCGCAACCCTCCGTCGTCGCCCGTCCATACAGGGCTCCCTCGCGCCGGGAGCTGGTTGCCCGGGTCGCGTCGCGCCTGGGCCTACTGCGGATGCTGCGGCGTCTCCGTGCCAACCGGGGTCTACTGGTGCTGGCCTACCACCGGGTGGGTGATCCTACGGATTGTCCCTACAACGAAGAGCTCTACTCGGTGACCGCTGCCGGTCTCGCGGACCACCTGCGGCTGATCCAGCGTTGGGCACGGATCGCCACCCTCGAAGAGCTGATAGACAACTATGTCGATGGACGGCCCCCCTCCGAGCCGATGGTGCTGATTACCTTCGACGATGTCTACCGCGACAACTACACGGAAGCCCTCCCCATTTTGCGTAGCGCCGGTGCGTCCGCCACCTTCTTCGTGCCAACTGGCCTCATCGAACAAGGACATGTGCCGTGGTGGGACCGCATCGCGTACGCCATAAAGCATGCGCGCGTCGATACTTGCCGCCTGAATTATCCGGAAGAAGTCGAACTAGCCGGGCTGCGGCAGAACCCCCACCGGGCATGGGTTCAAGTGCTTCGACTTTACAAACAAGATGCCAGCCTCGACAAAGAACGGCTCATCAGTGCAGTTGAAGCGGCCACGGGAGCTTCGGCACTTGCAGATCAACAGCGTCCCGAGCTGTTCGCCACCTGGTCGGAGCTCCGCGAGATGGCGACTGCGGGTATGACGCTGGCCTCACACACGCATACTCACCGGCTGCTGGGACACCTCCCCTATTCCGAGCAGTGTGAAGAGCTTGCGCAATCGTACATGACCCTCAAGGCGCAGACCGAGGTAGCGACGACAGCGATTGCCTACCCGGTGGGACAACGCGGACACTTCAACGCGGACACCCGCCGTGCCCTTCAGGAGTTGGGTTACCGCGCCGGCTTCTCCCACTACGGCGGCTGGAACCGCACCATTACCGACCCCTACGACATTCGTCGAGTGCGAATGGACATCTCCGTTGATTCCGAGCTCCTCCAGGCCGCGGTCTCCCTTCCGAGTCTCTTCACAAGCTGATGTGGGAGGCTTGTAGCGGGGCATAGCACCTGGCAGGGCACTTACCTAAGGGGTGCGCTCGAGTAAATGGGCAGTTCCGTAGCTCCGGCTTCCAGCCGGAGTTCCTCTCGACAAGTACGGCGGCGCTACGATCTAGCCCAGGCAAAGCCGCCCACTTTCTCCCCCGAACCCC
>Ga0255338_1005938_pt1 | contig 10776 bp, 12 predicted proteins | sample MeOH1_35cm_T4_19_FD_203715 | JGI IMG/M metagenome (GOLD analysis project Ga0255338, IMG submission 203715) | Sandy soil microbial communities from University of British Columbia, Vancouver, Canada - MeOH1_35cm_T4_195 | ecosystem: Engineered > Artificial ecosystem > Sand microcosm > Unclassified ... | reverse complement strand
GTAATACCACTGCGCCATGTATGCCGTCTGCGCGCTCATCTCCGCGTACAGCTTGCCGTTGTCGCGCACCTCGATCTCCGCGAGGAGCTTCGACTTGTCTGCGATGAGGTCGCCCAGCCTGCGCAAGAGCGCGCCGCGTTTCGATGCGGTGAGCCCGGGCCATTCGCCGGACGTGAACGCCTTGCGTGCCGCGGCAACGGCGCGGTCCACGTCGGCTCCGTCGCCGCGCGGAATCAGCGCCCAGGGTCGTCCGGTGTAAGGATTGTCGCTCTCGAAGTACTCGCCGCTCGCGGGTTCCACCCATTCGCCGCCGATGTACATCCGGTATTTCGCCAATGCGCCGCCGTCCATGAGGCCTCCTCAAAGAAGAAGAGGTTACCGTAGTCCGGGTGCGCGCGAAATATGAGGGAGTCCCCCGGGTCTTTGCCTGATCCACCGGCGGTTGTAGCATTGCAGGCGGCACTTTCGTCTGATTCTTCACCGACTGGCTGTGGAAGATATTTACCCGGGGAATGAGCCTTCCAGCATGAGCGGGCTGCGCTCGCGCGGGATAGCAGGGGGCGGGGATGAGGGAAGGCGAGGGGAGATTCGAGACATGAGTGAATGTCGTTCGCTTATGCAGGACTCGACAGGAGCGGCCATGCACAGCGATGAACAGGAGATCCGCGAGCTCGTCACGACATGGATGACGGCGACCCAGGCGGGTGATGTCGAGACGGTACTCAGCCTGATGGCGGAAGACGCCGTGTTTCTGCTGCCGGGTCAGCCGCCGATGATCGGAAAGTCCGCGTTCGCCGCGGCAGCGCGAGCTCGATCAGGCCAGGAAGCGCCCCGGTTCGACGGCACGAGCGAGATCCAGGAGATCAAGGTGGCGGGGGAATGGGCGTTCATGTGGACCCGGCTGTCGGTGGTCGTTACTCCCCCGGGGGGCGCACCGCCGGTGACGCGTGCAGGGCATACGCTGTCCATCCTCAAAAAGGAAAACGGCAGATGGGTGCTGGCACGCGATGCGAACATGCTGGCTCCCGTGCCGACGCCGGGGCAATGATGTCGATTTCCTGTTTTCTGTCTCGATGCCTGCGCCGGGATGACGAAGTCCGCGAGGGCGATCGCGATATACTTGCCGCCTGCCGCCCCGCAGAAACCGCGACGACGACATGAACGAATCATCGGACCCTATGCAGGTGTGGCACTCGTTACGCCCGCTCTATCTCACGATGCTCATTGCACAAGCTCTAGGCGCAGCCGCTGGACTGTGGCTGGCGGTGTATCCGTCGTGGTTCGAAAGTCTCTGGGCGGGCGCGGCGCTCGCAACGCTGCCCGGCTACCTGCTCGGGTTGCCGCTGCAACGGCGGCTGCGGCCTCGACACTTTCATGCGCCGATGCTGCGCCGCATAGGGCTCGCCGCAGTCGTCCTCTTTCTTGCCGTCTTCGCCATGCCCTTCGGCCGGTGACCCGTACGCCCCGCGCGCCGGCGTCGTGTTAGTCTGATCGCCCGGATGCACGCCGCAGCCTGTTCGACTCTCCGCGAGGCAAGCCATGACCGATACCCGCACCGCACGCACGCTCACCCGCTACAACGCCTGGGCCAACCGGATCATCTTCGAGGCCGTTGCCGGGCTTCCGGAAGGGGAGGCGACCCGGGAGCGGCAAAGCCTCTTCAAGAACATGGTGCACACGCTCAACCACAACTACGTGATCGACCGCATCTTCCAGGCGCACCTGGAAGGGCGCGAGCATGGCTACACCGCGCGCAATACGCCGACGCATCCGCCGCTCGCCGAGCTATGGCAGGCGCAGCAGGAAGTCGATGCGTGGTATGTCGACTGGAGCGATCGCCTCACCGCGCCGGAGCTGGAAGAGCGGATCGCCTTCACGTTCGTCGGCGGCGGCGACGGACGGATGTCCCGAGGCGAAATCCTGCTGCATCTCGTCAATCACACGTCCTATCATCGCGGCTTCGTCGGAGAGATGATGTACAAAGTGCCGGCGCGCGCGCCGGCGACGGACCTCACGGTGTTCCTGCGCGACGCGAGACCCGTGCTGGATTGAGCCGTCGTCGCGCGACCGGCCCGCGAGTCCACATTGAGATTCCACAGGCTGTTTTTGACGCGCCGCGCGCGAATCGCTAAGTTATCGCTGCCGCCGCCCGGCTCGAAAAGACTGGACAACATGACAACATCACCCCGGAGGAATTCATGAAGCGCGCTCATCTGCTCGTCGCCCTGGCAGCACTGTCCATGATCGTGATTCGTGCCGAAGCGGCGTATCCCGAGCGTGCGATCAGAGTGATCGTGCCGTATCCGCCGGGCGGCAACATCGACATCACTGCACGCACCATCACACCGGGCCTCACCGAGATCCTCGGCATGCAGGTGGTGGTGGACAACCGCGGCGGCGCGGGCGGCACCATAGGCTCCGAGATCGCCGCCAAGGCCGCTCCCGACGGCTATACGATGCTGATGGGCTCCACCGGCACGCTCGCCACGGCGCCGCTGCTGTACAAGATCAACTTCGATCCGCTCAAGGATTATGCGTATACGTCGCTGGTGTCGAGAGTGCCGCTGGTCGCCGTGGTGAATCCGGCCATCCCGGCAAAGACCGTCAAGGAGTTCATCGCGCTCGCGAAGGCCCGGCCGGGCCGCGTGACCATGGGCTCGGCAGGCACCGGCACGTCGAATCACCTCACGGGCGAGTATTTCCAGAGCGTGAGCGGGGTCAAGCTCGTGCACGTGCCGTACAAGGGCAGCGGACCCGCGCTGGTGGATCTCATGGGCGGACAGACCGACGTGATGTTCGATCAGCTCTCCTCGTCGATAGGCTACATCCAGGGCGGCAAGCTGCGCGCGCTCGCGGTGACGACGCTGAAGCGCGCATCGGCCATGCCCGGCATCCCGACGATGGACGAGTCGGGATTGAAGGGATTCGAGGCGAGCACGACGACGGGCATCCTGCTGCCCGCTGCGACACCGAGGGACATCGTGTTGAAAGTGCACGGAGCGCTCGTGAAAGTGCTGCAGCGCCCGGCGACCAAGGAGAGCTTCACGCGCATAGGCGCAGATGCGCTGGAAAGCACGCCGCAGGAGTTCGAGAAGCTGATGCGCAGCGAGACCGCGAAATGGACGAAGGTCGTGCACGACGCGAACATCAAAGTGGAATGAAGCGCGGCGTCGCCCCGCCGCAAAGATCAACTGCATCATCGTAACGTCAAGGAGTAGCACCGGTGGATTTCACCCTGCCCGAAGAGCTGCGCATGCTGCGCGAAACCGTCGCGCGCTTCACGAAGAAGGAGTTGATGCCGCTGGAGGCGACCGTCATACGCCGTGAAGCGGAGCGCGGCCTCACCGATGCGCCGCTGCTGCCGCCCGAGGTATCGGCGGAGCTCGCGCGCAAGGCGAAGGAGATCGGGCTGTACGGCATCGACGTGCCTGAAGAGTACGGCGGCCAGAATCTCGGCATGATGGCGAAGGCCGTCGTGATCGAGGAGCTCAAGTACAGCATCACGCCTTTCCTGCTGCCGCCGGACAGCCCCAATCTCTGGATGCTGCGCGAGACGTGCAAGGGCGGCCAGGTCGATAAGTACTTCCTGCCTTATGCGCGGGGCGAGAAGAAAAGCGCGATCGCGATCACCGAGCCCGCGGCCGGCTCCGACCCGGCGAACATGCAGACGCGCGCCGAGTACAAGAACGGTAAATGGGTGTTGAACGGGCAGAAGATCTTCATCACCAATGCGCGCTCCGCCGATTTCATCATCGTCATCGCCGTCACCGATCCCAAAAAAGGCTCGCGCGGCGGCATGACGGCGTTCCTCGTCGACAAGGATACGAAGGGCATGTCCATACCTTCGGTGTTCAGCACCATAGGCGAGCATGCGCCTTATGCCGTCTATTTCGACAATGTCGAGCTCTCCGACGACCAGGTGCTGGGGGAGATCGGGAACGCGTTCGGGCCCATGCAGAATCGCCTGGGCGTGCGCCGCATGGAGATTGCCTGCCGCGCGATGGGTTATGCGCGCCGCTGCATCGACATGATGATCGAGCAGGCGAACCAGCGTAAGACCTTCGGCGCGCTGCTTGCGGACCGTCAGCAGGTGCAGTGGTGGATCGCGGACTCGTTCCAGGAGCTGGAGATGGTGCGCTGGATCACCTGGCGGCTTGCATGGCGCATGGACCAGGGCCACAAGGACTGGCGGCGCGACGCGGCGATGGTGAAGCTGCAGGGCAGCGAGATGATCTGGCGCGTGGCGGACCGCGCCATGCAGCTCTACGGCGGCATGGGCATGACCAAGGATCTGCCGCTGGAGTACATCAGCCGCGCCTGCCGCGTGTTCCGCATCTACGAAGGGCCGAGCGAGGTGCATCGCTGGTTCATCGCGCGGGATCTGCTGCGCAACGGCGCGCCTCAAGGCGGTGAGGGGTGAGGCGCGGATCACAGGTCATGCTTTGTTGTGAGGAGAGGACATGATCGCCTTCGGAATGCTGGCCGTCGTATCGAGCTTCGCCGTGCTCGCGGCGCACTTCCTTCGCGGCGGCCACAGCGTGCTGGTGGCGATCGCGCTGTTCCTGCCGGTGCTGCTCTTCTTCGCCAAACCCGCCATCGCCCGGCTGCTGCAGGTGGCGCTGATGGCAGCGAGCATCGAGTGGATCCATACGATGATCGTGATCGCGCAGGAGCGCATGGCCGCGGGCGTACCGTACACCCGCAGCGTCCTCATCATCGCCGGCGTCGCGCTGTTCACGCTCGCCTCCGCTTTCGCGTTCCATCTGCCCGCGATGCGCCGGCGCTACGGACTGCACAGGATGAAGAGCGCGGCCGCATGAAGATCGACCGCCTCGATCATCTCGTGCTGACGGTGGCCGACATCGAGGCGACGTGCGACTTCTATCGCCGCGTGCTGGGTATGGAAGTCGTGAGATTCGGCGCGGGGCGCACCGCGCTCAAGTTCGGTTCCCAGAAGATCAACCTGCATCCGCTCGAGAACGCCATTCCGCTCAAGGCATGCCGCCCCATGCCGGGCTCGGCCGACATCTGCTTCGTGAGCGCGACGCCGCTCGACGAGGTGATCGCGCATCTGGGCGCGTGCGGCGTGGAAATCATCGAAGGTCCGGGCGTGCGCGCGGGCGCCACGGGCCCCATCATGTCCGTCTATTTCCGCGATCCGGACATGAATCTCGTCGAAGTGTCGAATTACGTCGAGCCCGTGCCGGCCACGGTATAAGTATTGCTGTATCGTCCCAGCCACTTCTCACCAGGACCTTCCGCCATGTCTCGCATCTCTGCCTGGGCCGCGCAACGCGCAGGCGGCCCCCTCGAACCCTACGAATTCGACGCCGGCCGGCTCGGGCCCGACGAAGTGGAAGTCACGGTCGACTATTGCGGCATCTGCCACTCGGACCTTTCGATGCTCGGGAACGAGTGGGGCATGACGGCTTATCCTTTCGTGCCCGGGCACGAAGCGATCGGGCGCGTCGTCGACCTCGGCGACAACGTGAAGGGACTCGAGTTCGGGCAGCGCGTCGGCGTCGGCTGGACGGCGTGGAGCTGCATGCATTGCCGGTGGTGTCTTTCCGGCGAGCAGCACCTGTGTCCCGACGCACAGGGAACGATAATGGGGCGGCCGGGCGCTTTCGCGGACCGCGTGCGCGCGCACTGGGTATGGGTGATGCCGATACCGGAAGCGCTCGATCCGGGCGCCGCCGGGCCGCTGCTGTGCGGCGGCATCACCGTTTTTGCGCCGCTGCTCGCTTTCGACGTGAAGCCCACCGCTCGCGTGGGCGTCGTCGGCATCGGCGGTCTCGGCCACATGGCCCTCATGTTCCTCGACGCGTGGGGATGCGAAGTGACCGCCTTCACGTCGAGTCCTTCCAAGTACGACGAGGCGCGGGCGCTGGGCGCGGATAACGTAGTATCGAGCCGCGACCCGGAAGCCATGAAGGCGATCAGCGGATCGCTCGATCTCATCCTCGATACGGTCAACGTTCCGCTGGACTGGGAAGCGCTCTTCGCGACGCTGGCGCCGAAGGGGCGTCTACACGTCGTGGGTGCGGTGCTGGAGCCGATACCGGTGCCTGCGATGACGTTGATCATGGGGCAACGGAGCATGTCCGGCTCGCCGACCGGCTCGCGCTCGGCCATCGACATCATGCTGGATTTCGCGGCCCGCCATGGCATCGCGCCCAAGGTCGAGCACTATCCCATGAGCCGCGTGAACGACGCCATGGCGCATCTGGCGGCGGGCAAGGCGCGCTATCGCGTCGTGCTGGACGCGAAAAAGACCGCGATCGGCGATCAGTGAACGGCGATCAGCCGTAACGCCATCGCAGATCCGGCTTGCTGCCTGCCATGGCGCTTCACGGCTCGCGCCTCTACTCGAAGGCTTTCTTGCCAAGCAGCGCTTCCCGGAAGCGGTTTTTGATGTGCGTGCCGTCGCGCAAGGGCAGCGTGAGCGGCACCTTGCCGGTCGAGATCTTGACGGCTGCGAATACAGGCCCCGGAGAGCGGTACAGCCTGGGTATCCAGGTCTGCAGGTCTTCGGCACTCTTCACCGTGCCCGCTTCCGTGAACAACGATGCCTTCGCGATGCCGGCGAGATCGACGCCCGCGCCGGTGTGCGTGGCCTGCATGCCGGTCTCCCCATAGTGCTCGTTGTCGAGCACGACGATCGACAGGTTCGCGGCACGCTGGGCGCCTATCGTGGCGAAGCTGCCGAGTCCCATGAGCATTTCGCCGTCGCCGGTGACGACCAGGACGCGGCGCTCCGGCTGCGCGAGGGCGAGGCCCAGGCCGATCATCGCCGCACCGCCCATGCCGCCCCAGAGATAGAAGTTGCGCGGATCGTCGCCGGCCGCGCAAACGTCCCAGGTCGGGGAGCCCAGCCCGGTGACGACCAGCGCATCGCCGCGTTGCGCGAGTATCGCCGCGACCGCCGCCCGGCGCTCCAGCTCGTAACGGGAGTCTGCAGCCATCATCTGCTCCAGTTCTTGTAGCCGATGACGCGCTGGCCGATCAGCACGGCAACGGCACGCGACGTGCTGTAGGCGAGGCGCGCCGCGGCGTTCACCGTCTCGGCGACGCACGCGGCATCTTCCGCCGGCTTCACCATGACGCCGGCATTTTCGAGCGCCGCCGGCGTGCCGTGCCCCATGGGCACCTGCCACGGATTGAACTCGCCCCAGACGCCGCGCATCGTGACGAGCGCGAGCAGCGGAAAGCGGCATTCCTCGATCATGGCGAGCATGTTGATGCAGTTGCCTACGCCGCTCGACTGCATGAGCAGCGCACCGCGCTGTCCGCCGAGCCACGCGCCGGCGAGCAGCGCAACGCCTTCCTCTTCGGTGGTCAACACGACGGCGCGCATGTCGGGCTCCGCGCGGCACAATTCGATCAGCCGCGCATGGCCGGCATCCGGCACATACGCGACCTGGCGCACGTCATGGCTCTTGAAAGCGGCGAAGATCTCGTCGGGCCAGCTCGGCGCGTCCTGCCTGTCCGTTTGCATCGCGAACTCCTGCGTGGATCGCCGGGCAGTTTACCGCGTTTCGGACAGGCGCTCCACGGACGCGGCCGGGCACCGCATCCGCCTTGTTATAATCGGCCCACTCACAGGACACATCGCAAAGGCATTTCTCCATGAACGACGATCAGCACGCGGGGTTGCGCGAAGGCGTGCGCGCGTTATGCAATCAGTTCGACAGCGCGTACTGGCAGCAGGTGGATGACGAGCGCGGCTATCCCGACGCTTTCGTGAAGGCGCTGACGGACGCGGGGTGGCTCTCGGCGCTCATACCCGAAGAATACGGTGGCTCGGGCCTCACGCTCACCGAAGCGTCGATCATCATGGAGGAGATCAACCGCTCCGGCGGCAATTCGGGCGCGTGCCACGGCCAGATGTACAACATGGGCACGGTGCTGCGCCACGGCTCGGAAGGCCAGAAGCGGCGCTACCTGCCCAAGATCGCGAGCGGTGAGCTGCGCCTCCAGTCCATGGGCGTGACCGAGCCGAGCGCGGGCACCGACACCACCAAGATCAAGACGACCGCGGTGAAGAAGGGCGACCGTTACGTCGTCAACGGTCAGAAGGTCTGGACCTCGCGCGTGCAGCACTCCGAGCTCATGATCCTGCTCGCGCGCACGACGCCGCTCGCCGAGGTGAAGAAAAAATCCGAAGGCATGTCGATCTTCATCGTGGATCTGCGCGATGCGGAGCAGCACGGGCTCACGGTGAAGCCGATACGCAACATGGTGAACCACGAGACGAACGAGCTCTTCTTCGACAACTTGGAGATCCCGGCGGAGAACCTGATCGGCGAGGAAGGGAAGGGCTTCAAGTACATCCTCGACGGCCTGAATGCCGAGCGCATCCTCATCGCCGCCGAGTGCATAGGCGACGGCTACTGGTTCATCGATCGCGCGACGAAGTATGCGAAAGAGCGCGTCGTGTTCGACCGGCCCATAGGCAAGAACCAGGGCATACAGTTTCCCATCGCCAAGTCGTACGTGAATGTCGAAGCGGCCAACCTCATGCGCTACAAGGCCGCAGGCCTGTTCGACCACAAGCAGCCCTGCGGCGCGGAAGCCAATATGGCGAAGCTCCTCGCGGCCGATGCATCGTGGGAAGCGGCCAACGCCTGCCTGCAGACGCACGGCGGCTTCGGCTTCGCCGCGGAGTACGACGTCGAGCGCAAGTTCCGCGAGACGCGTCTCTACCAGGTCGCGCCGATATCGACCAATCTCATCCTCTCGTACATCGGGGAGCACGTGCTGGGCATGCCCCGGTCTTTTTGAAAGGCGTGAATGGTGAGTGGTGAGTGGTGACTGGCAAACCCCGTTACCGCTACTCCCGCGATGGTCGATTTTGACCATTCACCATTCACCAATCACCAATCACGAGTCTTAGCATGCGTCCACTGGAAGGCATCACCGTCGTCTCTCTCGAGCAGGCCGTCGCAGCACCCTTCGCCACGCGGCAGCTCGCCGATCTCGGCGCCCGCGTGATCAAGATCGAGCGCCCCGAGGTCGGCGACTTTGCTCGCGCCTACGATCAATCGGTGCACGGGCAGTCGGCTTACTTCGTCTGGCTCAACCGCTCCAAGGAGAGCCTCACGCTCGACGTGAAGCACCCGGAGGCGAAGACGATACTCGGGCGGCTCATCGAGCGCGCGGACGTCTTCATCCAGAATCTCGCGCCCGGTGCCGCGGCACGGCTGGGACTCGGAGCCGACACGTTGCTTCCGCGGCATCCGCGGCTCGTCGTCTGCGACATCTCCGGCTACGGCGATGCGGGACCGTACGCGCACAAGAAAGCGTACGACTTGCTGGTGCAGAGCGAGGCGGGCGTGCTCTCCGTGACCGGCACGGAAGACGCGCCGAGCAAGGTCGGCATATCGATCTCCGACATCGGCACCGGCCTCCATGCCTACTCGTCCGTGCTCGCGGCGCTGTACCAGCGCGAGCGGACGGGAAAAGGGACCCGCATCGAGGTCACGATGTTCGAGGCGATGGTCGAGTGGATGAATCATCCGCTCTATTACACGCACTTCGGCGGCAAGGCGCCCCGGCGCAGCGGCCCGGATCACGCGACCATCGTCCCGTACGGGCGCTTCCGCACCGGCGACGGCAAGGCCGTGATGTTCGGCATCCAGAACGAGCGCGAGTGGGCGAGCTTCTGCCGCACCGTGCTGGCGCGTCCCGAGCTCGCGACCGATGCGCGGTACGACAACAATACGAAGCGCACGGCGGCGCGAGCGGAAGTCGTGGGTCTCATCGAAGGCGTGTTCGCGGGGCTTACTGCCGGGGAGGTCGTGGCGAGGCTCGATGACGCCGACATCGCGAATGCGCGGCTCAATACGCCGGAGGAAGTGTGGAACCATCCGCAGCTCGAGGCGCGCAACCGGTGGCGCGAGATCGACACGCCGGCAGGGACCATACCCGCGCTGCTGCCGCCCTCGACTTTTCCCGGATTCGAAGCGCGCATGGATCCGGTGCCGCGCGTGGGCGAGCATACCGAGCGCATCCTGGCCGACATCGGGTACAGCGCCGGAGACATCGCCGCGTTGCGCGCTGCACACGCGGTCTAAAGCCATGACCGCGCGCCTGTGAACCTCTCGGCTTCCAGGCGTCCGCGATGAATTTCAAGCTGAGGCAGCTGCAGGGCTTCGTCCTGGCGTCGCGCCTGGGCTCGTTCAGCAAGGCGGCGGGCGAGCTCTCGATGACGCAGCCCGCATTCTCCCAGTTGATCCGCGAGCTCGAGCGCGCGCTCGGCGTGAAGCTCCTCGAGCGCACCACCCGGCGCGTCGAGCTCACCGAAGCGGGGCGGCGGCTGCTGGCGATGATAGAGCCGCCGCTCGACGATTTGCAGCATGCGGAAGCCCACTTGCGGGACATGGCGCAGGGACGCCGCGGCCGCATCGCGTTTGCATCGCTGCCGTCGGTCGCGTACGGTTATGCGACCCAGGCGCTGTCCCGCTACAAGGCGGAGCACCCGGGCATCGCGGTGCGGCTCATCGAAGAGCAGAACCTGAACATCATCGAGATGGTGCTCGCCCGCGAGATCGACTTCGGCATCGCCATGCTGACCGGCCCGCATCCCGAGCTCGCGTTCATCCCGTGGATGACGGACGAGCTCGTCGCGGTCTTTCCTGCCCGCCACCGCTTCGCCGCGCGCAAGATGCTCAAGTGGAGAGAGCTCTCCGTCGAGCCGCTCGTGCTGCTCCTGCGGCAGTCGAGCGTGCGCGAGCTCGCGGACACGGGCCTCGCCGCGGCCGGCAGACGCGCCGA
>Ga0255338_1005937_pt1 | contig 10777 bp, 9 predicted proteins | sample MeOH1_35cm_T4_19_FD_203715 | JGI IMG/M metagenome (GOLD analysis project Ga0255338, IMG submission 203715) | Sandy soil microbial communities from University of British Columbia, Vancouver, Canada - MeOH1_35cm_T4_195 | ecosystem: Engineered > Artificial ecosystem > Sand microcosm > Unclassified ... | reverse complement strand
CGCCGTCCATGGGATGCCCCGGCTCGAAGCGGTAGGCGAGCGCGAAGGCGTGGTCGCCGATGCGCAGCTGTTTCGGGAAGAGTTCCTCCGTCACCGATTCCGCCCCGTGGCGCATGAGGTCGGCCTTCGCCAGGAAGAGGAGCTTCGCGTCCGCCTTCGCCGCCTCCGCGTACCACGCCTCGAACGAGCGCGCGTCGCGGACGTCGGCCGGAATCCGCGCGGCGTAGAACGCGTAGATCGCGCGGTCGTCCACGAGCACGTCCTGGCGCCTCGCGCGGTGCTCGAGGTCCTCCACCTCCCGGACGAGCGCCCGGTTGTGGGCGAAGAACGGCAGTTTCGTGTCGAACTCGCCCGCCACGAGCGCGCCCTCGATGAAGACCTCGCGCGCCCGGGCGGGGTCGAGGCGGCCGTAGCTCACCTTGCGGCGCGCCGCGATGACGAGCCCGTAGAGCGCCACCGACTCGTAGGCCATCACCTCCCCGCGCGCGCGGTCCCAGTGCGGCTCCGCGTGGCTGCGCGTGACCAGGTGGGCCGCCGCGTTCTCGATCCACTCCGGCTCGATGCGGGCGACGTTGCGGGCGAAGACGCGCGTCGTCTCCTGCAGCTCCCCCGCCATGATCCACCGCGGCCGGTTCTTCTTCAGGCCCGACCCCGGCCAGACGACGAAGGGGATGCCGCGCGGCGCGTTGTAGTGGTCGCCCTCCTGCGCCTTGAGGCCGACGTTCGAGATGAGGCCGGTGAGGAGCGCGCGGTGCACCTGCTCGTAGGTCGCGTCCGTCGCGTTCTCCCGGATCCTCAGGTCCGCGGCCAGCTCGCGCAGCTGCCCCGCGAGGTCGCGCCATTCGCGCATGCGCACGTAGGAGAGGAAGTGCTCGCGGCAGGTGCTCCAGAGCTTGCGGTTGGACTCCTTGTGGCGGAAGGCCTCGTCGAAGAACTTCCACAGGTTGATGAGCTGCTGGAAGTCGGAGGACTCGTCGCGGAATTCCTCGTGGGCGCGGTCGGATTCCTGTCGCTTGTCCTGGGGCCGGTCGCGCGGGTCCTGGATCGAGAGGGCGGCGGCGAGGATCACCATCTCGCACAGGCAGTTGAACTCGCGCGCGGCGATGAGCATGCGGCCGATGCGCGGGTCCATGGGCAGCTTCGCGAGCTCGTGTCCCAGCGGCGTGAGCGCGCGCCGCTCGTCGATCGCGCCGAGCTCGAAGAGGCTGCGGTAGCCGTCCTCGATCTGGCGGGGGGTGGGCGGCTCGAGGAAGGGGAAGGCCGCGATCTCGCCCAGCTCGAGCGCGGCCATGCGCAGGATCACGCTCGCGAGCGAGGTGCGCAGGATCTCGGGCGTCGTGAAATCGGGGCGGGCATCGAAATCCTCCTCGGCATAGAGGCGGATGGCCACGCCGCTCGCCACCCGGCCGCAACGTCCCGCGCGCTGCCTCGCCGCCGCCTGCGACACCGGCTCGATGCGCAACTGGTCGATCTTCTGCCTCGGGCTGAAGCGCTTCACGCGCGCAAGGCCCGTGTCGATCACGAAATGGATGCCCGGCACCGTGAGCGAGGTTTCGGCCACGTTGGTGGCGAGCACGATGCGCCGGTGCGGGGCGGCCTCGAAGACGCGGTCCTGTTCCTCGGCCGACAGGCGCGAGAAGAGCGGCAGGATCTCCGCGCCCTTCGGGTGGTGCTTGCGCAGCGTCTCCGCCGCCTCCCGGATCTCGCGCTCGCCCGGCAGGAAGACGAGGATGTCGCCGGTGCGCGTCTCGCGCGAGATCTCGTCGACCGCCTTCGCGATGGCCTCGTTCATGTCCACGGGCTCGTCGTCCTCGTCCTCCACCTCGAAGAACTCGGGGCGGTAGCGCACCTCCACCGGGTAGGTGCGGCCCGACACCTCGATCACCGGCGCGCCGCCGAAGAAATCCGAGAAGCGCTGCGTGTCGATGGTGGCCGAGGTGACGATGACCTTGAGCTCGGGGCGGGCGACGACGAGCCGCTTCAGGTACCCGAGCAGGAAGTCGATGTTGAGGCTCCTCTCGTGGGCCTCGTCGACGATGATCGTGTCGTAGGCGCGCAGCTCCCGGTCGGAGTGCGTCTCCGCCAGCAGGATCCCGTCGGTCATCACCTTGAGGACGGTCTCGGGCACCGTGCGGTCCTGGAAGCGGATCTTGTGGCCCACGAAACCCCGGGGGGTACCGGGCAGCTCGTGCGCGAGCCGCGAGGCGAGGCTGCGCGCGGCGATGCGGCGCGGCTGCGTGCACCCGATGAGGCCCGCCGAACCGCGCTTGAGGGCGAGGCAGATCTTCGGGATCTGCGTCGTCTTCCCGGAGCCCGTCTCGCCGCACACGATCGTGACCGGATGCTTCGCGACGAGGGCCGCGATGTCTTCCCGCCTCTGTGCGATGGGAAGATCGTCCGGGAAGTGCGGGTCCGGCAGCCGCGCGAGGCGCGCGGCATAGGCTTTGCGCGAGCGCTCGAGCAGGGCCTCCAGGAGCGCCCTTTCGCGCTCGCACGGCCGGCCCGCCGCCGAGCGCTCGCGCACCGTGGCGGCGAGCGCTGCGATCTTCGGGTGGTCGGCCGCGAGGGTGGCGGCGGGAAGGTCTTCGGGAACGGCGTTCAAGCCGCCATTCTACGAAAAATGGCGGCTACCCCCGGCCAGCGACCGGCGCGGCAGCCCTCAGAATCGCGCGGCCGCGGAATCCTCCGGCGACAACACGCCTGCCCGGGAGTCGGCGGCGGACACGAGATCCTGGATCTCGTGCCGCAGGCGGGTGTCCGCCCGCAGCCGCCGGACGACCAGCCGGTGCTCGCGAAAGGAGTAGTAGAGGACCATCGCGCTGAAGAAGAGCGCCGTCACGCCCGCGGAGTAATGCGGCCCCGACTCGATGAAGAAGACGTAGATCATGGGCGGAACGGTCGCGGGGATGGAGAGCGCCGGGTGGGCCCAGCGCACGGGCGCGTAGGCCGTGATCGACCCGCCGACGAAGGAGGTGATCACCATGATCGCGAAGGTCTGCCGGAACCCGGGCTCCTCGGGGAAGAGCCAGGTGCCGAGAAGGCCCCACTGGATTCCCGCGAGCACGTTGCCGAGCACGGCGAGCCGCGCCCATTGCGGGGGCTCGAGGTGCCAACCGAACGCAGCCTGACCGCGGATCGCCCAGCACAGGCCGAGACGCAGAGCGGCGACCACGGTGCCGTACGCGAGCCAGGCGACGTGCGCCCCCCGCAGGCCGTCCTCCATGAACACCGCGGTGCACAACAGCGTCCCGAAGAATGCGGCCGGCGCGGATACGGTGAGATTGTGGAAGAACTCGGCGACCGCCAAGGCCTCGACTTCCCTGGACAGGAACGAGGAGGGATCGCCGCGGCTTCCCGGCTGGATCGACATTCGGCGTGTGCGCTTCGCGGGGGTAGATCCCGCAGTGGTCCTTTGGAGAACGGCTGACGCCAGTTGACGCCAGTTGACGGCCGGAAACTGTGAACTGCGTCACAATTCCGGCGCCCTGGCACGCCGGCTTCAGGGATTGAGCTGGCGGTAGACGCTGGTCGAGATGCGCGAGAGCGCGGGGCGGTCGATCTCGCCCGAGAGCGCGTAGCACCAGTTGCCGTCGATCCAGTAGAAGACCGACACGGCGCCTTCCTGCGCGAAGCGGAAGGCGGTCTGCCCCTCGCCTTTCGCGCGCGCGGAGACGTAGAGGGTGAGGCGCCTGCCGGCCCCCTCCTGGTACATGAACTGCGCCACGGGTCCGTCGGGACCGGGCAGCAGCCGCCCGCCCAGCAGCTCGAAGCCCTCGGCCGTGAGCGCGGGCACCTTGAGCTTCGTTCCCAGCCGCTTGGAGAGCCAGGCGACCAGATGCTCCTGCTGCGAGGCATCGACCTCGACGGGATGGCGTACCTCGACGGCGTACACCAGATGGGCGCGCGCGGCTCTCACGGGCAGCGCCGGCGCGCCCGCCGAGGCCACGGGGCCGGTTTGCGGCGCGCCCCGCCAGGTGAACGGCAGCGCAAGCCCGATCGCGATGCCGACGGCGAGAACGGCCGCGGCCCGCGCATGGCCGATCCAGGCCGGACGGCGCAGTTGCAGGCGCGCGGGAATCGGCTCGACGAGCACCGGGTCGAACCGTTCGTGGAGCAGGCGGCTCAGGTCGTCGTCGGGTTTCATTTCACCACCTTCAGGTCGGTGCGCTCCGGCTCGCCGTCCATGTGGCGGCGAAGCTTCTCCCGGGCGCGCGACAGGCGCGACATCACGGTGCCCATGGGAACGCCCAGCGCGCGGCTCACCTGTTCGTACGTCATGTCCTCCAGGCTCACCATGAGAAGCACCTCGCGCTGCTCGGCGGACAGCAGGGCGAGCCCGCGCTCGAGGTCGCGCACGTCCGTGACCCAGCCCGGCGTGGTCGCGCCCGCGAAGTTCTCGTCGAGCTCGGCCGACGGCGGGATCCGGCGGGACTTGAGCTGGTTCACGAAGACATTGTGCATGACGGAGAAGAGCCACGCCCGCAAGTCGCCCGGTCGCCACAGGTGGAATTTCCTCACCGCGCGCTCGAGCGTGTCCTGGACGAGGTCGTCGGCCGCGTGGCGGTCCCCGACCAGCGCGCGTGCGTAGCGCCGGAGGTTGGGGATGTAGACGACGACCTGTTCGTAGTCCAAGGGGCGGGTTCCTGGCCGGGCTTCGCGGCAATTCGCGAGATTACGCCGAGGTGAACACCCGCGTCCCGGCGATTATTCCCGGGCGCCGGACTCGGGCAGCAGGACCACTCCGCGCGGGGAATGCAGCACCGCGGACAGTCCCGTCGCTTCGCTTGCCACGAGGCGCACCGGGGCGCTCTCCGGCAGGCCCAGCCCGCGCAACGTGGACAGGTACCCCGCGGCCCCCGGGGTGCGGGCCGTCAGGCGCTCGAGGCGGCACCCCGATTCCGCAAGCGCGCTGGCCGGATGCCGGTCGCCCTCCCACTGGATCAGTGTCGGGAACGCGCCGTGCGCCGGGAGGGAGCCGTCCGCGGGCACCCCGATGCGCCAGCGGTAGTCGCCGCGCGTGAGCGCAAGGATGTCGCCCACGAGGTCCGGCGCCGCCTCGCGGGCAGCGTCGATGTCGTCCGTGCGCGCCACCCAATGGATGATGGCCGGCCCGGCGTCCAGCCGCCGGCGCATCGCCGGGCTGTCGAGCGAGAACCAGCGCGGTCGCGCCGGCGGCGGCGCGGCCGGGTCGATCGCGATGATCTCGAGGAATGCGCCACCCCCGAGCCCCACGAGGCGGTTGTGGGTGCCCATGAGCGCGTGCTTGCCGCCGGCGACGGTGGGCACGCCCGTGCGCGCCTCCAGCCACTGCGCGCCCTCCTCCAGCGTCCGGGCGGCCACGACCAGGTGGTCGAGGGCGAGGCTCATGCCATCGTGATGCCTTCGTCGGCCATCACCCTCTTCACGGCGGGGCGCGCCAGGACGCGTTCGACGAGCGCCGTGTAGTGCGCGAGGTCCTTCACCGCGAAGCCGTTGCGGTTGCCCCAGCGGTAGAAGACGAGCAGGTAGGCGTCGACCACCGAAAAGCGGGCGCCCACGGCCCACCTCTTCCCCGCCACGAGGCGGTCGATCTCCGCCAGGCTCTCGCCGAAGGCCTGGCGCCCCTTCGCCTTGACCGCCTCCACGCATGCGGGCCCTTCCACGTAGCGCTCGGGGCGGTAGAGGTGCGCGAAGGCGGGATGGACGGTGTCGGCGAGCCACGCCATGAGAGACAGCGCCTGCGCCTGGTCCCAGGTCCTGGCGGGCCACAAGCCCTTGTCGGGGAACCCGCCGCCGAGGAACGAGAGGATGGCCACGTTCTCGACGAGCACCTTCCCGTCAACCGCCAGCGCCGGGACGCGCGCCCGCGGGTTGATCTTCAGGTACTCGGGCGATCGCTGCTGGCCCTCGGCGGTGCTGATCCGCACCGTCTCGTACGCGATGCCGAGTTCCTCGAGCACGATGTGCGGCGCGAGCGAGCAGGCGCCGGGCGAGTAGTACAGGGTGATCGTCATGGAATCCTCGCAACGAACCCGGTACGCGTACCGGGTTCGTTCAGAGTCGGGTGATGAGGGAGGAGGTGTCCCAGCGCTTGCCGCCGGCCTTCTGCACGTCGCCGTAGAACTGGTCGACCAGCGCGGTGACGGGCAGGCTCGCGCCGTTTCGCTTGGCCTCGTCGAGGCAGATGCCGAGGTCCTTCCGCATCCAGTCCACCGCGAAGCCGAAGTCGAACTTGCGCTCGACCATGGTCTTGCCGCGGTTCTCCATCTGCCAGCTCTGCGCCGCGCCCTTGGAGATCACGTCGATCACGAGGGCGGGGTCGAGGCCGGCCTTCTCGGCGAAGGCGATGCCCTCGGAGAGCGCCTGCATGAGGCCCGCGATGCAGATCTGGTTCACCATCTTCGTGAGCTGCCCGGCGCCGGCGACTCCGAGGAGGGTGACCGCCTTGGCGTAGGATTCCATCACCGGCCTGGCGCGCTCGAACGCGTCCGCCTCCCCGCCGCACATCACGGTGAGCTTGCCGTTCTCGGCGCCCGCCTGGCCGCCCGAGACCGGCGCGTCGATGAAGTGGATGCCGAGGGCTTTCGCCTCGGCGAAGATGCGCCGCGCCGCGTCGGCCGAGGCCGTCGTGTGGTCGATGAGGATGGCGCCCTGCCTCATGCCCGCGAGTGCCGCCGCGGAAACCTCGGCGAGATCGCGGTCGTTGCCCACGCACATGGCGACGAATTCGGCGCCGCGCGCGGCCTCACCCGGCGTGGCGGCGGACTTCCCGCCGTGCTTCTTCACCCACTCCTGCGCCCTGGCGGCGGTGCGGTTGTAGACCGTGACCTCGTAGCCCTTTGCCACGAGGTGCCCGGCCATGGGAAAGCCCATGACGCCCAGGCCGAGAAAGGCGACTTTCGCGCTCATTGCATGCTCCTCAAGCGAGTTCCTTGTTGACGAGATCGGGCGGCGTGCGCCCGTCGAGCGCCGCGGATAGATTGGCCACGGCGGTCTCGCACATCTTCATCCGGGTCGCGCGCGTGGCGCTCCCGATGTGCGGCGTGAGGACGGCGTTGGGCAACCCGAAGTAGCCGGGGTTCAGCTTCGGCTCGCCCTCGAAGACGTCCAGCCCGGCGCCGGCGATGCGTCTCGCCTTGAGCGCATCCACGAGCGCGGCATCGTCGACGACGCCGCCCCGCGCCGTGTTCACGAGGATCGCCGTCGGCTTCATCCTCGCGATCTCCGCCGCGCCGATGAGGTGGTGCACCGCCGGCGAGTAGGGGACCATGACCACGACGAAGTCGGATTCGGCCAGCAGCCGGTCGCGCTCGACCCGGGTGGCGTTGAGACGCAACTCGTCCGCCTCGGGGATCCGGCCGCGGTTGTTGTAGAGCACGCGCATGTCGAACCCGGTGGCGCGCTTCGCGATCGCCTGCCCGATCCGCCCCATGCCGATGATGCCGAGCGTGGCGTGGTGCACGTCGGTGCCCAGCGGGGATTGCATGGCGAAGGCGAGCTTCCAGTCGCCGCGGCGCACCTGCGCGTCGCCCTCCGCGATGCGGCGCGCGGCCGCCATGAGCAGGGCCCACGTGAGGTCGGCGGTGGTGTCGTCGAGCACTCCCGGCGTGTTGGTCACGCGGATGCCGCGCTTCGTGCACGCGGGGATGTCCACGTTGTTCGTGCCCACCGCGATGTTCGAGACGACCTTGAGGCCGGGCGCGGCGGCGAGCACCGTCTCGTCGATGCGGTCCATCACCGAGGCGAGCACGCCCTGCTTGTCCGCCGCCCGGCGCGCGAGCTCGTCGGTGGGCCAGGGGCGGTCGTCGTCGTTGTGCTCGACGTCGAAACGGGCCCGCAGGGCCTCGACGATCTCGGGAAACACCTGCCGGGTGACGAGTACTTTCTGCTTCACGATTGTTCCTGCTCGATGGAAAGGGGTTGCCCGAAATTCGCGGCGACGGGCCTTCCCGAGACTCTATGACGCCCAGGATGGGTCCCCGATGCGGGCCGGCGGCCGCGCCGCGTTGAACGGCTGGCCCGTTCGAACGCGGCGAAGCGAAGGCGGCGGCAAGGCCGTCCGCCTTCGCGCTACTTGTAGAGGATATGCGGCAGCCAGAGACCGATCCCGGGGAAGATGTACAGCAGCGCCAGCGCCACCACCTGTATCCCCATGAAGGGCAGCATCCCCGCGAATATCTGGTTCAAGGTCACGTGCGATGGAGCCACGCCCTTCAGGTAGAACGCCGCCATCGCCACCGGCGGCGAGAGGAACGCCGTCTGGAGGTTCAGCGCCACGAGCAGCCCGAAGAACAGCGGGTCGACGTTGAACTTGACCAGCAGCGGGATGAAGATCGGCATGAAGATCACGATGATCTCCGTCCACTCCAGCGGCCAGCCGAGGATGAAGATGATGAACTGGGCGAGGAGCATGAACTGGACCGTCGTGAGGCCGAGGGACAGCACCCAGCGCTCGATGATCTCCTGGCCGCCCAGCAGCGCGAAGGCCGCCGAGAAGATCGAGGAGCCGACGAAGAGCCAGCACACCATCGCCGTCGTCTTCGCGGTGAGGAAGGAGGACTCCTTGACGATTCCCCCGAGGTCCCGGAGGGTCGTCGCGATGGCGTTGCCGGACGGCCCCCTCAGGGCGGCGACGTAGCGATAGGCGCCGGCGAGGAGAAAGCCGCCGAACGCGCCGACCGCCGCCGCCTCCGTGGGCGTGGCGAGCCCGAAGACGATCGACCCCAGCACCGCGATGATCATGATGGACAGCGGGAAGAACGAGGTGAGCAGCATCTTGAAGATCTCGAGCCGCTCCCAGCTCCACAGGTAGTAGGTCAGCGCGATGGCCGCGACCGAAATGGCCAGCACGATCCAGTACCAGAGCGGCACGGGCACGCGCTCGGCATCGGGGGCTGCCGGCGCCGCGGGCGCCTTCGCCACCTTTTTCTCGGGCGCCGGCTTCGGCGCCGCCAACGGCTCCTTGGCGATTCCGGCATCGGCTTTGGATTCCTCCGCCGGAGGCTCCTTGAGGCCCGATTCCTCGACGGGCTCCGCGAGGCCTCCGATCACTCCCTCGGCCTTCTCCTGCACGTCGGCGGCCAGCGACCCGCCCGCCTCGACGAGACCGGAGGTGTCCACCTTGGCAACGGGGGACGTGGCGCCCAGGAAGGTGATGCCGAGCAGGACGGCGACGGTCATCGCGGGCAGGAGCGAGACGACCAGCTGGCCGTACACCGCCGACTTGTTCACGCCGGGCGCGCCGCTCAAGGCACGAAGCAGCCCGGTCAGGGCGTTTCGGCCCCGCTTCGAAAGCTCGGAGGCTGTGGGAGGCAGGGGCACATGGCGCTCGCTCTCGGGCAGCGGCGGCATGAGGTGGGGCTTCCATTTCGCCAGCACGACCACGTAGCCCACGTAGAGCCCGGCGAGCATGACCCCGGGGAAGAACGCGCCCGCGTAGAGCTGCACGACCGAGACCCCTGCCGTCGCGCCGTAGACGATGAGCAGCACCGAGGGAGGAATCAGGATGCCCAGGCAGCCGCCGGCGGTGATGGCGCCGGCCGACACCTGCACGCTGTATCCGGCGCGCAGCATGGCCGGGAAGGCGAGCAGGCCCATGAGAGTCACGACCGCGCCCACGATGCCCGTCGCGGTCGCGAAGATCGCGCAGGTGACGATGGTGGCCACGGCAAGCGACCCGGGCACGCGCGCCATGGCGAGGTGCAGGCTCTTGAACAGCTTCTCGATGAGGTTGGCGCGCTCCACCAGGTAGCCCATGAACACGAACAGGGGCACGGCGATGAGCACGTCGTTCGACATCACGGAGTAGGCGCGCTGCACCATGAGGTCGAGGATCTGCGCGACCGCGAGATCGGGGTTCACGCTGCGGTAGGCGAGCCACCCGAAGAAGACGCCCATGCCCATGAGCGTGAACGCCGTCGGGAAGCCGAGCATGATCGTCACGACCACGAGCCCGAGCATGATGAGCCCGAGGTTCCCGTTGGTGAGGTTCGTCCACGGCGTGAAGATCAGGGTGGGCAGCAGGATCAGGGCCATCAGCCCGAAGCCGAACCACAGTTCCTTGCGGATCTTCATCGCGCGTTCCCCTCGGTGGGAAGGAGCGCGTCGAGCTTCTCGATGTCCTCGGTCTTCACGTGCACCATCTCCTTCAGCTTGTCGACGTCGACTTCCTCGACGTCCTCCTCGCGCGAGGGCCATTCACCGGTCTTGAGGCACATCACGCAGCGCACGATCTCGACGAACCCCTGCAGGAGCAGGAACGCGCCCGCGATCGGGATGATGGTCTTGAACGGGTAGATCGGGGGGCCGTCGGCCGTGATGTTCGAATGCTCGTTGATCGCCCAGCTTTCGGCCGCATAGGTGTATCCCGCCCAGCACAGCGCGATCACGCCGGGGATGAAGAACAGGATGTAGAGGGCGAGGTCGATGCCCGCCTGGGTGCGCGGCATGAAGAACCCGTAGAGGACGTCGCCGCGGACGTGCCCGCTCTTGGCGAGCGTGTACGCCCCGGCCATCATGAAGAGCGTCCCGTAGAACATGATCATCACGTCGAATGCCCACGGGTGGGGGTTGTCGAGCGCATAGCGCGAGAACACCTCCCAGGAGATGAGCAGCGTCAGCGCGACGATGAACCACGAGAAGACGTGGCCTATCCAGGTGCTCAGCTTGTCGACGAAAAGCAGGAGTGATTGCATGGCGGAGGATGACTCGATGCGATGGTGCGGTGGAAGGCCGGATTGCCCTCGGGATCAAACAAAACAGCCATCCGGCGATCGCCGGATGGCTGCGTGTGCGGCGG
>Ga0255338_1005936_pt1 | contig 10780 bp, 7 predicted proteins | sample MeOH1_35cm_T4_19_FD_203715 | JGI IMG/M metagenome (GOLD analysis project Ga0255338, IMG submission 203715) | Sandy soil microbial communities from University of British Columbia, Vancouver, Canada - MeOH1_35cm_T4_195 | ecosystem: Engineered > Artificial ecosystem > Sand microcosm > Unclassified ... | reverse complement strand
TGTTGATGTTCCAGTACGGCGAGCCGCCGACGTTCGAGGCGAAGTCAGCGAGGATGCTGGTGGCCGTGTTGCCCGACCAGTTGCCGTACCAGATGTAGTAGACGTTCACGGTTCCGAGCATCACCGGGCCGCCGTGGTACACGATGCCGTTGCTGGTGCCGCCGCCGCCGGGCTTGGCGTAGTTGTTCGCGATGCCGATGCCCTTGCCGGTGGGCCGCACGTCGGGGTTCACCAGCTCCTGGCTCGCCGTGCTCTCCATCGAGGACTCGTCCTGCTGCTCCACGCCGCAGCCGATCATCAGAACCGCCACAGACAACGCCAGGAACGTCTTCATGTGTGCTCTCCCTTGATGCGCATCAAGCGCGCGAAGGAGGCGGTGCTTAGGTCACGCCACATCACTGCGCCAGACGGCGGACCATCTTTTCAGGGCCTGAGAATTACTCGGGTATTTACGCCCCGAGGTCGGGCTCGCCGGGGCCCAAACCAAGTCCCGAAATGCCCTGAGGGGTGACGCGGAGCCGGCTTTCCGCTGCCTCGGGGTCGCGGATCATGGGGTCCCGGCCACCGCACTCGTTCATGGACTCGCGCAGTCACGCAGACCATGGTGCGCGGCTCACGGTCTTCCGGAGGCGAACATGTACGCTGTCGCAGGAGTCTCGGGTCGAACGGGCGCGGCCACCGCGAACGCGCTGCTCAAGTCGGGCCAGAAGGTGCGGGTGTTGGTGCGCAGCGAAGCGCAAGCCGAGCCCTGGACCCACAAGCACTGCGAGATCGCGATCGTCGACCTCACCGACAGCGAGGGGCTGGCGAAGGCGCTCAAGGGCACGAACGGCGCGTACCTGCTCCTGCCTCCGAACCCGACCGCGACCGACTACCTCGCGGACCGCGCGGTCTTCCTGGAGAAGATGATCGCCGGCGTGAAGAAGTCGGGCATCAAGAACATCCTCTTCCTCTCGTCGATGGGCGCGCAGCACCCGGCGGGCACGGGGCCGGTGGTGGCGCTGAACCGGGCGGAGAAGGCGCTCTCGGGGTTGCTCCCGTCGGTGACGTTCCTGCGACCCGGTTACTTCCTGGAGAACTGGGCCAACTCGTTGATGCCCGCGCTGGAGACCAGCGAGCTGGCCTTCTTCGGCAGCGTGCACGTGAAGTTCCCGCAGGTGGGCGCGCACGACATCGGCGCGGCCGCGGCCAAGGCGCTGGTGGAGAACTTCCACGGTACGCGCCACCTCGAGCTCGGCGGCAAGGAGCCCTGGTCGGTGGAGGACGTGGCGGTGGTGCTCACCTCGCTGCTGGGCCAGCAGCTCAAGCCGGTCTCGCTGCCGGTGGAGTCGGCGCGCGAGGGCCTGGAGAAGATGGGGATGATTCCCCAGCAGGCCGCGCTCTACGCCGAGATGTACCAGGGGCTCGCGCGCGGGCTGCTCGCCTTCGCCCACCCGCACGGCTTCCTGCGCGGCACCACGCCGCTCTACGAGTCGCTCAAGCCGCTGGTCTGATCAGGGCTGATAGTCGGCCAGCTCGTTGCGCAGGTGCGCCGCCTTGAGCTGCTGCGCGATGCTCGCGGGAGCCACGCCCTTCGAGGCCTGGCTGACGATCAGGTAATACATGCCGCGGGGGAAGAGCTCGATGCTCTGCCCGGGCGCGAAGCCGTTGGTGAGCTCGTCGAGCAGCGCCGCGGTGCTGCGGGCCACCTTCTCCGCGGGCTGGGCGCCGGTGGCCACCGCCTCGCTCTCCACCACCGAGAGCACGCGGGCGAGATCCTTCACGCTGTGCGCGGTGTAGGTGACGGGCAGCCGCGGCTTCTTCACCACCGGCGCCACCGCCGCTGCAGGCGCGGGCTTCTTCTCCTCGGCGACGAGCTCGAACGACGCGCTCACCTCGGCGCCGTCGCGCACCTCCACCCGGCGGCTCTGCGCCAGGTAGCCCGGCTCCCGAACTTCGATCAGCCGGCTGCCCACCGGCAGCGCGGCGCCGCGCCAGGGCGTGCGGCCCGCCGCTTCGCCGTCGATGAACACCGAGGCCTCGGGCTTCGAGGCGACCGCCAGCGCGCCGCTCGCCCGCCTGGGAGGTTCCACGCTGGGCTCCGGCGCGGCCTTCTCGAGGCTCACCGACACCTTCGCCTCCTGGCCCGCCAGTACCTTCACTTCCCGCTCAGCGGACGCGAAGCCCGCAGCGCGGAGCTGGAGCGTGTGTTTGCCCGCACTCACCCGGGGCAGCCGCAGCGGCGTGGTGCCCACCTTCTCGTCGTCGAGGTACACGGTGGCCTCGGGCGTGGCGCTCACCCACACCGAGCCGCTCTGGGCCCCCTTGCCCGGGGTCGGCGCTTTGGCCGGCGCCGGCGCGTCGAGCAGCGCGCGCGCCTCGGCGTTCTGAGGATCGCGCTCGAGCACCTCGCGCGCCGCCTGCGCGGCCTCCTGTGCCTCACCGCGCGCCTTCGCGTCGCGCGCCCGCGCGAGCGCGCCTTCGAGCTCGGCCTGGTCCTGCAGGCGCGCCAGCGCGATGTTGACGCTCGGCTCGCTGGCGTCGAGCGCCCGCCCCTTCTCGAGGATGTCGAGGGCGCCCTTGTAGCGATGCTGCGCGAGCAGGCGCTCCGCCTCCGCCACGTAGGCCGCGGCGGCGGCGTTCTTGTCAGCCTCGCTGGGCCCGGCGGCCACCGGAGGCGCGACCACCGCGACGGGCGCGGGCACGGGCGCAGGTGGGGGCGCAGGTGCGGGGCGCAGCGCCCACCCGACCACTGCAAGCGCGGCCACCGCCAGCACCGCGCCGCCCACCAGCAGCGCGCGGCCGCGGGGTTGGGGCGGGGTCGCGGTGGTGCCCACGTCGACCACGTCGACCTCCACCTCGAGGGGCTCCGGGGGCTGGAGCATCTTCTTCGACACCGGCGTGCCCTCGAGCCGCGGGGCCAGCGAGGTGCTCGCGGGCGTCGCGCTGGACTGGCCGGCGAGGCTGACCTTGTGGATCTCCGGCATCAGCTCGCCCATCCACGCGGCGACCAGGCGCTTGTTCGACGCCAACGGGCCGCTCGCCACCAGCTCTTCCAGCGCCTGATGGAGGGTGGCCGCGTCGGGGCAACGTTCGGCGGGCTTGCGCGCCATCGCCCAGAGCACCAGCTTCTCCAGCTCCGGCGGGTACTGGGGCACCAGGCTGGAAGGCGGTGCCAGCGGCTCGTTGAGCACGGCGTGGAGCACCGCGGCGTCGTTGTCGCCGCGGAACGGCAAGCGCCCCACCGTGGCCAGGTAGAGGCACACCCCGATGCTGTAGACGTCGGCGCGCAGGTCGACCGCGCCCTCCGCCGAGGAGATCTGCTCGGGCGCCATGTAGCGGAGCTTCCCCTTGAGGGTGCCCACCTGGCTGGCGGCCAGCCGCCCGCGCGCCTTCGCCACCCCGAAGTCGAGCAGCTTGGGCGTGCCGTCGAGCGAGATGATGACGTTGTGGGGGCTGACGTCGCGGTGCACCACCCCCAGCGGCTGCCCCGTGGAGTCGACGGCGTGATGCGCGTAGTGCAGCCCCTCGCACACCCCGGAGAGCAGCTTCACCACGTGGCCATGGTGGAGCTTGCCCAGGCTGGCGGCCGCGCGGAGCACCTGCCCCAGGGTGGGCCCGTTCACGTACTCCATGACGATGAAGGGCACGCCGTCGACCTGGTCGATCTCGAACACCTGCACGATGTTCGGGTGATTGAGGTTCGCGGCGAGGCGCGCCTCGTCGAGGAACATGTTGATGAACTCGGGGTCCTCCAACAGGTTCGGCAGAATGCGCTTGATGATGACGGTCTTGTCGAAGCCCCCCAGCCCGCGCTGACGGCAGCGGAACACCTCGGCCATGCCGCCGGCGCCCACGCGATCGATGACGGCGTACCTGCCGATGGAGAGCTCGGGCATCGTCGAGGGCCTCTAGAAGGAGAACGCCGCCATCACGTTCACGGTGGGGCGGAAGTCACTCGAGCCGTCGACCACGGGCACCGACACCTCGGCGCGGGCGCTCCAGTAGGTGAAGGCGCGGTAGGCCACGCTGGCCACCAGCGCGCGCTTGTTGAGCGGCGTCAGCGCGAAGGGCCGCTCGCGGGCCCAGTCGAAGCGCGCGGCGACGTCGAGCTTCCAGATCATCGCCGATGCCTGCACGTACACGCCGCTCTCGAAGGGGATCAGCGTGCCTTCCGGCCCCAGGAAGCTCTGGGCGAACTCGCCGCGCAGCAGCAGCGGCCCCAGCTTCAAGGACGCGTCCACGTCGGTGATGGTGAGCCGGTAGGCCGCGCGGGGGTCGATGGCGCCCGAGTAGAAGGACACGCCCAGCTGCGTGCTGCCCACCTGGCGATCGGCGAAGAGCCGCACGCCGGCCCGCGCCCCGAAGGCCTTGTCGGCGTTGTTGTCCTCCAGATCCTCCCGGCGGAGATTGCGCGCCACCTCGGCGTTCGAGGTGAACTCCGCGCCGCCGCCCATCCCGTTCACCACGTACACCGCGTAGTCGAAGGTGGCGCCGGCCCCGACCGGCACCGCGCCGCGCACCTGCGCGCCCACCGACGACATCACCGCGGGGCTGACGGTGCGGTGCATCAGGGGGCGCGAGACCATGTTCCAGCGGAACGACGGGTGGAGCACCTCGTTGAACTGGCCGATGGGAATGAGGAAGCGGCCCAGGCGCACCGTGAAGGCGCGGTGGGGCGTGAAGTCGACCAGCGCGTACTCGGCGAGGAACTTGCCCGGCTCGAACTCGAGCTCGATCTCCGCGCTCACATGCTCCCCCATGCGCGCGGAGAGGATGGGGTTGAAGTGCGTCATCAGGAACGTGGGCGGCTTGTCGGGCACGAACGCCAGCACCACGTCGCCGTAGCCTGACCAGGTCGCCTCGAGCTTCAAGAGCGAGAGCGCCTCGCCGAAGGTCTTGGCGAGCTCCGACGCCGCGCCCGGCTCGGGCGCCTCGGCCAGCAGGTCCACTTCGGGTTCCGCCACGCCGGCGTCGGGCGCGGACGCGGGGAGGGGCGCTTCCGGCTCGTCAACCGCCAGGGCGTGGGAGGCCAACAATGCAACGGCGAGCGGCAGCACCCGCCAGGACAGACTTCTCATCAAGTTCGCTCCTCCAGCGGGAACGACTCGAGCTGATGGCGCCGAGACGTTCCGCTGGTTGTGGAGCGAAGACCTTCAAAGGAGGCAGGAGGCCACGCGCAATATTTACGCGTTGGCCACCCGATCGGGCTTGATTCAGATCAACTCAGAACTGGTTCCACAGGTACTGGTTGGTGACCTCGTGGTGGAACTGGATCTCCGGCACCTTGATCATCGTGCCCAGCGCCTTGCTGCAGCGATCCGCCTGCTGCTGCTTCACCTCGGCGTACTTCCCGGCGACGGTCTCACCGAGCATGTCCGCCATCCACTTGCTGCCCTTGAACAGGCGGATGCCGTCGTAGATGTTGTCCGGCAGGAAGCGGGTGCGGCTGCGCTTGGCCTCGTCGGCCGAGGTGTCGCTGGCCGGGCCTTCGAGCGCGGTGCGCATCACCGAGTAGAAGACGAGGTAGGGGTTGGTGTCGGGCGCCACGCTGCGCACCTCGAGGCGGGCTGACTTCTCGTTGCCGGTGGGGATGCGCACCATCGCGCCGCGGTTGTTGGCGGACGCCTTGATCTGGTTGGGCGCCTCGAAGTGCGGGTCGAGCCGGCGGTACGCGTTCACCGAGGGGTTGAGCACCAGGCAGAGGTCGTCGGCGTTGTTCAAGATGCGGTCGATGGCGTCCCAGCCCGCCTTGGAGAAGTTCTCCGGGCCCTTGGCGTCCCAGAAGAGGTTCTTCCCGCCCTTGTTGAACGACATGTTGGTGTGCATGCCGTTGCCGTTCACGCCGGTGACCGGCTTGGGCAGGAACGAGGCGGTGCAGTCGAGGTTGGCGGCCACCTGGCGGCAGAGCAGCTTGTAGAGCTGCACCTGGTCGGCGGTGATCAGCGCGTCGGCGTAGCTGAAGTTCATCTCGAACTGGCTGGGCGCCACCTCGGGGTGATCCTTCTCGTTCTGGAAGCCCATCGCGCGCTGCACCTCGGCGGCGCCGTCGATGAAGGCGCGCAGCTTGTCGCCGGGCAGCGAGTGGTAGTACCCGCCGATGGAGACGTACTCGAACTTGCCCGTCTCGTTGTAGTGGCGCTCGGCGTCGCGGCCCTTGAAGAGGAAGCCTTCGATCTCCGGCGCGACGTGGCAGATGAGCCCGTCCTTCTTGAACATGTCGTCGGAGTACTTCTTGAGCATGCTGCGCAGGTCGCTGGGGTACGGCTGCCCGTCGCGGCCCAGCACCTCGCAGAACACCAGCACCTTGCCGGGACCGAACACGTCCGCGGGCAGCCAGTAGAAGGCCGACCAGTCGATGCCCAGGCGCAGGTCAGACTCCTGCTGCGCCGAGAAGCCGCGCACCGAGCTGCCGTCGAAGGTCAGGTTGTCCTGGCTCTTGAGCAGGTACTTCTTGTCGTAGTCCAGCATGTGCAGCCGGCCCTCGAGGTCCGTGAAGCACACCGTCACCGCTTTGATCCGCTTCTCGTCCTGCAGGTACTTCATCCGCGCTTCGCGCAGCTTGTCGGGGTTCTCGCGGTTGACGCGGGCCTGCTTCACCTCGAGGTTCATCTCCTCGAGCTTCTCGTAGGGGATTTCCAGGAAGTCACGGAGTGGGGTGCTGGTCATGACGGCTCCTTACGTGTGTGGGACTGCGGGTCTGAACGCCATCTGACACAGACCGAAGCCTTCGTCGAGGCTGACGAACCCTAAAAGTGGGTAGATTTACGTCAATCTGAGGAGCGGGGTCCGCGCACGAATTGGGCGAGGGGCCTCAAGGAGTTCAGGCCCTTGGCGCGGCCGACGTCAGAAACGCCACCCCAGCACGGCCGTCGCGCCTCCGCGGGGCTCGAGCGAGAGCGAGACCACCGGCACCGCGGGGTGGAGTCGTTGTTCGCGGCGGTGCTGGAAGAAGCGCACTGTGCTCACGATGGCCACCACGACGAGAAAGATGCCTTCGCCGAGCGTGAGGAGGCCGAGTCCCAACACGGTGCCCGCGTCTTTCACCTGGAGCGCGACGCCCAGCCCTCCCAGGCCCGAGGCGACGGCGCCGAAGATCACGTGACCGACACCCCAGAGCGCCTGCACCACGCTCCAGCCCGGGGAGATGAAGTCGTGATTGGCGAGCACCACCACGTCGACGATGTCGATGGCGAGATCGAGCCCGAAGGTGAGCCCGAAGAACACGCCGCAGCCCACGTCGCAGGGCGCGCCCGAGCTGGAGGAGTGGTGACCGAAGTCCCAGTCCCACGCGGCGGCGGGGGTGGCGGCGAGCAAGGCGAAGGAGAGAGCAAGAGCACGCATGCCCTCAGTGTACGCCCGCGAAGGCATTCCCTCTCCCTGCGCCGCAGCGGGGAGAGGTCAGCGGCCGTGCCGCGCGAGGAAGCGGCCGACGTCGACCGGCGCGACCGCGGCGGCACCGAGCACGCCGCCCATCATCGCGCCGATGACGCCCACCGAGGTCATGTCGGCGCCCGCGAAGTACAGCCCGGGAATCGGTGAGCGCGGCCGCAGCCAGCGATTGGCGAACCGGCGCGGCGTGGGCTCGAGCCCGTAGATGGAGCCCCGCGCCGGACGCACGAAGTGTTCGGTGGAGAGCGGCGTGGACAGCTCCACGAAATCCACCAGCGGCCTCAGCTTCGGCAGCCGCGCCAGCAGCTGCTCCAGCATCGTCTTCTCGATCGCCTTCTTGAACGCCTCGTAGTCCGCGCCGCGGCGGCGCCAGCGCTCTTCCTTCCACTTCGCGAAGTCGTCGTAGCCGACGAAGGTGACCACCTCGGCGGTGTGCTTCGCGTTCGGGTCTCTCGCCATCGCCGGGTCCTTCAGCGAGGGGAAGCTCACGTAGAGCACGGGGCAGGGCGCGGGCTCGACCCCGGGCGCCACCGGCCACGACTCGGCGTCGTGACTCCAGGTCTCGTAGAACCACTGGTTCGCCGACGTCGCGCCCGCCTCGCGGATGTCTCCCTTGAAGCCGACGTACAGACACACGTGCGCGGGCGCCGGGTTGAGCGACGCCACCGAGTCGGCCCAGGCGTCGTGGCGCACCGCCAGCGGCAGCATGCGCTCCACCGTGGGCACCGTGCCCGCCGCGCTCACCACCGTCTTCGCGCGCAGCTCTTCGCCCGACTTCAGCCGCACGCCGACCGCGTGGCCGCGCTCGAGGATGATCTCCTGCACGTCGGCGTAGATGCGCGTCCACCCGCCGGCCTTCGCCACCGTGGCGAGCAAGGTGTTGGCGAGCTGCGCGGAGCCGCCCACCGGGTAATAGCCGCCCCAGAGGAAGTGCTTCACCACCAGCGCGTGCATCGCGAACGCGGAGCGCTTGGGCGGAGAGCCGTAGTACCCCCACTGCGCGGTGAGCAGCGCGCGCAGCTTCTCGTCACGCGTGAGCTCGCCCACCACCTCGCTGGTGGTGCGCTCGAGGTACGGCTTCACGCCGCGCGCGAGCAGGGCGTCCGAGAGAAAATCCGTCGAGCGCGGCAGCATGCGCCCCAGCAGGAAGCCCTGCATGTCGCGGGAGACCGACTTGCACAGCTCGAGGTACCGCTCGATGCCGCGCGCCTCGCCGGGGAACGCCTGGGTGAGGTTCGCCTGGAACTGCGAGGGGCTGTCGGGGAAGTCGATGTGGAAGCCGCCGGGGAAGTGGAACTGATCGTACGCGCGCCCCAGCGACGCCCACTCGAGCGCGCCGTCGGTGAGCGCGTGCAGCAGCCGGCCCGGCAGGCTCTTCGTCGTCACCTCACCGACGGCGTGCACCCCGACGTCCCAGGTGTAGCCCTTGCGCGAGAACGTGTGCGTGAAGCCGCCGGGCACGTAGTGCTGCTCGAGCACGAGGACGCGCTTGCCCGTCTTCGCCAGCAGGGCGGCGCAGGTCATGCCGCCCATGCCGGAGCCGATCACGATGACGTCGTACGGCCCCGCCGGACTCTCACGACTCCACGGTCGATCGCGCATGGTCGCCTTCTAGACAGGTTCACCCCGCGAGTGGATCGCCGGAAGCGGTGACGACGAACTCGCCCCTCGACTCCGCTCGGGGTGAACGCTGGCACTCGCCGTGCGAGCTCGAATACGTCACCGCGTTCCCCGGCCTGCCGTAACATTCGCGCGTGCTCTTCGCGCTCGTGCTCTCCGTTGTCGGCGCTGCCCCCACGCTCGCCTCTCCCGACTTCAGCACCCTGAACGTCTCCGGTGAGGTCGCGCGCTTCTGCAACGAGCACCTCGCCCAGCAGCTCGCCACCCGCGGCGTGCAGGTGACCACCGCCCGGCAGATCTCCGCCGCGCTGGGGCTGGAGCGGCAAAAACAACTGCTGGGCTGCGGCGAGGACGCCAGCAGCTGCATCGCCGAGCTCGCCTCCGCGCTCGGCGTCGACGGCATGGTGCTGGGCGACCTCGGTCGGCTGGGCACGAAGTTCCAGGTGAACCTGCGCGTCACCCGCTCCAGCGACGGCAAGGTGATCGCCACCTGGAGCCGCTCGGTGAATAGGGAGGACGACCTGCTGGAGGCGCTCACCGACGCCGCGCAGGAGCTCGCGCCGGCGATCTTCTCTGCGTTCAACCGCGCCGTGCCCACCGCGCCGGTGGTGAAGCGCACCTGGCCGCTCGCCCCCACGCTCATCGGCGGCGGCCTCGCGGCGGTGAGCCTCGGCAGCTTCATCTTCGCGGGCGCGACCTACGGCCGGCTCACCGACGAGAACAACCGACCGGGGACGATTTCACCCAGCGAGGAGGCGATGCTCAAGTCGCAGGGTGAAGTCACCCAGTGGATCTCCATCGGCGCGTTGATCGGCGCGGGCGTCTCGCTGGGCGTCTGCATCGTCATGTACGTGCTCAGCGGGCACGAGACGCCCGTGCAGGCGGCGCTCACGCCCTGGCTCGGCTCACTTGGGGGAGCGCAGCGATGAAGCGCCTCGTGCTGGCGCTCGGAGCACTCTCGTTCAGTGGTTGCTTCGACTACGACTACGCCATCGCGGTGTGTCACGACGCGGGCGGCTGCAGGCCGGTGGAGGACGCCGGCTCGAGTGACGCAGGCAGCGACGCGGGCGGCACTGACGCGGGGATTCCCGATGCAGGCGCGCTCGACGCCGGAGACCCCAGCGTCCCGGTGTTCTTCACCAGCAGCGGGTGGGGCTGGGAGTTCCCCTTCCCCGCGGCGCCCAGCCTGCACTCGCTCTCCGCGGTGAGCGACGACGAGGTGTGGGCCGGTGGGGAAGACGAGTCGGTGCTCCACTACGTCGGAGGGTCCGTCACCTTCAGCCGCCCCGGCACGTCGCGTTTGCCCACGGAGTCGGCGTGGGTGCTCGCGCTGCCCGACGGGGGCGTGCTGGTGGCCGGGCCAGACTCCATCTACCAGCGCAGGCTCCAGGGCTGGTCGACCACGCCTTTCTCCTGGTGGACGCGCTCGGCGGAGGTGGGCGGGGAAGGCGCGCCGTGGTTTGGCGGACAGTGGCAGAACGGGGGCGATCCCAACTGCCAACCAGCGGGTGGGGTGGTGGTGGAGGGCTTCCCGATGATGCGAGCCATCTGTACCTCGCCCGACGCGGGAGACGACTACGTGGTGGGGTTCGACCCGAGCGGTTGGGCCCTGGACACCGCCGGCCGGGTGCTGCAGCGCGCGGTGGCCTCCGATGGTGGCGTCTCGTGGCCGGTGGTCGCGCGCGCGCCGACCACCACCGACTACCCGCGCGGCGACGTGCTGGCCTTGTCCGCCGACGAGGTGCTGGTGGCGGGCTTCTACCCGGGCAAGTCCGTGGTGCTGCAGCTC
>Ga0255338_1005935_pt1 | contig 10782 bp, 7 predicted proteins | sample MeOH1_35cm_T4_19_FD_203715 | JGI IMG/M metagenome (GOLD analysis project Ga0255338, IMG submission 203715) | Sandy soil microbial communities from University of British Columbia, Vancouver, Canada - MeOH1_35cm_T4_195 | ecosystem: Engineered > Artificial ecosystem > Sand microcosm > Unclassified ... | reverse complement strand
CGAAGGCCGGGGGCGCGGGAAGCGGGCCGTCGAAGGCGTAGCCACCCATCAACTGGCCCAGCACCATGCTTGCCAGCAGCAGAGACCACCCGAGGCGGGCCGGCAGGGACTTACCCCGGAACGCCAGCCATACGCCCATCCCGGCGCCAAAAAGCACCGCATCGGCAGGCAGTGGCAGGAGGTACTTCAGCGCCAGGGGGCCTAGCGCCGCCGCCGTGAGCACCACCGGCATCCCGATCGCACCCCAGGCCAGCGCCAGCCCACCCCAGCGGATCACCGGCCGGGCCGCAGCGTCACGGCGCAGGCGCTCGTACAGGATCGCCTGAATCGGCAGCGCAATCGCCGCCACCCGCGCCAGTCGCAGCATCCGCATCCGCACGCCGTGTTCGGGTCCCAGATAGCTCGCGAGCAGTTCCGGCTGCAGCGCCCCCAGGCCCATCCCCGCATCCAACAGCATCCCGAATACAACTGCACTCAAGGCCAACCGCACCGTCCATGCAGCACTCGCCCGAACGTGAGCCCGCAGCAGCAATCCGAATCCGAGCGCGTTGAGCAGCGCGCCCACCGGGATGAGCCCGGCCAGGACCGGATCGTGGAGACGCAGGAGGTGTCCGGCGGAGTAGGCCAGCGCGCCGGCAGCCGTCAGCCCACGCACGGCGGAGAATCCCTCCGGCTGCTGCCGAGTGAGCCGCGCCACCAGGAGCTGAAGGAAGCCCATGCCTAGCAGCACGCCATGCGCCTGCCGCACGGCCAGCCGCAGCATCTCATGCGTCCCGGAGGTGCCCAGCGCCCAGGGGTCGAGCCCCGCCGCCCAGACGAATCCCAGCACGATCATCCCCCAGCCGAGTCGCTGGTTGAGAAAACCGCCAAGAGAGGTCCAGGGGTTAGGGCGATCAGGCATTCCGAGCTCAAACAGGGCAACCGCTACACACAGCTAATTGAGACCCGCACCTCCTCGCACCTTCCCATCTCGCATCCCCGGCAAGACGGCGCGCTACCAAATGCCCCCCATTTACGTAGAATAGGTACGGTCCGAGCGCGGATGGGTATGAACTGCTGGTGCTTGGGGCTGCCGTGGGCACTTTTCCGTGCGAGAGGCGGTTTGAATGTGGCGTGAACTACTGGGTCTGGAACGCAAAACGAATGGGCTGCTGGAGTTGATCACTCCGCGGCGCAGTTTCAATGACGTGGTGCTCCCACCGGAGACGCGGCAGGAGCTGTACGAGGCGTTGACCCAGATCGAAAAGCATCGCCTCATCTTCAACAACTGGGGGCTGGGAGAGCGCCACCCCACCGGCGACGGGCTGGTGTTTAACTTCGCGGGGCCTCCCGGTACGGGCAAAACGATTTGCGCCGAGGCGGTCGCCTACACCCTGGGGCGCAAGCTCCTCCGCGTCAGCTACGCGGAATTAGAGAGCTGTTGGGCCGGTGAGACCGGCAAGAATATCCGCCAGGTCTTCCGCGAAGCGCGGACCGCCGAGGCCGTACTCTTCTTCGACGAGGCGGACAGTGTGGCCACCCGGCGCTTCTCCAACGTTGCCGGCGGTTACGAGCGGGAGGCGAACCAGTCGGTCAACATCCTGCTGAAAGAGGTGGAAGAGCACGACGGCGTGATCATCTTCGCCACCAACCTCGCGGCGAACTTCGACCCCGCCTTTGAGCGGCGGATCCGCACCCACATCCTCTTCCGCACCCCCAGCGCCGCGGAGCGGGAGCGCATCTGGAAAGTTCAAGTGCATCCGGACAAGACGCCGCTGGCCGACGACGTCGATTTCCACGCACTGGCCCAGCAGTTCGAGCTCACGGGCGGAAACATCCGGAACGCGGTGTTGAAAGCCGCTCAGATCGCTGCGGCCGAAGAGGGGCCGGACGAGCGGAAGCGCATCCACCAGCGTCACTTCCAGGTCGCAATCTCGCAGGTGATGTCCGCGCGCCAGGTGATGCAGCAAAATGCAGTGGACCCGGTAGTCAGTGAGCCGCTGCAGGAAGCCATCGAGATGGCCGAGCGCCGGATGTCGCTGCTGGACGAGGACATCAACGCCTGCCGGACCGAGCTCGGCATCCTTTCGGAATCCCAGGAGGAGCTCCGGGGAGCGCTCGGCGAGCGCGTGAACGGCCTACATCAACGGCTGGACCAGCTCGGCAATGACGGCCAGGCGACCCGAGACGAGGTGGCGACGCTGCGCACCACGGTGGAGACCCTGCGGGAAGAAGTGCAGCAGGAAGCCGAAAGCAGCCGCACCTCGCTGGAGCGGTGGCATGGGGAGCAGGGAGACCTGGTGAAACAGCTCGCCGCTCGCCTGGAGGCGCAAGAGCGTCAACTGGCCGGCGTGACGCTGATTCCCTGGCCCAAGGGGACCGCCACCGCCCTAGGCGCCGTGCTTGCAATCGTCCTCTTGTTGACTGGAGGGGTTGCCGGACACTTTCTCGTGCCGTGAGTTCAGAGGCACGACGGGAGGATTGACAATTGAATTCCTTGGCGCTGTTCCGCGTATCCCCACTTCCCCCATCCGATCAGCGCTACAGTCTGGCAGAAATTAGTCTAAACTTTCGCACGGGCTCAGTCGTCTCACAACAAATGCCGCAGTGAGGATACTGGCCCGTCTTCCGGAACTTCCAGAACCGCCCACTGCGAGTAGGATGCCGGCTCTTAACGAAGCAGCCCGGCCGTCCGGAACGCTGCGAGAGGATCTCATGAGACTTTTCAACGAAGAACTGCGCCGCTGGCTCGGGCTCGTGCTCGGAGCCGGCGCGCTGGGGATCGGGATCGCGACGATCAGCCACCAGGCCCTGGCCCAGGGAACCCAGCCACGACGTCCCGAGGGACGCCCGGGAGGCGGACAGCCCGGTTTACCCGGTGGTGAAGGCGAGGGCCAGGGCGGCTTCGGCCGTTTCGGGGGCGGGGGATTCGGTGGGCCGATGGGCGGCGGGATGGGCATGATGGGAATGGGCGGCGGCGCCACCATGTCTTCCAACCAGAACACCGTCTTCGTGCTGCGCGGGAACCAGCTCCTGGCCTATGACGCCAACACACTTAAGTTAAAGGCGCAGGCCGAGGTGCCGATGCCTCAACCACCTGGCGGGGGCGGCTTTGGCGGTGGCGCTGAGGGTCGTGGTCCGCGCGGTGGCTTCGGTGGCGGCGGCGCTCGCCCCGAACGCGAGAACAACAAGTAAGTATCGGTTGGCGACAGCAACTGAAAAGGGGGAGGCCAGCGTGGCCTCCCCCTTTCAATTGCCGCTTCAAGCTACTTCGTTAGAAGCAAGCTGGCTCGAAGCCTCGCCGCATACTGCGTAGGGCGCGGCGGAGTTGTCCCGCCACGGCTTGGCGGGTAGTTCCCCACTGTCGAGCCAGGTCCGCGAGGGAGTAACCCTGGAAGAAGTGCAGCCGGATCAACCGCTGCTGTTCCGGCCGCAGCCGGGTCATGGCGCGATCGATCTCTTCCAGCTCTTCCGTGCGTGCGATCTCTCGCTGGGCCAGGTCGTCCGGAATCGTCTCGATCCAGCGCGTTTCGCCGTCACCGCCCTCGGAGAGCGCTTCGTCCAGGCTGAGCGCTTTACTGCTCTGGTTGCCGACCTGCATCGCACCCCGCAAGATAGAGCGTTCTATCGCTACAGACGCGAGGGTCGAGAAGCGGAGCCCGCGGCTCGGGTCGAAGGCCCGCGCCGCAGAGAGGAGGCCCATCATCCCCCAGGACACCAGGTCATCACGCTCCACACCCTGCACGTGGTGTCGTGCGAGGTAGCGGTTCACGCTCCATTCCACTAGCGAGTGGTTTTCATCCACCAACCTCGCCACTTCACTTTCCGGTCGCATCACGGCCGCCATGATCTCCGTCCTTTGCCGTCGTCGCTACCTTGTCGTCAATCCATCCAGCGCCAATTGCAGAATGCGGGCCTGGTGATCGCCCAGCGACCCGTCTACAAAGCCACACGCCCAGAGCAGCGTGGCCTGCAATTGGAGCCCCATCACAAATCCAGCCAGTTCACAGGGAGGAGCGTCTGAGCGCAGTTCCCCACTCTCTTGACCCTCGCGGACCCAGTTTTCCAGCACCCGAAACCATTGCATGCGGTGCTCCGGCAGTTCTCCCGGCTGGAGCGTGGCCAGCGCGCGGATCAACATGGTCCGGCAGCGCTGCGGATCGCGGCTGGGAAATGTAGCCATCACCCGCATTGCCTGGGCAATCTTTTCGCCGGCGGTCGGACCGGAGATCTGCCCCTCGTCGATCGCATCCTGCAGCGCCTCGATCTGCAGCTCACCCATCGCGTGACAGATACTGTCTTTGCTCGCGAAGTAGTTAAAAACGGTTCCCCGCGCCACGTCCGCCCGAGCCGCGATCTCTTCCACCGTTACTGCGTCCGGATCCCGCTCCGAAAAGAGCTCCAGGGCCGCGAGCAAGATCTTTCGACGTGTCTCCCGGGCACGCCGCTCACGGCGACCTTCCTTCGGCACGCCCGCTTCCACTCCCAGCTCTCGCAGTACGATCGTCACGTTGGCTCGGCTCTCCGTCTGTTCATCACACAATTGCCCTGTCGTTCAAAGTTATACTCCAGTTCAGTTTTGTATTCAAGCCGATTTTGATCTTAAATTCATATGTGACCTTAAGTCAGACTTATAGATTAAGTTCTGCGGATGAGCGTTGCTGGAGTGACGATTGCCATCCGATTTAGATAAGAGGTGAACACACGCGCCGTTACGTCCGTCTCCGGTTGGCCTGCGGGCGAGGCGTTGATCAGGTCTGACGCAGGCGCTACCCCGGGCGCTAGACGGCGATAGAGGAGCTACTCAGTGAATTTGATGGTGACCGGCGCGGCCGGCTTTATTGGTTCGAACTTCGTCCGCTACTGGCTGGAGCACTATCCCGAGGATCGGGTGTTGGGCCTGGACCTCCTGACGTACGCCGGCAACCTCCCGAACCTGGACGATGTGGTGGCCAAGTACGGAGACCGTCACGCCTTCGTGCGCGGGGACATTGGGAACGTGGATCTGGTCGAGCACTTGCTCGCCGAGCACCAGATCGATGCGGTCGTCAATTTCGCGGCCGAGAGCCACAACAGCCGCGCGATTCTGGACCCGGCGTCGTTCTTCAGCACCAACGTGCTCGGCACGCAGGGCCTGATGCAGGCCTGCCGCCGCCAGAAAACCGCTCGCATTCACCACGTAAGCACCTGCGAGGTGTTCGGCGACCTCGACCTGGACAGCCCGGACAGCTTCAGCGAGGAGCACCCCTATCGGCCGCGAACTCCTTACAACGCGGCGAAGGCCGGTGGCGACTTCGTGGTACGCAGCTACCAGGAGACGTTCGGACTACCCGCTACCATCTCTACGTGCGCCAACAACTTCGGGCCGTACCAGTTCCCCGAGAAGCTGATCCCGCTGTTTACTGCGAACGCCATCGACGACCGGCCGCTGCCGCTGTACCGCAGTAGCCAGAACCGCCGCGAGTGGCTGTACGTGACGGACCACTGCCAGGCGATCGACCTCATCCTGAAGAAGGGCCGCATCGGCGAGCTGTACAACATCGGCAGCGGCGTTGAAAAGAGCGTGGAAGAGATCACCGACCACGTGCTCCGCCTCCTCGGCAAGCCGGAGAGTCTGAAGACCTACGTGGAAGACCGGCCGGGTCACGACCGCCGCTACCTGCTCAACAGCAGCAAGATCCGCCGCGAGCTGGGCTGGGAGCCGGAGGTCGGCTTCGACGAAGGGATGCGCCAGACCATCCAGTGGTACCAGGAGAACGAAGCCTGGTGGCGCCCGCTGCAGCAGCGCCTCGCCATCCAGGAAGGTGCCTGGGGGAAGTAGCGGATCCCAGGTGTTCAGGTATTGGGAGCGTGATGCGTAGTTCGTGATGCGTAAGGAGGCGGGAGGTACGGGAGGCGGCCCCTGGCCCCCAATTCTGGGAGAGAGGCGTTCGGGTGCGGGGCGCCTTTCCAAAGCAGGTGTTGGGTGTTCAGGTGTTAACGCGGTATCTGCGGTAAAAGTAGGCCGTCGTAGGTCGGGAGTACCGGCCCCGAACCCGTCATCCTGTAGTGGAGATGTGCCCGCCACCCATACGAGCGCATCGCGTCCGTCTCCCGTCATCCTGAACGCAGCGGAGCGGAGGGAAGGATCTCGCCTGCGTGAGTACGCCGCGTCCGAAGGGCACCTCGCGCGGGGTCGAGATCCTTCGCTTCGCTCTAGGATGACGGATTACGGGATGGGATGCCGACGTTCTGAATGCCTGAATACCAAGCGAGTAAGAGTAAGCGTAGGACCCTGCGGTGCCGGCAACACCTGAATGCCCAACACCTGAACACCCTCCCCGCACCTACCCTGCCTGACAGAGCTTCCGTTTCCGATGATCATGCAATAGCGTGATCGGCGTGTTACGTAGGCTCTTTCAATGCTGAGCAAGTGGATCGGCGATAACCCGGCGCTCCGGCGAGAGTGGCAGCTGCTGCGCCGTCCACCGGAAGCGGGCGATGGCTTGCGCGCGAGTGCGGGCTGGCTCGGGCTGGCAGCGCTCTTCGCCCTGTACGGGGGCTCCGCGTGGTGGCTCTCCCAACCGGACCTTGCACCGTGGCCGGCACGCGCTTTTTTGCTGACTGTTTCGCTGGGCTACCTGCTGCTCATCAGCCTCATCCTTCCGGGACGGGCGGTGGCGTTCATGGCGCGCGAGCGGGGCCAGGAGCGCTGGCAAGAGCTATTGCTCACCTCGTTGGAGCCGTCGCAGATCGTGGCGGCGAAGCTGCTGCCCGCCTTCTACCCGGCGCCCTGGCTCCTGGGGCTGGTGCTTCCGGTGCTGCTGATGGCGGCGCACGCAGGGCGGGTGACGCCAGACCGCTTCCTGATCCTCCTCCTCATTCTGGCGGCCACCGGGTTGACCATTGCTGCCTTTGGTCTGTGGGCCGCGGTCCGGTTTCGCAACCCCCGCTCCGCGATGGCCCTCGCGTATCTGCTGACCGGAGCCAGTTGCTGGGGCACCCTGGCGTGGTACGCGCCGTTCTACGTGCGTGGTGAAAACCTCTGGTGGTATCTCAGCCCCGCCTGGCACGCCGCGCTACTCAGCCTGGCGGCATCCACTTCCAGCCCGCTAGCGCTGCCCCTCCTGCCGGAATGGAGCTGGTTTCTCCTCGGGAACCTGGGGCTGACGGGCCTCTTCTTCTGGCTCCTCACGCGCCGATTGGCCCGGGTGGAGAGTCGAGGCGAGGGCTAGCATGCCGAGATCTTTTCCTCGCTCACTCCGGCGCTGGGCTCTTCCGGCCCTGGGGCTCGCGGTGCTGGGAGGCAGTTGGGCGATCAGCGGGCCAAAACACACTGCTCGCCCAGCGTTTCAGCGCGCCTGGTGGTATTGGCATCACCCGTTCCGCCTCTCCGCGACCGAAGTGCGTGACCTACAGCAGGCCGGCTGTGCACGGCTTTACGTCCACGCCGGCACGATGGTCGTCCGGGACGGCCGCCTCGCGTTGACGAGCACCCAGCGGTTCGAAAGCAACGCGCCATGCCCGCTCTACGCGGTATTGCGCATCCATCCCGGCGCGCACACCCTCTTGCTCTCTCCGGAAGGTCCCGCACAGATCGCGAAGCTGTTAGCCGGGACCAAACTGCCCGGGGCGGTCCAGGGGCTGCAGTTGGACGCCGACATCCCCACCCTGCGCCTGGCGGAGTATGCCCGGCTGCTGGAGGAAGTTCGGCGACAACTTCCCGCAGGTTGGAGCCTCTCGGTCACCGCCCTACCGGATTGGCTCGGTACCCGAGATTATGCCCGCGTCTGCGACGCAGTCGACGAGGTAGCGCCGCAGTATTATGGCAACCAGTGGCCTGTCGCCGGACGACAGCCGCCGCCACTCTGGGAGTCCGAGACGCTGATGCGCCAGATCGGGCAGGCCACCGCCGGTCGCGCCCGGGCCTGGATCGGCCTTCCGTCTTACGGGCGCTGCCTGGTGCTGGATCCACGCGGCCGGCCGATTGGCGTGCGGCACGATCTAGACCCGGAGAGGCTACTGGAAACGTCTGACTGGAGCCAGGCGACAGCTCCCTCGGTCACGGAGCCGTTGCAGCCAGCGATAGAAGACAGCTTGACCCTCCGTGCGGCTGCGGAATCCGCAGCGGGCTCATTAACGGTCGGACCGGGCACGTCACTCTGGTTCCAGTGGCCGCGAGTAGATGCCCTCCAGCGCACCGAGCAGGAGTTGGCCGCCTTACGCGCTCCCGGCGTCGTGGGAGTCTGCTACTTCCGCTGGCCCGCCCCCGGAGAGCCGCTGGCTCTACGCCGCCAGCCCTTCACGGAGACTCGACCCGCTGCCCCGCTGTCGCTCTTCTTCCAGCAGACTTCCGAAGGAGTCCGATTAGTCGCCCGCAACCACGGCATGGATTCCCCTCGGCTGCCGGAGGGTGTCCAGGTAGAGCTGACGGGCGATCTATCCGAGGTGGAAGCGGATGGGCCGATCGACTACCGCCGCGGTGACGAGCCCTGCTCTTCCCTGCGTGCCAACCGGGCGCACTTCTCCCGGGCGCTCCTCCGACCTGGCTCCCAATGGATCGTCTGCCGCTTCCAGCGCGTCTCTGGCCATCACTCCGCGCGCCTCACCTGGCACGACGGAGCGGGTCAACCCCAGACGATTACCGCCGAGCTTACGCCCGAAAGGAGGACCCGGTGATGCCCAAGCGCTTCAAGAAACGATACCCGCTGTCGTCCCGCAAGCGCGTCATTGCCGCCCTGCTGTTGACGTTTGCTGCCCTGACTCCGGTGCTCGCATGCTGGGGCCCGGAGTTGGAGTCGGTTCATTTCCACTCGCTGCGGCCCGACTTCCTCCGGATGCCGGAGCCCTGGTGGCGCTGGCCCGGCGAGGAGAGGGCCCTTGTGAAGTCCCCGCACTCGCCCGCCATGGGGGGCGAGAACGACGAACCCGCCGAAAACCGGCCCACGGACGAGATCGGCGACGAGGTGAATCTGGATAAGCTGGCCGCTGCGGCATTGACACAGGAAGAGGAGGGCCGCTATCCGCAAGCGGCAGCCGAATGGCGCCGCTACGCGCAATACCACCCGGAGCAACAGTACGGCCTGGAAGATCGGACCCGGGCGCTCTCCGCGTGGCGAGGCGAAGAAGACACCCCTACGCTGCGGGCCTACCTGAGTGCACGGCAGAAGATCGAAACCGGAGAATTGGTCGGCATCGGTGACCCGATCCGGTCGATCGACGCTGCGGCGTTCCAGGTGCACGCCGCCTACCTGCGCGCGGTGGTGGCCTTCCAGCTCGGCACCCCGGAGGAGAGCGCCGCAAAGTTCCGCGAAGTCCTGGAGGTCAGTCCTGGCTATCTCCCGGCGCGGTATATGATCGGCCGTACCTTTTTCGCTGCCGCCAACGAACTGGACGATGGATCGGGTGCTCCGCCCAACGCCGTTCGGGCCGCCTATCTGCGGCAGGCTCTCGAAGCGTACGAAGAGTGCGCTCGCCGTTCCGCTATGGATCCGCTGGCACAGGCTGCCGCAGGCATGGCTGCGGCCTGCCGCTACCGTCTGGGCGAGTATGCGGAAGCGCTCTTCACCTACTGCCGTTCCCTGGCTGCGCTACGGCCCGGAGAGGATGACAGCGCTGCATTTACGTCCGCTCGCTGGTGCCTCGAGCGGATGGACCGCTCGGCCCACGAGCGGTTTCAGAGGCTGACTACCGAGGAACCCGCGGCGGCGGCGGTCTACCTGGATCTCATCCTGCGCTACGGCCGCAGCAGCGCCGGCACCAACTATCGCCTGGGACTGTTCGCACTCGACCTCCTCAAGCGGCACCCTTCGCTGGCGATCTCCGGGCGTCTGCTCACGCACCTCTCGATAATCGAAGACCGCGCCGGTCACGCGGATCGCTCGGAGCGGTTGGCCGCCCAGGCCCTCCGCCGGGCGCACGGCCCGGCCGACCGCGATGATGCCCGCTGGGCGCACGCGCTCGCACTTCACCATCAGGGGAACCACGCAGCAGCTCTCAGCGAGTACGAGCAAGTAGCCAGCGAGGCGGTTGTCCCACGGATGCGCGCCGGCGCCCACGAAGCTGCGGCCGTCCTTTCAGAGAAGCAGCGAGATTACCCGAACGCGCTTCGACATTACTTCGCACTGGAGTACCGCCAGGATTACGCGTACGTTGCGGACTGCCTGGCGTCCCCGGCGGATTTACGCGCGTTCCTCCGGCGCTTTCCCAGTCACCCGCAGTGCAACCTGATCCGCTATTCCATTGGGTTCCGCCAACTGCGTGCGGGGGAGTACCACGCCGCCGCGCAAACGTTTGCCTCACTGGGATCGTGGCTGCAAACCGCGGAGAAAAGCTACCCGGTGGAGACCAGCAAAAAGAAGCCGCGTACCCCACCGCTGGAGGCCGCGCGCCTGCTGGCTGATCTCCAACGCCGCGAGCAAGCAGCGAAGAGCCCGGCTGAGAAGGCGCGCGCAGCCTATTCGGCGGCACAGTTCATGTTCCACCAACGCCACCTCTTGTTCTACAATGGCGCACTCTGGCAGGGTGAGCGCACCTGGGCGCTGGGCTTGAACGCTCCGACTAACCTGGAAGACCCTACCGGCAAGCTGAGTCCCCAGGAAGAAGCGTCCCTGCGTGTGTATCAAGAGGAGCACGCGGCGGTCTATCAGGCGCTGCGTGTTTTCCGGCGGATAGCAGACCAATATCCAGGCACCCCTGAAGCCCCAAAGGCGCTCTACTCGGGCGCGCTGTGCTACTCGTTCCTGCCGTCGCTGGAGAGCTACTGGGGCAACCGTCCGGACCTGAATTACGAGCGCGAGGGCGCACGGCTCTACCGGCGGCTCC
>Ga0255338_1005934_pt1 | contig 10782 bp, 8 predicted proteins | sample MeOH1_35cm_T4_19_FD_203715 | JGI IMG/M metagenome (GOLD analysis project Ga0255338, IMG submission 203715) | Sandy soil microbial communities from University of British Columbia, Vancouver, Canada - MeOH1_35cm_T4_195 | ecosystem: Engineered > Artificial ecosystem > Sand microcosm > Unclassified ... | reverse complement strand
TCGTTCGCATGGTCCCGCGGTCGATCCGCTTGCGCGCGGAGGCGCACCGTCCGATAGTATGCGGTTCGAAGCCGACACCGCGGGGTCCTTCTTCCCGAACTCACGCTGCCCGGTCTCAACCGGTCCGCAGGCTGCTCGCGGCTTATTCGGCTGGTCGCCCGCGACCACATCAACCGGAGTCAACAAGTTAGCCCACGGTGACTTTGGTGGTATACCGACAGACGCGCGGTCCAGGCCGGTGGCAGTCAGGGCCGGCAACGCACGAGGCGCTGAGTGCGCGACGGCGCCCGAGGGTTGGCCACCTTGCTTTTACCTGCGCGATTCCACCGAGAGGGTGCTGATGTTTGCCCAGAGTCGCTTTACTGCCCCGTACCTGCTGCTCACGCTGCTTGTCTCCGGCTGCGGCGCGTCCACGAAGACGAGCTCCGGCAGACCAACCGCTACGCCCACCACCTCCGCGACGACCGATACGCCGAAGCCCACCACGCAGGTAACGCCCGCGTCTGACGGCACAATTCCCTCGGGCTCCGGAGTGGAAAAAGAGAGACCGGCGGCGGGTAAGGGAAACGTACAGGGACGGGTCCTTTTCAACGAAAAGCCGGCCGCCGGCATCGAGGTGAAGCTCTGCGAGACGTTCAACCGGTTTCTCGGCGGGGGCGGCGGGGAAACGTTCAAGACCAAGACGGATAAGGACGGGCAGTATCTGCTGAAAAACGTCACGCCTCGCGTGTACGAAGGGCTACTCGTAAAGGTCTTCGACTCGAACTATTACATGTTTGCCACCTCGGGAATCGTGCAGACTGCCAAGTACCGGATCGAGCCGGGTAAGACTTACTTCGCGCCGGACACGAACCTGTTCAAGGGCGATCTGAAGGTGCTAAACCCGAAAGCCGGATCGAAGGTCGGAGCCGCCGGCCTCGAGGTGAAGTGGAAGCCGTATCCAGACGCGGCCTACTACAAGTTCAGCCTCAACGCCGACACCTCGACCGGCGCCGCGACGAACTACGATTACATCAACAAGCGAGTGGACGGGGTCTCCTACGCACTGGACACGCCCCTCGCCCCCGGTGCATACCGCTGCTCCATAACCGCCTACAATGACAATGACGTTAAGCTCGCCGAGAGCCCAAGCGACCTGGAGTTCCGGGTGACGGGCAGCGGAGGCGGAGCGAAGTAGGGGCAGGTGTTGCCGCCTGCGATGCGACGAAGCTGCTTCTTCAAGCGTCAACTGCGGGGCGAACGGGGCTTCCGGGTTTCGGGCTCCGGAAGCTCGACATTCCGGTAAACCTCGTCCAGCTCCAGCGAGCAATCAATCGAGTTCAATCTGATACGACCCCCCTGGTCCGCGCAGAACGCGACCATCCACTCGTCGGTCCCTTCCCTGCGAGTTCTGCATTCGATCAACCGCCGATCCGACGACACCAGGACATACTCTTGCAGGGTGGCAATCTTGCGATAGTGCTCGAACTTCTGCCCACGGTCATAGTGCTCGGTCGAGTCCGAAAGGATCTCGACAATCAACCTGGGGTTCAAGAGACTCTGCGGACGAGACCCCACCAACTCGGGCTTGTCGCAGACGACCATCAGATCAGGATAGGTGTAGAGTCCCGTCTCGGACACCAAGACGCGTTGATCGGTGGCCACCACCAAGCATGGCCCCTCGCCCAACTGGCTCCGAAGGCTGTTCATCAAATTGCTGCAGATGAGACTGTGCTCGAAGCTGGTGCCTTCGATGGCGAAGATCTCGCCATCGAAGTACTCGCTCTTGGTGTCGGCGAGCGCTTCCAGCTCCAGGTACTCCTCGGGCGAAATCCACCGTCTTGCGAGGTCCGACATCTCAGGCCCTCTCACGTATGCCGCTGCGCTCACTCGCTGCTGGAGCTATCATAGCATTACCGGTATCTGGCCCGCCGGGACCACAACGGCGAAACTCCGCGGGTATCCGCGAGGACAGAAGAGGAGGCTGGAGCCGATCCCTGCCGGAGACCGAGTATGCCTGACGAAACCGATCTGAGCCGCCTGACCTTCTCGCGTCGCAACGCCCTGCAATTTCTAGGCGGCGGGCTCGGCTCCCTCGGAATCAGCACGCTGCTGGGCTCGGAAGCTCAGGCGGGGGTCCTTCCACAACCTCTGAGTGCGCACGAGCATGTTGCGAGGCCACACTTCGCGCCGCGTGCCAAGCGGGTCATTCAGCTCTTCATGAACGGCGGGCCGTTCCAGGGCGACTTCTTCGATCCCAAGCCCGCCATCAATCAATACGCGGGTCAACGTCCGGCAGAGGTGCAGCTTCGCACCGAGAACGCTACCGGTGGGTTGATGGCCGTGCCCAACGGGTTCCGCCGCTGCGGCAAGAGCGGCCTGGAGGTCACCGAACTGCTGCCCCGGTTCGGTGAGTTGATGGACGACGTCTGCGTCCTGCGGAGCTGCCACACGGACAACCCCAACCACGGTCCCGCGCTGTTCCTGCTGAACAACGGCACCATCACGCCGACCCGGCCCAGCATGGGCGCGTGGATGCTGTATGGCCTCGGATCCGAAAACGAGAACCTGCCGGGATACGTGGTGCTGTGCCCGGGGAGGCCGGTCCGGTTTGCGGAGCTGTGGAGCGCGGGCTTCTTACCCGGCGAGTACCAGGGCACGTACATCAACCACTCCAACCTCTCACCGGAGCAGATGATCCCATTCCTGCGCCATGAAGGGCGCGATCCGGAGACGCAGCGCCGCCAGGTGGACCTCCTCCGCGCCCTGGACGGGGAGCAGGCGGCGGCAGCCGATCACGACGCGGCGCTGGAGACACGCGTGAAGGCGATGGAAACGGCATTCCGGATGCAGTTCGCCGCCACCGACGCCTTCGATCTGCGGCATGAGCCCCAGACCATCCGCGAGGAGTACGGTACCACGCCTTTTGCGAACGGCTGCCTGTTGGCGCGGCGACTGGTGGAACGCGGCGTGCGGTTTGCCCAGGTCTATTACGGGAATGGCCAGCCGTGGGACACCCACTCCAGTCACGATGAGCAGACGCGCCGCCTGGCCGCGGACATCGACCGCCCCATGGCGGCGCTACTGCGCGACCTCAAGCGGCGCGGGATGCTGGACGACACGCTGGTGATCTGGGGTGGTGAGTTCGGCCGCACCCCGACGACCGAAGGCTCGAACGGCCGCGATCACAACCACTTCGCGTTTACCACCTGGATGGCGGGTGGCGGGGTGAAGGGTGGCACGGCCTACGGCGCAACCGATGACTTCGGCTTCCGGGCGGTGCAGGATAAGGTACACGTCCACGACCTCCACGCGACCATCCTCCACCTGCTGGGGATGGATCACGAGAAGCTCACCTTCAAGTATGCCGGCCGCGACTTCCGCCTGACGGACGTTTATGGAACCGTGGTCAAGGACATCCTGGCCTGATCCAGTTTTCGACACAGAGGGATACAGATGAGCAGGAATTTCAATCGGTTCCCCCTGTGGGTCGGCGCCGGCGCCTTGCTTACGCTGTGTCTGCACGGAATGGTTATGGGAGCGACGGGCTCCGCTGCACCAGAAGGCTGGACCACGGCGTCGCCGCGCGATGAGATCCGCCCCGCGTTTTCCTACGACGCCGCGGGCGGCCCGCACCAGAAGGGCGCCTGGGTGATCCGCACCGACGCGCGCGAGGGGCTCCAGGGCCGCTGGACACGCACGCTTCCGGTGCAGGGCGGGCGGTTCTACCGGTTTGCGGTCCTCCGCCGAGCTACGCACGTGCCTTCGCCGCGTCGAACGGCGGTCGCGCGAGTAATCTGGACCGACGACCGGGGACAGCAAGTCTCCCGAGATGAGCCGTCGCCTGCCTCCTATGAACCGGGAAAGACGCCGCGCTCGGAGCCGGAGTATCCGGAAGACCGGGCAGAAGTGGCGCCGGGCTGGGTGGAGGTGTCCGAGACTTACCGGGTGCCGTCCCACGCCACCCGTGCCCTGGTGGAGCTGGAAATGCGCTGGGCGGCGCAGGCCACGGTGGAGTGGAGCGAGTTGTCGCTGACCGAGGTGGCGGCGCCGAAGCCGCGCGTGGTGCGCCTGGCTACCGTTCACTACCAGCCTCGCGCCGGGAGCACCCCCGACGAGAAGCGACGCCAGTTTGCGCCGCTGATCGAGCAGGCCGCGAAGCAGAAGGCGGACCTGGTGGTGCTGCCGGAAACGCTCACCGCCTACAGTTCCGGCAAGTCGCACGCCGAGTGCGCAGAGCCGATTCCCGGGCCGTCCACCGACTACTTCGGCGAACTGGCGAAGCGACACAACCTGTACGTGGTGGCCGGGCTCCTGGAGCGAGACAAGCACCTGATCTACAACGTAGCGGTGCTGCTGGGTCCGGACGGCAAAGTAGCCGGCAAGTATCGAAAGGTCTGCCTGCCGCGTGGGGAGATCGAAGCGGGCATCACCCCCGGCACGGATTATCCGGTCTTCGATACCCGCTTCGGCAAGCTCGGGATGATGGTCTGCTACGACGGCTTCTATCCGGAAGTGGCGCGGGAATTGTCCAACCGCGGGGCCGAAGTGATTGCCTGGCCGGTGTGGGGCTGCAACCCGCTGCTGGGCGCGGCGCGAGCCTGCGAGAACCACGTGTACGTGGTGAGCAGCACCTACACGGACGTTTCCAGCAACTGGATGATCTCCGCGGTCTACGCGCAGGACGGTCAGACGTTGGTACAGGCGAAGGAGTGGGGGACGGTCGCGTTGGCGGAGGTGGACCTCAACCGTAAGCTGTACTGGTCCAGCCTGGGCGACTTCAAGGCAGAGATCCCACGCCACCGCCCCGCCGAACCCGCGTCGACTCCTACCAGCCGCTAACCACCGCAATCCGAGTCCCACAGCGGACTTTCTGTGCGCCGTCCTCGGGTTGATACAGAGGCGGCCGACTGAGCGCTCATTCCATGACTGGCTGGCAAAGCATCCCCGTCGACTGCGGCTCCGGAACTCGCGTCGCCGTCGAGGTCTTCACCTGCAGCGGCACGCAGCCCGGCCCAACGGCGCTGATCGTAGCAGGCATCCACGGGGACGAGTATGAAGGTCCCGCTTCCATCTGGCAGGTCGCCGAAGCGCTGACGCCGGAGGGGGTCACCGGCACGGTGATCCTGCTTCCGGTGGCGAGTCCACTGGCGTTCGAAGCAGGAACCCGGGTCACCCCGCCGGACGGCGTCAACCTGGCGCGGGTGTTTCCCGGGAACGCGGACGGCAGTCCGACGGAGCGGCTGGCGTACTTCCTCTTCGAGACGTTCGGCCGGCGGTGCGATTACCTGATCGACCTGCACAGCGGCGGGGTAGAATACGACTTCCTACCCGTGTCCGGATTCCGCGGCGAGCCCAGTCCGGAGAACCCCTCCTACGCCGCCGCCCGCGCGTTGGGACTGCCGATCCTCTGGCAATTGCCGGACCGCCCGGGCATCTTCAGCCGGGAAGTCTCGCGCCTCGGGGCCGTGACGGTGGGCGCGGAGTACCGCGGAGTGGGACAGCTCTCCACCACCGGGGCGGACGAGTACGCTCGCGGCATCCTCTCCTGCCTCGCGTTATGGGGCATGTACCGCGGTCCGCGCGAGGCCACACCGGAGCCGCTGGGGGTTTACGCCTCCCGCTGGCTACTCTGCCCCGCCACGGGCGTTTTCACCACCGGCTACCACCTCGGCGATCCGTTCAAGGCCGGTGAGACCCTGGCCGAAATCCGAAATCCGCGCGGCGAGGTCGTTGCGTCTGTCGTGGCCGATGCGCCGGGGATCATCCTCGCCATCCGCAGTAAGGCCTACGCCCGCGAGGGGGACTGGGCACTGCTGCATGGAGAGCCGCTTCCAATATCTGCCTGAGGGTGCTCGCGCCGCGCGGCTCCAGGCAGTCAGTGCGGCGCGGCCGGCCCATGGACAATTCACCTGCGACGAAGCGGCTGCCCGTACCAAACTTCAGAAGCGGCGCTGAAAACTTGCGCTGGTTCGTAGAATTGTGTCCAGTCGAACCACGCTTTCTATACTGCCGGGCACCTTTCCAATCTCGTACCGCCAGTCCGAAGGAGGCCCATAAACACTACGCTCGGGCGACACGGTGCGGATAACCCCAGCGGTTTGAACTGCGTGCTCCGTGCGTGTGGCGCCTGGCGGAACTGCGACATGACCCGGCAGTTGCTCTCGCCGTACTGCGCGTACAACGCGCGATGAGCTCCGAGCCAGCACGGACTTGGAGCGTGGGCTGCATGGGTGCGGAGGCACAACAATTGCGTAAGCGCCTCATGGACCTTGAGGTGCGGCCTGCACGATGAGCAGGTTTTTCGACCTCGCTTCCGCTCACGCACCTCGCACATGCCTGGGATTGGACCGGCGCCACCTCGGCATTTCCAGCCTTCGGTGGCACAGCATGGGCACCGAAGGCCAAGAAAGGGCCCCGCGCGTTCCGCATGCGCCGGGCCAGGAATCGACTTGAACGAACCCAATCGTGGAACGGTGAATGGAGCTGGCGGCAAGGCCAAACCTCTGTCCCACATCCAATTACGGTTCGTCTTACCGGCATTTGGCAGCGTCCAAACGCACCGGACGCCAAACTTCGCTGCCCTCCAGATAACCGGCGCTGACCTGGCCCGTCAGCGCGGACGAGCGCCTGGGCACGCAGAAAAAAGGCACCCCGTGGGGTGCCAGAAGAATTGGGAATTGGATGAACTGTCAACAGTTCCGCCACCTTGATGATAGCAGATTCAACCCGTCCCGAATAATACTTTTCAACTACTGATACGTTCGACTTTCGAAATGCTGCCTGAGTGCTTGGAATGACCACCGGTAGTCGGCACGGGAGCCGTTCCGGGCAGCGTAAATGAGAATACGCTGCCGTGACCCAATTCGCTCTCCACCCAGATGCGTCCGCCGTGGGCTTCAACCGCCATCTTGCAGAAGGTGAGTCCCAGGCCGGTTGACATCTTCCGGCCCTCTTTGCGGTTCTCTACCTGCCCAAACTTTTCGAAGATCCGCTCGAACGCTTCCGGGGGGATTCCTTCGCCCGAATCGGCCACGGAGAACTGTAAGGCTTCTGCGCTCTCGGTGCGAACCGAAACCGTCACGCATCCGCGGCGCGGCGTGAACTTGATGGCGTTCCCCAACAGGTTGACCAGTACCCGGCGGAGCTTCTCCTCATCGGCGCAGAGCGGCGTCTCGCCTGGCCGGCAATCGATGCGGAGGTCGACTTCCTTCTCCTGTGCGAGATTCCACACCTGACGCACCGCGACTTCGACTACCGCCTGCGGGTCCACGCGCGTGCGATCCAACTGCAGCGTGCCGCTCTCCATCTTGCTGATGTCGAGCAAGTCGTTGATCATGCCCAGTAGAGTCTGTCCACCATCGGTGGACAGCTCCAGGAATTCACGCTGATCCGGATTTAACTCGCCCAAAATTGGCAGCGTCTCCAGCCCGCCAATGAGCGACTGCAGCGGCTGGCGCAGGTCATGCACAATCATGTCGGTCAAGCTGTCCCGCAGCTCTTCCAGCTTCCGCAGCTCTTGATAGGCTTTGCGGAGGCGGAAATGAGCGGACGCGCTGCGTGCCAGCGTGAGCAACGCCTCCCCCTGCTGGCGAGAGAGCTCGCGGGGAACCCGATCCATCGTGCACAGTGTACCCAGGGCGCGGCCGTCATCATCCAACAGCGGCGCGCCGGCGTAGAAACGGATCTTCGGGCCGCCGAGTACCAGGGGGCTGTCGCGGAACCGTTCATCGAGCGCCGCATCCGGCACCACGAAGAGGCCCCGCTGCAAAATGGCGTGCTGGCAGAAGGAGATGTTTCGCGGCGTCTCGATCTCCTGGATCCCAAACCGAGACTTGAACCACTGGCGATCCTCATCCACCAGGCTCACGACCGCCATCGGTGTGCCGCAGATGAACGCGACCAGCGAAGTTAGATCATCCAGCTCCGGTTCGGGAGCGGTGTCCAGGATCTTGAGCTGATACAAGGACCCGAGGCGTAAGGCCTCGTCGGGGGGTGCGGGTGCGCTGATCATATGCGGTTGGTGAGTCCAAAGGGGGTCGCTGCCGGCTTGCGGTCAACCCCTCCGCTCTAATCCTAACCCGGCACTTTAAGAGTGTCGCGCTGAGCGCCGCAAAAAGAAAAGCACCCCCAACGTGCGGGGTGCTCAAAAGAGAACTGCCTCAGAAGTTCCCTGTCCTGTCAACACTAGATTACCGCGGCCTCGCGGGCTGCACCCGGGCCATTCGTACGGTTGGACCGCATCCGGGGAGGGACGAATGTCCTGCGAAACCAGAAGCGGTGCGGGAGGATTGGAGCGACGGCTCGCTAGGGCAGCAGCAGGTGCAGGTCTCCGAACTCGTGCCAGAGGTATCGCTCGCGCAACGCCTCGTTATACGTCTGTCGCAGGTGCCCCCAACCTGCTTGCATGACCGCCGCTTCACTCCCGCTGCCGCAGGCACAGAGCGCTTCGCGGCCGGCCAGCGCGCTGAGCATTGCGAAGTGGGTGGCTCGCGGCTCGTGAAACCCGGTGAGCAGTCCGTCCACCGAGCGCACGCAGCGGTCCGCCGCAATCACCAGCCGGGTCCAGCCTTCGCCGGGATGCACCACGCCGTTCGCATCGGTCACGCTCTCGAGCGCGCGGACGACGGTAGTGCCGACAGCAATGACCCGGCGCCCGGCAACGCGCGCGGCATTGAGCACACGCGCCGAGTCCGCGGGAACACGATATTGCTCCTCGTAGGGCGGCTCATGGTCTTCCAGGCTGGCGACGCCGGTATGGAGCACCAGCGGCGCGAATTGGACTCCGGCCGCCACCAGACGCGTGATTAGCTCCGGAGTGAACCCGCGGCCGGCAGAGGGCATCTCGGCGCTTCCAGGCTCATTGGCGTAGGCAGTCTGGTAGTAGCTACCCGGCCAGCGCTCGGCCACGTAACCATAGCGGATCGGGAAGCCGTGTCGCTCCAGGTAGTGGTGTACGGGCTCAGGCAGACTAAGGGTCGCCAACCACAGCCGCACTCGCACGCTAGGATCGTCTCGCAGCTCCTCCGCCTGTGGAGTGAGCAGCGTTACCGCGCCGCCGGCCGGGAGCCGGAAAACCTCACCCGGGCGAGCCGTCAGCACCGGTACGGTGCCGCGGCCGCCGGAAGTGCGCCGGAGCTCCACACTCCAGAGACCGCCGGGCAGGCGGGTGGAGAGATGAAGCTCCAGCTCCAGCCCGTCTTGCCCCCAGGCAGGCAAAGCGGCGTTGAGGGTGCCGCTGGTATTGATGGCCAGCACGTCCCCGGGCGATAGAAAGCTGGGTAGCTCCCGGAACCGGGTGTGGACCACAGTTCCATCCCCGCGGTGGGACACCAGCATGCGCACCTCGTCGCGTGCCAGGCCGCGAGCTTCCGGCGGCGAACTGGCTTCCAACTCCGGGGGCAGCTCAAAGTCGAACAAGGCATCCGGAGCAGCCTCCGCGACGGGCGGAGAGAAGATCGGTGACATCCGTTACCTCCTGGAGCCCGCCGGGGCGAAGGGCAAGTCGCGAGCGGCATGGCGTCCGCTGGGATGCGTACCCTCCAGCAACTCGATGAAACCGGGAACACTTTCTTCGGGCAGCGGGCGGTCGCTGATGTCTTCGCCCGGAAAGGCGTCCTGATGCATCTGCGTCCGCATGTCGCCAGGATCGACCCAGTAGATGCGCAGCGAGGGATCTTCCACAGCCAATACGGCCGAAATCTGCTCCAGCGCGGCCTTGGCCCCGGCGTATCCACCCCAGCCGGGGTAGGCCTCGACGGCCGCATCGCTCGTCACGTTCACGATGCGGGCATCCGGCTTGAAAAGCGGATACGTCGCCTGGATCAACCGCAGGGGCGCCAGCACATTCGTGCGGAATACCGCTTCCAGCACGTCCAACGGATACACCTTCAGTTCCGGCTGCGGGCTCGGCCCCAGGATTCCGGCATTGTTGATCAAGGCGTCCAGCCCACCCAGCTCTTCCGCAGCCCGCACCAGCGACGCGACGTGATGAGAATCGGTAACGTCGCCGGCGAGGGCACGGACCTCGGTCACGCGTGCCAGTTCGGCCGCGGCCACGTCTAGTGCGGGCGCACCCCGCGCATCGATGACCAGGCGCCAACCACGGCGGGCCAGCTCATGCGCCAGCGCCAGCCCCAGTCCGCGCGAGGCGCCGGTGACGAGCGCGGTCTTCGAGTTACTGCCATCCATACGAAACCTCCTGTCCGGAACCCACTCCGCCAACCGTGATTTGCACTTCCCAGATGCTCTGCGCTATTATCAAAGCAGTTACTTGGTTTATATCGAGAGGCGGCGAATATGACAAGTCCGAACTTGGATAATTCACCGGCACCGACCAGATCTGCAGCGGATCGACTGCTGATGTTGCTCAAGACCCGCGGGCCACAGACGGCTGCGAGCCTCGGGGCGGCACTGGGGACGACGGGCGAGGCGGCGCGCCAGCAGTTGGTCCGGCTGGCGTCGGAGGGGCTGGTCACGGCTGCTAGCGAGGCGCGCGGCGTGGGCCGGCCGTCACAGGTCTGGAATTTATCCGCCGACGGTCAGCGGCGGTTTCCGGATGCGCACGCCGAGTTGACCGTGGGCTTGATCCACTCGATCCGGGAGGTACTCGGGGAGGAGGCTCTTTCTCGCCTGATCGACGCGCGAGAAGCGGAGACTCGCGTGCTTTACACGACCGCGATGCAGGGGGCCGAGGGCACCGAGCAGCGAGTCGCCAGGCTGGCGGAGATCCGCAGCCAGGAGGGATACCTGGCGGAATGGCGGCGGGAGGGGGAGGGGTTCCTGCTGATCGAGAACCACTGC
>Ga0255338_1005933_pt1 | contig 10784 bp, 6 predicted proteins | sample MeOH1_35cm_T4_19_FD_203715 | JGI IMG/M metagenome (GOLD analysis project Ga0255338, IMG submission 203715) | Sandy soil microbial communities from University of British Columbia, Vancouver, Canada - MeOH1_35cm_T4_195 | ecosystem: Engineered > Artificial ecosystem > Sand microcosm > Unclassified ... | reverse complement strand
GGCTTCGTAGAACCGCGAGAGATCCTCGCCGGCGACCCGCGCGAGCACCCGGTCGAGCATTTCGACCAGCACGACCTCGCAGCCGAGCTTGGTCAGCACCGCCGCCGCCTCGAGCCCGATGTAGCCGCCGCCGACCACCACCGCGCGGCGCGCGCCGGCGGCGAGCGCCGCGGCAATGCCGTCGCTGTCGGCCTTGTCGCGCACGGCGAAGATGCCGGGCAGCAGCGCGCCGGGGCACGACAGCCGCCGCGGATCGCCGCCCGCCGCCCAGACCAGCGTGCCGTAGGCTAGCGTGTCACCGCCCGACAACGCGAGCGTCTTGGCCGCCGGGTCGACCGCGCGGACGTTGGTATCGAGCAGGAGCTCGACATGACGCTCGGCCCAGAACTGTGGCGGGCGGATCAACAGCCGCTCGAACGGCTTTTCGCCGGCGAGGTATTCCTTCGACAGCGGCGGCCGTTCGTAGGGCGGCACCGATTCGCGGCCGACCATCACGATCGAGCCGGCAAAGCCGTGCTGGCGCAAGGCCAGCGCCGCCTGCGCGCCGCCGTGGCCGGTGCCGACGATGACGACGTCCGCGGTGGTCTTCTCCCGAGCCATCGTCTCAGCGTTGCAGCAGGTTGCGCGCCTGGCTGGCGATCTGCGCCAGCATCGCCGGCGCGAGCGGGCTGGCGCTCTGCGCGCGGCCGATCATCGCGCGGAACTGGCGGATCGCCGGCTCGCGCGCCGCGGCCCACCCGGCGATCAGCGCCAGCGGATCCTCCTTCGCCCGTCGGCCCGAAGCGAGCCCGCGGATGAACTCGAAGCGCATCCGCTGGAAGTCGCGCGCGAGCCCGGCGACGAGCAGCCGCTCCCACGGATCCGACGGCATCATCACCGACGCCCGCTGCTGAGCCCAGTCGAGCCCGAGCCGCTCGCCGAGATCGCTGAACGTGCGGGTCAGGGCGACCGGCGAAATCCCGGTGTCGCGCGCCAGCCGGGCCAGGCCGATCGAGCCGTCGATGGCGAACAGGTTGGCGACCATCGCCGCCACCTTCGCCGGAGCGCCGGCCGCAACGAGGTCGGCGGCGATCGCCTCCGCGTGGCCGCGCGCTTCGTCGGCGAGCAGGTCATCGACGTGTGTAAGCAGTTCGGTGACGCCGCCGGCAACCTCGCCGACCAGATGGCCCGGGCCGCGCACCGCCGCGCCTGCGCGAAGCAGGTCGGCCATGTGTCCGCGCATGGCCGAAGCGGTGCGCTCGAACAGCTGCAGCCGCGCGAGCTCTGGCATCGGCGCCGACTCGATCGCCTGCCAGATCGCATCGGCGCCGAGCAGCCGGCACGCGCCCACGAACGCGCCGGCCACACGATCGAGCCCCGCGCCCTCCTCTTCGGCCAGCTCGAACGGATGGACCATCCCCATCCGGTTGACGATCTTGTTGGCGATCACCGTGGCGATGATTTCCTTGCGCAGCCGGTGCCCGAGGATGCGCTTGCGGAACGGGCCCTGCATGGCCTCCGGGAAGTCGCCGACCAGCAGCGGCTCGGTCGCTTCGTCGGCGCCGAGATCGCTGGCTTCGATCGCCGCCTGCAGCACCAGCTTGGCGCTCGACAGCACCACGGCGAGTTCGGGCCGGGTCAGCCCGTGCCCGTCGGCGGCGCGCCGGGCGAGCGTTTCGCTGTCGGCCAGGCCCTCGGTCTTGCGATCGAGGTTGCCGCCCTCCTCGAGCGTCTCGATGACCCGCAGCTGCGCCGCAACCGCGCGCGGCCCGGCGCGCTCGGCGATCGACAGGGCGAGCGCCTGCAGCCGGTTGTCCTCGAGCACCAGCGCGGCGACCTCGTCGGTCATCGCCTCGAGCACCTCGACGCGGCGCTTCTCGCTGAGCTGCCCCGCGCGCTTGGCCGCCTCGAGGGCGATCTTGATGTTGACCTCGTTGTCCGAGCAGTCGACCCCGGCCGAATTGTCGATGAAATCGGTGTTGATGCGCCCGCCGTGGAGCGCGAACTCGATGCGCCCGGCCTGGGTCACGCCGAGGTTGGCGCCCTCGCCGATCACTTTCGCGCGCACATCCTCACCGCTGACGCGCAGCGCGTCGTTGGCGGGGTCGCCGACCTGCTGGTGCGCCTCCTGGCTTGCCTTGACGTACGTGCCGATGCCCCCGAACCACAGCAGGTCGACGGGGCTCTTGAGGATCGCGTTGATCAGCGAATCGGGATCGAGCGCGGCCGCCTCGATGCCCAGCGCGGTTCGCGCCTGCCGCGAAAGGGGGATGCTCTTCATCGTGCGCGGGAACACCCCGCCACCCTTGCTGATCAGCCTGGCCGAATAGTCCGCCCAGCTAGACCGCGGCAGCGCGAACATGCGCTTGCGCTCGGCCCAGCTTTTCGCCGGATCGGGGTCCGGATCGATGAAGATGTGACGGTGATCGAACGCGGCAATAAGGCGAAGCGTCTTCGACAGCAGCATGCCGTTGCCGAACACGTCGCCCGACATGTCGCCGCATCCGGCGACGCGGACCGGATCCTTCTGCACGTCGACGCCGAGCTCGAGGAAATGGCGCTGCACCGACAGCCACGCGCCGCGCGCCGTGATCCCCATCGCCTTGTGGTCATAGCCCTTCGAGCCGCCGCTGGCGAAGGCGTCGCCGAGCCAGAAGCCGAACTCCTCGGCGATCGCGTTGGCGGTATCGGAGAACGTCGCGGTGCCCTTGTCCGCGGCGACCACGAAGTAGGGGTCGTAGCCGTCGTGGATCACCACGCCAGCCGGATGCACCACCTTGTCGGCGACGATGTTGTCGGTGATCGACAGCAGCGAGCGGACGAACAGCTTGTAGCTCTCGCGCCCCTCGACGGCCCAGGCCTCGCGATCGACCGCCGGATCGGGCAGCCGCTTGGGATAGAACCCGCCCTTGGCGCCGGTCGGCACGATCACCGCGTTCTTGACCCGCTGCGCCTTCATCAGCCCGAGCACCTCGGTGCGGAAGTCGTCGCGCCGGTCCGACCACCGCAGACCGCCGCGGGCTACCGGGCCGGCGCGCAGGTGGATGCCTTCGACGCGGCGCGAATAGACGAAGATCTCGCGCCACGGCACCGGCTTGGGCAGGCCCGGCACGAGCGCCGAGTCGAGCTTGAAGGCGAGCGCGTCGGCCCCCGCCGGGACGAATGCGTTGGTGCGCAGGATCGCCGCAGTGGTCGCCCAGTAAAGCCGCAGAAGCCGGTCGTCGTTGATTGCGGCGACCCCCGCCAGGCCGGTGCGGATGGCGTCCTCCACTTTCGCCACGGCCGTTGCGCGGTCGCCACTGAAAGCAGGGTCGTGGCGTGCACGGAACAGGTCAATCAGCGCGCGGGTGACGGCGGGCGCACCGCGCAGCGCATCGACCACGGTGTAGATCGTGAAGGCGATGCTGGTCTGGCGCAGGTAGCGGTACAGCGCGCGGAGCCAGTCGGCCTCCTGCGCCGCGAGTCCGGTGCTGATGATCAGGCGGTTGAACACGTCGTCCTCGGCGCGCGCGTTGATGACCGCGTCGATCGCCAGCTCGATCGGCGTCGCGCGGGCCAGCAGCCGGTCGGCGTCGTCGCCGCGGCCCAGACCGAGGCGGAAGTCATGAATCGCTCCAGGTTCCTCGCCGCCAAGGTTGGTCGGCAGCTCGGACAGCACGCGAAAACCAAAGTTCTCGAGCGCCGGCACGGCATCGGACAACGGCATCGATCCGCCGAGCTGGTAAATCTTGAGCCGCACCTCGCCCGCCGGGTCGCCGTCGAGGCGATAGAGCCGCGCGTCGCGGCCGAGCGGGCGATCCGCCTCGCCGCCTGACAGGCGGCGCATGCGTTCGATGTCCTGCGCTGCCTCGGCCGCGCCGTAGGCGGTACGGTAAGCCTGCGGAAAGGCCTCGGCATAGCGCGCGGCGAGCGCGGCAGCGCGGTTCGCTTCGCCCACCGCGGCCAGTGCGGCTTCGACCGCATCGGGCCAGCCGCGCAGCATCTCCTGCAGCTGCGCATCTATCGCAGCCTCGTCGGGCGTCTCGACCACCGCCCGCACGTCGAGCACGAAGCGCAGCGTGGCGAGATTGCTGCCTTCGATCTGCAGGCTCCAGTCGAGTGTCTCGGCGCCGGTGGCCGTTTCGAGAAGCTGCTGGATTCGCAGCCTGATCGCGGTCGACATCTGGTCGCGCGGGAGCCACACGAACGCGAACAGATGGCGCCGCAGGGGCGCAATGACGAACGCCACGCGCGGGCGCGGGCGGTCGACTACCGCCATCATCGCGGTGGTCACGCGGGCGAGGTCCTCGCTCGAAAAGCCGATTACGAGGTCGTGCGGCAACACGGTCAGCGCGTGCACCAGGGCCTTGGCGTCGTGACTGCCGGGCTGGAAGCCGAACCGCTCGCTGATGTCGGCCAGATGCCTGCGCAGCAGCGGGACGTGCTCGGGCTTGGTCGAGAGCGCTGCGCTGGTCCACATTCCGGCATGGATTGACAGCGCCGCGACCCTGTCGCCCTCGACCAACGGGACGATGAACAGGTCGAGCGGCACGCGCCGGTGGACCCGCGCAAGCCGGTTGGCCTTGATGATCAGCGGGGCCCCGCCGCGCTTGTCGTCGAACCACGCGAACGCGCGCGCGAGCGTTTCTTCGGCCACGAGCACACGCGCGCCGCGACGGCAGATCCCGAGACGGTCCGACTGCGCGGCGTCGCGGCGGAAGGTCACATGCCCGAGAAGGGTCAACATCCCGCCGCCGAGCCAGCGCAGCAGCGCCGCGCCCTCATGCTCGCCGACGCGGTCGGCATCGGCCGCCATCAGCGTGCGCATGCGCGGCCAGTCCGCGACCGCCGCGCGCACGTCGGCCAGCGTCAGCGCCAGATCCTGCTCGAGCTTGCGCCGCTCCCTGGCGTCGACCCGCCGGGTTTCGATGTAGATCATCGATTCGGCGGGCGCGTCGGCGGCAGCTTCGTCGGGCAAGGCGGTCAGCCGGCCGGTCCGGTCGCGCCGGGCCGGCAGGATCGGATGGAACAGCAGGTCGATCGCGAGGCCCCGGGCAGCGATCGTCGCGGCAATCGAATCGACCAGGAACGGCATGTCGCGGTTGATCAGCGCGATGCGGGTGCAGCGCCGCTCGCCGACTGCGGAGCGTACCAGAAGCCCCGCCTCGTCGTCGGGCCGCAAGCGGGCGGCTTCGAGCAGGAAGGCCGCGGCCTCATCGAGGCGATCGCGCGCCAACGCGGGCTCGCCCGGCAGCAGCGATTCGACAATCCGCTCGCGCAGCGTTCGAGCCAGCTTGCGTTCGGCGGCCGACAAGCCTGCCAAGCCTTCGTCCTGCCGTCGCGCCATGCCGATATCTCCCGCCGGCCCCTGTCGGCGGGTCAACGACCCGCCGGCGAGGCTCGTTCCTGCGCTGCCCTTACAGCGAAGCCGTGGCGTGGGCACCCCAAATCTGGTTGCCTATGAAACCGCTTTCATCGTCAGTTCGAGCGAGCGCCGGCGCGCGGCGGGATCGTAAGTCGCGCCCGAGACGATGATCTCGTCGGCCTGGGTTCGTTCGACGAAGCGGGCGATGCGTCCGCCGACGGTAGCCGGCGAACCGACCGCGCGCGCCTGGCCGAGGTGCTCGAGCATCGCCCGCGCGCTTTCGGGCAGGCTCTCGCGGTAGTCGGACACTGGCGGCGGCAGCTTGCCGGGATCGCCGCTGCGCAGCCGCACGAAGGCCTGATCCTGGCTCGAGGCGAGGAGCTCGGCCTCCTCGTCGGTGTCGCCCGCGATAACGGTCATCGCCGCCATCGCGTGCGGCCGGTCGAGCGCCGCCGAGGGGCGGAACTGGCTGCGATAGGCGGCCAGCGCGGCGTCGAGATGGTCGGGCGCGAAATGGCTGGCAAAGGCATAAGGCAGCCCGAGCCGCGCGGCGAGCTGTGCGCCGAACAGGCTCGAACCGAGCATCCACAATTCGACGCGGGCGCCGAGGCCGGGAGTCGCGACGATCGGCAGGTCGACATCGCCGGTCAGCAGCGCGCGCAGCTCGACAACGTCCTGCGGGAAATACTCGGAGGCCTGGTGCAGGTTCTTGCGCAGCGCCTGGCCGATGATTCCCGCAGCACCGGGAGCGCGGCCGAGGCCGAGGTCGACCCGGCCGGGGAACAGCCCATCGAGCGTGCCGAACTGCTCGGCGATGACGAACGGGTTGTGGTTGGGCAGCATGATCCCGCCGGCACCGATGCGGATGGTCGAGGTCGCGTGGCCGATATGCGCCAGCACGACCGAGGTGGCGCCTCCGGCCACGCCGAGCGTGCCATGGTGCTCCGCCACCCAGAACCGCCGGTAGCCGGCCTGTTCGGCAGTCGCCGCGAGCTGGCCCGCCTCGCGCAGCGCCTCGGCAACGCCACTGCCCTCGCGAATCGGCACCAGGTCGAGGACCGACAGCGGGATCATGGCGCGGGCTGGCCTTCGGCCGCAAGCTGGGCGACCTCCTCGAGATAGGACCGGGCGCTGGCCGCCTCGTCGCTGTCGGGGGCCAGCGCGACGACCGATCGCCAGCTCGCCTCGGCAGCGTCGGTGCGCCCGGCAAGCATCGCGATGACGCCGGCCTCGAGTCCGATCTCGGGATAATCGGGCGAGAGCATCGCCGCAGTCTCGATATACCCCTGCGCCTCGTCGAGCTTGCCGAGCCGGCGCGCCAGGGTGGCCGACAGCAGCCACGCCAGCGGGCTCTGCGCGTCGAGCGTGCGCGCCGCGGCCAACGTCGCCTCGGCCTCGGCCTCGCGGCCCTGCGCGACTTGCGCGCGCGCCCGGTCGACCTCGACCATCGCCCGCAGGCCGTCATCGCCGGCTGCCACGGCATCGTTGGCGGCCCTGTCGAGCGAGACCAGGGCATCGGCCGGACGGCCCTGCGCGAGCGCCGCGTTGCCGGCCATCGTCGCGAGCTGCGCGCGGCGGAAATGCGCGTTCTCGCCGGCGGCGTCGCGCGCCATCAGGAACGCTTGCTCGGCGGCGTCCCAGCGCAGCAGCATGGTGTAGGCCAGCCCGAGGCATTGCTGCGGGTAGCTGGCATCGGGGCCGGTGACCCCGACCGCCCAGTTGCTGGCCTCGGCGATCGCCGTAGCTGGGTCGGTGCGCGCGTGGTCGAGGCACACCGAGAGCCGGTCCTGGGCCACGGTGCGCTGCGGCACGGGCACCGCGGCCGCGTCCTGCGCGAGGAGGAGGGCGAGCGAAGCAAGGATCATGCGGGAACGCTTTCGGTCAGCGCCGCGACGGTGCGCAGCAACAGGGCGATGTCGCTTTCGCGCGACAGCCGATGGTCGCCGCCCTTGACCAGGGTGACCTGCACGTCCTGTGAACGCAGCGCGCGGGCCAGCCGCAGCGAGATCTCGGGCGGGACCACCTCGTCGGCCTGGCCGTGGAGCAGCCGCACCGGGCAATCGAGCGCAATCTCGCCGCCGAGCACGCGCTGCACCTCGCCGTCGCCCCAGAACCCGGGATGGATCGGCGTTGCCTCGGGCCCGTAGGGGTTGTCCTCGTAGACGGTTTCGCCGGTCGCGAGGCGCGCGCGCTGTTCCGACGAGCAGCCCCAGTCGGTGAAGTCGGGCGCGGCGGCGATCCCGACGAGACCGGCGAGCTGCCCGCGCAGGGCCCGCCCGGCGAGCAGCATCAGCCAGCCGCCCATCGACGAGCCGACCAGCACGACCGGGTCGGCGATCCGCGCGGCGACCACGGCCACGACTTCCTCGCTCCAGCGGCTCAGCGTGCCGTCGGCGAACCGGCCGGTGCTCTCGCCGCAGCCCGAGTAGTCGAGCAGCAGGCATTCACGGCGCTGCGCCTCGGCCCAGGCCAGCAGTGCGGTGGCCTTGCTGCCGGCCATGTCGGACATGTAGCCGGGCAGGAACACCAGCGCCGGGCCCGCCCCGCGCACGTGGCGGAAGGCAATCCGCCGTCCGTCGGCCATGGCGTGGAAGGTGGGTCCCGGCATGGGCTGTCAAATGGACGTGCGGCGAAGCCACCGCAACCCCGACCCGCCGGCCCGGTCAGCGCCGCGGGGCGGCGGCCTGGCGCGCGATCTGGGTCAGCTCCTGCGCGAGCAGCAGCTCGGCCGCGGCGCTGTTGGCCAGCAGCGCCCGGTGCAAGTCGGCCAGCCGCTGGACGAGCCGCTCGAGTTGCCGGCCGCGCCAGCGCTCGAGCTGGACGCCGAGGTCGCGCCGGTCGCGCCAGAACACCCGGTGCGCCTTCTGCTCGGCCTCGAGCAGGTCGGCGATGCGCCGGCCCGGGCCGAGCCTGGCGGCGAGCTGGGCGAGTTGCGCGGCACGGCGCTCCATCGCCAGCAGCACCCCGACGGGGTTGAGCGAGACTTCGCGCATCCGCCGGAGTTCGGCGGGGAGCCGGTTGGCCTCGCCCGAGAGCACCGCGTTGACCAGCGGCATGAAGCCGTCTTCCTCGGTCCTGGCGCCGATCGCGTCGAGCGCTTCGGCGTCGGCGGTCTTGGTGGCCTGCGGCGAGGCGTCGAGATAGAGCGCGAGCTTGGTCACCTCCGATTGCGCGAGACGCACATCGAGAGCCGCGGCGCGGGCGATGCGCTCGGCCAGATCGTCCCCCAGGTTGCGCAAGCCGGCCGCGTCCGCCATCGCCCGCACCTGCGTGGCGACGGCTCGCAGATCCGGCGGATAGAACATCGCCACCAGCGCATCACCGCGCTTTTCGAGCAGCTTGGCGGTGCGCGCCTTGTCGGTCGCCGACGAGGCGACGACGAGCACCGGGCAAGCGCCTTCGCCTTCCCCCGCATCGATCAGGCCGAGCAGGTTCTCGACCGCGTCGTGCGCCTCGTCGCCGTTGGCGCGCACGACGATGTGCCGGGTGCCGCCGAACAGCGACGTCGAGCGCGCCTCGTCGCCGAGCCGGACCGGGTCGGACTTCAGCTCGCCGCCCGACAGCTCGATGCGTTCGCCCGGGTCGGGCAGCATGGTCGTCAGCTTGTCGGCTGCGGCGGACGCGCCGGCCTCGTCGGGACCGCAGAAGAACGCGATGCGTGCCTGCTGCGCCGCCTTCGGCGCGACCGCCGCGAAATCGCGCTGGGTCGCCTTCACGCCGGCTCGCGCAGCGCCACGGTGAGCCGGGTGACGATGCGGTCGGCGACCTCGCGCGACAGGTTTTCGAGCGCGGTCTGCTCGGCGGCGATGGTGGCGAATTCGGACGACACGACGTCGATGCCCGCGTCCGAGCCGGCGCTGGCGTCGACGACGATGCGCCCGGTCGACAGGTCGACCAGCTGGTAGCGGGCGCGCAACGTGCGCCGTTCGCGGCCGATCGTCTCGCCGGTCAGCAGGCCGAGCCCTTCGAGGTCATCGTCGAGCAGCACGTCGAGCCGGTAGCGCGGTGTCGCCGAGGTGTTCCCGTTCTGCCCGAGCCGCTCCTGCAGCGCGTTGCGGACCAGCCAGCCGGCCTTGCCCTCGATTGGCGGCACGTCGACCGCAGCGAGTCCCCGCGCGACTTCGCCGCTGCCGCCCCCGGCGTACATCGGTTGCAGCCCGCACCCGCCAAGCGTCGCGAGCAGCGCAAGAGGCGCCAGCGCCTTCATACCACGATGTTGACCAGCCTGTCGGGCACCACGATCACCTTGCGGACTTGCGCGCCGTCGAGGAAACGCTGGACCTTCTCGCTGGCGAGCGCAAGCGCCTCGAGCTCCTCCTTCGGCAGGCCCTTGGGCGCGGTCAGCGTATCGCGCAGCTTGCCCTGCACCTGCACCGCGACTGTGACCTCGTCCTCGACCAGCAGCGCCGGGTCGACCGCGGGCCACGCGGCGTCGGCGACGAGGCCGGGCTGGCCCATCGCGGCCCAGGCTTCCTCGGCGAGGTGTGGCATCATCGGCGCGGCGAGCAGCAGGACCGCGCGGATCGCCGCGCTGCGATCGGCCGAGGGCGCAGCCTTTTCCGCCGCGGTGGTCAGCTCGTAGATCCGCGCGACCGCCTTGTTGAAGGCCAGCGCCTCGATGTCCTCGCCGACCGCGGCGATCGTCTGGTGGGTCTTGCGCGCCAGCGCGTTGTCCTCGCCCGCCGCGGCGACATCGTACTGCACGAACAGCCGCCACAGGCGCTGGACGAAGCGGCCGCAACCCTCGATGCCGCTTTCCGACCACGGCAAGTCACGCTCGGGCGGACTGTCGGACAGCATGAACCAGCGCACCGCGTCGGCGCCGTAGAGGGCGACGATCTCGTCCGGGTCGACGACGTTCTTCTTCGACTTGGACATCTTGACCACGCGGCCGATCTCGACCGGCAGCCCGGTGGCCTTCTCGACCGCGGCGCGGCCGCGCAGCTCGACTTCCTCGGGCGCCAGCCAGCGCGGATCGTTGCCGGTGCTGCGATAGGTCTCGTGCGTCACCATGCCCTGGGTGAACAGGCTGGCGAACGGCTCAGCCACATCGATGAGGCCGATGTGCGCCAGCGCGCGCGTCCAGAAGCGGGCGTAGAGCAGGTGCAGGATCGCGTGCTCGATCCCGCCGATGTACTGGTCGACCGGCATCCACCGGGCGACCTCGTCAGGGTCGAACGGCCGGTCGGCCGGCTGGCTGGCGAAGCGCAGGAAATACCAGCTCGAGTTGACGAAGGTGTCGAGGGTGTCGGTCTCGCGCTCGGCAGGGCCGCCACATTGCGGGCAGGCGACGTGCTTCCATGTCGGGTGACGCACCAGCGGGTTGCCCGGGGTGGCGAAGTCGACGTCATCGGGCAGCGTCACCGGCAGCTGGTCCTTCGGCACGGGGACCACGCCGCAGGCGCCGCAATGGATGAACGGGATCGGCGTGCCCCAGTAGCGCTGGCGGCTGACGCCCCAG
>Ga0255338_1005932_pt1 | contig 10786 bp, 7 predicted proteins | sample MeOH1_35cm_T4_19_FD_203715 | JGI IMG/M metagenome (GOLD analysis project Ga0255338, IMG submission 203715) | Sandy soil microbial communities from University of British Columbia, Vancouver, Canada - MeOH1_35cm_T4_195 | ecosystem: Engineered > Artificial ecosystem > Sand microcosm > Unclassified ... | reverse complement strand
CTGCGCTGCGCCAGGCTGCGCACCTCGCCGGCCACCACCGCGAAGCCGCGGCCCTGCTCGCCGGCGCGCGCCGCTTCCACGGCGGCGTTCAGCGCCAGGATGTTGGTCTGGAAGGCGATGCCGTCGATGGTGCCGATGATGTCGGCGATGCGCTGGCTGGCGCCATGGATGGACTCCATGGTGCTGACCACCTGGGCCACCACCGCGCCGCCGCGGCCGGCCACGCCGGCCGCGCTGGCGGCCAGCTCATCGGCGCTGGCCGCGGCCGCGGCGCTGTGGCGCACGGTGCTGGTCAGCTCTTCCATCGAGCTGGCGGTCTGCTGCAGATTGCTGGCGGTCTCCTCGGTGCGCTGGCTCAGGTCCTGGTTGCCGGAGGCGATCTGGCGCGCTGCCACGGCCATCGACTGGCTGGTCGCGCGCACGTCCAGCATCACATGCTCGATCTTGGCGACGAAGAGATTGAAGGAGCGCGCGATGTCGGCGATCTCGTCCCGGCCGTCGGCGGCCAGGCGCTGGGTCAGGTCGCCGCTGCCGGAGCCGATCTCGTCCATCGCGTCGCGCACCCGGGTCAGGCCCTTCAGCAGCACGCCGATGGCCAGCGCCGACAGCAGCGCCGCGACGACAGCCACCGCGACCAGGGACACGCCGGCCGTGGCGAGCAGGCTGGACAGCGCGGCCAGGGCCTCGCCGCGCTCGGCCGCGGTCACCAGGGTCCAGTCGGTGCCGGGCACCGGCGTGGCCTTGACGAAGAAGGCACGCTCGCCGATCCGGGCCTGCACCAGCGCGCTGCCGGCCGCCTCGTCCAGCAGGGCCGGCGTGAAGTCGGCGGCGAGCTCGGCCACCGGCTTCAGGGTCAGAGCCGCATCGGGGTGGGCGATGATCTTGCCGTCCCTGGCCAGCAGGAAGGCGAAGCCGCTGGCGGTGGGCTTGATCGACTTCAGGGTCGCGATCACGTCGTCCAGCGCCACGTCGGTGCCGGCCACCGCGCGCGTCGCGCCGCCGGCCTTGATGGCGCTGGCGAAGCTGACCACCAGCTTCTTGCTGGAGGAGGCGATATAGGGCGCAGTCACCACCGGCGCCTCGGCACCCTCGGCCAGCTTGTACCAGGGGCGCGCCGTCGGGTCGTAGTCGGCCGGGCGCTGGCGCTCGGGCACCGAGACCATGTGCCTGTCGGCGCGGCCCAGATAGGCCAGGTCCAGGCGGCCGGATTTCAGCGCCTGCTCCAGCATCGCCGGCGGATTCTCCAGATCGGCGCTGCTGCCCAGGGCCGCGACGATGTCCTTCTGCGCCTTGACCCAGGCGCCCATGGTGCCGGCATGGGCCTGGCCCAGATCGCTCAGCTGGGCCAGCACCTGGCGCCGCGCATGGGCGCTGACGCTCAGATAGCTGGCCAGGGTGGCCACGCCGATGGCGGCGATCACGATCAGGATGCAGATCGCGATCAGGCGGCTTTTGATGGTCTTCAACATGGTTCGTCTTTCGGCGGGCAGGCGGAAAGACGGGCGCGCCCGACGGGCACGGCGACATGGGCGGAAGGCTTGCCATGGCAACCCCGCTGTCGTGGCGCCCACGGGATGCGATGTGGGTGCGGTAGACCGGAGGCTTTGCGACCCCGTCTTTCAAGCGGGTGTGCGATGAGCGCGCAATTCTAGCGGGATCTTGCGCAATACCAAGGGTTAACCCTTGAAATCCGGCGCCCGCGTGACCGAGCTCACACCTTGTGGGTGGACAGCAGGATGCTGGTCTCGGTGTTGGCGATGCCCTCGATCAGGCGCACGCCGCTGAGCACGCGGTCGAACTCCTCCAGCGTATCGGCACGCAGCTCGGCCACCAGGTCCCAGCGGCCGTTGGTGCTGTGCAGCGCGGCGACATTCGGGTGGCCGCGCAGCTCGCGCAGGACCTCGGCCGTACGGTTGCCCTCCACCGCGATATTCATCAGCGCACGGATGCGCTGGGCCTCGGCGGCCGGCTTCAGGCGCACGCTGTAGCCCATGATGACGCCCTCGCGCTCCAGCCGCGCGATGCGGTTCTGCACCGTCGCCCGTGCCACCCGCAGCTGGCGCGCCAGCGCCACGACGGAGAGCCGGGCGTTGTCGCGCAGCAGCGCGATCAGTTCGCGATCGGTGTCGTCGATATTGGACATATTGCCAATGCTAGCCAGCAATCTGAAAAGCATCCACAGCAAATTGACCGCTTTGCCATCTTTTCGTTAGCCGGACTCCTCTCCAGAATTTGCGCAAAGCGGCCCACCAACCGGCCGGCCGCGCATGGAGACCCTGGTATGACCCGCTTTGTCGATGTCCCCGCCCTGACCCAACTGCTGCAGCAAAAAGGCGTGGCGCCCCTGATGCGGGAGCTGACCGAGACCCTGCGCGAGGACTTTCTGCGCTGGGAGGACTTCGACAAGTCGGCCCGCGTGGCCAGCCATTCGCCGGTGGGCGTGATCGAGCTGATGCCGGTGGCGGACGCGCAGCGCTATGCCTTCAAGTACGTCAACGGCCACCCGGTCAACACCAGCCGCGGCATGTACACGGTGATGGCCTTCGGCGTGCTGGCCGACGTGGCCAGCGGCTACCCCCTGCTGCTCTCCGAACTGACCCTGACCACCGCGCTGCGCACCGCCGCCACCTCGGCGCTGGCCGCCAAGGCCCTGGCGCGCCCCGACTCGCGCCGCATGGCCCTGATAGGCAACGGCGCGCAAAGCGAATTCCAGGCCCTGGCCTTCCACAGCCAGCTGGGCATCGAGGAGATCGTCGCCTACGACATCGACCCCGCCGCCACCGCCAAGCTGGAACGCAATCTGGCCGAGGTCCCGGGCCTGCGGATCCGCCGCGCCGCCTCGGTGGCCGCGGCCGTGCGCGGCGCCGACATCGTCACCACGGTGACGGCCGACAAGACCCGCGCCACCATCCTGACCCCCGAGATGATCGAACCGGGCATGCACATCAACGGCGTCGGCGGCGACTGCCCCGGCAAGACCGAGCTGCATGCCGATGTGCTGCGCGCCGCGCGCGTCTTCGTCGAATACGAGCCGCAGACCCGCATCGAGGGCGACATCCAGCAGCTCGGCACCGACCATCCGGTGCAGGACCTCTGGCGGGTGCTGGCCGGCCAGGTCGAAGGCCGGCAAAGCCGCGAGCAGGTCACGGTGTTCGATTCCGTGGGCTTTGCGCTGGAAGACTACTCGGCGCTGCGCCTGGTGTACCGGCTCGCGCTGGAGCTGGGCATCGGCCAGGAGGTCGATCTGGTGCCGCCGGCCGACGATCCCAAAGATCTGTTCCGCCACACCCGGCCGCGGCGCGAGCCGCGCGCCCAGCTCAGGCGGGCCGCCTGAGCTGGGCGCATCCCCGCCGTGCCATTTGTTGCGCTTTGCGGGCGCTGATCGCCGCATGGGTGGCGTCACCAAGGGTTACAGTCGCCACAACTCCCTGGCGCTGTAGGTCCGAGGTCATATTGAGCAGAAAAGCTTCCAGCTCGCTGTTTGTCGCGATTGCGCTGGGCGCCAGCATCGGCCTGCTGCTGCCGGCCCTGATCATCGGCGGCGTGCTGATCGGCCTGCGCGAGCCCCAGGTGGCCCAGCAGGCCCAGGAGCGCGAACTGCAGGCCAAGCTCGACGTGCTGGCCAGCAGCCTGCCCGAGCTGCTGTGGAATCTGGACGCGGTGGCGGCGCGCGAGGTGGTGGCCGCCATCATGAAGTCGCCCGAGGTGGTGCGCGTGCGCGTCAGCGACGCCTCGCAGGGCGTGCCCTTCATCGAGATGCAGTTTCCGGAGCGCCAGAAGGGCCATCTCTACCAGGGCGAGCGCGAGATCTACCGCGGCAGCGCCAAGATCGGCCATATCCAGATCGAACTGGACGACCACCTGGCCAGCGCCGCCCTGACCCGCCAGCGCTGGCTGTACGGCGCCACGGTCGGCGGCCAGCTGCTGATCTCGCTGGCCCTGATCCTGGCCCTGCTGAATTCGCGCCTGATGCGGCCGCTGCGCGAGCTGGGCGGCTTTGCCAACGACCTGGCCGAGGGCCGCTTCACCACCCGGCTGCAGCGCGAGCGCCATGACGAGATCGGCCTGCTGGGCGATCACCTGGAACATATGCGCGACGCGCTGCAGCAGCAGTTCGAGTCGCAGCGCGCCCTGATCACCCGGCTGCGCGGCATGGCCGAGACCGTGCCCGGCGTGGTCTACCAACTGCGCATGAAGGGCAACGGCGAGTTTGCCTTCGCCTATGTCAGCGAGGCGGTGAAGGACTATTTCCACCTCAGCGCCCAGGAGCTGGCGGACAACGCCAATGCCTGGTTCGAGCAGATCCACCCCGAGGACCGCGCCGCCGTGCGCGACTCGCTGATGGCTTCGGCCCGCCATCTGACGCCCTGGCAGCAGGAGTTCCGCACCCACCATGCCGACGGCAGCGAGCGCTGGCTGTACGGCAACGCCATCGCCCAGCTGGAGGAAGGCCAGCAAGGCAGCAGCGTGCTGTGGCACGGCTTCCTGACCGACATCTCGCGCCAGCGCCGCGATGCGCTGGAACTGGACCGCCACCGCCACCATCTGGAGGAACTGGTCCAGGCCCGCACCGCCGAACTGGCCGAAGCCACCCAGGCCGCCCAGGCCGCCAGCCTGGCCAAGAGCGCCTTCCTGGCCAATATGAGCCACGAGATCCGCACGCCGATGAATGCCATCATCGGCCTGACCTATCTGGTGCGGCGCGACACCCGGGAGCCCGAGCAGCAGGAGCGGCTGAAGAAGGTGGCCGATGCCGCCGAGCACCTGCTCTCGGTCATCAACAACGTGCTGGACTTCTCCAAGATCGAGGCCGGCAAGATGCAGCTGGACCGGGTCGAGTTCAGCGTGGCCCAGGTGCTGGACAGCATCGCCAGCATGGTGGCGCCGCGCGCGGCCGAGAAGCGCCTGCGCATCGAGATGGACGTCGACCCGCAGCTGGCGGGCCGGCTGCTGCTGGGCGACTCGCAACGCATCTCCGAGGTGCTGCTGAACTTTGCCGGCAATGCGGTCAAATTCACCGAGGCGGGCTTCGTGCGCCTGAGTGCCCGCATCAGCCAGGAATCGGCCCAGTCGGTGCAGCTGCGCTTCGAGGTGCAGGACAGCGGCATCGGCATCGCCGAGGAGGCCCAGCAGCGCCTGTTCCAGGATTTCGAGCAGGCCGACAGCTCCACCACGCGGCGCTACGGCGGCACCGGCCTGGGCCTGGCCATCTGCCGCCGCCTGGCCCAGCTGATGCACGGCGAGGTGGGGGTGCGCAGCAGCCCCGGCCGCGGCAGCCTGTTCTGGTTCACCGTGCTGGTCGAGAAGGCCGACCCGCGCGGCCGGGCCGCGCCGCTGCCGCTCAGCCGCAGCCATGTGGCCCAGGAGTTGCAGCAGGCCTTCGGCGGCACCCGGGTGCTGCTGGCCGAGGACAATGCGGTCAACCAGGAAGTGGCCGTGGCCCTGCTGGGCAGCGCCGGCCTGGAGGTCGATGTGGCCGAGGACGGCCAGCAGGCGGTGCGCATGCTGGAGGAGAAGGACTACGCCCTGGTGCTGATGGATGTGCAGATGCCGGTGATGGACGGGCTCGACGCCACGCGCGCGATCCGGCGCAGCCCGCGTGGCCGCGACATCCCCATCCTGGCGATGACGGCCAACGCCTTCGCCGAGGAGCGCCAGCGCTGCCTGGACGCCGGCATGAACGACCATGTGGCCAAGCCGGTGGTGGCCGAACAGCTCTTCAGCACCCTCAGGCTCTGGCTGGGCAACAAGGCTTCACGAGCCTAGGATGGCCGGACGCCGCGCCCCGAGTCCCGCCCGGCGCCTCGCCGCCGCGCTGCTGGCCCTGCTGCTGCAGGCGCCGGCCCTGGCCGCCGAGCGCCTGGTGCTGGCGACCGAGGAATACCCGCCCTACAACATGAGCGATGCCAAGGGCCAGGTGACGGGGATCGCCACCGAGATCGTCAAGGCCCTGCTGGACGCCGCCGGCTACGAGTACGAGATCGCCATCTACCCCTGGGCGCGTGCCATCGCGCTGGCGCGCAACCAGCTCAACACCTGCGTCTATTCGATGTCGCGCACGCCCGAGCGCGAGGCGCTCTACAAATGGGTGGGTCCGCTGCTGGTCAACGACTGGACCCTGTTCGCGCGCAGCGGCACGAGCCGGCCCGGCCATCTGGACGAGCTGCTGAACATGCGCATCGGCAGCTACCAGGGCGATGCCATCGTCACCTGGCTGCAGGCCCGCGGCTATCACGTCGACGTGGCCCCCACCGACGAGGCCAACCCGCGCAAGCTGCTGGCCGGGCGCATCGACTTCTGGGCCACCGGCCGGCTGATCGGCCTGTACCGCCTGAAGCAGGCCGGCATCACCGGCATCGAGCCGGTGCTGAGCTTCAACCGCAGCGAGATGTACCTGGCCTGCAACCGGCAGTTGCCCGACGAGCAGGTCCGGCTGCTCAACACCACCCTCGCCGACCTGGAGCGGCGCGGCACGCTCAAGCGCATCCACGCCGCCCACGGCCAAGCCCAGCGCTGAACCGGCGGCCGCGCTTCAGCGGCTCTCCTTGATGAGCCGTCCCGAGCCGCCCTGGATGGGCCGCGCATTCATCGGATAGAGCCTGGCGAAGATCGCGATCTGCTCGGCCGAGAGCTGCAGCGGCTGGCGCATCACCATCCACAGCACGCCCTCGCTGCAGGGCGGCGTGGTCAGCGAGCCCATATAGGTGTAGTAGGCCTGGTCCTCGGGCAGCAGCAGCTTCAGATCCAGCAGGCCGGGTCCGTTGAGCGGCTCCTGCTTCTCCAGCGGCAGGTTGTTCCAGATGGTCTGCACCAGCGGCTGCGGCCGGTTGTCACGGCCGCGGTCCAGCAGCACGGCCACCACGGCCAGCCGCCCCTCGGCGTCCTTGTGCACCAGATGCGCCACCATGTCGAAGCTGCGGCCGTTGATGCGCTCCTCGCTGGGGCGATGGAAATGGAACTGCTGCAGCTCGTAGCGCCGGCCCATCACCTGCAGGGCATTGCCCGGCGCCACCGTCACCTGGATGGTGTGGCCGTTGTCCAGCACGGCAAAGCCGCTGGGCCGGTAGTCGAACTGGATGGGCTCCAGGTCCACGCGTATGCCCTCGCGGATGTCGATCGGGCTCTGGCGCTGGCCGACCGCGCATTGCCGGTACTCCGGCTTGAGCTCGCCCCAGTGCTCGGGGCCGCCTTCGCCGCCGTAGGACCAGTGCACCTCGGGCAATGGCCGCCTGGGCTCGCCACGGCCGCCGTCGGGACGGCTCTTGCGCACCGGTGCGCTGGCCGCCTTGGGGGGCGGACCCAGCGCCTCCTTGCTGCTGAGCCTCTCGGCCAGGCGCTGGCGCAATTGCTCCGCCGACTCATCGGCGACGGCGGCGGGCGGCTGCGCCACCGCCGCGGCGATGGGTGGCTTGAACTGGCCCGAGCCCAGCGCCGCCGGCCGGCCCTGGGCCAGCAGCGTTGCCGGGGCGCCCAGCAGCACGAGGGCGAGCGGCATGGCGGCTCGCGGCAAGAAAAACATGAGGCTCTCCCGGCCCGGGCGCGCACGGCCCCTGCCGCCACGTGCCCCGGGCCACCCCTGCTACATCGGTCGCTGGCGCCGACTCTTGAGTGCCGGCTGCCGGCCCGGGGGCGTTCAGCCGACCTCGCGCTTGACCCACAGCCAGGCCAGCAGGCCGATGCTCATCATCCCCAGCGAGGCCAGGGCCAGGGTCAGCGTGGAATGCATCACCAGCGGCACCACCACGCCGGCTACGAGGCCGTTGGCCACGCTGCCGATGCAGGCCTGCAGCGAGGAGGCCATGCCGCGCCGGTCCGGCGCCTGGTCCAGCACCATCAGGGTCACGACCGGCACCATCAGCGCCCAGCCGAAGGCGAAGGCCGAGACCACCGGCAGGGCCCAGAAGGGGCTGGGCGGCAGCAGCAGGTTCAGCGTCACGTTCAGCGCCGAGACCAGCAGCATGATGACGAAGCCGTGGCGGATCTGGTGGCGCGGCTTGATCTTGCCGGCCAGGCGGCCGCTCATCCAGGCGCCGCCCATGATGCCGCCGATGGAGAAGCAGAAGAACCAGAAGAACTGGGTGGGCTGCAGATGCAGGTGCTCGCCCAGGAAGACCGGCGCCGCCAGCACGTAGAGGAACATGCCGTTGAAGGGGATGCCGCTGGCCAGGGCCAGCAGCACAAAGCGCCGGCTCGTGCACATCTGCCAGTAGCCGCGCAGCAGCGAGCCGACATGGAAGGGCTGCTTGTGGTCCTCGTGCAGGGTCTCGGGCAGCAGGCGCCAGTTGGCCACCACCAGGGCCGTGCCCACCAGCACCAGGAACCAGAAGATCGAATGCCAGTCGGCGTGCACGAACAGGAAGCCGCCCACCATCGGCGCGATCGCCGGCGCCACGCCGAAGAAGATCGTCACCTGCGACATCACCCGCTGCGCCTCCGAGGGCGGGAACATGTCGCGGATGATGGCGCGCGAGACCACCACGCCGGCACCGGCCGACATGCCCTGCACCGTGCGCCAGAACACCAGCTGGCCGATGCTGCCGGCCAGGGCGCAGCCCAGCGAGGCCAGCGTGAACAGGCCCATGCCCCACAACACCACCGGGCGGCGGCCGAAGCTGTCGGACAGTGCCCCGTGAAACAGGTTCATCACCGCAAAGCCCAGCAGATAGCTGGACAGGGTCTGCTGCATCTCCAGCGGCGTGGCATCGAGCGCGCGCGCGATGCCCGAGAAGGCCGGCAGATACGTATCGATCGAGAACGGGCCCACCATGCCCAGGCAGGCCAGCAGGACGGACAGGGCCCAGCGCGGTGCGCGCCAGAGGGTGCCGGCTTCGGGATTCATCAGGGGGTGCTTGTGCGCTGGCCGCCCGGAGCGGCGACGCGGCCATCAAAAGAGCCTGGAGTGTAGCCGCGGCCCCTAAACTGCTGCGTCCCGGGGCTTTGCTTTGAGTACAGGAACCATGGCGGCAGTTTTGAACATCGGCGTGATCGGTCTGGGCGTGATGGGGCAGCGCATGCTGGCCCGGCTGCAGCCGCACGAGCGCCTGCAGACCAGCCTGGTCTGGGACGCCCGGCCCGAACTCGTGGCCAGCACCCTGCAGGCCTATCCGCAGCTGCGCGCGGCCAGCAGCGCCGAGCAGTTGATCGCCGCGCCCGGCCTGGACAGCCTCTACATCGCCACCCCGCCGGCGGCTCATCTGCCCTACAGCGAACTGGCCTTCGATGCCGGCCTGGCGGTGTTCTGCGAGAAGCCGCTGACGGTGGACTTCGCCGCCGCGCGCGCCACCATCGCGCGCATCGAGCGCGAGAAGCAGCGCGCCGCGGTGAACTTCTCACTGGCCTCAGCCCCCGGCCTGGCGGCGCTGCAGCTGGCCTTCGGCGCGGCCTCCAAGCTACCGCTGGGGGCGCTGCAGGCCGTCGAGATCGAGCTCGGCTTTGCCGCCTGGCCGCGCCCCTGGCAGGCGGCGGCCGGCGCCTGGCTGGCCGAGCGCGCCGAGGGCGGCTTCACGCGCGAGGTGCTGTCGCACTTCATCTTCGTGCTGCAGCGCGTCCTGGGCCCGGCCCAGGTGCGGCACAGCCGGGTCGACTACCCCGCCGACGGGCGCAGCGCCGAGACCGCGCTGGAGGCCGAGCTGACGGCCCTGGGCCTGCCGCTGAAGGTCAGCGCCCGCGTTGCGCCCGAGATCGAGGTGGCGGATCGCAACCGCATGAGCTGGCGCGCCAGCGAGGGCGAGATCGAGCTGCGCGAGTGGTTCGGCCTGACCCAGCAGCGCCGCGGCGGCCCCTGGCAGGCCCTGGGCGAGCCGGAAAGCGCCCGCAGCACGGCCCAGGCCGAGCAGCTGGAGCAATGGGTGGCCCTGATCGAGGGCCGCTCGCACAGCCTGCCCGGCTATGCCGAGGCGCTGGCGGTGCAGCAGACCATCGAGGCCCTGCTGGCCGGCAAGGCCTGACCCCGCGCGCGCCCGGGTCCGGCGTCGCCGGACGATGGATGAATAAAGAGTGAAGCAAGCCGATAGGCCGGATTCTGTGCAGGACCGCGCCCTTGCGGGCCCGGTCCCGTGACCGCCATTCCTCTGGGCCGGGCATCGCTGCCCGGCTCGGTGCCACCTACCCGCCAGCTCAGCGAGCCGCCTCAATACTGGCCTACTTGGTGTTGCTGCGCGTAGAGATTGCCCGTTTCACCCAGACCGGGCTTTGCCCGGTCTGACTCGTCTCTGTTGCTCTGATCCTCGGCTCACGCCGGACAGCCGTTAACTGCTACGCTGCTCTATGCAGTCCGGACCTTCCTCCAGTGCCGTGTTTCCACGCTTGCACCAGCGGCGGTCTGGCTTGCTTCACAGCCGGCATTATCCCGCAGAAGCGGGAGCACTGCCCGGATGCCACCCGGGCGCCGGCTACCATGGACGCCCCGCCCAGGAGATCTCCCGATGAAAGCCGACAACGTCCTCGCCACCATTGGCAATACGCCGCATATCCGCCTGCAGCGCCTGTTCGGCGCCGGCGCCCAGGTCTGGATCAAGTCCGAGCGCAGCAATCCCGGCGGCTCGATCAAGGACCGCATCGCGCTGTCCATGGTGGAGGACGCCGAGGCGCGCGGCCTGCTGAAGCCCGGCGCCACCATCATCGAGCCGACCTCGGGCAATACCGGCGTCGGCCTGGCCATGGTGGCGGCGGTCAAGGGCTACAAGCTCATCCTGGTGATGCCCGACAGCATGTCGGTGGAGCGCCGCCGCCTGATGCTGGCCTATGGCGCCAGCTTCGACCTGACGCCGCGCGAGAAGGGCATGAA
>Ga0255338_1005930_pt1 | contig 10788 bp, 12 predicted proteins | sample MeOH1_35cm_T4_19_FD_203715 | JGI IMG/M metagenome (GOLD analysis project Ga0255338, IMG submission 203715) | Sandy soil microbial communities from University of British Columbia, Vancouver, Canada - MeOH1_35cm_T4_195 | ecosystem: Engineered > Artificial ecosystem > Sand microcosm > Unclassified ... | reverse complement strand
ACGGCTTCGAAAGCCCCTTCAAGAGCGATGTCTACTTCATCTCCACCAAGCTCTACAACGACCTGAAGTGGGGCACCTCGAACCCGATCATGATGCGCGACGCCGATTTCGGCATGCTGCGCATCCGGGCCTTCGGCATCTACTCCATCAAGGTGGTGGACAGCGGCACCTTCCTCAAGCAGCTCGTGGGCACCAACGGCGTCTACACGGTGCCCGACATCTCCGAGCAGCTCCGCAAGACCATCATGAGCCGCTTCACGGACACCCTCGGCGAGGCCAAGATCCCCGCCCTCGACCTGGCCGCGAAGTACGACGAGATCTCCGACCTGGTGAAGCAGAAGCTCCAGGAAGAGTTCAAGACCATGGGCCTGGAACTCTCCAAGTTCTTCGTGGAGAACATCAGCCTCCCCGAGGAAGTGGAAGCCATGATGGACAAGCGCACCGGCGTGGGCATGATGGCCCCCGTCATGGGCGCCTACACGCAGATGCAGGTGGCCGACAGCATCCCCCTGGCCGCCCAGAACCCTGGTGGCGTCGCTGGCATGGGCATGGGCGTGGGCCTGGGCTTCGGCATGGGCAACATGATGGGCCAGCAGATGACCGGCGCCGCCCAGCAGATGGGCCAGCAGGGCTTCCCCGCAGGCAACGCGCCCGCCCCCGCGGCGGCGGCGCCCGCGAAGTCCCTCAAGGATGAATTGACCGAGCTCAAGGAACTCTTCGACGGCCAGCTCATCACCCAGGCCGAATTCGATGCCCAGCGCACCAGCATCATGAAGAAGCACGGGATGGGTGGCTGACGGGCAGTCCTCAGTCCTCAGGTATCAGTCTTCAGGAAAGGGCGGCCCCGGCCGCCCTTTTTGCATTTACTGAAGAATGAGGACTGAAGACTGGCCCCTAATGGTGATGATCTGCCTCAACATCGTGCTGGTGGATGAACCGGTGGTGGTGGCGGTCCGCCATGTCCCGAGTCTCGAAGTGCACGGTGAGGTGGCGGACGCCGTGGCGCTCCCAGAGCAGGCGCTCGATGCGCTCCAGATGGGCCTCGGTGTCCCCCAGCCGGTCGCCCTCCACGATGATGTGGGCCGTGGCGATGGTCAGGTGGCTGCACATTTTCCAGCTGCGGAAGTCCTCCACGCCGAGAACGCCGGGCAAGTCCATGAGTTCAGCCTTCACGGCCTCGTGCTCGAAGGCGGCCCGGTGCATGAGGATGCCCACGGCATCCCGCAGCAGCAGCACGGCGCCCCGCAGGATGACCACCAGGATCACGAGGGCGATGGCCGGATCCACCCAGCGCCAGCCCGTGAGGCGGATGAGGATCATGCTCCCCACCAGCGACACGCTGGTGAGGCTGTCCGCGAAGGCGTGGAGGTAGGCGGCCTTCAGGTTGGCGTCACGCTCCAGCAGGCGGCGATCCCGGGGCACCAGCACCACCGTGGCCAGGATGTTCAGGACGAGGCCGATGCCGGAGAACACCAGCACCCAGCCGGTCTGGATGGGCACGGGATGGCGGAACCGGGCCAGGGCCTCCCAGCCCACGGCCCCGGCGAGAAACATCAGGAACCCCACGCCCACCAGGCTGTTGAACACCTCCAGGCGGTGCCAGCCGAAGGTCCAGCGGTCATCGGGATCCCGCCGGTTGGCCAGCCAGAGGCTCAGGATGCCCAGGCTGTTCACCAGCACATCGTTCAGGTTCTCCAGGCTGTCGCTGACCAGGCCGATGGACCCCGTCCAGAGGCCGCCGACGCCCTGGATGATGAAGCTGACGAAGAAGATCCCGGCGCTCCAGGCCAGGCGCCCCGTGGTGCTGGGGCCGGGGTGGGAGTGGTCGGACATCATTCGCCCCGGTACTGGGGTTTCCGCTTGTCCCGGAAGGCGGCCAGGCCCTCGAGGCGGTCCTTCGTGGGGATCACCTGGGCGTAGCAGGCCTGCTCAAGGGCCAGCCCCGAGTCCCGGTCCAGTTCGAGGCCCCGGCTCACGGCCTGCTTGGCCATGCGGAGCGCCACCGGCCCGTTGGGGAGGATCTCCCGGGCCAGGGCCAGGGCCGCGTCGAGGGCCCCGCCGGCGGGCGCCACCCGATTCACGAGACCCAGCCGCTCGGCTTCGACCGCGTCGATGCGCCGGGCGGTGAAGATCAGCTCCTTGGCCCGGGAAGCCCCGATGAGCCGCGGCAGCCGCTGGGTGCCCCCGGCGCCGGGGATGATGGCCAGGGCCGTCTCCACCAGCCCCATCCTGGCGTCAGCCCCCGCCACACGGAGATCCGCCGCCAACGCCAACTCCAGCCCGCCACCGAAAGCCGCGCCCTCCAGGACGGCGATCACAGGCATGGGCAGATCTTCCAGTTCCGTGAACGCGGCACGGATGCCATGAACGAAGGCCGCGGCCTCGGCGGGGGACATCTCCGCCCGCTCCTTCAGGTCCGCCCCGGCACAGAAGACGCCGGGCACGAGGCTGTGCACCACCACCACTCGGACGGAGGAATCAAAGCAAAGGTCTACCAGGACCTGCCGGAGCTCGGCCATGAGCTGGCGGCCCAGGGCATTCTTCGCAGCGGGCCGGTCGAGCCCCAGGAGGACGATGCCCGCATCCTCCCCTGCCAGGCGTTCGAGCCGGAGTTCCATCAGCCCAGCTCGACGATGGGATCCCCTTCGTTCAGGAACTGGTCCGGGGCCACGAAGACCTTCTTGACCGTTCCCTCCTCGGGGCTGCCCACGGGAATCTGCATCCTCTCGGTATCCCCTGCGGGGATACGCGAGACCTCAGCACCAGACATGTCGCGCACGGGAAACCTCACGCAAGTTCAACGATGGGATCCCCTTCGTTGAGGAACTGGTCCGGGGCCACGAAGACCTTCTTGACCGTTCCCTCCTCGGGACTGCCCACGGGAATCTGCATCTTCATGCTCTCGATGATGACCAGGTCCTGGTCCTCGCCCACGGCGTCGCCCTCGGCAACGCAGACCTCCAAGACCTTCCCTGCCATCTCGGCACGCACCAAAGCCATTCAGTCACCTCATGAGGACGCTGGCTCCAGTGTAGCGGTCTGCCGCGCTACTCGTCCTTGTCGGTGTCGCCCATCACCACCAGGTCATCGTCCTCATAGGCGAAATCACCCTCTTCCATGAGGACTTCGCGGACCTTCCCGCATTCGGGGGCGTTGATGTAGAAGGCGGTGCGGGACGAATCCGTACCCTCGAGGATCATCAAGGGCTCGTCCTCCTCCACTTCCTGGCCGGGGCGGACAAGGACGTCCACCACATAGCCCGGCCATTCCGCCCTCACGATCATGCTGCCCCCTCTCGCTCATCTGCGACCTTGGCCGGGAGAGTATGGCGCCCGGGCCCCCCGCGCAAGTCCCGGAAGCCGTTCTTTTCGTCACATGTCCGGTAGGTGATACTGGAGGGCTTGGAGGATGGAATGGCTGTCGCCTGTGGCATCGTGGGTCTACCCAATGTGGGAAAGTCCACCCTTTTCAACGCCCTCACCCGTGCGGGCGCGGCTTCGGCCAACTACCCCTTCTGCACCATTGAGCCCAATACGGGCGTGGTGGACGTGCCGGATCCCCGCCTGGCGCTCCTGGCGGAGATCGTGAAGCCCCAGCGCATCCTGCCGGCGGCCCAGGAGTTCGTGGACATTGCGGGCCTGGTGCGCGGCGCCAGCAAGGGTGAGGGGCTGGGGAACGCCTTCCTGGGCCATATCCGGGAGACCGACGCCATCGTCCAGGTGGTGCGCTGCTTCGAGGACGGCAATGTCACCCATGTGGAAGGCGGCGTGAACCCCGAGCGGGATCTGGGCATCATCGAGACCGAGTTGGTCATCAAGGACCTGGATGCCGTGGAGAAGGGCCTGGAGCGCCACCGCAAGGTCGCCAAGACCGGCAACAAGGAGTCCCTGGCCATGGTCGCGGTCCTGGAACGGGTCTTCGCCGCCCTGGACGACGGCAAGTGGGCCAGCACCGCCGGTCTGTCCGCCGAGGACAAGGCCCTCATCAAGTCCTACGGCCTGCTCACCCTGAAGCCCACCCTCTTCGTGGGCAACATCGGGGAGGAGGACATCCGGAATCCCGAAGGCAACGCCCACTACCTCAAGCTCCAGGAGCTGGCCGCAGCGCGCCATGCCCCCTGCATCCCCATCTGCTCCAAGCTGGAAGCCGAGATCCAGGATCTGCCGGAGGAGGACCGCCCCCTGTTCCTGGAGGAGGCGGGCCTGGCCGAACCGGGCCTGAACGTGCTCATCCACGCCAGCTATGACCTGCTGGGCCTCCAGACCTACTTCACCGCCGGGGTGAAGGAGGTCCGCGCGTGGACCATCCACAAGGGCGACACGGCCCCCCAGGCCGCCGGCGTCATCCACACGGACTTCGAGAAGGGTTTCATCCGGGCCCAGGTCATCGCTTACGAGGACTTCATCCAGTACCGCGGCGAGCAGGGCGCCAAGGACGCCGGGAAGATGCGGACCGAAGGCAAGGACTACGTCGTCCGCGATGGGGACCTGATGAACTTCCTGTTCAACGTGTAGATGACTCGCTTCCTGTGGGTCCCCGCTCCAGGCAGGCCATCAAGGCCTGCCCTCCGCGACCCACATGGGCGCGACCTGATGAACTTCCTCTTCAACGTCTAGGACCTACCGGGCCTCGATGGGCATGCGCCGCAACCGCTCCACCCGGACCTCCATGGGGGGATGGGTGGAGAAGAGGCTCATGAGGCCGCCTGCCCTCAGGGGGTTCACGATCATCATGTGGGCCGTGGCCGGCTGGGCGGACTGCATGGGCAGCTGCTGGTTGTAGGCCTGCAGGCGCTCCAGGGCCGAGGCCAGCATGTCGGGGCGGCCCGTGAGGTGGGCGCTGTAGTCATCCGCCAGGTACTCGCGGGAGCGGCTCACGGCCATCTGGAGCAGGATGGCTGCCAGCGGCCCGAGGATCATGATGGCGATGCCCGCCAGGGGGTTGGAACGGCCCTCCTCGTCCCGGGGGCTGATCCACATGGCCATGCGGGAGAGGAACATGATGGCCTGGGCCAGCACGGCCGCCAGACTGCCGATGAGGATGTCCCGGTGCTTCACGTGGCCCAGTTCGTGGCCGATGACGGCCTCCAGCTCGGGCCGGCTCAGGATCCGCATGATGCCTTCGGTGACGGCCACCACGGCGTGCTCGGGGTTCCGGCCCGTGGCGAAGGCGTTCGGGGTGTCCTCCGGGATGATGGCGATGCGGGGCATGGGCAGGCCAGCCCGCTGGGTCAGGTTCGCCACGATGGCATAGAGCTCGGGAGCCTCGGCCTGGGTCACCACCCGGGCGCCGTAGCTGGCCAGGACGATCTTGTCCGAAAAGAAGTAGCTGACCCCGTTCATCACGAGACCGATGACGAGGGCCATTACCATGCCGGACTGGCCCCCGAAGTAGTCGCCGATCCACACCAGCAGCCCGGTCATGGCCACGATGATGAGAAGGGTTTTCGCCTGGTTCATGCAACTGCCTCCAGATACCAGGATACGAAGCGGATCAAGGGGCGTTCAGTTCCTGCGCTCGATCCAGGCGCTTGACCACCACCAGGGTCACGTCGTCCCTGAAGCGGCCTTCTTCCAGATGCTGGAAGGCCTCCACCAGCAGGGCCTCGAACAGCTCGTCCGCCCCGGCCCGGGGGTGCCGCAGGACGACTTCGGCCAGGCGGCCATCGCCCAGTTCCTCGCCTGCGGCGTTCTCGGCCTCTACGAGGCCGTCGGTGAAGATCACCAGCACATCCCCGGGCGCCATGCTGGCCCGGCCCTCGATGAAGGCCGCGCCCGGCAGCAGGCCGACCATGGGCCCCGTGGGAGCCAGCCGGACGACCTCGCCACCGGCCCGCACCACCAGGGGCGGGTTGTGGCCCCCGTTCACGTAGCGGAGGGCCCCGGTCTGGGGATTGAGACTCGCGGCAAACAGGGTGGTGTAGCGGTTGCCGTCGCGGACGTCGTTCATGCGGCGGTTCAGGCGCTCCGCCAGCCGCCCCCAGTCCGGCACCCGCCGACCCCCCAGGGCCCGGAGGAAGGCGGAGAGCTGGGTCATCATCAGGGATGCGGGCAGGCCCTTGCCGGAGATGTCGCCCACCGCGATGTGGAGCCGCTCACCCAGCTGCTCGTCGCGAGCCATCCAGAGGTCGTAGAGATCACCACCCACGGCCTGATAGGGCAGGTTCGCCGCGGCGCACTGCCAGCCGCTGGGCTCCGGAAGGGTCTTGGGGAGCAGCCGGCGCTGGATGTCCCGGGCCAGGTCCAGGTCCTTCTCCATGCGCTCGGCCTGGAGGCGGGCCTCGCGGAACTCCAGGCTCGACAGCTGGGAGGAGGTGAGATTCAGCAGGGTGTGCAGGAAGACTTCGTCATCCTCGGACAGCTTCCCCACGGCCGGATCCGCGGCGTAGGCGAAGCCGTGGCTGTGGTTCTGGTCCAGCAATTCCACGGCATGGACCAGGCCCTTCGCCTCCACCAGCTCGTGCAGACAGTCCCCTTCGAGCACCTCCGGAACCTGCCCCAGCCCCTTCGCGTGCAGGACGGTGCCCTGGGCATCCACCACCAGGAGGCGCATGATCCGGAATTCGCCCATGAGCGTGTTCGCCATGAGGCGGACCAGGTCCTGCCGGGTCTCCACCTGGCCCAGGTTGCGGGTGAGCTCGAAGACCGTGTTCAGGCGGGAGAGCTGCAGGGCCAGAGCCTGGTTCTGGGTGCTGCGCACCGCCTCGGCCCGGCGCCAGGCCAGCAGGGGCGCGCTGATGGACAGCAGCAGCGGCACCGCCCCCGGCAGCTCGCTCACGCGCAGCACCAGGTGGCCGTAGATCTCGTCTCCATAGGCCCAGGGCAGGACCTGCCAGCCCTCGCCGGGGTGGGTGGGGAAGGCCGGAGCCGCCCCCCGGAGGAACAGCCATTTGCCACCATCCCACAGACCACCCTGCCCCGCCTTGGCGATACCCATGACCGTGACGCCCACCAGGTGGACGAGGTCCTCTTCGGTGCCCTGGTCCGGGAAGGTCTCCAGGAAGTCGATGAGCGGGAGCAGCTCCTGGGCCCCTTCCGGGATCTTCAGCGCCAGTTGGCGGAGGCGATCGAAGGGATTGCTAGGCATGAGGACAGACCCGGGAATTCAGTCGAGCTTCTTGATCAGGCAGCATTCATTCCGGCCGGAGGCCTCGTCCGCCTTGAACCGCACCTCATCCATGAACCGGCTCATGAGCAGCAGGCCCAGGCCACCTTTCCGGGGATGTTTGATGTACTCCTTGGGATCCGGCAGCACCACCTGGTCGCCCCTGAGCCCCTGCCCGGAGTGGAGGATGTGGATCTCCAGCGCCAGCTCGGTGAAGCGCAGCTCCAGCTCGACACTGTGCTCGCCCTCGCCGTGGTAGGCGTGGAGGATCACGTTGGTCACCGCCTCATCCACGGCGATGCTCACCTTGGCGGCGGTGGCGTCGTCGAGCCCGGCCACCAGGGAGGCCCGCTTGGCCAGGCCCGTCACCAGGTTCAGATAGCGGGTCTGACTCGGGATCACGAGTCGGAACTCGGCTGGTTCCATGGTGGCCGCCACGTTCACCCCTTCCGCTCCGGCGCGACCGCGGCCAGCGCCTGGTCCTCACCGCCGAAGACCCGGTAGAGCTGGGTGAAGCCCAGGGTGTCGAAGATGGCGAAGACATTCGGCTGAAGGTCTGACAGCAGGATGTCGCCCTGGTGTTCCCGGACCGTCTCAATGAGGCCCATGATGGCCCCGAGGCCAGCGGAACTTATGTAATTGAGGTTCTTGCAGTTGAGGAGAATGGTGTAGCGACCGTCTCGGACCAGCCCTTCCAGGGCCTCCTCGAATTCGCGGACGGTGTGGGCGTTGATGAAACCGGCCGGGAGGAGCACCGCCACGTCGCCAGCCTGCCTCACCTCAATGGAAAGATCCGCCATCCGCCATCTCCAAGGAACCTGCGCCATCCTATCGGTTCCACGGGCCAATTGCCAGCGGACGGGGTTCCGGCCCGAACTGGGATACCCTGGATCCGAACCTTTCATCCGAGCCCCCAATGAGCGCCCCCCGCCCTGAGGACCAGCCCACCCACGATGCCCTTCGGGGCCCGTTGGAGGCATGGCTGAACCAGAAGAACCAGAGCCTGCTCGAGGAGGTGATCGCCACCTGGCAGTTGGCCATGGACCGGTTCCATCCCGACGAGGCGCTGCTGGAGCGGCTCCGCCAGGCCCTCCCCACCCAGGCCCCCGCTGAAGCAGGAAACCACAACGTCATGGCGGCCTTCGCCGGGGCCCTGGACCTTGTGGAAGGGGCTCCCTCCCAGGGCGACCTTCTCAAGCGCCTCCTGGACGGCCTGGAGCCTCTCGTCGAGCGCAGCGCCCTCTTCATCCTCAAGCAGGGGCTCGCCTCCCTGTACGCCCAGCGGGGCTTCGAAGCGAGTGCGCCCCTCAAGCCAGGCGCCGTGGTGCCCCCCCCCGATCTGGAAGCGGTGATCCAGGGCCTGGGCCGGTCCCTGCGGAAGAAGGGCGCCGGCTACTCGGCCCTGCTCTCGGTCCTCAGCCCCTACGAAGCCGCCGACGTGGTCATCCTCCCCATCCGCCACAAGCGGAAGGCCGTGGCCCTGCTGCTGGTGGATAGCGGCCTGCGCCAGAAGCTCGATCACCCGGAGCTGGTGCGCGCCCTGGTGCTGGCCGCCTCCGCCAGCCTGGGTAGCCTGGCCGCGGGGAAGGAGGACGCCGCCTCCCACCAGCCCCAGTTCGGCACCGGCACCCAACCCGGCATCCAACTCAGCTCCAGCCACCAGTCCAGTGCCCCCACGCAGATGGTGCCCGACACCATCCAGACCCCTCCGGCAGCCGACCTGGATCCCAAGACCCGTGCCGCCGCCGAACGGCTGGCCCGCGTCCTGGTGGGCGACGTGGAGCTGTACTTCCCGGGGAAGGTCGACCAGGCCCGCACCCAGGGCAACCTGTATGGTCTGCTCCGGGATGAACTCGATCGGAGCCGTGCCACCTTCGTGGAGCGCTTCGGAGAAGATGTCGAAGTCCAGCACCGGATTTTCACCAGCACAGTCATTCATCAGTTATGCGATGACGACGCCTCGAAGATGGGTGGGGCCCCCTGGGCCTGAGTCCCCCTTACATGAAAGGGTGACAACCGGATTCGACTCTGGTAGAACCTTGTTCCTTTGGGTATGGACGAGGAACAAGTCAATGGCGGATCTCGGCAAGAAGTTTACGTGTTTCCAGTGCGCGACGAAGTTCTATGACTTCGGGAAGCCGGAGGCGTTGTGTCCCAAGTGCGGTGCGAACCAGAAGGCGGCCCCCGCCAAAGCCCGCGTCGTGAAGAAGGAGAAGAGCGTCCACGTCATCGAGGACGACTTCACGCCTGAGCCTGAAGCCGAGAACCTCGAAGAGACCTTCAGCGAAAGCGGCGTGCCCATCGAGCGGGGCCGTGGCGAAGGCTTCGATCCCGGTGACCTGCGCATGGACGACTACGACGAGTAGCGAGGGGGCTGCGCTCCTTCGCTGTGAGGAAGAAGGCCATCTGGAGGGGCCGGGATGAGCGACCCGTCGATCCGCCCTCTCGTCGACCGGCACACGCACCTCGAGGGCTCCCTCGATCCAGCCTGGGTCCGGAGTGAAGCCGAGCGCCGTGAGCTGACGCTTCCCGGGCCCCTCGAAGCCCTGTGGGCCGGCGCCACTGTGCCTTTCGAGGGCTTCATCGAGGCCTTCCTCTTCGGGGCGGCCCTGCTGGACAGTCGCGAGGCCGTGCACGAGGCGGTCCGGGCCGTGACCCGGCGCACGCAGCGGGCAGGCGGCGCGGGCTTCGATCTCTGGGCCTCGCCCCATTTCCTGGTGGTTCATCGCGGCCAGATCACCCTCGACGCCTTCTGGCGCGGCCTGAACGATGGCCTGGCCGAGGCGCGGGCCCAGGGCCTCCGGGGCTGCGTGGTGGTGGACGCCGTGAACCACTTCGGCCCGAAGCATGGCCACGCGGTCCTCGATCTGGTGCTGCCCGGCCTGCCCCCCTTCGTGAAGGGCTTCTCCACGGGCGGACTGGAAGGTCGCCCCTTCCGGGACTGGGCCCCCGTCTTCGACCGCGCCCGGGCCGCGGGCCTGCACATCGCCGCCCACGCGGGCGAGAACGGCCCCGGGTCGAACGTCCGGGAGGCCATCCTCGAGGGCGGCGTGGCGCGCATCGTCCACGGCATCCGGGCGGATGACGCCACCCTGGACCTGCTGGCGGAGCGCCGCATCCCCGTGGACATCTGCCCCAGCTCCAACCGGGCCCTGGCCGCCGACGTGGCCCCCCACCCCCTGCCCCGCATGCTGCGCGCCGGCGTGCGCTGCGCCCTGGGCACGGACGATCCGGGCGTCATCCCCTGCGACTTGGCCACCGAGACCGACGCCGCCCGGTTCATGGGGTTGGATGACACTGCCCTGGCCGTTCTGAGGCGGAATGGAGCCGAAGATGCCTGGTGTCTCCAGGCCTGAGCGAACCCAGGGGTCGAAGCCAGGGGGTCTTCCCGGTAGACTAGGGGATTCGGTGCGCGCCCGGCTCCGGCCTCCGCGAGCGAGGCGAGCGGGAGGACGCGCCAGGCGGCGCGTCCGATAGGCCACGGGCGAAGCTGGATAGAGCCTTCAGCATCCGGCGCTCTATCCAGTCAACCCGGGGGTCGAAGCGATCGGAGGATCCAGGTAGACTAGGGGATTCGGTGCGCGCCCATAGCTCAGCTGGATAGAGCATCAGGCTTCGAACCTGAGGGTCGGGCGTTCGAGTCGCTCTGGGCGCACCACCGGACTGACAATTTGGCATCCCTGC
>Ga0255338_1005929_pt1 | contig 10789 bp, 8 predicted proteins | sample MeOH1_35cm_T4_19_FD_203715 | JGI IMG/M metagenome (GOLD analysis project Ga0255338, IMG submission 203715) | Sandy soil microbial communities from University of British Columbia, Vancouver, Canada - MeOH1_35cm_T4_195 | ecosystem: Engineered > Artificial ecosystem > Sand microcosm > Unclassified ... | reverse complement strand
GGAAGGTGTTCGACCGACCGTTCGAGCCGCACCTGCCGTGGTGGGACGACGACGCCCCGGAAGGCGCCGACCTGTGGGTGACCGAGTCGGAGAGCCGTCAGGGCATCCTCGAGACGTACCGCGCCGCGATCGCCCACGCGGACGAGACGATCCGTTCCCTCGACCTGGACGCCCCCGGCCACGTGCCCTGGTGGCCGCAACCGGAGGTCACGCTGCACCGGGTGCTCGTGCACGTCCTGGCCGAGACCTCGCGCCACGCCGGGCACGCGGACATCCTGCGCGAGCAGCTCGACGGAAGCACCGGGATGCGAGCGGACAACCTGAACCAGGAGCCGCACGACGACCGGTGGTGGGCCGACCACCGGTCACGGATCGAGTCCGCCGCCCGCGCCGCTGGCCGCACGGATCGGACATGATCCGTCCGTGACGACGAACAAGCGCGGGCTGGTCGACCTCCGGACCGGCTGGCTGCTCGTCGGTGTCGGGCTGGCGTGCGGAGTTGCTGCCGCGTTCATGCTGGTCAGCTCCGTGGGCCCGGCCTTCGACGACGCGTTCCTGAAGCATCCGTGCCCGACACCGTGCTCGGAGGTCCGCGACCTCGATGCCGGGCACTACCTGGTCTTCGAGCAGATCGGCCGATCCACCAGCGTCGGCCCGCTGTCCTCCACGACCCAGGGCCCGACGACCATCACGCCCGCCGACGTCGTGGTCACCTCACCGACCGGTCGGACCCTGGCGGTCGCCGAGCCGGGCACGTCCCAGACGATCGACCGCAACGGCTCCATCTACGGCGGCGCCGTCAGCTTCCACGTGCCGGAGGCTGGTCGCTACCGGGTGACCGTGAACGCCCCTGGCGAAACGCGAGTCCTCGTGGCGCCCGGGCTCGGCCAGACCTTCCTGCGAGCCCTCCCCGGGATCGCGGTGGCGGGTCTCGGGTTCGTCGCCGGAGCCACGGGCCTGGTGCTGCTGATCATCGCCTGGGTTCGCCGGCGCAGCGCGGCCAGGGCGACCTGACGACCCGTCGATGGCGACGGTGCGGCCTAGCGGCCGTTCGGACCGACGACCGCCAGCGTCTCGGGCCGACTGAAGAGGTCCGCGGCGAGCGCGTTCACCTCGTCGAGCGTGATCGCGTCGAGCCGGGCGAGCACCTCGTCCAGCGACAGCAGCCGGTCCTGGAACAGCTCGACCTCCCCGAGGCGGGTCATCCGCGACCCGGTGTCCTCGAGGCTGAGCACCAGCCCGCCCCGCATCTGGCCGCGACCGCGGTCGAGCTCCTCGGCGGTCAGGCCGGACTCGACGACCCGGACCAGCTCGGCCCGGACCACGTCGAGGACCTCGTCGGACTTGCTCGGGAGCGAGCCGACCGAGACGCCGACCATGCCGGCGTCGGAGTAGCTGGTGGCGAAGGAGTACACCGAGTACGCCAGGCCGCGGTGCTCGCGCACCTCCTGGAACAGCCGCGAGGACGACCCGCCCCCGAACGCCGCGTTCAGTACGCCGAGCGCGTAGCGGCGCTGGTCGGACCTGGTCATGCCGCGCATGCCGAGCACCTGGTTGACCTGCTCGAACGCACGACTGGTGCGCACGTCTCCGGCCTTCGTGGCCCGCGGTGTCACCGCCAGTCGCGGCGGCAGCGGCAGGGCGTCGACGTCGGCGAGGAAGTCCCGCCGGGAGAACGCCTTCCGGACCAGCCGGACCACGTCCGCGTGCACGACGTTGCCGGCGACGGCGACAGTCATCGCCGGAGCGACGTACCTGGTGCGGTAGTACCGCTCGACCTGCCGGCGGCTGAGCGCCTGGATCGACTCGGTGGTGCCGGCGATCGGGCGCGCCAGCGGCGTCCCGTGCCAGGCCTTGGCCGCGAAGAGGTTGTGCACGACGTCGTCGGGGTCGTCGTCGTGCATCGCAATCTCGTCGAGGATCACCTCGCGCTCCGCCTCGACGTCGGCCGGTGCGATCAGCGAGGCGGTCATCATGTCGCCGAGGACGTCGACCGCGATCGGCAGGTCCTCGTCGAGCACCCGCGCGTGGTAGCAGGTGTACTCCCGCGCGGTGTAGGCGTTGAACTCGCCACCGACGGCGTCCAGCGCAGACGAGATCTCCATCGCCGAGCGGGTGTCGGTGCCCTTGAACAGCAGGTGCTCGAGGAAGTGCGAGGCGCCGTTCAGCGTCGGCGACTCGTCACGCGAGCCGACGGCGACGAAGACCCCGATGGCCGCCGAGCGGACACCGGGGACGTGCTCGGTCACGACCCGCAGCCCTCCTCGAAGGACGGTCCGTCGGACCCCTTCGATGAGGGTGCGGGTCGTGCCGGGCTTCTGCTCAGCGGCGAGCGTCACTCTTCGGTGGACTCCGCCGAGTCACCCTCGGCGTCACCCTCGGGGGCGCCACCGTCCTCGACGACGGGCACCAGCGACAGCTTGCCGCGGTCGTCGATCTCGCCGATCTGGACCTGGATCTTCTGGCCGACCGAGACGACGTCCTCGACGTTGTCGACCCGCTTGCCGCCGGCGAGGGCACGCAGCTTGCTGATGTGCAGCAGGCCGTCCTTGCCGGGCATCAGCGAGACGAACGCACCGAAGTTGGTCGTCTTGACCACGGTGCCGAGGTAGCGCTCGCCGACCTCGGGCATCGTCGGGTTGGCGATCTGGTTGACCGCCTGCCGGGCCGCCTCGGCGGCCTCGCCGTTGGTCGCACCGATGTAGATCGTGCCGTCGTCCTCGATGGACAGCTTGGCGCCGGTGTCGTCCTGGATCTGGTTGATCACCTTGCCCTTGGGGCCGATGACCTCGCCGATCTTGTCGACGGGGATCTTCACGGTGATGATCCGCGGGGCGAACAGCGACATCTCCTCGGGCGTCGTGATGGCCTCGGCCATCACGTCGAGGATCGCCAGCCGCGCGTCGCGGGCCTGGGTCAGCGCACTGGCCAGCACGTCGGCCGGGATGCCGTCGAGCTTGGTGTCCAGCTGCAGCGCCGTCACGAACTCGCGGGTGCCGGCGACCTTGAAGTCCATGTCGCCGAAGGCGTCCTCGGCGCCGAGGATGTCGGTCAGCGCGACGTACCGCGTCTCGCCGTCGACCTGGTCGGAGACCAGGCCCATCGCGATGCCGGCCACCGGCGCCCGCAGCGGCACACCGGCCTGCAGCAGCGACAGGGTCGAGGCGCAGACCGAGCCCATCGAGGTGGACCCGTTGGAGCCCATCGCCTCGGAGAGCTGGCGGATGGCGTACGGGAACTCCTCGCGCGTGGGCAGCACCGGCAGCAGCGCCCGGCGGGCGAGCGCACCGTGGCCGACCTCGCGCCGCTTCGGCGAGCCGACGCGACCGGTCTCACCGGTGGAGAACGGCGGGAAGACGTACTTGTGCATGTAGCGCCGCGACGTCTCCGGGGAGAGCGTGTCGAGCTTCTGCTCCATGGTCAGCATGTCGAGGGTGGTGACGCCCAGGATCTGGGTCTCGCCGCGCTCGAACAGCGCCGAGCCGTGCACCCGCGGGATCACGGCGACCTCGGCGGACAGCGTCCGGATGTCGGTGAGGCCACGGCCGTCGATGCGGACCTTGTCGCGGAGCACCCGCTGGCGGACCAGCGACTTGTTCAGCGAGCGGAACGCCGCGCCGATCTCCTTCTCGCGGCCCTCGAACTGGCCACCGACCTTCTCCAGCAGGCTCGCCTTGATCTCGTCGAGGCGGTCCTCGCGCTCGTGCTTGCCGGCGATGGTCAGCGCGGCGGCGGTGTCGTCCTTGACCGCGGCCTCGACGGCGGCGTACACGTCGTCCTCGTAGTCGAGGAAGATCGGGAACTCCTGCACCGGCTTGGCGGCCTGCTTGGCCAGCTCGGCCTGGGCCTCGCACAGCTGCTTGATGAACGGCTTGGCCGCCTCGAGACCGCCGGCGACGACCTCCTCGGTCGGCGCCTGCTTGCCGTCCTGGACGAGGTTCCAGGTCTGCTCGGTGGCCTCGGCCTCGACCATCATGATCGCGACGTCACCGGTCTCGGTGACCCGCCCGGCGACGACCATGTCGAACACGGCCTCCTCGAGCTGGCTGTGCGTCGGGAAGGCGACCCACTGGCCGTCGATGAGCGCGACGCGGGTGCCGCCGACCGGGCCGCTGAACGGCAGGCCGGAGAGCTGGGTCGACGCCGACGCGGCGTTGATCGCGAGCACGTCGTACGGCGCGTCGGGGTTCAGCGCGAGCACGGTGATGACGACCTGGACCTCGTTGCGCAGGCCCTTCTTGAAGGTCGGGCGCAGCGGGCGGTCGATGAGCCGGCAGGTGAGGATCGCGTCCTCGCCGGGACGACCCTCGCTGCGGAAGAACGAGCCCGGGATGCGACCCGCGGCGTACATCCGCTCCTCGACGTCGATCGTCAGGGGGAAGAAGTCGAACTGGTCCTTGGGCTGCTTGCCGGCGGTGGTGGCCGAGAGCAGCATGGTGTCGTCGTCGAGGTAGGCGGTCACCGAACCGGCGGCCTGGCGGGCGAGCAGCCCGGTCTCGAACTTGACGGTGCGGGTGCCGAACTTGCCGTTGTCCAGAACGGTCTCGACGGCGGAAACGACGGGTCCCTCAGTCAAAGGGTTTCCCTTTCTCTTCGCGGAGCGAACCGCGAGCCCGTGTGGGCGCCTGCCCTGCATGGGGCCGGTCTTCGATCGAGGCCCACGGGATCTCGGCGCTTGCCGGAACCCGGAGGCCACTACCAAAGGCCGGCGTTCGCGGGCCGCTCCTGTGGGTGGTTGTTCTCTTCAGTTGTGATCCCAGCACACGATCTGTGCTGATTGAAGCAGCGGCGGCCCGCCCGAAGGAGGACCGCCGCGCGGAGTCATCGACGCAGGCCGAGGCGCTGCACGATCGAGCGGTAGCGCTCGATGTCGGTCTTCTCCAGGTAGTTCAGCAGTCGTCGACGCTGGCCGACGAGCAGCAGCAGGCCACGACGGCTGTGGTGGTCGTGCTTGTGCTCCTTGAGGTGCTCGGTCAGGTGGGAGATGCGGTGCGACAGCAGCGCGATCTGCACCTCCGGGGAGCCGGTGTCACCCTCGACAGTGGCGTACTCGGCGATGATCTTCTTCTTGGTCTCCGCGTCGGTACCGATGGACACGTGGACTCCCTTCTCTGTTCGCTGCGCGGCGCGCCGGGGCACATCCACCCGGGCACTCTTGATCCGCGGCCGATCGACGGCAACACCCAAGGCTATCAGCGGGTCCGGCAGAGCCGAAATCCTCCGTCAGGCGGCTCCCGGGGTCGTCCCGGACGCTCCCCCGCCGAGGATGTTGGTGAGCTCCTCGGCGAACCGGCCGGGGCTGGTCAGCAGCCAGCCGTGGCTGCCGTCGACGGTGCGGACGTCGGGGTTGCCGAGCGCAGCGCGCATCGACTCCAGGCAGGCCGCGGGCAGCACGCTGTCGTTGCGCCCCCACAGGATGACGACGGGCAGCCGACGCTTGCGGAGGTCCGCCAGCTCGCCGGTCAGGTCCGCCCCCCGGGCCAGGCGGCCGACCCGCCAGATCGCCCACGGCTGACGGAGCGCGTTCGGGATCGCGTCGGCCGCGATCACCGGCGCGATCCGGGTGGCCTCGCGCAGCGAGAACGCCTCGGCCGGCAGGTGGATCCCCCAGTCCCAGAGCGGACGCTCGCGCATGTGCCGGGCGCGACCGTGCCGGTCGGGCGTCCAGGCCGACCCGCCGATCGAGTTCACCAGCACCAGCCGGCTCACCCGTCTGGTCGCGTCGTGGGCGAACTGGATCGCCACGCCGCCGCCGAACGAGTGCCCGACCACGACCACCTTGCCGCGGATCTCCAGGGCGTCGAGGAACCGGCCGACCCAGTCGGCGTACCCGACGAGGCTGAACTCCTCGTCCGGGAGCTGCGAGGTGCCGCCGAACCCGGGCATCGCCGGCGCGTAGACCCGGACACCGGAGCGGGCCAGCCGGCGCAGCGCGTGCCGGTAGCTGCGGTGGTTGAGGCCCCAGCCGTGCAGGAACAGCACGGGCGGACCCTCGCCGGCCACGCCGTACACCGCGTCCCGCCCGTCCACCTCGACGTGCCGCCACACGAGCCGGTCGTCGGTCCCGGCCACGGTCACCATCGGCGCTCCTCTCACCGCAGGGGCCCGAGTCGTCTCCTGACTCCACTGTCGAGGTGCGGGTACGCCGCCGGGATGGGCCTTCCTTCCGCGGTGATGGGACCTTCGGCCCGGGCGGGATCAGCGGTCCGGGCGCTGGACGCCGGTCCTGATCCCCGGCAGCGACACGCTCGGCACCGCGGCCAGCGGGAACGGGGCCACCACCGGCGGGGTGCTCTCGGCGAACGCCGTCGCGCTCGGCTGCTCGCCCTCCTGGACCCGGCTCGGGATCGGGAAGACGTTCAGCACCTGGGTCGCACCGTTCGTCCAGGGGTAGTAGACCAGCGGCTTGCCCTCGTTGGGGTGAGCGATGTCGTCGACGTACTCGGGCTGGGTCACCACGTTGATCGGCTGGCCGACCTGGTTGAACAGCTGGACCCCGACCAGCGGGCGGCCCTGGGCGTCGTACGGGTAGATCTGGCTGACCCACTTCCCGTCCGCGTAGAGCCCGGCCTTGTCCACCGAGGCGCGCACCTCGTCGGCCCCGGCCCGGTAGCCGTCGTTCCAGCCGCGGCCGTACCGGTCGTCCGGGGCGCCGCCGTCGCGCGCCACGACCTGGACGAGGACCAGCGGGATCATCACCAGCGCGAACGCGTTGAGCAGCACCAGGACCAGGCGGGCGCCGGGGCCGCGTGACCCGCCGGGCCAGAAGGCGCCGCGCCCGAGCTGGACGCTCGCGACCACCGCGAGGAGCAGCAGGGCCCAGCCGAACCCGCGCAGGTGCGGTACGACGGTGAGGTCGCCGGCGTACCGCCCGCGACCGAAGAGCAGGTCGACCAGCTCGAGCGCCGCCCAGGCCCGCACGATCCACCACACCGGACGGAGCCAGTGCAGCAGCGGCGCCGCGTCACCCGGCAGCGCCTGCACCACGCGGTCGGTGCGCGCACGGCAGGCGTCGAGCGCGCGGTCGACGCGGTGCCACCACCCCCGGCGACCGGTCGGGCCTGCCATCTCCGGCTCCAGGCCCGCCGCCGCCCGCAGCTCGCGGGCGTAGGCGACCGGGTCGCCGAGCGCTCCCCGGCCACGCTCGGCGACCAGGTCGGTCAGGTCGGCCTCGAGGCCTTCGGTGATGTCGCGCTGCTCGTCGACGTCGAGGTCGGCCAGCTGGGCACGGACCGCGTCCAGGAACTCCTGCACCTCGGGGGCCACGGTCGGGGTGTCGGTGGTGCTCATGCGGTAACTCCCTCTCGAGTGCCCTTGAGGAGGCCGGTGACGGTGTTCGCGAAGACCGTCCAGTCGTCACGCTGCTGCTTGAGCTGCGTCCGACCGGTCGGGGTGATGCCGTAGTACTTGCGGTGCGGCCCGGACTCGGACGGCACCACGTAGGAGGTCAGCGCGCCGGAGGAGTACAGCCGCCGGAGCGTGCCGTAGACCGAGGCGTCGCCGACGTCGGAGAGCCCCCCGTCGCGGAGCCGACGGACGATGTCGTAGCCGTAGCCGTCCTCGCCGTCGACCACGGCCAGGACGGCCAGGTCGAGCACTCCCTTGAGGAGCTGGGTGGTGTCCATGCGGTGCACGGTACTACGGAATGCGCAGTAGTGTGCACAACGCAACGGCGTGTCGGAACGGCATGGAACGATCGGCCGCATGACCACCACCTCCCCGGCCGGGTCCACCACGAAGCTCGGCGTGTGCAACCTCTGCGAGGCGATCTGCGGCGTCGAGCTGACGATCGAGAAGGGTCCGCAGGGGGAGCGGGTCACGGCGATCCGCGGCAACGAGGCCGACCCGCTCTCGCATGGACACATCTGCCCGAAGGGCGTCGCGCTGGCGGACATCCACAGCGACCCCGACCGGTTGCGGGCGCCGGTCAGGAAGCTTCCGACCGGCGAGTGGGTCGAGACCAGCTGGGACGATGCCCTCGACCTGGTCGCGGACAACCTCGCCCAGGCGATCAACACCCATGGCAAGGACGCGCTCGGCCTCTACCTGGGCAACCCGAACGCCCACTCCCTCGGCTCGGCCACGCACGGCATCCGGCTGGTCAAGGCGTTCCGCACGCGCAACCGGTTCAGCGCCTCCTCGGTCGACCAGATCCCGCACCAGTTCGTCGCGTCGCTGATGTTCGGCCACCAGCTGATGATCCCGATCACCGACATCGACCGGACGTCGTACTTCCTGGTGTTCGGGGCGAACCCGATGGCCTCCAACGGCTCGCTGATGACGGTCCCCGACTTCCCGAACCGAGTCCGCGAGCTGAAGAAGCGCGGCGGGCGGATGGTGGTGCTCGACCCGCGCCGCACCGAGACGGCGAAGGTCGCCGACGAGCACTTCTTCGTGCGGCCCGGCACCGACGCGGTCGTGCTGCTGGCGATGCTGCACGTGCTGTTCGCCGACGGGCTCACCCGGCCGGCGGCGTACGTCGACCACGTCGAGCGGGTCCGCGACCTGGTCGCCGAGTTCACTCCGGAGTACGCCGCGTCGGTGAGCGGGGTGGCCGCCGCCGACATCCGCCGGATCACCCACGAGTACGCCGCCGCCGACGGCGCCGCGGCGTACGGCCGGATCGGGCTGTCCACGCAGGGTTTCGGCTCGGTCTGCCAGTGGGCACTGAACTGCCTGAACATCCTCTCGGGCAACCTCGACCGCGAGGGCGGGATGCTCTTCACCGAGCCGGCCGTCGACTTCGTCAAGCGCGGCCTGGTCGGTCGTGGGCACTACGACAAGTACCGCAGCCGGGTCCGTCGGGCGCCGGAGTACGGCGGCGAGCTGCCGGTCAGCGTGTTCGCCGAGGAGATCGAGACCCCGGGCGAGGGCCAGATCAGGGCGGTCCTGACGATCGCCGGCAACCCGGTGCTCTCCACCCCCGACGGCCGTCGGCTCGGCGAGGCGTTCGACAAGCTCGACTTCATGGCCGCGGTGGACATCTACCTCAACGAGACCACCCGGCACGCGGACGTCATCCTGCCGCCGACGACCGCACTCGAGCGCGACCACTACGACATCGTCTTCCACGGCCTGGCCGTGCGGAACACCGCGCGGTTCACACCGGCGGCGCTGCCCAAGCCCAGGGGTGCGCGTCACGACTGGGAGATCTTCCGGGACCTCACTCTCCGGATCCAGGCCCGCCTGGACCGCAAGCCGCCGCTGGCGGCGCGGCTGCGGGAGCGGCTGACCCTGTCGCTGAGCCCGACGTTCCTGATCGGGATGCTGCTGCGCACCGGCGGTCGCACGACCATCTCCGAGCTGCGCAAGCACCCCGAGGGTGTCGACCTGGGCCCGCTGCGCCCGACGCTGCCCGAGCGGCTGATGACCCGAGACAAGCGCATCGACCTCGCGCCCGAGGTGATCACCGCCGACGTGGCCCGGGTGCGGGAGTCGATGGCGGCCCTGACCGGCGACCTGGTGCTGATCGGGCGCCGGCACCAGCGGGACTGCAACTCCTGGATGCACAACACCGAGCGGCTGACCCGGGGCAAGGCCCGCCACCAGCTGCTGATGCACCCCGACGACCTGGCAGCGCGCGGCCTCGCCGACGGGTCGATGGTCACGGTGACCTCGCGGGTCGGGTCGGTCTCGGTCGAGGTGGCCGCCGCGGAGGACATGATGCCGGGCGTCGTCTCGCTCCCCCACGGCTACGGCCACCAGGTCGACGGCACCCGCCTCGGGCACGCCGCGAAGGTCACCGGGGTCTCGATCAACGACCTGACCGACCCGGACCTTCTGGACCTGTCCGGCAACGCGGCACTGAGCGGCGTGCCGGTCACGGTCGCGGCGGCCGGCTGACTACCGCTGCGCGAGAAGGGCGGCCCGGGTCCGAGGACCCGGACCACCCCTTCGCCTACCCGACGAGCTCGTACGCCGGGTCGCTCTCGACCACCGGCTCCCCCGTGGGCCGGTTCGCCCGCCGCGGCCACCAGGCCCGGTCGCCGAGCAGGACCAGCACGGCCGGCAGCAGCACCAGCCGGATCACCGTGGCGTCGAGGAGGATCGCCGCGGCCAGCCCGACGCCCATCATCTTCATCTCGAGCATGCTCAGCGTCGCGAAGATGGCGAACACCGAGACCATCACCGCGGCCGCACTCGTGACCACGCCCGCGGTGTCGGTGACGCCCTTCTCGACGGCCAGCCGGGCGGGCAGCCCGTTCTGCACGTGCTCGCGGACCCGGCCGAGGACGAAGACGTGGTAGTCCATCGACAGCCCGACGAGCACGACCAGGATGAACATCGGCAGCCAGTCGATGACGAACCCGGGCGAGGAGAAGTCGAGCGCGCCCTCGAACCAGCCGTGCTGGAAGACCAGGGTGAGCAGCCCGAACGCGACCCCGACCGACGCCAGGTTGAGCGCCGAGGAGACCACGGCGACGACCACGCTGCGGAACGCCCAGCCCATCGTGAGCATGGTCAGCAGCAGCACGAACCCGACCACGATCGGCAGGTAGTGGCGCAGGTGGTGTGCGCTGTCGTGGTCCTCGGCGACCGTGCCGCCCACGGCGTGCTCGGCACCCAGCCGGTCCAGGCCGGACAGCGCCGGTGGCACCAGGTCGCCGCGCAGGCGCTCGACCGCCCCGTCGACCCGCGGGTCCGACTCGTCGTACGGCATCAGCAGGTGCAGCACCGTCACGGTCCGGTCGGCCGAGACCACGAAGGGCTGGTCGAGCCCGTCGACGAAGTCGCCGGACCGCACCGCGTCGGCCTGGAGCGCGGTGAGGGCCGCGCGCACCCGGTCCTG
>Ga0255338_1005928_pt1 | contig 10792 bp, 4 predicted proteins | sample MeOH1_35cm_T4_19_FD_203715 | JGI IMG/M metagenome (GOLD analysis project Ga0255338, IMG submission 203715) | Sandy soil microbial communities from University of British Columbia, Vancouver, Canada - MeOH1_35cm_T4_195 | ecosystem: Engineered > Artificial ecosystem > Sand microcosm > Unclassified ... | reverse complement strand
TCGTATACCAGGGCGCCGTGAGCGACCAGTATGGCCCCACGTGGTCGCTGGATGCGCCGCGCCGCCGCTTTCTGGCAGATGCGCTCGAGGCGGTCGTGACCGGCGGCGCCCCGCAGGTGCCCGCAACCACCGCCCCCGGCTGCGCGCTCGAACATTCGGCCTCGCCGCCCGCACGGGCCGTTACCTATCACGGCCGGGTATCGCGGATCGTGCAAGCGAACTGCCTAGAGTGTCACCGAAAGGCGGGGCTAGCGCCGTTCTCGCTGGAGACGGCGGCGGACGTCTCGGCTCATGCTGCGATGATCGAGCGTGTGGTTGCGGCCGGACGAATGCCTCCCTGGTTCTCAGCGCCCGCCGAGGCAGGCAAGCCCAGCCGCTGGGCCAACGACCGCACGCTGGCACCAGACGATAAGCGCGATCTGCTGGGCTGGCTGCGGGGCTCCCGTCCCAGCGGCAAGATTGCCGACGCCCCCCTGCCACGCCAATACACTTCGGATTGGAGCATCGGCAAACCAGACGAGATCTTCCAGCTTGCCGAGCCCGTGCCCGTCAAGGCTGAGGGCACCATGCCCTACGTGGTGCGGGACGTGGAGACCCACTTCAGCGAGGACCGCTGGGTGCAGGCCATTGAAGTGGCGCCTACAGACCGCGCCGTGGTGCATCACGTGCTGGTGCTCCTCCGTGACGCCAACTCCCGGGGAGCCCCAGACGAGCACAGTGACTTCTTCGGCATCTACGTTCCGGGAAACAGCACCCTCGTCTATCCGGAGGGCTTCGCCAAGAAGATTCCGGCCGGCGCGCGGCTGCGCTTCCAGATTCACTACACGCCTAACGGCAGGGCCACCACCGACCAGACGCGCCTGGGCCTGAAGTTCGCCGCCCAACCGCCGGAGCACGAGGTACACGTGGCCGGCATCGCCAACCCGCGCCTTTCCATCCCTGCAGGTGCGGCGGACCACATGGAAACCGCCCGTCTCCCCGTTCCGATGGATGCGAAGATCCTCGCCTTCTTGCCGCACATGCACCTGCGCGGCAAGGCCGCGCGTTATGAAGTAGTCGCCCCGGGCGGCGCCCGGCAGACGCTGCTGGACGTACCGAAGTACGACTTCAACTGGCAGCTGTACTATCGCCTGGCCCAGCCGATACCGGTGAAGCGAGGGAGCCGCATCGAGTTCACCGGCCGTTTCGATAACAGCGCCGGCAACCCTGCCAATCCGGAACCGACCCGCACCGTGCGCTGGGGTCCGCAGACCACCGACGAGATGCTCCTCGGCTATCTGGAGTACTACCTAGACGCCCCCGGCCCCACAGCTAAACCGGGGGTAGCAACCCTATTCAGCCGCGCCGATCGCAATAACGACGGCAGGGTCACCCCGGACGAACTGCCGGACAAGCCCCTCTTTCAGAAGCTCGACGCTAACGGCGACGGTGCGATCACGCTTGAGGAGGCCGAGGCCCGTCTTCCGGGCCTCCAGCGCTGAACGGCAGTCTTCTGGACAGATAGCCGAAGGAGATCGGTAGCGAAGGTCCTCGCCATCGATCTCCTTGTCAGGGAGGGCAGCGCTCCTCCTTGACAAGGAGATCGAATTCCAAGTGCTTTGGCGGCCATATCCGACCACCGCACTCCTCCTGGCTAACGAACGGCGGGCTTCAGCAGGAGGTAGTCCAGGCCGAACATGTAACCTTTGTCCGCCCGCTCGTTGGCGCCCGTGACGGTGACCGAGAGCTCGTTGGCACCCACCTTCAGGGCGAATGCGCCCAGCTCAAGCTCATCCGTGGGCACGACTTCCGGGTTGTAGAAGTCGATTGGCGCGCCGGCGTTCTGGCCGTTAATGGCGAGCTGGTGCACACCGTAGTCGCGCGCCTTCAGGAAGCGACCGAAAACGCGGTACCGGCCGTCCGCCGGAACCTGGAAGCGTAGCACCAGGGTGTCGCCCGGCTTCGGCGTGTTCCGCCACCACAACTGGGCATCGCCGCTCAGGTCCGCCCACGGCTGCGGGCCAGCCGCGCCGGTTTGGCGGACCACCTCCATCGCCTCCCCTTCCAGCGCTCCCGCCACCTTCACCGGCTGATAGGGCAACACGCTCCGCACCACCAGGTCCGCCGCCTTCAGCGGCGCGAAGCCGCTTCGCGCGCCGGGCGCCGCATACCAGTAGGCAACGGTCGCCAGATTGATGACGCGGTCTTCCCAATGCCAGAGCTCCATGTCGAACTTCAGCTTCCGGTTGAACGGGATGCGATCCATGATGTGGAAGCGGTTGTTGCTGTAGGTGCCGTAATTCCCGGGACCGCTCTGGGTGCGCGGTTGGCTGTGATAGGCGTGGCTGAACTTGGCCGTGTCGCACCACGCATAACCGAAGTAGTCCTCCGTGCCCGTGCCGAAGAAACTGGGGAAGCTCTCGCCGTCTACGTAAATCTTCTCGTCCCCCTCGCCCCACCACGCACGCACCGGGTTGTCTACGGCCAGCGAAATCCCGGCAAACACGCCCTTACCTTCCACCTGCAGATGCGTGAGGTCGGACATCGGCCGCGTTTTCAGGTCATTCCGGGCGATGTACCCCGCACTGAAGTGCATGGAATTGGCGCTCCAGCGATAGGGAGCCGTGCCGATTTCGCCTTGCAGCGTTACCGGCGCCTCACCGAGGTTGACCAGCCGGACCTCCGCCTCTCGCCGGAACGGCATCACCCAATGGCTCCACAGCGTGCCATGGTCAGTGCCCCCCACCGGAAGCGTGGCGTAGGTGTTCAAGCCGGGCGCAGCGCCGAAGAAGTCCCCGAGGGGAGCTTCCACCGTCTGCTCCCCGTCGAACGAAATCCGGGCTACCACCCCGCGAAGCGCCGCGGCCACGTCTTTCGCCTCCGGCCGCACGAGAAGCTGGCAGATAGCGCGGGGACCCCGGATCTTCGCCAGACTTGCGGACGCGCCCGGGGCGAGCGTCAACCGGTACTTGTCCGTTTTGTCCGGCGGCATCCCCGCTCGCTCGGGATCCGCTAACCGAGCGGCGGTGGCGAAGATGTCTTCCCGCGCCGTCTGCAACTCCGGTGCGGTGAACGATTGGACCTTGGCGTTGCTGGTGTACGTGCGGTAGTCCACCTGGTAGTACGGTTTGCCCTCGTCACACGTAATCTTGCACGAGCGGGCGTATGGAATCGGGAAATAGAGGTTGTAGCCGCGAGCCCTTATCCCCGCCAGTGGGGACGGGAGCTCCCGCACTTTCCCGCCCAGCAGGTCCTCCATCTTCCCTTCCAGCACCGGCTGCGGCTGACCGTCCACGTAGATGCGCAGCGTCCCGCTCGGGTTCGCAGACCAGATACGCACCACGGCGCCCGGCCCCCGGGCGTCCATCATCACCTGTTCTTTTCGCCGTTCCCGCTCCTCCACCCGGAGGAACTGGCCCCAGTCGTCATTCGCGAACCAGGATGCGTTTCCAGGTGCGGTCGAACGGCGGTCGTAGGAGGCGAATTGGCGCGTGGTGTATTCGGGCGCGGGAAATTCCGCCATCCGGCGCAGGTCGGTCATCTCCGCTAACAGGCTGCGCGTGGTGATCGTCCCCTCGGCGACTGTCGCTGCGAGCAGCGATGCGGTCAACAGCAACCCGCTGAAGATGGCAGCGGTGGAGAGAGCGAGCAGTGGCTTTACCGGAAAACGCGTCGTCATCGGGCGATTCATCCCACGTCGATGGCAGAGTTACGGTATCAGAGGTCCCGGACCGTCCCAGAGCCGGCAGCCTAGAGTTCTATGCGGGTGCCGAGGACCTTAAGGAACTGCGCGAGCCACTCAGGATGCGCGGGCCACGCGGGCGCGGTTACCAGATTGCCGCACGTGTGCGCGGCAGTCACGGCGACATCCATCCACTTCCCGCCCGCCAGGGTCACTTCCGGACCGCAGGCCGGGTACGCGCTGCACGACTTGCCGGCCAGCACGCCGGCGGCGGCGAGAAGCTGCGCGCCGTGGCAGATCGCGGCGATCGGCTTGTCCGCCTGCGCGAAGTGCCGCACGATCTCCAGCACCCGCGGATTGAGGCGGAGGTACTCCGGAGCCCGGCCACCGGGGATCACCAGGGCGTCGAACGCTTCCGGTCGGACCTCCTCAAAGCTGGCGTTGAGCGCGAAGTTATGGCCCGGCTTTTCGCTGTAGGTCTGGTCGCCCTCGAAGTCGTGGATCGCGGTACGCACTCGGTCGCCGGCGACCTTGTCCGGGCAAACGGCCGAGACGATGTGTCCCACCATCTGCAGCGCCTGGAACGGGACCATCACCTCATAGTCCTCCACGAAGTCTCCGACGAGGAATAGGATACGCTTCGCGCTCATCTCATCTCCCAAAGTCGCACGCTGTCCGGAGCAGATCCCCGCTAAAGAAGGTAACCTTTCTTTATAGGCCATGGAGCTGCCGCTCTCCTTCCGTGGGGGCTGGCCCTAACACTACTGCCAGGCATCGACGATGCGCCATACTGCGACGACGGGGGCGACGCGGTTTCCGATAGCCGGGCAGATCCTTCCGGGACCGCGCTGCACGCGTCCTGCGGCTTTGAAAAAGGCTCAGGACAGAGTGTTTGGGCTGATCCGCCTCGGGTATAAGCTGAACGGAAGAGCGATCAGAAAGATCGCCGAGAAGAAACAGATCGAGTTGGGGATAGGGAACACTTACAACCGAATAACGGCATTAACAACTGAATAGCGGTTCCTCTCCCAAGTGGGAGAAACAACTAAAGAGCGAGGCCTTAGGGCCGACAGACAACTGAAGAGTGGCGACTGCTCCCCAGGGAGCTACAACTGAATACCGAACATTGCGACCTGACGGTCCTTCGGGGCCGAGTAACTAATAGACACAGTCTTCTTCGGTGGAGCCTCCATTCGGGGCTTCGGGCAGTGAGCGCCAGCCGGACGAGACGGGGCAAAAGCCCGCCGACCCAAGCGTCGGCGGGCTTTTTGTCGCGTGGATGCAGCCGATGTTGCTGCTGACGGCGGAGGCTCGAGGGCGGTAGAAAAGGATGGGCGCTAGACGCGTCCCGCTGGAGCGGTGATTCCTCAAGCCGGAATCGCACCGTCTACAACGTTCCCGGTGGCGCGGTAGAGGCGGTGAACGGTACAAGTAAAAGGCTAGCTCCTCCGGTCGAACTCCGTGGCTCGTTGGTAGAGCTTCGGCAGTTACGCACTCCTTCCGGTTGATTCCGGCTTTTCCAGGCTCAGGGTGTCGGTCATGGTGAGTAAGGCAACAACTTCGCGGAGACGGCTATGCCTCGTGGGGCTGGCTTTACCGCTTGCCGTCTTGGCCGCAGGTCGAGTGAAGGCGGCGGACCCGGCACCGATTGTGGAAGCCATCGAGTTTGCCGGTCTCAATAACCTGGGCGAGACGCCGTTGCGGCGGGCGTTGACACTGAACGCTGGCGAGCCGTTTACGGCCGCTGAAATGGAAGCGGACCGCAAGGCGCTGCTTGCCCTCGGCTTCTTCCGCAGTGTATCAGCCGCCCAGCGCACCCAAAACGGACGCACGCAGATCACCTACCGCCTCGCGGAACTGCCGCAGGTGCTTCACATCCGCGTGAGCGGCAACTCCGTGGTAGAGCGGCGCGCGATCCAGGGAGTCATCTCGACGCGACTGGGGCAAGTACTCTGCCTGCCCCAGTTACAGGACGACGTCCGCGCGATCGAGCGGCTGTACCGTGAGCGAGGTTACGTGGCCCGGCTGGACGACAAGCCGCTGGACGAGGCCACCCGCACCGGGATCATCGGCTTCGCGATCATGGAGGTGCGTATCGAGACCGTGGACCTGGAAGGCGGCTCGGAGAAGCTCCGAGAGCGTGCTCGCCGGGAGCTCCGGGAGGTGGCACCCGGTCTCTACCAGCCCGAGGCCGTGAGCGAGGATCAGCAGCGATTGCTCCAATTGAAGGGGGTGCACGGCGCGTTAGCCCGCGTCGAGCCGAGTGGTCCCGGAATGGTGCGCATCCACTGGACACTGAACCCGGAAAAGTCTTAACGCTCCGGAGCCCAATGGCTTCCGACCTCTTCCATCCAGAAACGAAGAAACGCCCCGGCCTGATGGCCGGGGCGTTTCTTCGTTTCTGCGAGGTATCTTCCTCTCGGAAACTAGTGCCTCTTCACCTTCAGCTTCCCGGCAATCACGAAGTTGCCGTTGCTGGTGGCGCTGACGCCGTCCTGGCTCTTCCAGACTACCTTCACCTTGCACTTCTTGGCGGTCTTACCGGTCACCTGCCAGGTGGCGCTGCCATCGTTCGCCGTGTCCTGGATGATGATCTGGTAAGTCTTGCCTCCATTGCGCGAGAGGAGGATGTCCACGGTGCCCCCCGCAGTAATCGCGGGACCTTCCCAGGTGATCGTCTCCCGGCTGGCGAGGTGCCATACGGAAGTAGAGGTCGGCGACGTGACCTGCAGAGTTGCCGCGGAGATGGAGAACGGCTTGTCGCTCACGTCCGCGATTTCCGGCCGGTCGTGCGAGCTCACCCGAATCCGAGCGCTGGTGGAGACGGCGCCTGATACGTCCCAGGCCTCGGATCCATCGTTCGCGACGTTCGTCTTCAGCGGCGCCCAGGTGGAGCCATTGTCGAGTGACAGCTCGATGTCGATGCCGCCGATCACGCCCACGCTGTGCCAGGTGACGGTTTGCGTGGTGCCCAGCAGCCAGGTCTGGCCGCCATTCGGTGCTCCGACGGAGACGGTCGGAGTGGCGATACTGAAGGGACCGTCGCTTTGATCAGTCACCTGCGGCTGCCCGAGGGCCGTGATCCTGATCCGGGCGGCTGAGGCGTTTACGCCGCTAGTCAGCCACTCTTGCAGACCGTCGTTCTCGGTCCGGTCGAACAGGATCTCCCATGTCGTTCCCCCATCGCGAGTTAACTCGATGCGGACGCCGCCATCGAAGCCCTTTGCGCTCCAGGTGATCGGCTGCACGCTGCCGGTGAACCAGCGCTGGCCGCCGTTCGGCGACGTAACCGTGATGGTGGGCGTCACGATGCTGAACGAGGACATGCTACTCGCCGTAACGCTCGCATTATCGAGCGAGGTCACCCGGAGCACGGCGTTGGAGGTGTCCGGTCCGGTGACCGGATTCCACTGCTCGGAGCCATCGTTTGCCGTGCTTGCGAACAGCGTCTCCCAGGTGTTCCCGCCGTCCCGGCTGAGATCCAGGCGGACCCGACCCGGCACACCTTCAGAAGTCCACTTCAACGTAGCTGCCTGGCCCACGCGAAGCTCCTCGCCGCCCGCCGGCGAAACCACCGACATGCTTGGCTGGATGATGGAGAACACCGTGTCGCTCTCATCTGCCGCCAGGTAGTCGTGCGCCTTCACGCGGATGAGCGCTCCGGCGGTCACGGTGTTGCCAACCACCCAGGTCGCCGTTCCACCGTTCGGCTGATCGGAGAAGAGCGGGATGAATGTCTCTCCGCCGTCCACACTGAGGCTGATATCCACGGTTCCAATGATGTCTTGCGGATCCCAGGTTATCGTCTGGGTCGAACCCACGCCGAATACCTCGCCGCCATTGGGACTGGTTACCTTCACGTGCATCTCCTTGATGGAGAACACGTCGCTCAAACCGAACTGCGTGGGATCGACTACGGACGATACCCGGATACGAGCGCCCGACAGAGAGCTGGATGCCGGCCCGGTGACCTTCCAATCGAACGTTCCCACCGCCTGCGAGTTGTCGGCGTTCACCGCAAGCAATTCCCAGGTGGCTCCGCCGTTGCGGCTGAGTTCCACGTTCACGGTGCCCTTGATACCGACGGTGCTCCACCGGACGGTGTGCGTCGTCTCAATGTACCAGGTGTCGCCGCTCACAGGGGCCAGGACCGCCAGCGTCGGCTGCTGGACCTTGAAGTCCGCAGTCTGGGCAATCCGCGACGGTGCCTGGTTGGCGGTGATGCGAATGCGCGCCGTGTCGGACACCTGGGCTGCACTGGGGGTCCAGGTGAAGACACCCGTGTTGCTAGCAGCTCCGGCAATCGTCGTCCAATTGACGCCGCTGTCTTTGCTGAATTCGATCAGCACGTCTTCGCCGGCGCCGAGCGGCACACCGTCCCACCGGATCTGGTAGGGTCGGCCGACGGGAATGCTTTCACCGGCCGCCGGAAGCAACATTCTGAAGTACGGGTTCTGGATGATGAAATCACCGTCGGTGTCGTCCACCTGTACCGGATCTTCCACCGAAATCACGCGGACGCGGCCGTGGGTGGTTTCGGGACCGCTCACCAGCCAATTGAAGCTGCCGTCCGTTACGGGAACAGTGGCCACCGTGGTCCAGGTGGCGCCGCTATCGCGGGAGGTTTGGACGCTTACGTCCCCCACTACCCCCACCTGGGTCCAGGTAATCGGGTGCGTGGTAGCGACAGCCCAGCGATCACCAGGCGCCGGCGAGGTGACGGTGATCCGTCCGGTATCGCGGCCCACCATCGTGAGACACCACTGGTTGACCCGCCCAACGTCGCCGGGGTTCAGGTCGCGGACCCGCAGCTTCCAGGTTCCGTTGCTGCGCTTTCCGTAGAGGGTGGTCAGCGGCTCGACGGGAAGCGTGAGCTTCACCTTATTGCGGTACCCGTACCCGTATGTGGTGTTCAGGTCGGCGGTGCCTTCACCGGTCTCGTCGTGTAGGAGAATGGTGGTCCCATCCGGATGGACCAACGCGATTTCGAGGTCGCCGATGAACGGATGAGTAATGTCGACCTTAACGTCCAAAGAGCGGATGATCAGGTCTTCCGTAAAGTCGATCGGGATCTCGGTCCAGGTCGGCTCGTTGTCCGGGATTGCAGTGCCACCGGAAGCGCTGCATATAGGGCCGGAAAGATGACCGTCCGAGATGGTAAAGTCCGCGGCGCTAATGCCGTAATCCGCCGGATCCGCCGCGTTGGAAACCCGCACGCGGCACGTCTTGCTGAACGGCCCGGTTACGGTCCAGGTATAGCTACCGGTGTCCGGGGTGAGCGCGGTGATCGGCGTCGGATCCCAGGTCGCGCCACCGTCGCGGGAAACCTCGATCTTCACGCCGGCCTGCCGGGCGCCCCCACCACTGTCCCACTGAATGTCTACCTGCTGGCCCACGGTGTACATCTCGCCGCCGTCCGGCTCGAGGAGATCGATGCCCTCAACGACGAGAATGGTGACCGAGGACTGCGTGTAGTTTCCGTTCACGTCCTCGGCCGTGTAGACGATCTCATACGTGCCCAGACTTGCCTTCGACGGGATCCACGTAAACTGGCTCTGCACCGGGCCGCCCGTGGTAGGGAGCGATGCAATGTGGCGCGCGCCGGCCGGAATGCCGGTGCTGTTGAGCCTCATCGCATCGCCGTCGGGGTCCGTGGCCTGAACGAGGTAGGTAAGCGGGCGGCCTACCACTGCCGTAATCAGCGACCCGTTTGCGGGGGTGGGGGGCACGGTGAACACCGGCGCGGAGCCGCCGCCGGAGAAGCCAACCTCAAAGATGAAGTCGACGGCGACCTTTCCAATAGCGGTGCCAGCGCCGCCGTATTCCTCGATTACCACCTGGGTGGACCAGAGACCGGATCCCAGATTTGCTGGTACCGTGTATTCGCCCGTGACCGGATCGATGGTGGCACCGGGCGGCTGGGAGAACGCGCCCCCTGCCTCGCTGAATGTCGCAAAGCGGTAACGCAGCGTATTACCGTCCGCGTCGAACGCCGGAACAAAGAAGCTACTTCCGCCTTGCGGAACGAAGAACTGCGTCGGCATTGCCGAGACTGCGGACTGGTCGTTCGCCGTCAGGTCTACGTTCGTTTCGACACGGAACGTGCTGAACGCGTTATTCCGCAGGTTGTTCGGGCGGGAGAACATCGCACCGCCGGCGCCGTTGAAGTTGACGCCAATGGATGCCAGCCAGGGCGTCCCTGCGTCCGTGCCCGTTAGGTCCAGCGGCGTCGGATAGGTGAACTGGATGTGGTCCAGTCCGGTATCCGGATCGATGGCTCGCGCGATCACCGTGTCACGCGCGGCATCGATGGCCACCGCCACGAATTCCAGGCCGCTGCCGGATAACCCGGCTGCGGGCGCGAAACGAGGCGTGATTGGCGTTGCGGGGAAGGTCGCGACATCGTCATCGAAGTTCAGCACGATGCCCAGAGGGGCGTCCGTGAAACGGTCGCCGACTCCCACGAAGCCATCGCGGGATCTACCCGGATAAGCACTTCGCCGGAAGCCGCATGTAACCGTGAACTCTGCGGTGACGGGCGACACCTTCCGCCAGGAAAGATGGCCGTATTGGAATTCGACGGCGGCCGCTGCCGGCTTTGCCCCGCCGAGGGTTGCTAGCCCCAGCACGGCCGTGACGATCAGTAGCCGTAAGAATGAACACAGATGACGCATAGTGTATCTCTTTACAAGGCCGGGACTAACTGACCTGCAGATCTCGAAAGCGAGACGCGTAGGTCGTATTTAACCAGTAGATAGGGGACGCCGTGATGCACGAACTTCAACGTCCGGAGCGATTTTTCGCCTTCTTCTGCTTTACGATCTGAAACGTTCCACGGCTCTCCGCCTGGAGCGACACCAGGGCAGTGGGAGCCCAAACCACTCGGATCTTCGCTTTGGGACTTAGCGCGCCGGAGACCCCCCAGGCCTGCGCACCATCGTTGGGAGTATCGTCGAAGAGCGTGACCCAGCCTTCCCGCTTATTGCGGAACAGCTCGATACGGACGCTTCCCGTCCCCACGGCGCTCCCGCTCCATTCGATGATGCGTTGATCACCCACTGGCCACTTCTCTCCCCCATGCGGGGTCACCAGGAACAGGGTGGGGGCCACGAGATTGAATGTCCCACTCTC
>Ga0255338_1005926_pt1 | contig 10799 bp, 6 predicted proteins | sample MeOH1_35cm_T4_19_FD_203715 | JGI IMG/M metagenome (GOLD analysis project Ga0255338, IMG submission 203715) | Sandy soil microbial communities from University of British Columbia, Vancouver, Canada - MeOH1_35cm_T4_195 | ecosystem: Engineered > Artificial ecosystem > Sand microcosm > Unclassified ... | reverse complement strand
CTGGGCAAGTACCTCGGCGTGCCGGTCGATATCGACCGGCACGCCGAGGTACTTGCCCAGCAGGTTGGCCACGTCGACATCGTAGCCGGCGGGTTTGCCGGTGGCGTCGGTGGTGCCGAAGGGCGGCGCGCCCGTCACCACGCCGATGGTGACCTTGCCCTTCTTGACGATCTCGGCGACGGTCTGTGCCTGGACCCCGGCCGAGGCGCTGGCCAGGACCAGCAGCGTGAGCACGGGCGCGGCGATGTGGCGCAACAAGCGTTGGATAGTCATCAATGTCTCCTGCACGTTCTGTGGAATATGTCGCTGGCGTCGCAGCGTTCGGCAAGTACGGTTTCTGAAACCGGTTTCAGGATTATAGGAAACCGGTTTCAGAACTCCAGCAGTGGAAACCCTTACGGGCAAACCGAGCTTGGACAGGTGGAGGGCAGGTGGAGAATTGGGCGCATGCGTAGACCCGCTACCCGGAGGGCAGCGGGTCTACGCGCGCTTCACGCGCGCACGCCGGAGGGCGAGGGGATGGGAATCAGCCGCGGCGGCTGGAGCCGCGCCTGACCAGGGTACCGGGCAACAGGACCTGGCGCGGCGCCAGTTGCGCGCCTTGCAGGCGCTCGATCAGGCAGTTGGTGGCCACGCGTCCGATATCGTCGGTGGGCTGGGCGATGGTGCTCAGGCCGGGGCCGACCAGGGCAGCCCATTCCGGATCGTCGAAGCCGACCAGGCCGAGGTCGGTGCCGAGCTGCCACCCCAGCCTGGCGGCGGCGGCGGCCACGCGCAGCGAGATCACCGCATTGGCCGCGAGCACGGCCACGGGCGCTTTGCCCGCTCCCTTGCGCAGTGCGCGCAGCGCTTCGTCCAGGGCATCGTCGTCACCGCTACGGGCTTCGAACACGCTTCCGTCAAGGGAGTCCGCATGCTCTGCGATGAAGTTCTGGAAGGCCCGGGCCCGCTCGTTGCGCGAGCTGATGGCCTTGATCGGCTCGCTGATGAAGAGCAGGCGCCGGTAGCCGGCTTCGAGCAGGTGGCCGGCAGCCTCGTGGACCGCGGAAAGGTTGTCCAGGGCAACCAGGTCGACTTCCGCATCGCCCACTTTCCGGTCGACCAGCACTACCGGTTTGCCCAGCTGCGCCGCATCGGCAAGCGCGCCGGCGTCGTGGCCCAGCGTGTGCAGGATGAAGCCTTCGACCCGGTAGGCCGACAGCGAGCGGATGGCTTCGCGTTCCAGTTGCTCGTCATTGCCCAGGTTGAACAGCATCACCATGTAGCCCGCGTCGCGGCAGGCCTTCTCCACGCCACGCAGCACGGCCACGGAGAATGAGTTGGAAACATCCGCCACCACCAGCCCGATCAGGCGCGACTTGCCGCGCTTCAGCGCCTGCGCCATGGGACTCGGGCTGTAGCCCAGCTCGCGCACGGCCGCGGCGACGCGTGCCTCCACGTCGGCGGACAGTTGCTCGCCGCCCCGGTTCAGGTAGCGCGATACGGTGGCTTTCGAGACGCCCGCATAGTCGGCAACGTCCTGGATGGTGAGTTTCTCAGCGGGCTTCAGGTTGGGCGTGGGTTGAGTCACAGGGCGTGGCATGGGAGAAATCGGTCTCGGTGAAACCAGTTTCACGATTATGCATCGGGCATCACCGAATTTGCCAGCGCCCCGGCTGCGCGGGCTGGCAGACCACACTGCGGGAAGATTCGCGCACTATACTTTTCCTGCACCCGACGACGAAGCCGCTTCCAGGCAGGTTGCCGGGCGCAATGCGCTGGCAGCCGCCCTGCCGGCAAGAGCACTGCATCGCTCGTGGTGATGAGGTTACGCAATGAACCGCATTGTGACTCGGGTATTTGCCGCAGTTGTCATTGCCGGCTGCGCCGCGCCCCCACCGCCGCCGCCCTCAGCCACACTCGACTACAAGAGCCGTGCCCTGAGCCGTACCGACGGCGGTTTGCGGGTGTCGGCCGCCGTTCTTTCGAATGAGGAAAGCGCGGAAGTGTATCGGGTTCCGCTGGCGAGGCTGCAGATACAGCCCGTCTGGATCGAGGTCACCAACAACGACGACCGGGGCTATTACCTGATGTCGTCGGGTCTTGACCCGGGGTTCTTTCCGGCGTCCGAGGCAGCCGAGGCATTTTCACAGGGCGGCTCGCCTGACGAAAAGGCCAGCGTCGACCAGCGCTTCCGCCAGCTCGCCTTCCGCAATCCGGTCCGGCCCGGACAGACCGTGTCGGGGTTCGTGCTGACAAACGCGAGCGAGGGGGCGAAGCTCGTCCAGTTGGACCTGGTGGCGAGCGGGCGCGCCAAGACATTCTCGATCCTCATGGTCGTGCCAGGCTTCCATGCCGACTACCACACCAGCGAAGTCTTCCGGCGCGAGATCTATCCGCCCGAGGAAATCGTGGACTACACGGATGACGAGGCCTTCCGCGCGGCACTCGAGGCCCTGCCGTGCTGTGTCACCAACAAGGATGGCTCGAAGAACGGCGACCCGCTCAACCTGGTGGTCGTGGGCGGCATCGACGATGCGTTTCCCGCGTTCGTGCGCCGCAGCTGGCGGCCGACCGAGCAGAAGTGGTCGGGTGCGATCACAAAGATGATTACCTCTGCGCTCAAGGGCGAGCCCTATGTCAATGCGCCGGTGAGCGATCTGTACCTGTTCGGACGCGCGCAGGACCTGGCATTGCAGAAGGCGCGCGACAACATTCACCAGCGCAACCATCTGCGTCTGTGGCTTAGTCCGATGCGCTATCACGGCAAATCGGTGTGGGTGGGCCAGATCAGCCGCGATATCGGCGTGCGTCTCACCATTCACTCGCCAACGCTGACGACGCACAAGGTCGATCCGGACGTGGACGAAGCGCGCACGGCGCTGGCGGAGGATATGGCCTATTCCCAGAGTCTCAACAAGATCGGGCAGGTGAAAGGCGTGGGCGCGGCGCCGCGAAGCGCCCCGCGCGAGAACCTGACCACGGACCCGTATTTCACGGACGGCTATCGCCAGATACTGGTATTCGACCGTAAGCCAACATCGCTCTCGGCGATCGAGTTCTTCCCGTGGAGCGCGATCTATCAGACCGATGCCGCGCGCCAGGGAGCGAAACAATGAGCGTGTTGCCGCTGTTGCATCCTGCGCTACGGTACGCGGCGGGCATGGCGATCCTCTCGCTTGCCGTGGCCGGCTGCGCGACATGGCAAGCGCCCGCCAGTGCCGACGACGCCCCGCTACGCGAGCGCGCGGTGAGCGAAACCAGGCAGGGCGTGCGCGTGAGCGCCGCAGTGCTGGGCACGGAAGACAGCAAGCGCATGTTCGGCGCCGACATCAACAAGACCAACGTGCAGCCCGTATGGTTCGAGGTGCATAACGGAACTTCGCAGCCGTTATGGCTGTTGCGCTCGGGAACGGATCCGGATTACTTTTCGCCGCTCGAAGTCGCGTGGTCCCTGCATGGCACGTTCAGCGGGGCAACGAATGCGCGCATTGACGACTACTTCAATAAACTCGGGTTCAAGAATCCGATTCCGCCGGGGACGACGCACGAGGGCATCCTGTTCACCAATCCCGACCGCATTACGAAGCTCGTCAATGTTGATTTGTTCGGGACCAGGACGCTGATCCCGTTCAGCCTCTTCGTGCGCGTGCCCGACGATATCTCGGATGCGGGTTTTGCGCGGTATATCTTCCAGTATCCGGATTCCGCGGTCACGGACTACAAAGACCTTGCCTCGCTGAGAGCCGCACTCGAACGATTGCCTTGCTGCGCCACCGATGCGCTCGGCTCGGCGCAGGGCGATCCGTTGAATGTGCTGATTGTCGGGGAACTCGGCGACATCGGCGCGGCCGCGGTGCGGCGTAGTTACCGCCGCGATTCGCGCGAGGGCGACACCGGGCAACGGGTCTTCGGGCGCGCGCCGGACGCGGTGCTGCGCAAGCAGGCGCAAGGCGGCGCGCCGTCGACCTGGGTACGCGTGTGGCTGGCGCCCATTCGCTTTCAGGGGCAGCCCGTTTACCTCGCGCAGGCAGGCCGGCCTGTCGGCGGACGCTTCGCGCCAGCCGGCACGGCAAAGATCGTCCTGCACGAGGATGTCGACGAGGCCAGGAACCTCCTGATCCAGGACATGATGTACTCAGGCGGTCTCGACAAGCTCGGATTCGTGAACGGTGTCGGTCCGGCGCCGCAGGCGCAACCGCGGACAACGCTGGATGGCGCCCGCTATTTTACGGACGGGCTGCGCGCGGTGCTGTTCTTTGCGCAACGGCCGCTGAGTCTTTCCGAAGTGGAAATTCTTGACTGGGTACCTTATTTGGAGGGGCGCGAAGGCGCTTCACCCAAGGAGAGCGGCAATGCGCGCAAGTGATTTGGTCCCGGAGCCGCCGCAGGCCGTAGCCGGGCAGCCGGCTGGCGGCGTCCGCGCGCGGTTGACCGGCGGCGTCTTGCCGGGAGTCATCGCGGCTTGCCTCGTGCTCGGCGGATGCGCGTCGAAGCCGCTGATCCCTTACTCCACCGATACGCCGCCTTTGGCACTGCTTCCCGCATCGCAGTCCGGCGTGCAGGACAAACGGGCGCGTTTCCGCGAGATCTTCTGCGCGGTGCTGCAGGCGCGCGGACCGGAGCTTCCCGATTACCGGCCCTGTGAAGACGCGCTGAACCGGATAGGCACCGAGCCTGCCGGCACCGGCAAGCCCGTCGATCTGGGTCCATCCATGCGGCACCTGGTCGCGGTGGTAGTGCCGGGCATCGGCTATGAATGCTTCGAGCCGTGGCTGAACGCGCCCGGCACCGTCCCGAAACACCTGCGGGAGTTCGGCTATGACGGCATGCTGCTCAAGGTCGATGCGCTGTCGGGTTCGGCCAATAACGCGCGCCAGATCCGCGACGCGATCATGGCCATGCCGCCGGCCGCGGGAGCGCCGCGCCTGGTGCTGGTCGGCTACTCGAAGGGCGCGCCTGACATCCTCCAGGCCGTGGTGGCGTATCCGGAGATCCGCAGCCGCGTGGCGGCGGTGGTCAGCGCAGCCGGCGCCGTCGGCGGCTCGGCGCTTGCCAATGACGCCGAGCAATACCAGGCGGACATGCTGCGGCATTTCCCGGGCGCAACCTGCGATTCGGGAGATGGCGGCGCGGTGGAGAGCCTGCGGCCCGCGATACGCAAGGCATGGCTGGCGGGAAACCCGTTGCCCCGCGACGTGCGCTACTACTCGCTCGTGACGCTGCCGCGGCCGGAACGCATCTCGTCGATCCTGACTTCGAGCTATGACAAGCTCGCGCGTATCGACGGGCGCAACGACAGCCAGGTGGTCTTCTACGACCAGATCGTGCCCGGCAGTACGCTGATGGGCTACGTCAATGCGGACCACTGGGCGCTGGCAGTACCCATCGCCCGGACGCATACCACCATCGGCTCGATGTTCGTGACGCAGAACGCCTATCCGCGCGAGGCGCTGACGGAAGCGGTGCTGCGCTTTGTGGAGGAGGACCTGGCGGCGCCGGGTCCGGCACGCGGCGGTATGTGACATGTGACATGTGCCCCACCGTGTCGCGAAGCCGGACACCGCCATCCCGGCGGACTCAGGCAGGCAGCGTGCGGACGGCCCCGGCAGGGCATGGGACCAGGAAGCCGTGCGAGGGTGCCAGCCATGCGACGTCCTCGCGGGGCAGGGCGGCCAGGGAGTCGATGCGGGCATCCGTATCGCTGCCGGTGAACAAGGTCCTTTCCTCTTCGAGGAGGTAGCACAGGTGGCCGGATGCATGGCCGGAGCCATGACATACGCGCAGCGTGCAGCCCTCGCCAATGGGCAGGCGCTCGCCGTGCCGCAGTTCGCCCCCGGGCAGTTGCGCACCGGTGGCGGCACCGAGCTTACGCGCGGCGGGCGCTTGGCCGGCGTGTGCCCGGGTGGACAGGATCCAGCGGATCGGCCCCGGCGCCGCGGCGAGCACCGCCTGGATATGCGCGTCGTCATCGGGGCCGGGGTCGATCACGGCCCATGTGTTGTCGTTGTCGTTGTCGTTGCCGCCTCCCACCAGATAGGTGTTGGTGCCGAGGCCGCCAGCCACGTCACTGCCAGCGCGGGCGGTGATCCGCCAGATGCGCGCGCCGAGGCGCACCGCAACGCCGGGCTCGATGATGCAGCGCGCGTCGCCACGCCCCTCCGGATCGATATGGCCGAGTTCGGCGTAGCAGGGCTCCTCCGGCATGACCGCGCGCAGGCCGCCCTCGCCGCGCCCCAGGCGGGGCATGATGCGGGCAATGCCGCTTAGCGCCGCGGCATGCTGGTAGCAATCCTGGGCACGCCCGAAGCGGGCAATGGCCGCCAGGGTGCGCCGCGTGGGAGGCTCCAGCTTGAGACCGCTGGCAGGGTCCAGAAGCTCCGCCGGACGCTTCCAGCAATGGCCGGAGGCCTCCTCGCCATCGTGCGCGGCGGTCTGGCCGATGGGCGCGATCGCCACGAAGAAACGGGTGTCGAAGCGCTTGGGCAATCCCGGTGGCGTCAGCCAGTGGCTGAAATACGCCAGACGGTCGACCGCGAGCCGCAGGCCCAGCTGCGCGCAGGCGTGCGCCAGCCCGAGTCCGTCGTGCCTGGCGGCGTCGCGCAGCAAGGCGCGCTGTGCCTCCTCCAGCTGGTCCAGCGCCAATGGTTGTCCCGCACTGTCGCGGGCGAACAGCAGGCCAGCCTCCTCGAAGCATTCCCGTACCGCCGCCAGATAGAAGTCGAGCCCGCCCGCGTCGACGCCAAGGCGCTGGCTTGCGGCGTGGTCATCGAGGCCATCGGCATAGGCATGAAGCCGCCTGTCCTGCGCATCCAGCGTGCCGCCGGGATACACATAGGAGCCGCTGCTGCGATCGCCGGCACGTTCGGCGCGGCGCACCATCAGTACTTCTATCCCTAGCGGGCCGTCGCGCAGCACCAGCAAGGTCGCGGCATTGCGCAGCGAGGGGGAAGACGCGGCGGGTGGTGCGCTTTCGCGGGATTGACTCATGGCGGGGGAGATCCTCGATTCGGTGTTGCGTGGCAATGCCTCGCGGGAGTGGTATGGCAGGGCGGCCGCCAGGCCACCCCTGCCGCGTAGTCAGGATATGTCCTTGAATTCGATCAGCAGGTCCTTGGCGGCAACGCGGTCGCCGGGGCGCACGTGCACCGCGGCGATCTCGCAGTCGCGTTCGGCGGCGATATGCGTCTCCATCTTCATCGCCTCCAGCGAGACCAGCGCGCTGCCGGCGGAGACCCGCTGCCCCGGCTGGACCGCTACCGTCACCACCGCGCCCGGCATGGGGGCGGCCACATGCAGCGGATTGGAGGGGTCGGCCGCCGGGCGGGCCTGGCGCGATGGCCCCGCCTGCGCCACGCCGCGCCGCTCGACGCGGGCGGTGCGGGACTGCCCGTTCAACTCGAACTGGACCTTGACGATGTTCTCCTCCGTGTCCGGGTGCGCCCCCTGCAGCATGATCAGCAGCGTCTTGCCGGGCGCGATGTCGACAGCCACCTCCTGCTGCGGTTGCGGGCCGTAGAAGAACGCGGGAGTGGGCAGGACCGATGTGTCGCCATAGGCGCGCCTGTGCTGGAAGTATTCGCTGGTCTGCCTGGGATACATCAGGTAGGACGCCAGTTGCCGGTCGTCCAGCGCGTGCGCGCAGGCGCTTTCGCCTTGCGCGCGGGCTTGTTCCAGGTCGACCGGGGCGAGGTGGTCGCCGGGACGGTAGGGTTCGGGGGGATCGCCCCTGAGCACCTTGCGCGACAAGCCGGCGGGGAAGCCGTCGGGCGGAAAGCCCAGTTCGCCCTTGAACAGCGAGACCACCGACTCGGGGAAGGCGATCTCCCTGGCGGGGTCGCATACCTGCGCGGCGCTCAGGTCGTTGGCGACCATCATCAGTGCCATATCGCCCACCACCTTGGAGGTCGGGGTGACCTTGACGATATCCCCGAAGAGGTGGTTGACCTCAGCGTATGCGCCCGCAATCTCGCTCCAGCGATGTTCGAGCCCCAGCGAGCGGGCCTGTTCGCGCAGGTTGGTGTATTGCCCGCCGGGCATTTCGTGGCGGTAGACGTCGGCGGTGCCGGCGCGGATCTCGGACTCGAAGGGGGCGTAGTAGCGGCGCACGCCTTCCCAGTACATCGATGCTTCGTGCAGGCGATCCAGGCTAAGGCCGGGATCGCGCTCGCTGCCGGCCAGCGCGGCGGCCATGCTCGACAGGTTGGGCTGCGAGGTCAGGCCGCTCATGGCGTCGAGCGCGCCGTCCACGGCGTCGCAGCCCGCGCCGATCGCGGCCAGCACGGAGGCCGCGGAAATGCCGCTGGTGTCGTGGGTGTGGAAGTGGACCGGCAGGCCGGTCTCGTCCTTGAGCGCCCTGACCAGCGCCGCGGCGGCCTGCGGGCGGCAGATGCCGGCCATGTCCTTGATGCCCAGCACATGCACGCCGGCGCGCTGCAGTTCGCGCGCGATGCCCACGTAGTACTTGAGGTCGTACTTGGGCCGTGCCGCGTCGAACAGGTCGCCGGTGTAGCAGATCGCGCCTTCACACAGGGCGCCGCTCTCGCACACCGCGTCGATTGCCACGCGCATATTGCGCACCCAGTTGAGCGAGTCGAACACCCGGAAGAGATCGACGCCGGCGCCGGCTGCCTGCTGGACGAAGAAGCGCACCACGTTGTCGGCGTAGTTGGTGTAGCCGACCGCGTTCGAGCCGCGCAGCAGCATCTGGAACAGGATATTCGGCACCCGCTCGCGCAATTGCGCCAGCCGCTGCCACGGGTCCTCCTTCAGGAAACGCAGCGCCACGTCGAAGGTGGCGCCACCCCAGCATTCCAGCGAGAACAGCTGCGGCAGTTCGCGCGCATAGAAGGGCGCGATCGGCAGCATGTCGGCGGTGCGCATGCGGGTCGCGAACAGGGACTGATGCGCGTCGCGCATGGTGGTGTCGGTCAGCAAGACCTGCTTCTGGTCCAGCATCCAGCGAGAGAATTTCTCCGGCCCCAGCTCGCGCAGCCGGTCGCGCGTGCCGGGCGGCACCGCGCCGGCACTGTCCACCCTGGGGCGCTGCGGCCTGGGCAGCGGCAACTGGGGCGGCGTGTGCCCGGCCATTCCCGGGTAGCCGTTGACGGCCAGTTCGCCCAGGTAGCGCAGCAGCTTGGTGGCGCGGTCGCGCCGCTTGGCAAAGGCCAGCAGCTCGGGCGTGGTGTCGACGAAGCGTGTGGTGACCTCGCCGCTGCCGAAGGCCGGGTGGTTGATGACGTTTTCGAGGAACTGCAGGTTGCAGGCCACGCCCCGGATGCGGAACTCGCGCAGTGCGCGGTCCATGCGCCGGATGGTTTCCGCCGCCGTGGGCGCCCATGCGGTGACCTTGACCAGCAGGGAGTCATAGTAGGGCGTGATGACGGCGCCGCCATAGGCGGTGCCGGCGTCCAGCCTGATGCCGAAGCCAGCCGCGCTGCGGTAGGCGGTGAGTTGTCCGTAGTCGGGCAGGAAGCCGTTCTCTGGGTCTTCGGTGGTGATGCGGCATTGCAGGGCGTGGCCGTTGAGCGGGATCAGGGCCTGCGCCGGGACACCCGTTGCGCGCACCACGGTATGCCCGTGCTCGTCCAGTTCGTCTTCGATCCGGCCGATCCGGCCGCCTTCGGTAATGCGGATCTGCGCCTTGACGATGTCTACGCCAGTGATCACCTCGGTCACGGTGTGCTCGACCTGGATGCGCGGATTGACCTCGATGAAGTAGCTCTGCCCGGTGTCGGCATCCATCAGGAATTCGACGGTCCCGGCGTGGCTGTAGCCGACCGCGCGCATCAGCCGCAGCGCCGCCTCGCACAAGGCCTCGCGGCCCGCGTGGTCGAGATAGGGGGCGGGCGCGCGCTCGACTACCTTCTGGTTGCGCCGCTGCACCGTGCAGTCGCGCTCGTACAGGTGCACCAGGTTGCCGTGGGTATCACCCAGGATTTGCACCTCGACGTGGCGCGCCCGGCGCAGCAGTTTCTCGACATAGACCTCGTCGTTGCCGAATGCGGCCAGCGCTTCCCGGCGGGCGGCGGCCAGCGCGGTGGCGAGATCGCCTTCGCTCTCCAGCACTCGCATGCCGCGTCCGCCTCCGCCCCAGCTCGCCTTGAGCATCAACGGATAGCCCACTTCCGCCGCCAGCCGCTTGCATTCGTCCAGGTCGTGGGGCAGCGGCGTGGTGGCGGGCATCACCGGCACGCCGGCGGCGATGGCCGCATTGCGGGCGGCGACCTTGTTGCCCAGCGTGCGCATCACGTCCGGGGACGGGCCGATCCAGCGGATGCCGGCATCGATCACGGCTTGCGCGAACTCCGGGTTTTCGGAGAGGAAGCCGTAGCCGGGGTGGATCGCGTCGACCCTGGTCTGCCGGGCGATGCGCAGGATGTCGTCGATGTCCAGGTAGGCGGCCAGTGGCTTCTTGCCCTCGCCAACCAGGTAGCTCTCGTCGGCCTTGAAGCGGTGCAGGGCGAGGCGGTCTTCCTTCGAGTAGATCGCCACGGTGCGGATATTCATCTCGGCGGCGGCGCGCATTACGCGGATGGCGATTTCGGAGCGGTTGGCGATTAGGAGTGATGTGATGGGGGCGTGCTTCATGGCGGTGCCTTGGGGGGAGTTTGTTTTTTTTGGTATTTGGTGGTGGGGGTGTTGGTGGATGACTCTGCTACTACAACTGCAACTGCTTAACTTCAAAGTCAACGGCTTAAAGTCAAAGGCGGTTTCACCCCCCTGCGGGGGGCGACCTACTTTTTTGTCTTGCCAAAAAAGTAGGCAAAAAAGGCGCGCCGGATGGGGCGACACCCCCTCGGGATCCGGCGAAAAGAGCG
>Ga0255338_1005925_pt1 | contig 10802 bp, 12 predicted proteins | sample MeOH1_35cm_T4_19_FD_203715 | JGI IMG/M metagenome (GOLD analysis project Ga0255338, IMG submission 203715) | Sandy soil microbial communities from University of British Columbia, Vancouver, Canada - MeOH1_35cm_T4_195 | ecosystem: Engineered > Artificial ecosystem > Sand microcosm > Unclassified ... | reverse complement strand
CGAGCAACAGAACTTCGCGGCTCATTGCTTGTTCCCTTTTTTCTGATTTCCTTTGAAGTCGATCACCGGCACCAGGCGTGCGCGATCGACATCGGATATGGCGAATTCCAGCAGTGCCGTGCCGTCCTTGCCTTCGAACTCCAGGCCGACCTGCTCCGCCCCGGGCTCGCCGGTGGGCGCCTGCAGGATGCCGACGAAGTTCTTCTGGCCGTTGACCGGCAGGCGCAGCGTGACCCTGGCCTCCTGGCCCGCGAAGCGGACGTAGTCAGCCAGTTTCTTGAGCGGCCGGTCCAGCCCCGGCGAGGACACCTCGAGGCGTTCGTAGTCGATGTTCTCGACCGTAAGCACGTGCGTCAGCTGACGGCTTACCTTTTCGCAATCCTCGATGACGATCCCGGTTTCAGGCTGATCGATATAGACGCGCATCAGTCCGCCCGGAGCGCGCTCGAGCTCAACCAGCTCGTACCCCATGCCGTTCAGGGTGGTTTCGATCAAATCTGCCAGATGCACTGTATTCCCGAATAATGGCCATCAATACCGTGGCAGACCCAGCCCACCGGCATCGCCGCCCTTCTTGCCGAAGGCGGCTTCGCAGCCTGCTTGCCTGCCCGTCACCCCGACCGGCGCGCCGTGCGAGGACGGCACGCATGCGGATTGGGCGAACCAAAAAAAAATGGGCGCAATGCCCATCATTCGCCCATCCTTTTTCAGGATGACTTTTGAATAGACTTGGATTATACGCCGTCGCGGTGCAAAAGGCAAAGAGATAGCCGGGAGAACCCGGACGGGCGAGCGGCACGCACCGCACTTCGCCCCATCCCGGCCTGCGCGCCGGCCATCCTGCACCAGAAGGCGTCAGCGGTTGCCGTCCCGGCCGCCGCCGCGCGGACGGCGATTGCCGCCGGCCTTGCCGGCCTGCGGCATCACATTGCCGTTGACCTCGCCGCCGCCGCGGCGCGGCCCGCGGCCCTGGCCGCCGCCCATGCCGCCGAGACCACCCATGCCGCCCATGCCGCCGCTGCGGGCACCGCGGCCGCCACGGCCGCCAGCCCCCCCGCCCATGCCACCCATGCCACCCATGCCGCCGGGGCCGCGCGGCAGGCCTGCCGCGGCGCCGCCCAGCTTGGTGGTGTGCGAGGTCAGCAGGGTCGGGCCGCCGATGTAGCCCATCGAGGTCTGCATCGGGTCCGGCTGGCCGCGGCCGGCGCCGCTGCCGCGCGGGCCGTTGCTGCGGTTCACGCGCGGCAGGCCGTCCATGCCGGTCGGCATCGGCATGCCGGCGATGGCCGCCTCGGTGCGCGCCTTGCGCCCGGTGACCTTGCTGCTGCCGCCCTTGGGCTGGCCGTCGCCCTTCGCGGGCGCCTTCAGGCCGATCGAGGCCATCAGCGCGCGCACGTCGTCGGCGGCGAGCTCCTGCCAGCGGCCGCGCTTGAGGCCGCGCGGCAGCAGGAACTGGCCGTAGCGCGTGCGGATCAGGCGCGACACGGTCAGGCCCACGGCCTCGAACATGCGGCGCACTTCGCGGTTGCGGCCTTCGGTCAGCGCCACGTGATACCAGTGGTTGATGCCTTCGCCGCCGCCGTCGGCGATGCGCAGGAAATTGGCCTCGCCGTCGTCGAGCTTGATGCCGTGCAGCAGGCGCTGGCGGTCGGCCTCGGCCAGTTCGCCCAGCGTGCGCACCGCGTACTCGCGCTCCACGCCGTAGCGCGGGTGCATGAACTTGTTGGCGATGTCGCCGGAGGACGTGAAGATCAGCAGGCCTTCGGTGTTGAAGTCGAGGCGGCCCACGGCCACCCACTTGCCCGCCTTGATGCGCGGCAGGCTGTCGAACACGGTCGGACGGCCTTCCGGGTCCGACTGGCTGACGATCTCGCCGGCCGGCTTGTGGTACAGCAGCACGCGCGGCGGCTTGGTCGACACGCGGCGGTGGATCAGCTTGCCGTTGACGCGGACCTGGTCGGCCGGCAGGATGCGCTGGCCGATGTGGGCCGGCAGGCCGTTGACCGAGACGCGCCCCTGCAGGATCAGTTCTTCCATCTCGCGGCGCGAGCCCAGGCCGCCCTCGGCGAGCACCTTGTGCAGCTTGGGCGCGTCGTCGTCGGCCGACAGTTCGCGCACCGGCTTGGCCTTGGCGCGCGCGCCGCCCGCGTCTTCCTGGTCGTACTGCCCGGAAATCACGAAGCGGAACAGGTCTTCGCCGCTGACCGCGGCAGCCGCCGGTGCCTTGTCGGCCGCGCCCGGGGCCTGGCGCTGCGCGCCGCCCTTGCCCTTGCCGCCCTTGCCACCCTGGCCCGCCGGGCGGGCACCGCCCTGCGGCTGGCCTTGCTGGCCCTCGGCGCCGCCGCGGCGGCCCGCGCCCTGCGCCTGCTGGCCCTGCTGCGGCTTGCGCTTGCGCGCGCCGTTCGGATTGGCGCGGGCGCCGTCGCGCTGGCGTTCGCCGGCGGCCTCGCCGCCCGCTTCGGTGCCGGCGGCATCCGCGCCGGGCGCGCGGCGGCCGCGCTGGGCCGGGCGCTCGCCCTGCTCGCCGGCCTGCGCCGCCTCGCCGTCGGCGGGCTTGCGCTTGCCGCGGGTGCGGCCCTTGCGGACGCCGTCGCCGCGCGGCTGGCCATCGGCCGCGCCCGCCTCGGCGCCGGCCGCGGCCGGCTCGCCGTCCGCGGGACGGCCGCCCTCGCGGTCCTGCGCGGCCTGGCGGCGCGTAGCCACCAGATTGCGCAGGCCGCGGCGCAGGCCTTTGCGGCGCGGTGCGCCTTCGGTGCCATTGCCGGCATCGCCGGCTTCGCCGGCCGGCGCATCCGCCGGGCGGACGTCTTGATCAACGGAATCGGACAAGGTATTCACATTCGGATGTTGCATGGTGTTCAGTTGGACACGCGCTCGTCGTGCTCATCGTGCTCGCTGGGGTGCGCCGGATCCGCCGGGTTCGTGCCCGGCGCATCCGGGGCTTCGGGCTCCTGCTCGCCGGAGGCCACTTGCACGTGGTAACCGTTGGCCGGGGCTCGCGCTTCCGTTTCTTCTTCCGCCTCGCCGCCGCTCGCGGCGGGCTCCGCCTCGGCAGCGGGTTCTGGTTCTGCTTGCGGGGCCGGCTGCGCCGCGCCGACCGCCTCCGCTTCCGTTTCCGCCCCGGACACGGCCGGGAATTCGGGTTCGGAGACGCTGGGCTCGGAGACACCGGGTTCCTCATCGGCCGGCAGGGCATCCTGCACGGCCTCGGGGGCCGCCTCCGCCTGTTCAGCCACGGGCGCTTCGGCTTGTGCCTCTTCGCCGGCGGCATCCGCCTGCGCGGGCGCGGCTTCGTCGGGCTCCGCCTGCGCGAAGGCTTCCTCGTCGCTGCCGTCGGGCAGCGCGCCGAGCGCCTCGAAATCGATCGGGGCCTGGTTCAGCAGCGCTTCCTGCGACTGCGCCTGGATGTCTTCCAGCGGCGGCAGCTCATCCAGCGTGCGCAGGCCGAGGTCGTCCAGGAAGGCCTTGGTGGTGGCGTACAGCGCCGGGCGCCCGGGCACGTCGCGGTGGCCGATGACCTCGATCCAGCCGCGGTCCTCGAGCTTCTTCACCACTTCGGTGCTCACCGTGACACCGCGGATTTCCTCGATGTCGCCCCGCGTCACCGGCTGGCGGTAAGCAATGATCGCCAGCGTTTCCATCACCGCGCGCGAGTACTTGGGCGGCTTCTCGGGGTTGAGCCGGTCGAGATACTCGCGCATCGCGGGGCGGCTCTGGAAGCGCCAGCCGCTGGCCAGCGCCACCAGCTCCACGCCGCGCTGATCCCAGTCGCGGCGCAGCTCCTCGAGCAGGACGCGGATGGTATCGGCACCGACGTCGTCGGCAAACAGCCGCCGCATGTCATGGACGCGCAAGGGTTCCTGCGCACAGATCAGCGCGGTCTCGAGGACGATCTTCGCCTCTTGGGTATTCATGTTGATTGCGTGCAGCCTGTCTTTGCACCTGCGCCCCGGACTGGCCCGGACGCACTGGAGATTGCGGGTTCAGCGGTGGGGATTGCCACCGCCATCTGTCCGCGCAGCCAGCCGCATGCTCGCTTGCATGTCGGCCGTGCGCTTTCCTGTCTTGCATCGGATGCCGGACTGGACCGGCAGGAGATCGTCCGGCCACCGGCGTTGCCTGCCGGTCGACGGAGCCCTTGCGTCGCGCCTTTCCCCCTGATGTGGCGGACCTGTCCGGCGCGACGCAGGTCGCACCGGGTGCAAGAAAAAACGGATATCGGCCCTGCTTGGCCTACGCTGCTTGGCCTGATTCACCCCGCCCTGCCGAGGCTGGTCTTTTGAACCGAATCTTTTAAACCGGACGGCGGGTGGGGAACGGTCCCTGGCGGTCGTACTTGCCTGGGGAGTTCCTGGCATGCATCCCTGAGAGCGAATGCTAACCGGCGATGCCACGGTGAAATACGCTGCGCGATATCGCTGTTCTTGCGATTGTATGGCATTCCCAGCCAAACCTGCAACCGCTTCCCTTGCGCGGCCGCCGGCCCGGGTGCGCGGCACGCCACGGGACGGCCCGTCAGAACACCAGGCAGAAGCCGTGCGCCGCCAGCGATTCCGGCAAAAGCAACGCGCGCGCCACACCCGCCACGCCGAAGCCGATCACGGCGAAACCGGCCACGGCGCGCACCGCCGGACGGCGCGTCAATTGCCGCAGATAACCCGACAGACCCGAAATCACCAGCAGGTTGGGCAGCGTGCCGAGCCCGAACACGGCCATCACCAGCGCGCCCGAGGCGGCGTTGCCGGCCAGCAACGACAGCGCCAGCGCGCCGTACACCATGCCGCACGGCACCAGCCCCCAGGCCAGGCCCATGCCGTAGCGCCGCGCCAGCCGCGCCTGCGGCAGCGCCATGCCGGACAGCCGCCCGGCCGCGCCCAGGCCGCGCAGCAGGCCGCCCGCGCCGCGCGCCGCCAGCCGCTCCAGCCAGGCCGTGCCGAGCATGCGGCCGCGCAGCATCCACAGCCCCGACACCACCAGCATCGCGCTGCCGGCGCCGAACAGCCAGCGCTGCAGCGGCAGGTACTGGGCCTTCCAGACACCGGCGCCCAGCGCGCCGAGCAGCGCGCCGAGCAGCGCGTACATGCTGAGGCGCCCGGCATGCATGACCAGCAGTTCGAGCAGCCAGTGCCCGGGCCGGCGCAGGATGGTGGCCGGCACCCGGGCCACGCCGCCCTGCTCGGCCGCCAGCGCGATCCCGCCGCACATCGCCGCGCAGTGCACGCCACCCAGCAGAGCCAGGGTAAATACGCTGAAAAGCACGCCTATGGTCAACATCCACTCCCTGTCCGGCCGTTTGGCGCGGTAAAATGCGGTCGACGCGCCCCCGCAGATCCCAGAGGCGCTGTCGACTTCCAGTCCAGCGCCAGCGCCTGCGCGCGTGTTGCAGGCATGACGGCGAGCCGCCGCACAGCACCCCGCAGAGGGTGCGGATGCGCCAGGCCCGCGCGCCGGACTTGACGTCGCCAGTGTCTGTAACCGACGTCATCGACGTCAAGCTCTCGACGCCATGCGCCTGCTTCGCCGCGCTGGGTTGACTGCGTTAAACCGGACAGGCCCCAATTGCTCACCACCATTCCTATCTCCGAGATGTCGCCCCGCTGCTCCACGTGCTCGCTCGGCCAGCTTTGCCTGCCGGTCGGCATGACGCAGCACGACCTCGACAAAATGGACACCCTGGTGCAGGAACGGGTGCGGGTACGCAAGGGCGAAACCCTGTACCGCCTTGGCGATCCGCTCACCGCCGTCTTCGCGATCCGCTTCGGCACGCTCAAGACGCACCTGACGATGGAGGATGGCCGCTCGCAGATCACCGGTTTCCACCTGCCCGGCGAAGTCGTCGGGCTCGACGGCCTGGGCGAGATGCAGCACGCATCCGATGCCACCGCGCTCGAGGATACCGAAGTCTGCGTGGTCCGGTTCGGCGATCTCGAATCGCTCTCCGGCGCCCTGCCCTCGCTGCAGCACCAGTTCATGCGCCTGATGAGCCGCGAGATCTCGCAGGACCAGGTCATGCTGATCACGCTCGGCTCGATGCGCGCGGAAGAGCGCCTGGCGGCTTTCCTGATGAATTTGTCGGAGCGGCTGTCCGCGCGCGGCTACTCGTCCTCCGAGTTCGTGCTGCGCATGAGCCGCGAGGAGATCGGCAGCTATCTCGGGCTCAAGCTCGAGACGGTCAGCCGGCTGTTCTCGCGCTTCGCCGAGGCCGGCCTGATCCAGATCCGCCAGCGCCACGTCAAGCTGGTCGACATGCCCGGCATCAAGCAGATCGTCAACAAGTCCTGCTGACCGCCCTGCCGGGCCGCCGGCTCCGGCGTCCTCCGGGCGAGGCGTCCGCCGGGCGGCGCGGGCGCGCCGGTTCGCGCCGCTCATCTCGCCTATTCCCTGTCCGTTCTGCGCTTGTTGCGCTCATCGCGCCTGCCGCGCTCATCGCGTCCGTTGCGCCCATCCCGCACGCTCCGCGCCCGTTCCACGTCTATTCCAGCTCGTCCGTGTCGGCCAGCCGCGTCGGCATGGTGTACAGCGTGAGCCCGCTCGACAGCGAGCAGAGCACCCACGCGAACAGGAACCCCACCGTGTAGACCGCCTCGCGCGAGGCCTCCACCTGCTGCCCGAAGAAACGCAGCTCGCCCGGGTCGACCATCGAGAACACCAGCGCAGTCGCCAGCCCGCCCACCAGGAAGCCGGGCCACAACACCCACATCAGCCAGCGCAGCCTCATGGTCACCTCGCCTGCGCCGTGGCCGGCGCCGCGGGGTGCGCGGCGGCGGCGGTCTTCTCGACCACCAGCCCGTGCCGCGCCACGCCCTCCTCGATCGGCCGGTCGGGGTGCGACATCGCCAGCCAGATGGTGAACCCGCAGGCCACCATCGCCACCAGCGGGCCGCTCATCAGCAGCCACGGCCAGGGCTCTTTCCACCAGGGATTGCTTTGCTGCGTCATCTGGCCTCCTTTGGTTGTCTGTCCGATGCGGGCATCCGTCACGGCTGCCCGCATCACAGATTGCGCGGCACGATGAAGCTCGTGCTCTGGCTGATCTCCGCGCCGCGCGCGCCCGCGGCTTCGTCGCCGGCAGCGGTCACGGTCACGTGGATCTTGTGGGTGCCCTGCCCCGCGGCGTCGATCGGCACGCGCACGCGCACCGGGATCAGGCGGTTCGACGTCGGATCGAGGTCGCCGGCGCTATGGTCGTATTCCACCGTCAGGCCCTTGAGCTCGTCGCTGTCCGCGCTGATCGCCACGCGCATCGGCGCCTCGGTGGTGTTGATCAGCTGCAGGCGGTACACGTTCTCGATCCAGCGGCCCTCCACTTCGCGGCCGAGCGCGCCGCGGTCGCGGATGATGTCGACCTTGAGCGGCGTGCGCATGGCCAGCGAGGCCATGAAGCCGCCCACCAGCGCCAGCCAGATCACCGAGTACACCACCGTGCGCGGACGCACCAGGCGCTTGCGCGCCACGGCTTCCGAGAGCGCGCGGCGCATGGCGTTTTCCGAGGTGTAGCGGATCAGCCCGCGCGGGTACGCCATCTTGTCCATGACCTGGTTGCAGGCGTCGATGCAGGCGCCGCAGCCGATGCAATCGTACTGCAGCCCGTCGCGTATATCGATGCCGGTCGGGCACACCTGCACGCAGATGCTGCAGTTGACGCATTCGCCCAGCCCCGAGGCCTTGTAGTCGGCCTTGCGCGAGCGGCTGCCGCGCGGCTCGCCGCGGCCCACGTCATACGTCACCACATAGGTGTCGCGGTCCACCATCACGCTCTGGAAGCGCGCATACGGGCACATGTACTTGCACACCTGCTCGCGCATGAAGCCCGCGTTGCCCCAGGTGGCGAACGCATAGAACAGCATCCAGAAGGTCTGCCACGGGCCCAGCGACAGGCTCAGCACCTGGCCGCCGAGCGCGCGGATCGGCGAGAAGTAGCCGACGAAGGTGAAGCCGGTCCACAGCGCGATCAGGATCCACAGCGAATGCTTGGTGGCCTTGAGGCGCAGCTTGCGCGCGCTCCAGGGATCGCCGTCGAGGCGGATGCGGGCGAAGCGGTCGCCTTCGACATGCCGCTCGATCCACATGAAGATCTCGGTATAGACCGTCTGCGGACACGCATAACCGCAGAACAGCCGCCCGGCGATGGCGGTGAACAGGAACAGCGACAGCGCCGAGATCACCAGCAGCACGGCGAGATAGATCACGTCCTGCGGCCACAGCACCAGGCCGAAGATGTAGAACTTGCGCGCGCCGAGATCGAACAGCATGGCCTGGCGGCCATTCCACTGCAGCCAGGGCATGCCGTAGAAGAACAACTGGGTCAGCACCACGACCCACACCCGCCAGCGCGAAAACGCGCCAGTCACCGAGCGCGGATAGATCTTGCGGCGGACTTCGTACAGGGTTTCGTCGGAGCTCTGCGCATCCGCCGTGGCGGATGCGGGCTCCCGCTGAGCCGCGGGCAAGGTACGGGACCTGGCAAGCGGCTCCGGTTCGGGGGCATTCATGGATTCTCATCTCCGCCTGCGCGGATACCGCGCAGGCATACTACGTCCAGACTCATTGCCCGCTCCCGGTACCTGCCCCACTGGTGTTGGACAGGCCCCAGACATAGGCGGTCAGCATGCGGATGCGCTCGGGCGTCAGGATTTCCTCGTGCGCGGGCATGTGGTTGTTGTGGCCCTTCTGGATGGCGTCGACGATGTTCGCCTCCGAGCTGCCGTACAGCCACACGTTGTCCGACAGGTTGGGCGCGCCCAGCGCCTGGTTGCCCTTGCCGGTGGCGCCGTGGCAGGCCGCGCAGGTCGACTTGAAGGTGCTCTCGCCGCGCGAGGCGCGGATCGGGTCGGACGCCAGGCCCGACAGCGAACGCACGTACTGCGCCACGTCGCCGGACAGCTTGGCGTCGATGGCGGCGCCCAGCGGCGGCATCACGCCGTTGCGGCCCTTGGTGATGGTCTGGGTGATGGTGGCGGGGTCGCCGCCGTACAGCCAGTCGTTGTCGGTCAGGTTGGGAAAGCCGCGGCTGCCGCGCGCGTCCGAGCCGTGGCACTGCGCGCAGTAGTTGAGGAACAGCCGCTGGCCGATCTCGCGCGCCTGCGGGTCCGCCGCCACCTGGGTGACGTCCATCTTCATGTACTTGGCGTAGATCTCGTTCTGCACCTGCTCGGCGGCCTTGCGGTGCGCGGCCAGTTCGCCCTGCGTGGAGAACTTGAGCACGCCGGCGTACGAGCCGAGGCCCGGATACAGCACCAGGTAGATCAGGCCGAAGATGCACGCCAGCAGGAACATCCACATCCACCAGCGCGGCAGCGGGTTGTTCAGTTCGCGCAGGTCGCCGTCCCAGACGTGGCCGGTGTCCTGCGTGGCGTCCGCGACCTTGGCCACGCGGCGCTGCGAGAACAGCAGCCACACGCACCAGACGATGCCGACCAGCGCGATGGCGGCAATGTAGTAGCTCCAGAAATCCGTGAAGAAGTCGCTCATGACTCAGTGTTCCTGCTTGGTGTTGTTGGCGCCGGCGGGGCTGCGCTCATGGCGGGCAGCCAGCGGCTCGTCGGGCAGGGCGAACGGCAGCATGGCCGACTCCGCATTGGCGGGCTGGCGTCCGGCCGACCAGGCCCACCAGCAGATCGCGAGGAACGCGGCCATCGAGATCACGGTGGCGCATGCAGTGATGATCGCCATGATTTACTCCTTGGCCGGCGCGGCCGGCGCCGCGGGAGCGGCCGCCGCCGTATCGACGCGGACGTTGCGCTTGCTGATGCCGAGTTCCTGCAGGTAGGCCACCAGCGCGTCTTCCTCGGTCTTGCCTTCGAGCGTGGCGGGCGCCTGCGCGATCTCGGCATCGGTGTAGGGCACGCCCAGGCGCCGGAGCGCGCGCATGCGGTCGCCGATGTCGCTGGTCTTCAGCGCGGCCTTCTCGAGCCACGGATACGACGGCATCACCGATTCGGGCACCACGTCGCGCGGGTTGCGCAGGTGGATGCGCTGCCAGTCCTCGGAGTAGCGTCCGCCCACGCGCGCCAGATCGGGACCGGTACGCTTGGAGCCCCACAGGAACGGGTGGTCGTAGACCGACTCGCCCGCCGTCGAGTAGTGGCCGTAGCGCTCGGTCTCCGCCTGCAGCGTGCGCACCTGCTGCGAGTGGCAGCCCACGCAGCCTTCGCGGATGTAGATATCGCGGCCCATCAGGCGCAGCGGCGAATACGGCTTGATGCCCGGATCCGGCTCGGTGGTGGAGTGCTGGAAGAACAGCGGCACGATCTGGACCAGCCCGGCGATGCTGACCACCAGGATGGTGCAGATGATCAGCCAGCCGATGTTCTTCTCCAGGGTCTCGTGCGAAAAGAAGCTTTGTTTCTGCGACATCGTTTCTGTCCTGGCGTAATCAGTGGGCGGAGGCGGCAGCGGTCGTCGCCGGGATCGGCGCGTCCACGGCAGGCTTGCCGATGATGGTCTTGGCCACGTTGTAGGCCATCAGCAGCATGCCGGAGAGGAAGCACAGGCCACCGAGCAGACGGATCAGGTAGAACGGATACTTGGCCTTGACCGCTTCCACGAAGGCGTAGGTGAGCGTGCCGTCAGGCTGCGTGGCGCGCCACATCAGGCCTTCCATCACGCCGGCGATCCACATCGAGGCGATGTACAGCACCACGCCGATGGTGGCGATCCAGAAGTGCAGCTCGATCAGGCGCACGCTGTACATCTCCTTCTCGCCGAACAGCCGCGGGATCAGGTAGTAGAGCGAGCCGATCGAGATCATCGCGACCCAGCCCAGCGCGCCGGAGTGCACGTGGCCGATGGTCCAGTCCGTG